>Ga0102944_1001368_pt1 | contig 16238 bp, 12 predicted proteins | sample SalPonD_shore_MG_FD_78172 | JGI IMG/M metagenome (GOLD analysis project Ga0102944, IMG submission 78172) | Salt pond soil microbial communities from South San Francisco under conditions of wetland restoration - Salt Pond MetaG... | ecosystem: Environmental > Aquatic > Marine > Intertidal zone >...
CGGATGTCCTCCATGGAGCGCACCACCTTCTCCACGTCCTTGGCGCCGTTGCGGGCGGTCTCCCGGGTCTGGCGGGCGACCTCGTCCACCGCGGCGGAGGACTGGGCGATGTCACGCGACACCCCGCTCATCTGCTCCATGGACTGGGTCATGGTGCCCATGGCCTGCTCCTGCTCGGCGGCGAACTGCACCTGTCCCTCCACCGATTCCAGAATGGCCGAGGACTCCTCGTGCACCCGGGAGCGGATGTCGTTCACCGTGCGCCGGATCCAGCCCACCATGAGGAAGGTCATGGGCACGGCGATAAGGATGGCCACGCCGCTGACGCCGAGGCTCACCAGGATGGCGAACTGCGACTGCTGCTTGGCCTGGCTGCGCAGGTTCTGGGAGCGGTTGGTGAGGTACTGCCGCAGGTGGTCGCCCTTCTCCTTGGCCAGGTACACCAGGGACTCGGTGATGGTGGCCATGGACTCCTCGGTGGAAGTCACGTTGTCGGCGCGGAAGACCTGGTGCCCGGTTGACCGGATGTTCTCCACCAGGTCCTTGATCTCCTTGATGTTCGTCCGAGCCTTCTTGGGGAGGTCGGGGATGTCCTCCACCTGGCTCATGGCCTTCTGGTAGTTGCCCAGCTCCTGCTCGAAGGTCTTCTGGTGCTGCTTGTCGAGGGATTGCAGGTAGCCGTTCAGGGGCGGCAAAAGGCCGACCATGGCCAGCTGCATCTGCACCACCGATTCCGCCTGGCGGTTGGCCTGGGAGTAGCGTTCCAGGAGCTGGGCCTGCTTCTCCTGGACCACATAGGTGACCGCGATGATCAGCACCCAGAGGGCCAAAATGGCACTGATCCCAAGGAGGATTCGTTGCCGGATGTTAAGCGTGGGCATGCAAGATCCCTTCGTTCGTAGGCCCCGTTGGGGGACCTTTTTCTGGCTTCCCGTGGATCCGGGCTGGGCACCCCGTGGGGTCCCGGCCTGCGGTCCGGTAGCGGCGGAACGGCCGGCAGTGGGGGGCCGGGTCTATTTCAGCAACCGCTCCACCGAAAGATTCACCACCGGTTTCTCCCGCCACCGAAAATAGCCGGAGGCGTTGGACCGTACTCCCGGCGGCAGCTCCACCTCGATGGACTCCAACGACAATGGCTCAACCAAGACAATATCCTGAACCGAATCGACCACCAGCCCGACCTGCTCGTCCTCGTCGTTGACCAGGAAGTAATGCTGCGGCTCGCGCACGGGGTCGAGCCCGAGCAGGTGCCCCAGGTCCAGCACGGTCAGGATGCGGCCCTGCAGATGGGTGAGGCCGAGAACCGCCTCGGGGGCCATGGGCACCCGGGTCAGGGGCACCGCATCCATGGTTCCCGCGGAGCGCTCCAGGGGGATGGCGAAATTCCAGCCCTGCAGCCCGATGATGGTGAACCGGCCCTCGCGCCCCGGGCTGCCGATCTCGGTCTGGGCCGTCTCCGGCGCAGCGCTCACTGCGAGACCACCTGCTGCGGGAGGTCATCGTCATTCTCGCCTTCACCCTGGCCGCCGCTGCCGTAGAAGCGCTGGTAGGTCGCCAGGATCTTCTTCACCCGGGCGGTCAGGGTCATGGGCTCGATGGGCTTGTTGATGAAGTCGTCGGCCCCGTGCGCCAGGACGCCGGCCTCGGTCTCCTCGCCCTCCTGCGAGGTAAGCACCACCACCGGGATATGCACCATGCCCGGATCGTTCTTGATCTTCTGAACCAGTTCGTCACCGTTCATGTTGGGCATCTGCATGTCGGTCAGGATCAGATCCGGCATCTCTTTGAAGGCCGTTTCCAGTCCCTCGCGGCCGTCCTCGGCCACGATCACCTTGTAGCCCTCGCTCTCCAGCACGAACCGGCTCATGTCGCGGATCGTCCGGGAATCATCCACCACCAGGACGGTGCTGGGCTCGTCGGCCTCGCGCTTCTTCTTGCGCTTGGCGGTGAGGCCGCGCTCCTCCCACGGCAGGTCCGCCTGCTCCAGCAGGCGTTCGGCGTCGACCTTGGCGCCCACGGGGGCGCCCACCGTCTGGATGACGTCGTTGAGGTCCACCGCCCCGCGCATGGCCTTGACCAGGCCGTCCTCGAACATCAGGTTCATGCCCGCCTTGCGGGCGGCGTCCACCAGCTCGCTCTCGGAAGCGCCGCGGTTGATGCCCTCGATCACCTCCTTGTCGGGCACCAGCAGCTCGTAGACGCCCATGCGGCCCTTCTTGCCCTGGCCGTCGCAGGTGGAGCAGCCCTTGCCCCGGTAGAAGGTGACGCCGTCGGGGATGTTGTACTTCTTGCGCAGGCCCTCGCCGACCTCCACCGGCTCGCTGCAGTCGGGACAGTTGCGCCGCAGCAGGCGCTGGGCGAGGACACCGGAGAGGCTGGAGGCGATCAGGTAGGAGGGCACCTCCATGTCAATGAGGCGGGTGACCGCGCCGGCGGCGGAGGTGGTGTGCAGGGTGGAGAACACCATGTGGCCGGTCTCGGCGGCCTCGAGGGCGATCTCGCCGGTCTCCTGGTCGCGGATCTCGCCGACCATGATGACGTTGGGGTCCTGGCGCAGGATGGAGCGCAGGCCGGCGGCGAAGGTCATGCCCGCCTTGGGGTTCACCGGAACCTGGTTGATCCCCGAGAGCTGGAACTCGACCGGATCCTCGACGGTGATGATGTTGATCTCGTCGGTGTTGATGGCCGACAGCACGGAATAAAGCGTGGTGGTCTTGCCGGAGCCGGTGGGCCCGGTCACCAGCATCATGCCCTGCGGCTGGCGCATGATGCGATCGATCTGCTCGCGCTCGGCGCGCAGGAAGCCGAGGACGTCCAGATCCAGGCCGACGCCGGCCTGGTCGAGGATGCGCATCACCACCTTTTCGCCCCAGAAGGTGGGCAGGGTGGAGACGCGGATGTCCAGGTTGCGGTCCTTGATGCGCAGCTTGATGCGGCCGTCCTGGGGCCGGCGGCTGTCGGAGATATCCATGCCGCCCAGCACCTTGAGGCGGGAGATGACGGCGTTCTGGACCTTCTTGGGCAGGCGCCGCATGACGTGCAGCACGCCGTCCACGCGGAAGCGCACCACCACCGAGGACTCGGCCGCCTCGATGTGGATATCGGAGGCCCCCTTTTGCACCGCGCGCAGCAGGATCTCGTTGACCAGCTTGACGATCGGAGATGAGGCGCTCTCGGCGCGAACGGCGTCCTCGGAGCCTTCCTCCTCCGACGGGCCCTCCTCCACCTCGATGTCCTGCAGGGCCTCGTTCAGGGCCGAATCGTCCTCCGGCCCGAGCTCGTCCTCGGCGGCGCCGTAGAGCTCGCCCAGCTTGGACTCGATGGCCTTCTGGCTGGCGTACACGGTCTGCACCGGCCGCCCCACGTGGAAGCGCAGCTCGTCCACCAGGCGGATATTGTGGGCGTTGCGCATGGCCAGCACCACCGTCCCCCGGCGCTGGCCGAGGGGCATGACGCGGTACTTGGTGGCGATCTCGTAGGGAAGGAGGTTGGCCGCCTCGGACTTGATGGTCAGGTCGTCGAAGGCGACCAGGGGAATGTGATGGACCTCGGAGAGCAACGGCAGGAGATCCTCCTCCCGCACGTAGCCCTGCTCGATCAGGAATTCCTCGAAAGGCTGTCGGGTTTTCCCCGCCTTGGCCCGGGCCTCCTCGAGGGTTTCCTGGGTCAACAGCCCTTTCTCGGTGATCATCTCGCCCAGGTCGGGCCTTTTGGCCTTTTTCACCGTTTCCATACGCCAGTCCGTCCTTTTCCGCACCATCGCCGTCTCGCGGGGAGCCGGCCGGGGGACAGCCGTTCCGGCCGGGAGGGCCGCCTATCTGCCAAGCGAGCTGGCCACCGCCGGATGGTGAATGCGCCCGCGGTAAACGTTAAGCGCGGAATCCATTTCCGGTGCCTGTGACAAGGCTTGGTCCAGGCCTGCCAGTTGCATTCTTGCCAACTTTTGCACGTATGGCAACAAGCGGGCCGAAAGCGACTTGGTCGCACTGCGGGGAACCGCCGCCGGCATGTTGGTGACCGCGAAGTGGATGACCCCCTCCGCCACGTAGGTGGGGCGCGCGTAATCGGTGGGCCGGGTGGTCTCCACACACCCCCCCTGATCCACCGCCACGTCGGCGACGACCGCACCCGGCTGCATGGCGGCCACCATCTCCCGGCTGACCACCACCGGGGCCCGGGCCCCGGCCGAGAGCACCGCCCCCACCACCACGTCGGCGCCGGCCACCCGTTCGGCCACCAGATCCTGGTAGGGATAGAGGCCGGTGATCTGGCCCGGGCCGTAGGTGGCCAAATGGTCGGCACGGTCCAGGTCGAGGTCGAACACGTCCACGCGCGCGCCTACGGCGGAGAGCAGGTGGGCGGCGTGGGAGCCCACCACCCCGGCGCCCATGACCACCGCCCGGCCGCGCTCGGTCCCCGGGGAGCCGCCGAGCATGATGCCGCGCCCCCCTTCCGGGGCATGCAGCAGGACGATGCTCCGCTGGGCGGCCACCCGGCCGGCGATGGCGCTCATGGGCGCGAGCAGGGGGAGGTGGCCGTCGCCGGCGTCCAGGGTCTCGAAGGCGAAGGCGGTCACGCCGCGCTCGCACAGGAAGTCGGCCAGCTCCGGTACGGCGGCCAGATGCAGGAAGCTGAACAGCACGTGGTCGTCCCGGTAGAAGCCGTACTCCTCCGGGATGGGCTCCTTGACCTTGACGATGAGGCGGCTGGCGGCGTAGAGCTCGGCGGCGTCGGCCACCACCTCGGCCCCGGCGTCACGGTAGGCGGTGTCGGGATAGCCGCTGCCCTCGCCGGCCCCGGCCTCCACCCGCACCCGGTGGCCGGCCCGCACCAGCTCGGCCGCGGCCTCGGGGACCAGGGCAACGCGGCGCTCCTCGGGCTTGCGCTCCCGGGGGATGCCGATATGGATCGCCTCGCTCACCGCCGCTCCTCGTCCGATGCCGGGGTGCCTGGCTCAGCTTTACGCTCGCGGGGCACCGTAGTATGTTCTGAATCCGCGTTAGATCGCACTCTAACGCGGTTCCCCGAGCGGGCCAAGCAACCCCACCCCGACCTTTTCTGGAGCCTTCTGGGATGCCCGAGAACCAACACCACCGCCTGATCATCCTGGGGTCCGGCCCGGCCGGCTACACCGCCGCCATCTACGCCGCCCGGGCCAACCTCGAGCCGGTGCTCATCCAGGGCATGGAACCGGGGGGGCAGCTCATGACCACCACCGACGTGGACAACTGGCCCGGGGAGCCGGCGGGCATCCAGGGTCCCGAGATGATGGACCAGATGAAGCGCCAGGCCGAGCGCTTCGAGACCAAGATCATCTTCGACCACATCCAGCAGGCCGAGCTCGGCGACCGCCCCTTCACCCTCACCGGCGACAGCGGCACCTACACCTGCGACGCCCTGATCATCGCCACCGGGGCCTCGGCCATGTACCTGGGCCTGCCCTCGGAAGAGGAATTCAAGGGCAAGGGCGTGTCGGCCTGCGCCACCTGCGACGGCTTCTTCTACAAGGGCCAGGACGTGATCGTGGTGGGCGGCGGCGATTCCGCCGTGGAGGAGGCCCTGTTCCTGGCCAACATCGCCAACAAGGTCACCGTGGTCCACCGCCGGGAAGAGTTCCGCGCCGAGAAGATCATGCAGGAGAAGCTGTTCGCCAAGGACAACATCGACGTCCTGTGGCACACCGAGCTCGACGAGGTCCTCGGCGACCAGACCGGCGTCACCGGCGCCCGGCTCAAGGACAACCAGAGCGGCGAGACCCGGGACCTGGACGTGACCGGGGTGTTCATTGCCATCGGCCACAAGCCCAACACCGACATCTTCGGCGACGAGCTGGACATGGATCGGGCCGGCTACATCAACACCGCCGCCGACAGCACTGCCACCAACATCCCCGGGGTGTTCGCCGCCGGCGACGTCCAGGACAAGACCTTCCGCCAGGCGGTGACCGCCGCCGGCACGGGCTGCATGGCAGCCATGGAGGCCGACAAGTGGCTGGAGAAAAACACCTAGGCGCCCCTCCCGCCGACGCCATCGACCCGGAGGAGCGCGACGCCTTCCGGGAGGCGGTGGCGGACGTCCAGCCGCTGCACTCCAACCGCGCCGTTCCCGACCGCCCCGCCCCCGAGCCGGTGGCCGCCAGCCGCCGCCGGGAGGCGGAGCAGGTCCGCCTCGACCTGGCCACCGGCGACGCCGATCCGCTGCCCGAGGAGACCGGGGAGGAGGCCTTCTGGTGCCGGCCGGGCCTGCAGCGCAAGGTCCAGCGCCGCCTGCGCACCGGCCAGCTGCCGGTGGAAGCCGCGGTGGACCTGCACGGCCTGCGGGTGGAGGAGGCCCGCGCCGCTCTGGGCGAATTCCTGCACGACGCCCTCGGGCGCGGCTGCCGCTGCGTGCGCGTGATCCACGGCAAGGGCCTGCGCTCCCCCGGGGGCCAGGGCGTCCTGCGCCACAAGGTGCAGCGCTGGCTCAGCCGCCGCCAGGAGGTCCTGGCCTTCGCCTCCTGCCCGGCCAACGACGGCGGCACCGGCGCCGTCTACGTCCTGCTCAAGAAATAGCCTCCGGCCCCGCCTCCTCCGGGGCAATCACCTCGCGCACCACCGAGGTGGCGAAGGCCCCCGCCGGCAGCGCGAATTCCAGCCGGATGCCGTCGCCGGCCGGCCGCCACCCGGCCTCGGCCGGGATCACCCGCAGCGCCCGCCGGTGGGCCCGCACCTCCCGCTCGCGGAGCCCCGCCACCAGCTCCTCTTCCTGCCCCAGGACCGCCGCCTCCAGCGCCGCCGCTTCGCCTTCCGCGTCGCGCCCGTCGGTACCGGGCAGGGGCCCGCTGGGATGGAGGTCGCCGACGGCCCATCGCTCGCGCTCGGCGGCCGGATCGGAAACCACGAAGCCGCTGTTGCTGTCCTTGAACAGGGCCAGCTCGCCGGGCAGCAGGCGATCCCAGCTACCGGCGGCGATCCGGGTGGCCAGGATGCGATTGAACAGATAGCTGCGCGCCGCGGACAGGTACAGGCCGCGCTCCCGCCTTCCCGGCTCCCGCCCTTGGGCGAACCAGCGCCGGGCACCCGACAGGTTGCCGCCCTCCCGGCCGAACCGCTGCGGCCCGAAGTAGTTGGGCACGCCCGCTCGCATCGCCCGCTCGAAGCGCGCCCCGGCGGCACCGCGCGCGCCCGGGGCCATGTGCAGCAGCAGACGGAAGGCATTGCCGGCCAGCACCCCCCGCTGCAGCTTCTTGCGCACCCGGTCCACGCCCACCACCGCCCAGCTCGGCCCGCGCCAGTCCGCGGGGGCCGTCTTCACCCGGTCGGCGGGCACGGTGAAGTGCTGAACGGCCGCGGCGTGGCGGTCCTTGAGGCCGGCATAGCCCACATCCCGTGGCCGGCAGCCCGCCAGCCGGGCCAGGTCCTTGGCCACCCGATCGGTGTTGACCCCGATCTTGCGCACCCGCACCAGCCAGTGATTGCCCTCCCCTTCCGGTGCGAAGGGCAGGCGCTCGGTTACCTCGAACTCCTCGGCCTGCACCCGGTATCGCCCGCGGGGCCGAAAACCCGGGTGGGCCACCGGCCAGGGATCGGCGGGCAGCTCGGCGGCGGACGGGGCGGGAGGGAGAGAGCCCAAGGGCAATCAGGACGCCGGCTGCAGCAGCACCGCCGCCAGGGCGGCAACACCCTCGCCGCGGCCGGTCCAGCCCATGCGCTCGGTGGTGGTGGCCTTGACGTTGACCCGGCCGGGGTCGACGCCCAGGTCGCCGGCGATCACCGCCTGCATCTCGGGGATGTGGGGCCCCAGCTTGGGACGCTGGGCGACCACCGTGAGGTCGGCATTGGCCAGGGCCCAGCCCTCGGCGGCCACCAGCGCGGCCACCTCGCCCAGGAACTCGCGGCTGTCGCGCCCGGCGTGGGCGGCGTCGGTGTCGGGGAAGTGGCGCCCCAGGTCGCCCAGCCCGGCGGCCCCGAGCAGGGCGTCGCACAGGGCGTGCAGGACCACGTCGGCATCGCTGTGGCCGCCCAGGCCGTACTCGTGCGGGACCCGCACCCCGCCCAGGACCAGCGGCCGGTCGGGGACGAAGGCGTGAGCGTCGAAGCCCTGGCCGATGCGCATCACTGTCCCTCCAGCACGGTGCGGGCGAGGGCCAGATCCTCGGGGCGCGTGATCTTGAGGTTGTCGTCGCGGCCGGGCACCACCCGCACGCGGTAGCCGGCCTGCTCCATCACCATGGCTTCGTCGGTGGCCGGGGCCTCGCCGGCCACCGCCCGCTGCAGGGCGGCGGCCAGCTTGGCCGCCGGGAACACCTGGGGCGTCTGCGCCCGCCACAGCGGCCGGCGGTCCACGGTGGCCTCGATACGGCCCTCGGCGTCCACCCGCTTGAGGGTGTCCGCCACCGGCACCGCCAGGATGGCGCCGTCGCCCTCGCGGGCGGCGCCGATCACGGCATCGATCTCCAGGTCGCGAATGCAGGGGCGCACGGCATCGTGGACCAGGACCAGATCCTCCGGCCCCAGGTTTTCGAGGGCGTTGAGACCATTCGCCACCGACCCCTGGCGTTCGGCCCCGCCGGGGACCGCGGCAAGGACCTTGTCGAGACCGCCGAGGCGCTCGCGCACCCCCGGCCAGAACGGGTCGTCGTCGCGGATAACCGGCTGCACGGCGTGGATGGCCTCGTGGGCCGCAAGGCGCTCGAGGGTATGCTCGAGAATGGTGCGTCCGGCCAGGTCGAGGTACTGCTTGGGGCGCTCGCCGCCCATGCGCTGGCCGATGCCGGCGGCCGGGACCACGGCCCAGACGCGCCCGGGGAATGTCTCCGCCAAGGGGGACCGTCCTGTGGGATCGGTGGCAAGGGAAATCGCAGGCGCGGCAGTATAGCCCAACATCCCGCATTGTGCTTACCCCGCCCTTGCGGGAAAATAGGCGCCTCCATCCCGCCGGGGCCGCCTCCCCTCCGGTGGGCCGGCACCCGTGCCGTATTCCGCGATCCGACCCGAACAAGCCAGAAGTGACCATGTCCCGCGAATGCGCGATCCGCATGCCCCTCCCGGAGCCGGGCACGGCCCGAACCTGGGGCAACCTCCAGGGCAGCGCGTCCTCCCTCGCCCTGCTCAGCGCCTACCGCGACCACGCCGGCGCCCTGCTCGTGGTCTGCAACGACATCCCGCACATGCAGCGGGTGGAGGCCGAGCTGCGCTTCTACGGCGGCGACGCCGTGGCCGAGGACCTGCACCTGTTCCCCCACGGCGAGACCCTGCCCTACGACACCTTCGCCCCCCACGCCGAGCTGGTGAACCAGCGCCTGACCACCCTCTACCACCTGCACAATGGCGGTGGCGGGCTGTTTCTGGCGCCGTGGGCGGCCCTGTCGCAGGCCCTGCCGCCGCCGGAGTTCATGGACCGCTTCGCGCTCTGGATCAGCGTGGGGCAGCAGCTCGACCCCGAGGCCTTCCGCGAGCGGCTCGACCGCGCCGGCTACCAGGCGGTGTCGCAGGTGACGGAGCCCGGCGAGTTCGCCGTGCGCGGCGGCCTGGTGGACCTGTTCCCGGCCGGCAGCGAGCAGCCCATCCGCATCGACCTGTTCGATGACGAGATCGACAGCATCCGCTACTTCGATGCCGAGACCCAGCTAACCAGCGGCCAAACCGGGGAGGTGCGGCTGCTGCCGGCGCGCGAGGTGCCCCTCGACGAGGAGGGGGTGAACCATTTCCGCTCGGCGTTCCGGGCGCGCTTCGAGGGCGATCCCCAGAACATCCCGCTGTACCGCGATGTGTCCCAGGGGCTGGCCCCCGGCGGCATCGAGTACTACCTGCCGCTGTTCTTCCAGCGCACCGCCAGCCTCCTGGACTACCTCCCGGCCGCCACCCTGATCGCCCTGCCCGCCCGGCGCACGGAGATGGCCGAGGCCTGGGACCGGGAGGTGGCCGAGCGCTACCAGGTGCGCTCGCGGGATCCCCTGCGGCCGGTGCTGCCGCCCGAGGAGCTGTTCCTGGACGGGGCGGCGGTGGAGCAGCGCCTGACCGCCTTCAGCCGGGTGGAAACCAGCCCGGAGCCGGGCGGCGATGCCGACGCCCCGGTGGCGACCCCCGCCGCCTTCCCGGCGGCGCGCGAGCGCCACGCCGCCATCGACCAGCTGGCCCGGTTCCTGAACGAGCATCCCGACCGCCCCACCCTGCTGGTGGCCGAGAGCGCCGGCCGCCGCGAGACCCTGCGCGAGCTGCTCGGCGAGCGCCACCTGATCCCCCACGAGGTGCCCGGCTGGCAGGCTTTCTGCGACCAGCTGCCGGCCCTCGGCCTGACCGTTGGCAACCTGGAATCGGGACTGGTGCTGGAGAACCCGGCAGCGCGCGTGATCCCCGAGGCCCAGGTGTTCGGCGGCCGGGCGCCGCGCCGCGAGGCGCGCGGCCGCAAGCGCGATCCCGAGGCCATCATCCGCAACCTGGGCGAGCTGGAGATCGGCTCGCCGGTGGTGCACGAGGACCACGGCGTCGGCCGCTACCAGGGCCTGACCCGGCTGCCCTCGGGCGAGGGCTACGACAGCGACTACCTGGTGCTGACCTATGCCGGCGGCGACAAGCTCTACGTCCCGGTGGACGCCCTCGACCGCATCAGCCGCTACACCGGGTCGTCGGAGGAAGGCGCACCGCTGCACAAGCTGGGCGGCGACCAGTGGCGCAAGGCCAAGGCGCGCGCCCGCCAGAAGGCGCGCGACACCGCCGCCGAGCTGCTGGAGCTGTACGCCAGGCGCGCCGCCAAGGAGGGCTTCGCCTTCCCGGCCCCGGACCACGCCTACCAGGAATTCGCCGCCGACTTCCCGTTCGAGGAGACCCCCGATCAGGAGCGGGCCATCGAGGAGGTGCTGGAATCCATGCAGGCGCCCCAGCCCATGGATCGCCTGGTGTGCGGCGACGTCGGCTTCGGCAAGACCGAGGTGGCCATGCGCGCCGCGTTCCTGGCGGTGCAGTCGGGCAAGCAGGTGCTGCTGCTGACCCCCACCACCCTGCTGGCCCAGCAGCACTTCGAGAGCCTGCGCGACCGCTTCGCCAACTCGGCGATGCGCATCGAGCTGCTGTCGCGGATGCAGACCACCAAGGAGGTCAACAAGGCCCTGGAGGGCATCCGCGAGGGTACCGTGGACATCGCCGTGGGCACCCACCGCCTGCTGCAGAAGGACGTGGGCTTCAAGGACCTGGGGCTGGTCATCCTGGACGAGGAGCACCGCTTCGGCGTGCGCCAGAAGGAGCGCCTCAAGCGCTGGCGCGCCGAGGTGGACATGCTCACCCTCACCGCCACGCCCATCCCGCGCACGCTGAACCTGACCATGGCGGGCATCCGCGAGATCTCCATCATCGCCACCCCGCCCGATGAGCGCCTGGCGGTGAAGACCTTCGTCTCCGAGTGGGACGACGTCCTCATCCGCGAGGCCATCCTGCGCGAGATCCGGCGCGGCGGGCAGGTCTACTTCCTGCACAACGAGGTGCGCACCATCGAGCGCACCCGCGAGCAGATCGAGAAGCTGGTGCCCGAGGCCACCATCCGCGTGGCCCACGGCCAGATGCGCGAGCGCGAGCTCGAGGACGTCATGTCCGATTTCTACCACCAGCGCTTCAACGTGCTGGTGACCACCACCATCATCGAGTCGGGCATCGACATCCCCAGCGCCAACACCATCCTCATCAATCGTGCCGACCGCTTCGGCCTGGCCCAGCTTCACCAGCTGCGCGGCCGGGTGGGGCGCTCCAGCCACCGCGCCTACGCCTACCTGCTGGTCAACAGCCGCCAGGGCCTGACCGGCGATGCCGAGAAGCGCCTGGAGACCATCGAGTCGCTGGAGGACCTGGGCGTGGGCTTCCTCATCGCCAACCACGACCTGGAGATCCGCGGCGCCGGCGAGATCCTCGGCGAAGGGCAGAGCGGGCACATCGACTCGGTGGGCTTCGAGACCTACGTGGAGCTGCTCAACGAGGCCATCGAGGACCTCAAGGCCGGACGCGGCGTCGAGGTGGAGAGCGAGCTGGAGGAGGAGGACCACGGCACCCAGGTCAACCTCCACCTGCCCACGCTCATCCCCGAGGACTACCTGCCCGACGTCCACGAACGGCTGGTGCTGTACAAGCGCATCGCCTCGGCCGACAGCCTCGCGGCCCTGCAGGCGCTGCACGAGGAAATGGTGGACCGCTTCGGCCGCCTGCCCGAGTCCACCGCCCATCTGCTGGAGGTGGCCCAGCTCAAGCTGCGCGCCCGGCCGCTGGGCATCGACCGCGTCGAGGCCGGACCCGTGGGCGGACGCGTGGTGTTCTCCCCCAAGCCCGGGGTCGATCCCGGGCGGCTGGTGGAGCTGTTGCAGACCGACCCGCAGAAGTACGCACTGCACGGCGACCGCGAGCTGCGCGTCAAGGCCGACTGGGCCCGCACCGAGGACCGCATCGCCGGCGTCCGCCAGCTGCTGGACCTGCTCGAGCACGGGCCGCGCGGCAGCCAGCCGGAGCTCGCCGAGGACGTCGGCCAGGCCGACTGATCCCCGCCCCACTCGCCCCAACGGAGCCTAAATGGCCAGCCAATCCTTCCGCCTGACCGCCTACAGCGCCCGAGCCGACACCGACCCGGGGGAGGTGCTCGCCGGCCTCGGTGCGGCCGAGCCCGCGACCGGGGCCTTCGGCGGCTTCCGCGTGGCCGCCGCCGAGATCCGGTCGCCGTCCGGCGAGGACCTGGCCGCCCGCCTCCGGGAGGCGGCCGCCACCGATCTGGGCTGGGCCTGGCGCGCGGCGGATGGCGCCAACCGGCCGCTGCGCGCGGTGGTCATGGGCCAGGGCCTGGACGCCGCCGCCCTCCACCACCTGGCCGGCGAGATCCACAGCCGGGGGCCGCTGGTCACCGGGCTGCGCGTGCTGTCCGACACCTTCCCGGCGGTGGAGCTGACCCTGGCGGGACCGGCCGCCGACCCCGAGGCCCTGACCCGCGACCTGCAGGGGCCCGCCGAGGCCAACGCCGTCGACTTGGCGGTGCTGGCTCCGACCACCGAGGCCTTCGGCTACCGCCTGCTCATGATGGACATGGATTCCACCCTGCTGGCCGTGGAATGCATCGACGAGATCGCCGAGCACGCCGGGGTCAAGGAGCAGGTGGCGGCCATCACCGAGCGCGCCATGAACGGCGAGCTGGACTTCAAGGGCAGCCTGGTGGAGCGGGTTGGAATGCTCGCCAGCCTCCCCGAAGGCGTGCTGGAAGAAGTCTACCGCGAGCGCATCCGCACCAACCCCGGCGCCGAGCGCCTCCTGGCCGCCGCCCGGGGCATGGGCATGCGGGTCGCGGTGGTCTCGGGCGGCTTCACCTTCTTCACCGAGCGCCTGGAGCGGGACCTTGGCATCGACTTCACCAACGCCAACGTGCTGGAGGTGGCCGATGGCCGCTTGACCGGCCGGGTGCTGGGCGACATCGTTGACGGAGCCGTCAAGGCCGCCACCCTGCGGGAGCTGCGCGACCGGCTGGGGCTGACCCGCGACCAGCTCGTCGCCATGGGCGACGGCGCCAACGACCTGGCCATGATCGCCGAAGCCGGGCTGGGCATCGCCTACCACGCCAAGCCGCGGGTGCGCGCCCAGGCCCCCTACAACCTGTTCCACAGCCCGCTGGACGGCCTCCTCTACCTTCTGGGGCTCACCGATGCCGACATCGAAGGCTACTGCCGCGATTCCGCAGCCGGGTAACCGCCCCCGGCCCGCCGCCGTCCGCCGGACCGCCCTGGTACTGACCGCCCTGCTCGCCGCCCTGGCCGCCGCGCCCGCCCTGGCCCAGGACCCCGGCCGGCTGCAGGTGCCCCGCGCCGCCACCCCCGGCGCCGGTGTCGCCGTGATCCAGGACCGCATGGAGGCCCTGCGGGAGGACAACCGCCAGCTGCGCCGCCGGCTGCAGGACCTCCACGACCGGGTCACCCGCCTCGATGCCCAGATCCCCCACGTCAAGGAGCAGCTGGACACCCGCATCGGCGGCCTCCAGCAGCACCTCGAGGACCGCACCGGCAGCCTGGAATCCAGCCTCAGCCTCTACATGCGGGTGGGGACCTTCGTCCTGATCCTGATCGGGGTGTTCGGCTTCGGCTACGTCCACCAGATGCTGCGCGGCATCATCGAGGGCGCCGTGCGCAACCACCTGCGCAGCGAGGAGTTCAGCCACAACCTGGGCGAGAAGATGGACCAGGCCGCCGAGGAAGCCCGGGGGTCCATCCTCGAGGCCAGCAAGGAGGAAACCCGCCAGCTTACCCGCAAGCTCATCGACGAGTTCCTCACCGAGGAGCGCAACCGCATCGAGGAGGCCATCGCCGACGAGCAGGACGCCCTGAAGAAGCTGCGCGGCGAGCACCTGGACCTGCAGTCCCCGGTCTCCGCCGAGACCGGGGAGTACCTGGAGCGCGTGGCCTCGGTGGTCCACGAGCGCAGCCTCGACCTCCTCACCGACGAGGAGGTCTACTACGCCATGCTCGACGCCGACGCCAAGTCCAACTACGCCGAGGCGGAGCGCTACGCCCGCGAGCTGCTGCGGCGCCACCCGTCCACCGCCGACAGCCTTTCCAACCTGGCCTGGATCCTGGAGCACACCGGCCGGGTCCACGAAGCCGAGGCCCACTACAAGCGGGCCCTGGAGGCGGACCCCGAGCGCGAGGACGTGGCCCGCTACTACGCCTACCTGCTGGACACCCAGAGACGCGATCAGGAGGCACGCGGGATCCTGGAGACCGTGCTCCAGCGCCAGCCCAACAATCCCGCGGCCATCAGCCAGTTCGCCAACTTCCTGGTGCGCCACGGCCAGGTGGACGAGGCCCGCGGCCTCCTGCAGCAGGCCCTGGAGGCCAACCCCCGGGACCGCAACCTGCTCACCAGCTGGGCCCGACTGCTGCGGGGCGCGGGGCAGAGCGAGGAGGCCATGGGCCACTACCGCGAGGCCCTGGAGGTGGCCCCCGACGACCTGTCCCTACTGCTCGAGCTGGCGCGGCTGGAGATCGACTGCCAGCACCTGGACGAGGCCGAGGGCCACCTGGATCGGGCCCTGCAGCTTGAGCCCGAATCGGTGGAGGGACTGGACCTGCAGGGCAGACTGTTCCTGGGCCAGGGCCGCTTCGACGAGGCCGAGACCGCCTTCCGTCAGGCCCTCACCAACGACGGCAACCGCCTGCGGCTGAACGCCCAGCTCGGGCATTCCCTGCTGGGCCAGGGGCGGCGCGCCGAGGCCACCGAAGTGTACAATCTGGCCCTGGATTTGGCCGGGAGCCCCGAGGACATCGAGACCTCCCTCACCGAGCCGCTGCGCCGCCTGGCCGAGCGCCATGCACTGGCGGGCAGCGAAGAGTTCCTGGCCTGGCTGGAGGCGCGCAAGACCGAGGCCGCCCAGCCGGGCCCGGAGGAAAGCGAGGCGAACGAATCGTGAAGCGAACCAGCGTGGCCGCAATCCTGCTGGCCGGCGGACTGGGCGCGGCCCAGGCCGCACCCCAGGGCTCCGCCCCGGCCACCCCCGCCCCCTACGTGGTGCGCTATCTGGTGTTCCAGCACCAGGACTACTGGGATGCCCCCCTGGACAGCGCGGGTCCGGTGGATCGTGGCGGCCACCGGCCGCCGCAGCTGGCCGGCCAGTCCCCGGCTGGCGGAGGCAAGACGCTGGACGCCCTGTGGACCCGACTGAGCCGCTCCAGCCGGTACCGGCCACTGATGCAGGGGATCTTGGTGCCCTTCTCCAAGCCCCGGGCCGAAGCCGAGCCCAAGGCCGTTTCCGGCCAGTGGCGGGCCAGCATACGGGCCCCCTTCGACGCCCTCGGCGGGCTCGCCGACCGGCCCATGCGCCTGGTCATGGGCGATGACTGGGCGCCGCCGGCGGAGGGAGCGGCCCGTTGGGGGAGCGACCGCATTCGCGGCACCCTGACCTTCTCCAAGGGGCGCTACGCCCACCTGGAGGTCAATCTGGACTTCGCCGAGGCCCGGCGTTGGATGCCCTGGGGCTTGGACGTGCGCCATCACTTCCTCCACCAGAGCCGGCGGCTGCTGCCCAACCGCTACTACTACTTCGATCATCCCCGCTTCGGGGTCATCGCCCGCATCGAGCCCATGGATCAGTGATCCGCCCCGCTGGGGCAGGCAGGCACAAAAAAAGGGTTCATCGCGGATTTCCGGGAAAGGCGGCCTGGATTTTGAGGAAGAAGTATTCCTGGTCCCGGAAGCCGTAGGCCATGCGCTTGATGACCTTGATGCGGTTATTGATGCCCTCCAGCAGGC
>Ga0102944_1001369_pt1 | contig 16235 bp, 9 predicted proteins | sample SalPonD_shore_MG_FD_78172 | JGI IMG/M metagenome (GOLD analysis project Ga0102944, IMG submission 78172) | Salt pond soil microbial communities from South San Francisco under conditions of wetland restoration - Salt Pond MetaG... | ecosystem: Environmental > Aquatic > Marine > Intertidal zone >...
CAGCTTACCGGAAGATCATATTCTGCCGGCCGTGTCACCGTGGTTAACCGGGAACTTCGACCGTGAAGTGCGATTATTAGAAGCGTCGGTGTTGCAGGTTTGCTATGGAATAATTAATTTATCAACCGAATTTTTCGACTTGAACGATATCAGGTAATTTATTATTACAAATAGAGAGAATTGATTCGGTAGATGGAAGAGACTGAATATCGGACATTATCTTAACGACGGGAGAATATGATGGCTATAGCGATAATGAAAGACACCCATGAAGAACTCCGGGAGCGCGTCAACGAAATTCGGGAGCAGATCAAGAAAAATTCCCAGGATATTTCAGAGGCAGCCAGTTTCGGCGATCTGTCCGAGAATGCTGAATACGATTCGGCCAAGGAGCGACAGAGCATGCTCCATTATAAATTGAAACAGTTGGAACAGTATCTCCGCGTGGAAATTTTCCACGAGTCGGATATCAATACCGAAGTGGTGTCGTTTGGGACTTCCGTTACTCTCAAGGACAACAAAACGGGAGAAACCATCGAATATAACGTGTTGGGTCCGGCGGAATATGAATTGGAAAATTATCCGAATATTATGACCTACACCTCGCCGCTGGCCAAAGCGATGATTGGCAAACCGGCCGGAGAAAAGGTGGAAATCAAGAAACCCGAAAAACACCTCTCCTTTACCATCGAACAGATTAAACCGGCCAACAAATCTATGGAGTAAGCGCGGCGTAGTGTCTTTCCCGGTTGCGATGCATGAGATAGCCTGCAGGACCTGTGTGTGCGATGCGTCCCGAATCTCTGCGTCGTCGTGCCAGGGGTGGAACAGAGATCGGGAATTAGGGTTGTTGATATTATCGAAATTTTATAATTTACGAAAATTCAATAACCAAGGAGCCTAGACAAACTTCATGCAATCTTCCCCAGCCATACTCCTCCTGGAAGACGGGCGGGTATTCCGGGGGCGCTCGCTCGGCGCGTCGGGCGAGACCACCGGCGAAGTCTGTTTTAATACCGGCATGACCGGATACCAGGAGATCTTAACGGATCCATCTTACCATAAACAAATCGTGACCATGACAGCCCCGCATATCGGCAATTATGGCGTCAATCCGGAGGACGTGGAATCCCAGCGGATACAAGTCGCCGGGTTCGTCATCCGGGAAGAGACGGTGATTCCGTCCAACCAACGGGCCACCATGAGCCTGGGAGACTATCTCCGGGACCAGGAGATCATCGGCATCCAGGGTATCGACACCCGGGCGTTGGTGCGGCATATCCGGGACGAAGGGGCCATGAACGGGATCATCTCCACCCAGGATTTTGACACCGATAGCCTGCAGAAGAAATTGGGGCGGGCGCCCGGGATGCAGGGCTTGGATTTATGCCTGGATGTAACCTGTTCGGCCCCGCATGAGTGGGAATACCAAGAGCACATTGACGAAAACAACCGGCCCTTCCAGGCGAGATGGAAAATCGCGACCATCGACTATGGTATTAAAACCAACATTCTCCGTCTGCTCCATGAACGGGATTGTGACGTGAAGGTGTTCCCGGCAGGGGTCTCGGCGGAGGATATTCTGGCCGAAGAGCCGGACGGGATCTTTCTCTCTAACGGGCCGGGTGACCCGGCCGCCGTGACCTACGCCATCGAAACGGTCAAGCAATTATTGGGAAAAAAGCCCATCTTTGGGATCTGCCTGGGGCACCAGTTACTGGCCCATGCGGTCGGTGCCACCACCTTCAAACTCAAGTTCGGCCACCGGGGCATTAACCACCCGGTGAAAAATCTCCGGACCGGAAAAGTAGAAATTACCAGCCAGAACCACGGCTTTGCGGTAGACAGTGACCAGATGCCTGAGAACGTGGAAATTACCCATCTGAACCTGAACGATTACACCGTGGAAGGACTGGCATGCAAAGATATCCCGGCGTTCTCAGTCCAATATCATCCCGAGGCGAGTCCCGGACCGCACGACTCCCGCTACCTCTTTGATAACTTCGTGGACCTCATAACATAAGCAGCAGGATAAATGCCAAAACGTACAGATTTCAACTCGATTTTAGTCATTGGCGCCGGCCCTATTGTCATCGGGCAGGCGTGTGAATTCGATTATTCCGGCACCCAGGCCATCCGGGCTCTCAAAGATGAGGATTACCGGATTATCCTGGTGAACTCCAACCCCGCCACTATCATGACGGATCCGGATCTGGCGGATGAGGTATACATCGAACCCCTCACCGTCGAATACATTGCCGAAATCATCAAGAAGGAACGTCCGGACACCATCCTGCCGACAGTCGGGGGGCAAACGGCCCTCAACCTGGCGGTAGATCTCCAGAAAGCAGGGGTGCTGGAGGAATATGGGGTGGAGCTGATTGGTGCGCAGATTTCCGCCATTGAAAAAGCCGAGGACCGGGAACGGTTCAAGGAGGCCATGGATGCAGTGGGCATTGACACCGCCCAGGGCGGATTCGTTCGGTCCATGGACGAGGCGCTGGAGTTGATTCAATCCATGCAGTTCCCGGTGATCATCCGGCCCTCTTACACCCTGGGAGGAACCGGGGGCTCCATCGCCTACAATTCGGAAGAGTTCGAAGATCTCGTCGACAGCGGACTCTCCCAGAGCCCTATCACCGAGGTGCTGATCGAAGAAAACCTGGTGGGGTGGAAAGAATTCGAACTGGAGGTCATCCGGGATAAGGCGGATAACGCCATTATCGTCTGTTCCATAGAAAATATCGACCCCATGGGAGTCCACACCGGTGATTCTATAACGGTGGCGCCGTCCATGACGTTAACGGATCGGGAATACCAGAAGATGCGGGATTGGGCGCTGAAGTGCATCCGGACCATCGGGGTGGAAACCGGCGGCTCCAACGTCCAGTTTGCGGTGGATCCCGAAACCGGCCGGATGGTGATTATCGAAATGAACCCCCGGGTAAGCCGCTCGTCGGCACTGGCATCCAAGGCTACCGGTTTCCCCATTGCGAAAGTCGCGGCCAAACTGGCGGTCGGATATACCCTGGATGAATTGCCCAATGATATCACCGGCCAGACCCTGGCCGCTTTCGAACCCACCATCGACTACATCGTGACCAAGGTCCCCCGGTTCGATTTTGAGAAATTTCCGCACGCGTCCGGCCACCTGGGCGTGCAGATGCAGTCCGTGGGCGAAGTGATGGCCATCGGCCGGACCTTCCGGGAATCGCTCCAGAAAGCTTTTCGATCATTGGAAGTGGGCCTGGACGGCTTGGAACCCAAGAAACCATCCGAAAACGAAGACGGCCCGGAGGCCGAGTCGGGGTTATTCCGCCGGCGATACCTGGACATGACCAAGCTCCGGTTTCCCACCGCCTTCCGCCTGCTCAAAATTTGGCACGCCTTCCGGGAAGGAAAGGATGTGGACGAGGTCTACAACCTGACCAAAATCGATCCCTGGTTTCTGCGGCATATTCAGCAGCTGGCCACCACGGAGATGGGCGAGCTGACCCGGGATCATTTGAAACAGCTGAAACAGGACGGGTTCTCCGACCGGCAGATCGCCCGGCGGCTGGGCAAAACCGAGACGGAAATTCGGGAGCGCCGGAAGGAATTCGGCATCCGAAGCGCCTATAAGGTCGTGGATACCTGCGCCGCGGAATTTACCGCCAAAACGCCGTACTGTTACTCGACCTACGAGGAGGAGAACGAGGTTTCCACGCTGGAAGGAAAGAAATATATCATTTTAGGTGGCGGGCCCAACCGGATAGGTCAGGGGATCGAATTTGACTATTGTTGCGTTCAGGCGGTCTTCGGATTGCGGGAACAGGGGTACAAAACGATTATGGTCAACTGTAACCCCGAAACGGTTTCCACGGATTACGATTTGGCGGATCGGTTATACTTCGAGCCCATCACATTCGAAGACGTCATGAATATCGTGGAGCTGGAGCAGCCGGACGGCGTGCTGGTCCAGTTTGGCGGTCAAACGCCTCTGAAGATCGCGAATGCCCTGGAAGATGCCGGAGTGCCCATCGCCGGCACTTCACCCAAGAGTATCGACCTGGCGGAAGACCGGGAAAAATTCGGACACCTGCTGGACAAACTGGGGGTTGCCCGGCCGGATTACGGAACGGGGAAGACCCTGGACGATGTGATCGAAGTTGCCGAGCGGATTGGTTATCCGGTACTGGTCCGGCCCAGTTACGTTCTGGGCGGCCGGGCCATGGAAATCGTCTATTCCACGGAGCAGCTCGTCGATTATCTGGCCCGGACCTCCGATGTCACCGCCGAACACCCCATTTATATCGATGCATTCCTGGAAGACGCCTTCGAGTTCGACGTGGACGGACTGTGCGACGGGGAAGAGGTCCACATCGGCGGGATCATGCAGCATATCGAGGAAGCCGGGATTCACTCCGGCGATTCCGCCTGCGTGCTGCCACCCTACATGATTACCTCCCAGGCCCTGGAGGAGATCACCGAGATCACCCGAAAGGTCGCTTTGGAGCTGGGGGTGGTGGGGTTAATCAACCTGCAGTTCGCGTACAAGGATGGCACGGTCTACATGCTGGAAGCCAATCCCCGGGCCAGCCGGACCATCCCCTTCGTGAGTAAAGCCACCAATGTTCCGCTGGCAAAGATCGCCGCGGAGCTGGCCGCCGGGAAGAAACTCCGTGAGTTCGATTTACCTCCCTGGGATACGACCCGGCGGGTCTCGGTGAAAGAGGCCGTCCTCCCGTTTAACAAGTTTCCGGATGAGCGGGTCTATTTGGGGCCGGAAATGAAGTCAACCGGCGAAGCCATGGGGATCTCCAGTTCGTTCGCCGATGCCTTCGCCCGGGCGGTCATTGCGGCCGGGAGTACCCTGCCCACCTCCGGCAAGGTATTCATCTCGGTGAATGACAACGATAAACTGGGCATCATTCCCATCGCCCGGGATTTCCGGGAACTGGGATTCGAGATCATCGCCACCACCGGCACCGCCAGGGCGCTGCACCGAAATGGGATCCAAGCGGAAACGATCTATAAGGTGGGAGAGGGGCGCCCCAGTATCGTCGATAGTATTAAAAACGGGGAAGTCACACTGGTTATCAACACTCCCCTGGGGCCGCAGTCCAGATATGATGAAGCGGCCATCGGGAAGGCGGCGATCCGGAAAGGGGTGCTGACCATTACCACGCTGTCCGGCGCGCAGGCGTCCGTCCGGGCGCTCAGGCGGCGCAACGGCCCCACGGTGCGGTCGTTGCAGGAACATTACCAGAATGATCTGGTGCAAACCTGATGTGAATGACCGGAATGTCCGGTCTGACCCAAACCCGGACCTCTCTCCCCGGCCGGGTTGGCGGCACACAGCCGATGTCACCCCACAGTTTTAATTTTCAATACCCTCTGGTGTAGTGTAAATTGTCGTGGGAATAATGTTTAACAGCTAACCGGAAAGAACGCGTGTATGAATCGGACTCAAGGAACAATGCAGATACTGGGTGCATCCATGTTCTTTCTGAATCTGCTTGCCTTCATCTTGATGATGTTTATCTTCGGCTCCCATTCACTTGATTTTTTCTGGGGAAATACAGGCCATTTTGCCTTTATCGGCACCATCCTTATTGCCGATGCTCTGATCTGTGCTATTATCTTTATTTTGCCTCAGAGCTGGTCCCAGCGGGATTAGCGGAGGCGGGCATCCCGGTGAGAGCTGCCGCAGGCGCCCGTTGTGGACTGGTGCATCGTCGCAAGTAATACTTCATCTTCAAACTCCATCGCCGGCGAATACCGCCGGGGGAGGAAACGAATGAACGAACACCCGGAAATGTGCGGCAAAAAGGGGACCTCTCCACTCGGGGACACACCGGCTCCGAACCTGCCGCCCGGCACAAATTGCCAGGACCGCTGTCCTGTCACAGCCCGCCGACACATCATATGAACGACGAACCGATAGTCATTTTTATCACCTGCGGAACCCCGGAAGAGGCGGAACGCATCGCTGAAACCCTGGTCCGCCGGAAATTAGCGGCCTGCGGGAATATCCTGCCGGAAATCACCTCCATCTTCCGATGGAAGCAGACCATCGAGCGTGAGCGGGAAACCCTCCTTCTCGTGAAGAGCCGGCGAAGTCTGTTCAGCCGGATTGTCGAACAGATCAAAGGAGTGCATAGTTATGAAACCCCCGAAATCATCGCCCTCCCGGTGATCGACGGTTCCCCGGATTATCTCACCTGGTTATCAGAAGAAACCGGCGAAGAATAGTCCGCCGGCCTGTTTCCCGCCCCAGTCCGACTGAGGAGTTCAACGCCCGTCTTTAATAAGTTCTTTGAGATACCTATACTATATACCATTCGGCATGAATGGCGAACGGTGGTGAACGGGAGTGAAACGACGAATCATACTGGGGATAATCATTGGGGTTATGGCCGTTCTGGCCGGCGGGTTTCTCTGGCTTCAGTCCGGGGCAGGGAAATCCTACCTGAAGACACGCCTGGCGGCTATCGCCTCCGGGGCCACCGGCTATCAGGTATCTGTTGACACCCTGAACACCAATTTCTTTTCCCGGGCCGTATTCCAGGGAATCGTGATGGCGGACACCGCATCCGGGAGCCACGCGGATATTTCCCGGCTCACACTGGATTACAGCCTGTTTCCGATCTTCCGGGCCACGATCTCTATCGACTCCCTGCTGTCTGATCATATGGATATCCGGCTGAGTCGGCGGACCCTGCAGCCGTTTCTGGCGCCCCGAAAACCGGCCGAACCTGCATCCTCCTCAAAAGGCCGCTGGCAGCTGCGGGCGAAATTCATCCGCGTCCGAAATGTGGATATTTCCTATACCGACCCTGAGGCCGGGCTCCGGGCTTCGCTGAGCAGCCTTACCTTGCAGTATGTCGTGGGAGATACTTTCTCCGGCGAGATCGGATCAATCGGCATTGAGCGCCGGGGCAATGCCTTCTCCGGCGCATCATTACGCGTGGCCGGCAGCCGGCAGGCGACCGGTTGGCGTTTATCCGATTTCCGGTTGACGACCGCCCGCTCTTTCCTCAGCGCCAATGGAAATGCCCTCACCCGGGAGAACCCTCCCGGATATGAGGTCGATCTCAAAGGACACCTGGCCGGAAACCTTTTTACTTTCGCCGAAACCTTTCTCCCCAGGGAAGTGGCCGGGAAGATCCGAACGCCGGGCATTCAGCTGAGCGGTAAATTACAGACGAGAGGTGATTTGCTTTCCTACACCGGTTCATTATCGACCCACCAGATCGTGTACGATACCTTGGTGTTCCGAAACATGCAGGTGGATTTCGCCGGCACAACGGACAGTGTGCACATTTCGAAACTCCGGACCAATTTTCTCTCCGACCGGGATACACTGCGAATGCGAGGATATCTCCACTGGCGACAGAAACGGGCAGCAGTGGATATAACGTCGTTTCTTTCCTCGACCGATAACCTACGGCAGGAGATGGGCCTGGCCGGTGTGCCGTTTGATTCCCCGGTCCGGCTGCGCCTCTCGGGCATTATTCCCTACACGGATCCCGCAGGGATCACCGGGGCGGGAGAACTCACGCTGCAGGCGCCGGAATACGCCGGAAAAACCTATGCACCCGTCGATGTGAGCACCCGGGTCGACCGGGGCAATTTCACCATGATGATTCGCCAGCACACCCCGCGGCAAAACCAGCTGCAGGTACAGGGAAAGGTTGACTGGCCGTCGCGGATTGCCGGATCACTCCGGCTGGAAGATTTCACCGAATTTATCGGGTCATCGCAGGACACCGTACCCCTCCGGGTTTTGTCTACGTTTCAGGGCACGCTGGGCGCCCCGGACGAACCGTTCCAAATATCAGGGCATCTCCAATCGTCCCTTAAGCAACAAAGCCTCCCGGTGGAGCTCCGGGCGGCCTTCAGGGTGAACCAGGATTCACTCACCTTAACCCGGGGCACCCTTCAGGCCGGGGATCTCCCACCGGACAGCGTGGCGGGACAGGTCACCTACCGGCCGGCGCTCCGGGCCCGGGTCCAACTCTCCGAACCGGCCGGAACCGGCCGGCAAACCGGCAATCAAGGCCGGATTATTCTGAGTGTATCAGAAATATTCAAACAGACCTATCAAGGGAAACTTCAATTAACGAATGTTTCGCTCCGCCGGTGGGCATCACTCTTCACGGAGGATGCCATCCGGATTGAGGGACGACTGCATTCGGAAACCACGCTCCGGTTCGGACCCGATTCCGTGTCCGGTGCCGGATACCTGTCTCTGGATAGCTCCCGGGTAGGGATTACCGTCATCGATTCACTCCGGATGAAGTATACCGTGAATTCACAGGGGGTGCGGGTGAGACAGGGCCGGGCGAATTCCAAATCCCTGACGGCGGATATTCGGGGGTTTTTGCCCTTCGGCTCCAATCAGGAGATACACATGGAAGTGGCCGGCGCCCACTGGCCGCTGCGGGTGGCCAATACCTTCCTGCCGCCGGATTGGTATCTGGACGGCACTGTCAGTCCGTCAACCACCATCGGCGGCACGTATTCCGCACCCCGATTGCAGGGAAGTGTCACGGTGGATTCCGGGTTCGTGCAGTGGAATCCGGAAAAAACACCGGTCGAAAATCTGACCGCCAGGATACAACTGCAGGGTACTCGCTATACCATTGACAATCTGGGATTCCGATACGGAAGTTATCCCATCGATGTAACGGGCCGAGGCAGCCTGGCCCCCGACTTCGACGGGACCATCGCCATTCATCCGGGCGGAGTCGTGCATGCCCGGTATGCCCGGGCATCCGATTCCCTGTCGGTCCGGGCCGATCGTATTCCGCTGGATATCGTTCAGTCTATTGTTCCCCAGGCGATAAACACCCGCGGGTATAGTACATTCAGTATTGCAGGCGCCAGGATCTTGAGTCCGGACAGGGATCTCCACTCCACCGGAACCATTACCCCCCGGGCGGGCGCCACCGATGGCCAATGGGACCTCCGGTGGGAGATCCGGATCCCGGGAAACCGGGTGGATATCCGTCAACTGCTTGCGACATCGGATTCGGGGCGGCTGGTGCTCTCGGGCCGGCTACCGCTGAGCGCCGCGCGTACCGACACCACTCAACCTGCAGCGGCGGATTCCATGGCGCTATCTCTGGAAGCCCGGGCCTTTCCGTTACAGTTTATAAATAAAATCACCAGTGCCGTATCGGTCGATAGCGGTGCTATCGACGCCAGGGCCAAATTCACCGGCACCCTCGCGATGCCCCAGGCCAATGGTGAGATCCGGGTGAGCGGGTTCGGCGCCTCCAGTCCCGTGCACACCTGGCAGGTGGCCCGGGGGCGCGCGCAATTGGATTTCAGCACCCGGCACATCGCTATTCGGGAGATCAGTGCCGAAATGAACGGGCAGCCGGTTTCACTACAGGGCGATCTCCAATACGGGCGGCGGGCGCCCCTGGTCCTCGATCTCCGGGGGACCTTCGCAGACAGGAGCCCGATTGAACTGCACCTGTATCATGATGCCGCCCGGGACAGCCTGAGTGGAAATGCCGAAATGACTGCCGTGCCGGTGAACGAACTGCTCCGGACGGCCGGGATGCCGCGCGATATCCACGGAGAAGGCCGGCTGGCGATCCATCTCGATGGCACCCGGGCGGCGCCCCGACTCTCTCTGGCCGCTTCGGTTCAACAGTTAGCCTTCGGTAAGATCACTTTTCCTGCCGCCCGGATCGCCGCGCACTATGCGGCACAACAGGTCGTCCTCGACACGCTTCTGCTGGCCAACACCGCACAGAGAATTCAGGGCACCGGAACGGTCTCTGCGGATCTGAACCTGGCGGACTTCCAGGTACACCGGGTCGGGGAAGAGGTCGCTCTTCGACTGGAGACGCAAGATTTCTCCCTGGAGACTCTCCAAATTCTTGCGGACCTGCAGTCGAACATCACCGGGATCAGCAATGCGGAAATCCGGTATTCCAGGCAGGATACCGCCTCCTCCCTGCGAGGCTTTCTGGAGATCGCGAACTTCGCCGGCGATATGCCCTATTTTCAGCAACGCATCACTCAGGGCCAAATGCGGGCCGACTTCTCCGGACAGACCATCCGGATCAGCCGTGCCTCGGCGCAAGTTGACAACGGATCCATGACTCTAACAGGGAATATCGGCCTCACACCGAATAAACCACTTCAATACGATCTCACTTTGGAAACTCAGCAGATCGCACTGAAACGGCCGGGTGAGTTGGCGATAGCCGTCGCGCCCTCCAGGATCCGGATGACCAACAGATCGGAGGATACCCCGGTGATTTCCGGAGAGATCAATCTGCAATCCTTCAAGTATACCAAACCCATCTACAATCTGGAGCCCCTGTCACTCATCGGAGTTCGAACGGTGAAACCGCCCAGGCTACCCGAACAAGCGCTGCGGAACACCCGGGTCAATCTGGACGTCCGGGCCCTCCGGAACACCCAGATTGATAATAACCTGGCACAAATTAACTTCACCGCAGATCTGCAAATCGCCGGCCCCCTGTTTCAGCCACGACTCACCGGCCGGATTCTCTCCGAGAAGGGAACCATCCATTATCTCAACCGCACCTTCACCCTGGATCAGGGGACGATTTTATTCGAAGGCACCCCGAATATTAACCCTTCTCTGAATATTCAGGCCAGTACGGTCGTACCGGCATACCAAAATATTGATAACATCGATTATACCATTACTTTACATGTGAGCCAGACGTTGCGTTCCCCGCACGTCCAGTTTACCTCCACCCCCTCCGCCCGGCCGAAGACCAACGAAGCGCTGACCCAGAGTGACATTATCGGGATTCTGGCAGTGGGCCGTCCCCGGGAACAATTTTCCAGTGTGGCCGGTGAAGGCAACCTGAGCCAATTCCTGTTGCGTCAGGCCAGCCAATTTTCCAGTGAAAAGATTGCTTCCCTGGTAGAGTACAGGGTAGGGCGTCTCCTGGACCTGGATCGGGTGGCCATCGAGGGGAACTTGTTCCAGCTGTCCGGTCCCCAGGTGCCGACCTTCACCGCAGTGAAAAACATCACGCCCCGGTTGACCCTGACCTATTCCACTGCGATCGGACAGGCCAACGAGCAGGGCATTCGTCTGAATTATCGCCTCAGCCCGAGTTGGTATCTGGTAACTGAAACGACCCAGCAGCAAGGGTACGGGGTAGATGTAAAGTATAAAATTAAGTTCAAATGACGACGATACGAAGTTTACTCATTGTGTTACTGATCGCCGGGGCAGGATATGCCCGGGCCTCACAGAACGCGCAGCCGGCGAATCATCCGAATCCGCTGGTGGGGCATATCCGGATCACCGGGAATGCGGCCTTGTCCGAGCGGTCTATTTTGCAGGTGATGTTCACCAAACCCAGTCACTGGTGGAAAAAAAGCCGGTTTCAGCCCCAGGTCTTCCAGGATGACCTCCGGTCCATCACCACGCTGTATAATAACCGGGGATTTCTGGATGCAGCCATCGCGTCATGGGATACCACCTATGTCAGCCGGAACCGGGTAAACATCCGGATCACGATCTCAGAAGGGGAACGATCGCGGGTGGGGAATATTACCTTCCAGGACAATCAGGCGGTGGCGGCCAGCCAGCTGCGGGAACTCATCAAAATACAGGAGGGCGATCCGTTCAGTTTTCTGAACCTCAGCGAATCGACCTGGAGCATCATTAATAAATACGCAGAACTGGGATACCTGGACGCCCGGGTCGATCCCCGGATCGACGAACAAAATCACGTCATCCAGGTCCTCTATCGCATCCAGGAGGGAAACCCGGTCTACGTGGATTCGGTCATTATCCGGGGGAACGAAAAAACTAAATCCCGGGTGATTCGCCGGGAGCTGACCATGCATCCGGGTGACCTGCTGACCCATCAAAAAGTCGTGACCAGCCAGCAGAATCTTTACAAAACCGGCCTGTTTAATAGTGTCTCGATTACCCCGCTACGGGATTCCACCGGCAGTGTATATGATCCGGTGGTGGTCCGGCTGGTAGAGGCAAGAACCGGCGAAATAAATTTTGGATTGGGGTACGGATCGCTGGAGAAAATTCGGTTCTCCACAGAAATCCTGCAGGGCAATCTGCTGGGAACCGGTCAAAAAATCGGATTCCAGAACCGGTTCAGTTTCACCAATATCGCCCTCGAGGGGTTGTACACTGTCCCGTACTTTTTCGTAGGGGGAGTGAAGTTGGACAACACGGCGTACTACCGGCGGGAAATGCAATCCAATTACACGGTGAACCGGCTGGGGATCGAATCCACCCTGGGGCGGCAACTCTTTCAATATTCCAGGATCTTTTCCACCTTTCGGGTGGAGAATAATCGATTTTCCAAGATAGAGAAATCGTCAGTGCTCGATTCCACCGGAGATCGGATTCGGAGTCTCAGCCTCACGCTCAACCGGGACACACGCCAGAACGTGTTTAACCCGGATCGAGGAAGTTTTTTCAGCTTGTCCGGCCTTCTGGCGGGCCAGATTTTTCAGGCAACCGATTCCTATGTACGCGTGGTGGGGGATTATATTAAATATGTCCCGTTGAATACGGCCTTCAAATTCGTAACCAAAATCTCCGCCGGGCGGCTATTCGAAATAGGAAAGACCAGTTCGGTCCCTATTTATGAACGATTTTTTGCCGGGGGCGACTATTCCATCCGGGGGTATAAAGAACGATCGGTGGGGCCGACACGGAACGGCCAACCGGTGGGCGGATATACGAGACTGGTGTTGCAGAACGAGATCCGGTTCCCGCTGTATAAAAAACTGCAGGGAGCGGTTTTTCTGGACACCGGAGACGTTTGGGGGGAATCTGCCCCCATCCATTTCTCGGATATGCGATCCGGAGCCGGTATCGGGTTGCTGTACAGTACGCCGCTGGGCTTGGTCCGGGTGGATTACGGCTGGAAGATCCATCCCCGGCCCGGGGAGGCTCCCGCCCGGATTCACTTCACATTGGGACAAACATTATAATCGGTGGTACACATGGGTCGGAGGGTTCTCACGTCCCTGACCGGAGGAATGAAAATTTAATATGTTTTTTCTGCCGAGTGGGCATTATATAATACCCCCGGCAGATGCCCGAAGATTCTGCCGGGGGCACCGTAACCAAGCGGCGTCCTGTTCGCAGCAGGGAACAGGCGGAACACAAGGAGATCTCCAATGATGCGGCTGACTGTTCTGGGATCCGGTACCTGTATTCCGTTTCCTCATCGGGGCAATCCCGGATATTTACTTGAGATCGAGGACCATTTGCTTCTGCTGGATGGCGGAGCCGGCGCCTTGCGCCAGGTGGCGAACACCGGCCACGATTACCGGAATATTCATCAGGTGTTGTACACCCATCTGCATCCTGATCATACCATGGATTTTATCCCGCTGCTGTTCGGACTGAAGAACGATTTTTCCATCCAGGAGGTCCATGAATTGCGCGTCATCGCGCCGGAGGGCTTTCGGGAATACTGGGCCCAACTCCGGCAGATCTATGGCCGGTGGGTGGACTCCGAACGGATCAACCTGGAGATTACCGAGTGCGGGCGCGGAGTATCGCTCGATCTCGGATTCGTTCGGGTGCATACGGGGCCCGCTTTTCATACCGACCACAGTATCGCTTACCGAATCGAAGATAGGGAAGCGAAGCATATTTTTGTATATTCAGGTGACACCGGCTATTCCGAGGACTTTGCAGCATTTGCCGGGGGAGCAGACCTTCTGCTCATGGAGTGTGCCGTCCCGGACTCGACATCCTATGATAAACACACCTCGCCGACACAGGCGGGAAAGATGGCAGCACTGGCAGGGGCCCAAACGACCCTGTTAACCCATTTCTACCCGATGATGGAACAGGAAAACATCACAGAGATCATGCAGCAGTATTACCAGGGAAACATTATGCTGGCGGAGGATGGCCTGACCTATGAGATCTCCTGACCACCGGTTGAAGCGGCGCGGTACCAGCCTGTTCGTCGGACTGCTTCTGGGGCTCCAACTGTTTCTGGCAGGAGCACCGGGTCCGGAAGTGGCTACCGCCCAAACGCCGTCTCTGCTGCGGCGAACCCAGACTGCAACGCCCGCCGACACGGGTCAGGCCTCCTCGCCGGCACTCGGTATTCAACTGGATAATAAAGCCATCCGGCAGGGCGTCAATACCGTGCAAATGCGATATCAGGAGCTGCTGGATCGGGAAGAAAGCGCACTTTCCAAAAAGACCATCCAGAATCTCCGAACCGATATCCTCCAGGTCTTCCAGGGGAAAAATCCCGCCATCCGGGAACTCTCCAATACATTTACCACCTATTTTTCCAGCTGGACCCACGTATTGAACCTGGCGGTCGCCCTGATCATCATCGGCATCCTGGTGTTTTCCTACCGTCCTATCAAGAAATACTTGCGGTCGCTCCGGGAAGACTGGGCCCGGCGGGATCTGCTGGCTATCACTACCCTGGGATATCTCCTGGAGATCTTTCTGCGGGTGCTGCCCACCTTGCTCTTTATGCTGGGCATTTGGGGCGTCGCCGTCGTCCTGGCGCTTCCAAAGTCATTCATCGGGACCTTGTTCCGGATCGGCGGGGCGATTGTGCTGTTCAAATTCTTGCGCTGGTTTCTGGAAATCGCATTTGCACCGGATGAACAGCGGCATCGGATTATCCCTTGCGGTACCAGAGTAGCAAAGTATTTTTTCTATTTCTCTAGGGTACTACTTCAATGGGGTTTGCTGTATGCCCTCCTGCTGTTCGTGGTTCAGTTTCTCCGGTACAGTGCCAATGTCCAATACTTGATCTCGTTCGGATTCCGGCTCGGGGCGCTGGTAATCTTCGCGTTCCTGTTTGCCCGGCGGGACTTCACCATGACCTTGTTTCCGGAAACGAAGAATAAACTGTACTCCACGTTACTGGGGATTTTTAACCGGCTGTACTATCCGGCGTATGGCATTTTAATTCTGGCGGGCTTGCTGTCGGTCCTCGGCTACTTTAAACTCTCCGGCTTCATTTTCACCCGTGTGTTTTACACGATCGTCATCATTCTGCTGGGCATCCTGGTGAACCGCATCCTGTATGACGTGCTGGATTGGCTGATACCGGCAGAAAAGCGCCAGAAGAAAGACGAGGACGACAAATCGGCGCCCACCTGGGACCGGATTTACACCCTCGGCCAGTTTGTCATCTCCGGTGGGTTGATTTTGTTGAGTGCGGTATTACTGGCCAAGGCCTGGTGGTTGCTTGGGAAACAGTCCATCGGACAATCCATTCTTTCCATTTTTCATTTCCCGCTGTTCACGATACAGACAACCCCCATCACGCCCTGGTCCTTTCTCAAGGCGCTGCTGATCTTTGCGCTCTTCATCTACATTTCCAAATATCTGCGGAGATTTCTCAAGAGCAGTGTGTTGCAGAAGACCAAACTCGATATCGGCGCCCGGCACGCTATCCTGACCGTCACCCATTACATCATTCTGGTGGTGGGGATTGTGGTGGCCATGGAGAGCGTCGGCATCCAGCTGACGACGCTGAAGGTCTTTGCCGGCGCCCTGGGATTGGGGATCGGATTCGGGCTGCAGAATATCGCCAATAACTTTGCCAGCGGCCTGATTATCCTGTTCGAACGTCCCATCAAGAGCAAGGATTTCGTGCAGGTCGGCGAGATCCTGGGGACCGTGACCCGCATCTCCGCCCGCAGTACGACGATTTTGACCCGGGATAACATTGCCATCATCGTGCCGAACTCGGACTTCATAGAAAAAACCGTGGTGAACTGGAGCCTGGAGAATACCCCGACCCGGGTGCACGTGCCCATCGGAGTGGAATACGGAACGGATCCCGAGGTTGTCAAAGAAATATTACTGGATATCGCGGACGACCATCCCCGGGTATTATCCTATCCCAAGCCGCGCATCTGGTTTCGGGAATTTGGGGACAGCTCTCTGAATTTTGAATTACTGGTCTGGATCAACGATCCGCAGCAGGGGGTCAACAACATCAAAAGTGATATCAATTTCCGGATTGCGCAGGCATTCAAAGACAAGAGCATCGGCATTCCGTTTCCCCAGCGAGATCTTCACTTTAAACTGGACGGGCCGCAAATCGACATCCTCCGCAGGATCTTGCACCGTGGGGGAGCGGAAGGTGAAGAATCGGCTTCTGAAGAAACGTCGCCGGATACCGAAGAGCCTTAAACGAGGTCTGGGGCAGGGGAATGAGCGAGCAGGCGAAACCGGCGGGCGGCCGGATCCAGGATATCGGACGGATTCTCGG
>Ga0102944_1001370_pt1 | contig 16231 bp, 11 predicted proteins | sample SalPonD_shore_MG_FD_78172 | JGI IMG/M metagenome (GOLD analysis project Ga0102944, IMG submission 78172) | Salt pond soil microbial communities from South San Francisco under conditions of wetland restoration - Salt Pond MetaG... | ecosystem: Environmental > Aquatic > Marine > Intertidal zone >...
ATAACCCTTGCAGTCTGTATCCCTATTTCTCTTCTAGGGGCTTATATGGCAAAAAAAGTAGTGCACCAGGTTCCACAGAAAAAATTCCGCACCATCATTGCTGTATTTATTGGGCTCATGGCAATTAAACTTCTGTTTATACCCTGATGGGGGGAGTTGATTGCTCCTGTTCTATGTTTATGATATAAACAGGTAAAAGTATGCTTAAGGAGGTTTTTATGCATAAAACAGACAAATATTTAGTGGTTTTTGTTGTGGGCTTTTTCCTAATGATGAATTTTACCTGGGCTCAACAAAAAAAGCCCTTGACTCATGAGGTTTATGACTCATGGAAATCTATTTCCCAATCACAAATATCACCTGATGGAAACTGGGTTTTATATCTGGAGACACCCCAGGATGGGGATGCAGAAGTGGTGGTTATTAAATTATCAGGGGTCAAAGAATTGCGACACACCATAGGTTACTCTGGGGAAGGGACAGACGCAGAAAGAGCGGCTGACGCTCAATTCAGTTATGATTCTAAGTATGTTGTTTTTTTGATTTCTCCTTCCCAGGAAGAAGTGGAAAAAGCCAAAGAAGACAAGAAAAAGAAAAATGAAAAACCCAAGAAAAAACTGGGTATCATGAATCTTTCAAATGGTGAGACTGAGGTTCTAGAAGAAGTAAAAAGCTTTAAACTTCCTGAAGAAGCCGGCGGATGGGCAGCTTATTTAAAGGAAGCTCCTGAGAAGAAAGAAGAACCTAAAGAACAGGAAGAGAAAGAAGAAGAAAAAAAGGAAGAACCAGAAAAAGAAGAATAAGAAGAACAAGAAGAAAAGAAGGAGCAAAAGAAAGAGAAAGAATACGGAACTCCCCTGGTCTTACGGTCTCTTGAGGATGGGAGTGAAATTATACTGGATTCTGTATTGGAATATCAGTTTACCAAGGACGGAGAATATTTTATCTACACAGTTTCCAGTGAGGAAAATCCTGAGACTGACGGAGTCTATATCATAATACCCGGGAAGGAAAACAGCACTCCTCTGTTGACCGGTGAAGGAAATTATAAGAAATTAGCAATGGATAAAGAGGAAACTCGGCTTGCTTTTTTAACGGACAGGGATGATTATGAAGCAGATGAGCCCACCTTTAATCTATACGGATGGAATGTGGGGGATGACAAGGCTTCCCTATGGGTTTCGCACACCTCCACCCCCAATTTTCCTGAGGGCATGGCGGTCAGTGATAAATCTGATATATCTTTTACTGAGGACGGCTGGATAGTGATGTTTGGGATCAAAGAGATTCCAGAGCCTCAAGATGAGGATGAGGAAAAAGAGAAGAAAGAAGATAAGGCTCAATTTGACCTCTGGCACTGGGACGATCCTTTGCCTCAGCCTCAGCAGAAAAATATGGCAGAGGAAGTACGGAATAACACCTGGGAATCTGTTTATCACCTGAAAAGCAACAAGTTTGTAAAGCTGGCGGATGAAGAGATTCCAGATGTGAGGATTTCAGATAACGGCAAAATAGCGTTTGGACAAACATTCTGGCCTTATGCCAAGCGCATCGCGTATTTTGGTTCTTTTTATGATGTGTACATCGTTGATCCTCATACTGGAGATAAAACCCTGGTTAAAAAGGAGCTGTACTCCAGCGCACGCTTATCTCCCGGAGGGAAATATGTTTACTGGTTTGAAGAAAAAGACTGGCATATCTATGATATTGCATCCGGAAAAGTGAAAAATGTGACCCAAGATATAGAGGTGCCTTTTGATATGCAGGATTGGGACAGGCCCAGCCCCCCCTATTCTTATGGGATTGCAGGATGGACAGAGGGTGACAGCTCGGTATTGGTCTATGATCAGTATGACATCTGGCAGATTGAACCGGACGGCACGGATGCCCGTATGATTACAGAAGGATTCGGAAGAGAAAACAACCTGTCTTTCCGTTATGTGCGGCTTGACCCGGAAGAAAAAACCATTGATACCCAAGAAACTCTTTTGTTTCGAGTGACCAATGAGGAGACCATGGCGAGTGGATTTTATTCTGATCGGGTGCAGGGCAAAAAAGCTCCTCTTAAGCTTGTTATGGATGATAAAAATTTTGGTTATCCCAGAAAAGCAGAGAATTCGAACACTTTGATCCTCAATAGAATGGCATTTGATGAATACCCGGATATTTGGATCAGTGATATGAATTTTTCGAATATTCAAAAGGTCACGGATCTGGGCCGACAGATGGAGCCCTACATCTGGGGAAAAGCAGAGCTTCGGGATTTTAAAAGCGCTGACGGGATGCCGTTAAAGGGAATCCTCATCAAACCGGATAATTTTGATCCAGACAAAAAGTATCCTTTGATGGTTTATATCTATGAGACCCTTTATAATGGTCTTCATTATTACCGAAGTCCTTCTCCCGGAACTTCCATAAATATGCCCTATTATGTGAGCAATGGATATATCATATGGATGCCTGACATTGAGTACCACACCGGTTACCCGGGTCAAGATGCGTTGAAATGCGTTCTTCCAGGAATCCAGATGCTGATCAGAGAAGGCACTATAGATCCGGAGGCCATTGGGATTCAGGGCCATTCATGGGGGGGATATCAAATTTCATATATGATCACTCAAACCAATATATTTGCTGCGGCTGAAGGGGGAGCCCCGGTTTCCAATATGATTTCAGCTTACAATGGGATCCGTTGGGGAAGCGGAATGGTCCGGCAGTTTCAATACGAACGCACCCAGAGCCGTATCGGAGGATCCATATGGGAATATCCTTTCCGTTATATAGAAAATTCTCCCATATTCTGGGTGGATAAAATTCAAACTCCCATCATGTTCATGCACAATGATGAAGACGGAGCCGTTCCCTGGTATCAGGGGATAGAATTCATTATGGCACTGAGGAGGCTTGAAAAGGAAGCCTATATGTTCAATTATAATGGAGAACCTCACGGTCTCCGCAAAAGAGTCAATCAAAAGGACTGGACGATCCGCATGCAGCAGTTTTTCGATCACTACCTTAAGGATGCTCCCATGCCTGACTGGATGAAAAACGGGATAAAAGCCTGGGAAAAGGGGAAAGATTGATCCATAAAAAATACAAGATGGTGGTTGAGCAGTTAAAAAGATAGTGATTGAGTCAGGAAAGTTCCTTGGCAGCAGATATTTATAAAAAACTCGCCCTCCATCTGGATGAACTTCCTGGAGGATATCCTGAAACTGAAAGTGGGGTGGAGATTCGTATTCTGCGGAGGCTGTTCACTCCAGAGGAAGCTCGGCTGACCCTCAAGCTTACTTTAATTCCGGAAGAAGTGGATGTGATCGCCCAGCGCACAGAACTCCCCAAAGACCAGGTTTCCCGTGAGCTTGAAAGCATGGCCAAAAAAGGTCTTATTTACCGTTTGAAACGAAAAGGCCGGCCTGCTCGTTTTATGGCTGTTCAGTTTGTCATTGGTATATGGGAGCTTCATGTTAATGATCTGGATCCAGAACTTATTAAGGATTTTAACGAATATGTTCCCGTACTGCTTAATTTTGACGAATGGAAAAAAGCTCCCCAACTCCGTACTATCCCTGTGGAAAAAAGCATAGATCATGATTTAAAGGTCCTTCCCTATGAAGATGCGTTCGAACTCATTGATAAAAACTCAAAATTTCTGGAAGCTCCCTGTATCTGCAGGAAAGAGCGCCGCATCATGGGCGAGGGCTGTGATAAGCCGGAGGGGAATTGCCTTGTCATGGGAGTTGGAGTTGATATATACAGAAATGCAGGTATTGGAAAAGAGATTGACAAAAACAAAGCATTGGAGCTCATAAGGAAAGTTGATGAGGTCGGACTTGTGCTTCAGGCCAGCTTTTCAAAAAAAATCGCTAATATCTGTTGCTGCTGTGGATGTTGCTGTCAGGTACTGAGAAACTTGAAGAGACATCCATCCCCTGCAGATCTAGTGGCATCGCCTTTTTTTGCTCAGCTGGATCAAGACTTATGCACGGGATGTGGAGTTTGCGTGGAAAGATGTCAGATGGATGCGCTCACCTTAGATCATGATAAAGTGATATTTGACGAAAAGTCTTGTATTGGATGCGGCCTCTGTATTTCTACATGTCCCAGTAATGCGTTGACTCTTAAAAGAAAACCAGGCCCTGAAAAGCCCAAAGTTCCTGAAAAGTTAACCAGCGCCGCGGTTAAAAGACTTCGGGTCAGAGGAAAACTCGGTCTCGGAAGAGTTAGCTCGCTCCTTTTACGTTCTAAGAAAGACCGGTTCTTATCCAAGAAGCTTAATCATTGAGCAAAAAATATGCCACTTTGTTAAGATTGATTTAAGTTATTGATTAAAAATGGGTTATATTGGGTGAAGAGGATTTAGGTGAAAGATGGAGTTTACACTTTGCCGCAGTCAGGCTTTACTCAGTGTTGAACAAAAAGTAATCGTAAAGAGTTCTGGCGATTTGGGCGATGACCTTTTCGCTTTGTTCATTGTCCACTTGGGCTTCTTTTATGAATATGACAGTAATGAGATTTCCAGCATCACCGGGGAGTTCTATGATTCCCACATCATTGGTTGATCCTCCTATGGTTCCTGTTTTGTGGCAGACGGTAGTGCCGGAAGGAAGAATTCCTTTAAGCCGCGCATCTCCTGTCTGGCAGCGCTTCATAATGTCACGCAGATACTCTGAAATTTCTTGAGAGAGGATTTCCTTATTCCAGATTTTTTCCAAAAGTTTTGCCATAGCCAAAGGAGTTGATGTATCACGGTTGTCTTTACTGAAAGATTCAGCCGCTTGTTCCCGCTGTTCCTTTGATAACTGCCTGAGTTCTTTAACAACATCATCATCTGAATAAGGTTCTTCCTCATTAACAGATGTGATTCCTAGGAAATTGGCAATAGCTACATAGGTTGGGCGGCTGATATCCATATCCATGATCCCTATCTCCCTCATTTTTTGGGTGACAGATTTAGATCCCCCTACATATTTCAAGCAAATATCTGTGGCGCTGTTGTCACTGATAAGCAGCATCAGTTCCAGAAGATTTTGGACAGACAAAATAACTCCTGGATCATCCAGAAGGCGGGAGAGGGTCCCGCTTCCGGGATGAAGGTCGCTTTTTTTAATCTCAATCATGTCCGATAGCTGGATTTCTCCTTTTTCAACCAGAGATAAAAGCTTAACCGCAATGGGTATTTTGAATGTACTTGCCATGGGATAACGGATATCTTTGTTGTGATAAAAAGATCGGCCTGATTCAAGATGAACAGCGCCCACTCCGACAGATCCTCCTGTTTTTTTCTCGAATCGGGCGATTTCAGCTCTCAGCCTGTCACTGGATAGGCTTTCTTTGACAGCTGCATTTTGTGAGGTTGGTGTAATGAATTTTTTGGATCCATTTTTTGTTGAGATCAGACTGTATTCTGGATGATATGCAAAAGCAAGTAAACTGAAAGAGAGAATTAATATTAAAGACCGACAAAGTGTTTTCATGCTCTTATTCTCCTTTTGAACTTTTTTTGAATTTGTTCAATCTATTTTAGAACAGTGAAGATAAAACCGCAATTTAAAATAAGTTTGTTGTCTCAAGGACGAGTCAATGGTATTATTTCTTTTCTAGAGGAGGAAAGTGATGTGCGGTAAAAAATTATGGGTTTTATTCCTGTTCATATCAATTTGTGTTGTTGGCCTTGCAGATGAGGAAAAAGATCAAACGCTCCAACTCCGCATAGGAAATCCATCTTATAAAGAGAAATCACTGGTCATAGAGCCAGGAAAGATATACTCGGCAAAAAAAGGAAAGTCGGTGTCTTTTGAAGAGATGATTCAGGAAATGAAAGAGGCCCGGTTTGTTTATGTGGGGGAGACTCACAACAGTTTGCCCATGCATGAGATCCAATTTCAAATTACTGAAGCCCTCTACAAGCAGGATCCTAAACTTTGTATTGGATTGGAGATGTTTGATATTCACTGGCAGGAAGAACTTAATAAATGGAGTATAGGTCTTTTGACTCAGGATGAGTTTATTGATCAGGCAAAATGGTATGAAAACTGGAATTTTAACTTCAATTACTACCGGAAGATATTTGAACTGGCGAAAAAATATAAAATCCCTATGTATGCCCTTAATGCACCCAGAGAGATCATCCATAAAATAAGAATGATGGGGTGGTCGGCATTAAGCAATGAGGAGAAAGAGATCGTCCCGGAGCCCGGACTTTCGAACAAAGACCATAGAGCCCTAATGAAAACAGTATTTAGTAGAGTGGATATGCCTGAGGCCATGAAAGGGCGAGAACAGATGATGTTCAAAGGACTTTACAGGGCTCAGTCAGCCTGGGATGAAGTTATGGCTAAGAATACTCTAAAAGCCGCTGAAGTGGAGGACAGCCGAGTCATGATATTGGCTGGTTCAGGACATCTTTTGTACAATCTTGGGATAAACCGCCGGGTTTATGAAAGGCGGTCTTTGCCTTATAAAAGTGTTATCTGTGTGAATGTCCCTAAAGGAGAAAAAAGCATTGAAGTCTCCAGAAGCTTGGCCGATTTTGTTTATGGGCTTACCGATGAAGAAAGGCCAGTTTATCCATCCTCTGGGATAGCGCTTAAAAAGGTAGAGGGACTGGATAATTTAGTGATTGAGCGAGATCCTATCTCAGGCGCAGCAAAAGGACAAAATTTTAAAAAGGGGGATATCATACTCTCTGTTGATGGAAAAAGGTACACTTCCATTAACGATCTTAGAAAATATCTTTCTCAATTCCATTGGGGTGACGAGGTTTGTTTCAAGTTGCTTCGAGAAGCAAATGAAATTGAAATTAAACTCATATTTAAAGATTCTGATGCTCATTGACTTAAGATAGGGCTTTGTGATTCCTTGAATTTATGTGGGTAAATCTATAGAATAAACGGATAAAATAGAAACTGCGGAAAATCCAATGGAAAAACAGAAAGATTATTATCAGATTGAAAAAGCCATCCAGAAATATAAAAAAGAAATTGACCGACTTGAAGAAGAGGAAGATGTCGATAAGGAGAGAATCGCTCATCTTAGAGAGGACATAGAAAAGGAATGGGAGAAGATAAAACCTAAGCTTATTCCTATTCATTTTGTACAGATTGCCAGACATCCGGATAGGCCCTACACTCTGGATTACGTGAATGCTCTTACTGATGATTTTTTAGAATTTCATGGAGATAGGCGTTCAGGAGATGATCCGGCTGTAGTGGCTGGATTTGGATTTTACAGGGGGAGAACAACCGCCATTATCGGTCATCAAAAAGGACGAAAGACCAGAGAAAGAATCGCAAGGAATTTTGGTCAGCCTAATCCGGAGGGATTCCGTAAAGCTTTGAGAATCATGAATTTAGCTGAAAAGTTCGGGTATCCTATTATTACCTTTATAGACACACCGGGAGCTTATCCTGGTTTAGAAGCCGAAGAAAGAGGACAGGCAGAAGCCATCGCTTACAATCTTAAACAGATTTCAAAACTGACAGTTCCTATCGTGAACATTGTTATCGGAGAAGGGGGAAGCGGAGGAGCTCTTGGTATAGGAGTGGGTGATGTTCTTTTGATGCTCGAGAATTCTTTTTATTCCGTCATATCTCCTGAGGGATGCGCGGCGATTCTCTGGAAGGACCAAAGTGCTGTATCCAAAGCCGCAGAAAACCTCAGGTTTTTGCCTGAGGATCTGATCGAATTCGGAGTGGCGGATAAAATAATAAAGGAGCCTCCGGGAGGAGCCCATATTGACTGGATGAGTACATTTAGGAGTGTGGATCAAGAGCTGGAAAGGACCTTAAAGAAGCTGGAGGAGGTGTCTGCAGAAGAACGCCTGGATAAAAGGTATCAAAAATATAGAAAAATAGGCGTCTTTGGTGAAAAAAAGTGAGCCGAATCAAGAAAAAGGAGCTCTCTTCGATTAAAGGGACCAAAGATATCCTGCCCGGGGAAATAAAAAAATGGCAGAAAACAGAAGAGACTGCAAAAGAAATTTTTGAACTTTATGGTTACAAAGAGATAAGAACTCCTGTTTTTGAAGCCACTGAGCTTTTTGAAAAAGGAACCGGCGAGACTTCGGATATAGTCATAAAAGAAATGTATACTTTTAAGGATAAAGGGGGGAGGTCTTTAACCTTAAGGCCTGAATACACCCCTTCTGTGGTTCGAGCTATCATTGAGAACAGGCTTTATCTGAATCCTGAGCCCATGAGATTTTATTTCATAGGGCCTATGTTTCGTTATGATAAACCCCAAAAAGGTCGCTATCGCCAGTTTTATCAGGCAGATATTGAAGTTTTTGGAGAGAAAGATCCAGAGGTGGATGCTGAAATCGTGGAAATGGCTTATACTCTCCTTAAAAAGCTTGGGGTTGAGGACATAGAAATCTTAGTAAATTCTGTGGGGTGCCGAAAATGCCGTCCTCTCTATCATAAAGAATTAAAAGCCGCAGCCGAAAAGCAGAGAGCTCGGCTCTGTGAAGATTGCCAAAGAAAAATCGAAACAAATCCCCTTCGGATTTTTGACTGCAAGAAAGAAACCTGCCGGAACGCAGCCTTGGAGTTTCCGAAGATCACAGAATTCCTGTGCGATGAATGCAGGGGGCATTTTGATCGGTTTTGCAGCCTTCTTGATTTTTACGGTTTAAAGTATTCTATTGATCCCAAGTTAGTGAGAGGTTTGGATTATTACACCAAGACCACCTTTGAGATCATATCCTCTAAATTAGGAGCGCAGGACGCTGTTTTAGGGGGGGGCCGCTATGATGAGATGATGAAAGATTTTGGAGGCCCGGATATTTGCGGTATAGGATTTGCTATGGGAATGGAGAGGCTTCTTTCAGTTATGCCTGATTTCAAGGAACCCGAAAAGTTTCTCTATATTGTGCATATAGGAGAGAAAGCCAAGAAAGACGCCATGGAACTGGCTAAGTTCTTTCGAGAAAACCAAGTTGAGTGCCTGCTCGAGTATAAGGACAGGAAATTGAAAAAACAGATGAGTCGAGCAGACAAGCTGAATGCCACATGGAGCTTGGTGATCGGAGAAGAAGAAGTTAAAAAAAAGAAATACCAGTTAAAAGACATGAAAACCGGGGAGCAGAAAGAAGTCACTAAAGAAGAGGCTTTAAAAAGCATGACTTCGCAGATAGAGAAACCATGAGATCCGAAAATAATTTAGATTGGGAAAGAACACACTACTGTGGAGAGCTGCGGATAAAAGATGTGAACAGAGATGTGATTTTATTTGGCTGGGTCCATAAGGTCAGAGACATCGGGAATCTTATTTTTATAGATTTAAGAGATAGAGAAGGTCTTGTGCAGGTGGTTATTTCTTCAGGGTCTAAGAATCTCATCCACAAAGCAAAAAGCATTCGGATGGAATATGTGATTGGAATCAAAGGGATTGTCCAGTCCAGAGAGAAGAACATGAAAAACCCTGAGATTCCTACAGGAGACATAGAAGTCCAAGCCAAGGAAATGGAAGTTTTAAACGAAAGCGACACTCTTCCTTTTGTGATCTCAGATCCGGTCAAAGCAACAGAAGAGATGCGTTTTAAATACAGGTATCTGGATTTGAGAAGGCCTCACATGCAGAAAAACATAAAGCTGCGGCACCAAGCATCCATGAAGGTCCGGAATTTCTTAGATAAGCAAGATTTTTATGAAATTGAAACGCCTTTTTTAACCAAATCAACACCTGAAGGCGCCAGAGACTATCTGGTGCCCAGCCGTGAATATAAAGGACGCTTTTTTGCGCTTCCTCAATCTCCACAGATTTTCAAGCAGATATTTATGATTTCAGGATTTGATAAGTATTTTCAGATTGTCAGATGCTTCAGGGATGAAGATCTAAGAGCTGACAGACAGCCAGAATTTACTCAGATAGATATAGAGATGAGTTTTGTGGGCCAGGAAGAGGTGCTTTCCATTACCGAAGGCATGATGGTTTCATTGTTTGACCTTATTGGCGTAAAGCTGAAGAGGCCTTTCCCCAGACTGACTTATGAGGAAAGCATGGAGAGGTTTGGGACCGACAGACCAGACCTGAGAAATAAAATGGAAATAAGGGATCTTACTGATGTGGGTTCACGCATCAATTCTCATATTATAAAAACAGCGCTTCAATCAGGAGGAGTGCTCAAAGGGCTTGTGGTTAAAGACGGGAAAAAGATATCAAGAAGCGGTCTGGATAAACTGGGGAAAAAAGCACAAAAACTGGGAGCCAAAGGTGTTATATGGATAAAAAAAGAGGAAGAATTCAAGTCTCCTTTAAAATTAACCCAGGAAGATTTCACCCGTATATGGCAGGAGTCAGGAGCCCAAGAAAATGACTTACTTCTCCTGGTGGCAGATAAAAAAGAGACAAGTCTGCGTGTGCTTGGAGAGCTGAGGCTGACTTTTTCGTCTCAAGAGGACCCAGATAACAAAGATTATCGTTTTGTCTGGATCACAGACTTCCCTCTTTTTGAATGGGGTGACGATGAGAAGAAACTGGTTTCCATGCATCATCCTTTTACCTCCCCTAAAAAAGAGGATTTGTCAAAACTTGAAAAAGATCCTCTCAAAGTAAAGGCGAATGCCTATGACCTGGTTGTCAATGGGATAGAGATAGGAGGAGGTTCCATAAGGATACAGGATATCCACACTCAGAAAAGGATATTTAGAATACTGGGGCTGGATGAAAAAGAAGAGGAAAAAAAGTTTGGTTTTTTCCTAAAAGCATTGACCTTTGGGACTCCGCCTCATGGAGGGATTGCCTTAGGATTTGACCGTATTGTGATGATTCTAGCAGGAGAAAAATCAATACGGGATGTGATCCCTTTCCCCAAAACAACCAGCTCTTTTTGTCTTATGACCAACTCCCCTTCTGCTGTTGACCCGAAGCAGCTTAAAGAGCTGGGGATTGATATTATTGAGAAATATAAAAGGAGAAGAAATGATGAATAAAAATGTAAATTTATCAAGCCGTGACTATCAGAAAGCTTTGGAGATCGGTCGGCCTCCTAACATACAAAAACTCTTCCCTCATTCAAAAGCTTTGATTGTAAGCGGGAGATATATTGACAGGGCTGTCTTAACAAAAGGCAACGCCATATCCATGGCTGCCAATGGAAGAAATCACTTTGTTATCCGTGGAGCACTGCGGGCAGCTCAAAGAGCCAACTCAGTGATTATCATTGAGATCGCTAAATCAGAAGGAGGGGCTGATGCTTACTGTGCAGTGAACTATTGGAATATAGCAAGGCAGGTGGATGCGGTGTGCAATGAACTGGGCATAACCATACCTGTGGCTATTCATGCAGACCATTACACCATAAAGAAAAAGGAAGACATTGAACCGGCTCGTACAGAAATTCTTACTCTGTTTGAAGCGGGGATGACATCGCTGGCTCTGGATGCCTCTCATCTTTCAGAAGATGAAAATCTGTTGGCCAATATTGAACTGGTTCCTTATATTCCTGACTGGGCTTCACTAGAAACAGAAGTGGGAGAAATCAAAGGAAAAGAAGGGATGTCTACCAGAGAAGATGCCCTGTATCAAATACAGGGACTGAACGCCCATGACATATTTCCGGTTTGGATCGCCCTCAACAACGGCACCACTCATGGAATAGAAGAAAGCGATAAAGGCATTCAGGTCGGTTTGACTTCCCGGATACACAGAGCCATTGAAAAATATCATGTTTCAGGAGCTCAGCATGGGACTTCAGGAAACAGTTCTGAAAGGCTGAGAAAAATAGCTCAAAAGACCCGAACCACCAAAGCCAATGTGGCCACTGCGCTTCAGATGATATCCTGGGGATTAGAAGTGAATGACTATGGGAATGCCCAACAGGACAAAGACGGAAACTTCATTAAGATTGAAGGAGAAGGGGTTACTGAAGAACTGTGGGAGAAGATGAAGGCTTATGCCGAAGAAAGAGGACTGAAGGGAGGAGATTATAAGAAATTAAATCTTCCTTTTGAGAACAAACTCACGGGACAGCCTAAAGAAATCAGAGAGCGGATGATAAAAAGGGTGGAGGATTTTGTTTATCACATGCTGGTGGATGTGTTCAATTCCCAGGACACAGCCCCCATTGCTTTAAATGAGATATTGGAAGCGGCTTCCTATGATCCAGGGCCTAAATCAGAGCGGATGGAAGACCCTTCAGAATGGACTCCGGAAAAAATAAGAGAAAAAGCCAAGTCTCTTTTCAGGAATAAAGGAACCACAGGCTCAGCAGATGACTGATTTCCCTAAGACTCTTTGAAGCGGGATACAATAGTTCTATTTTGATGATTGCAGATATCTTTTCCTTCAGGAGTGTAGAGGAAGTCGATCCGGTTTTTATAATGTTCCGTGATTCGTCGACGAACCATTTTTAAGGTTGAATTGAGCATCCGGTTTTCTTCGGTAAAAGGTTCTCCCAGCACTGCCACAGCAGAAGGCAGCCATCTCTGGGGGAACATGCCTTCATGTTCTCCTCCAGTGGTAAAAGCATTGATTTGCTCTTGGATCAGCTTCAAAGTGGCATCCTGTCCTTGCTGTGTTTTGCAGGACAGGTTTTGTTTTTTCAGCCAACTGAGCAAAGCTTCTTTATTGGGAACGATGAGCGCTACAGTGTAGGGACACTGGTTGTTATAAAGCATCATCTGGTCGATGTATTCAGAGTTATCTGTGATGGCTTCCTCGATTCCTTCAGGACTGTATTTTTCTGCATCGTTTCCGATAAGCAGGCTTTTTTCCCTTCCCAGAACATATAAAAAACCGTCCTCATCAAGATATCCCAAGTCTCCTGTATACAGCCATCCATCTTTCAAAACTTTTTGGGTTGCTTTTTCGTTTTTCCAGTAGCCTGCCATAATATTTTCGCCCTTGACTGTTATTTCTCCTTTTTCTCCTGCAGTCAATGGATGTCCATTCTCATCCCTTATTTTGAGCTCTAGATTTTTGGCTACTTTACCCGAGGAACCCAGTTTGTGTACTTGGGGTGAATTTGATGAGATGACAGGAGCTGCTTCTGTGAGTCCATAACCCTGGAACATAGGGATTCCTATGGCATAAAAGAACTTCTGGAGTTCGATATCTAATAAAGCTCCTCCCCCTACAAAAAATTCAAGACGTCCACCAAAGTTTTGCTGGATTTTTTTAAAGACGAGCTTGTCATAAAGTAAAAGCACGGGTTTCTTGAATTTTCTCTTGAGGCCTTTACCGCTGTTCCAGCCGTTGGCATTATAGTCATAGGCTGTTTTTAAAGCCTTGTTAAAAAGAGATTCGGTCTTAGCCCCTTTTTTTCTTACGGCGTTTTCTATGTTTCTTCGGAAAGTTTTAGCCAGCGCCGGAACACTCAGCATGATGGTAGGCCGAATTTCTCGGATGTTTTTTGGAATATTTCTAAGGGTTTCTAAGGCGCTTTTTCCCAGTTCAACTGAAGCCAGACTGGCTCCATTTTTCATCATGGTGTAAATACCACAGGTATGGGCAAATGCATGATCCCATGGGAGGATGAGCAGTGTGACATAGTATTCTGGGCATGAAACAAGAGAATTAGACTGTTCAATATTAGCGGTGTAATTTCTATGAGTCAGCAAAATTCCTTTGGGATCTGCTGTGGTTCCAGAAGTATAGCAAATATTGGCATAATCACTTTCATTAATAGACTGCCAGGTGGATTCGAACTCATCTCCTTTGGACTCAAGAAAATTTTTGCCTTGGGAAAGGACTTCATCCCTGTGGATTTCTTCAGATTCCCAGTTGTCCATTTTATCAAGGATGATGATTTTCTCAAGGTCTGGAAGGTCTTTTTTAATCTCCCGTATTTTACCTGACTGAGTTTTGGATACAATGACCATTTTGCATCCTGAGTGAGCCAGTCTGAATTTGAGGTCTTGAAGGTCGTTGATCTTTATTGAAATGGGAACATTCACAGCTCCAGCAAAAAGAATTCCCAGTTCACTCAGAACCCAGTCGTTTCTGCCTTCTGATATAAGAGCGGCCCGGTCTCCCTTATTTAAACCCAGACTGATAAGTCCCGCTGAAAAATCATAGACAAGTTTCTCCATCTCAGAATAGGTTGTTCCTTGATACCTGGATCCATTTTTTTCCCACAGCAATATGTTGCTGCCGAAATTTTTCACACTGTTTTTAAACAGCCTGGGTAATGTTCGTTGGTTCATTTTTTTTAAATGTACCTTCCTAAAGTATTTATATCAGTCTTTTTTATGAGAGATGGAGGCGTTTTATGATTCTGAGGCCCTCTCCAGTTTTTTCATGACTGAGAAGATGAGAGCGGCTGAAATAAAGCACACCGCAATCAAGAGCAGGAAGAACTGCCAGATTTCCCACCTATCCCAGAAATAGCCGATAAAACCAGCCAGTGCGTTTCCAATGGCGGTGGCGGCCAGCCATCCTCCCTGCATGGTTCCTTTATACCTAGGAGGGCTGACTTTAGAAACAAATGAGATTCCCATAGGAGAGAGGCACAATTCTGCTATGGTCACAGAAAAGTAAGTGGCGATCAGCCAATATGGAGATATAAGCATGGGAGAAACACTTCCCTGGAGGTCAGCTGGAGAGGGAAGTGCTCTGGATGCGATCATCATGATTCCAAATGAAAAGGCCGTTAAGATCATACCGATTCCGATTTTTTTGGGAGTGCTGGGTTCTTTGCCCCGTTTCTGGAGGAAAGTGAAAAATCCTATAACAACAGGAGTCAGAAACACGATAAAGATGGGATTGAAATGCTGGAAGAGCTGAGGGCTGATAGACATGGTAGGATTGAATCCTTTGACCACAGCATAAGTCACAAATCCACCTCCGATTAAAAGGACAAGACCTATGACTTTGGTTGAGATTTTGTTTTTCTTCCTAACCAGTAAGACCAGCCCAATTATAGCTGCCAGAAAGGGGAGAAACGATTTAAGATTAAAAAATGTATAAGTGATATTGCTGACTTCACTAACTGTATAGTCTCTGGCAAACATACTGAGGGTGAATCCATTTTGGTGGAAACTCATCCAGAAGAAAATAACCACAAAGAAAACAAAGAAGAGAGCAAAAAGCCGGTCGCGGGTCTGCTTCTTAGTCAGGTGGATCATTTTATCTCTGTACTCTTCTGAAGCTTCTTTTTGTTTTTCTGTTAAGTCAGCATGTTTATAATATTTTTTAAATCCCACGAATATCAGGAATGAGGCCACAATACTTAACGCAGTAATGGCAAAAGCCGCATTATAAGATTTACTCAGTGTCTCTATGTATGTTTGAGAAAAAGAGGTTAGGTCTGTAAAGCTGCTTCCCAGCTGAGCTTTGGCTAAAGAGAGAAGTTCTGAGGTGTCTTTTAATGCTCCATCAAGAAATTGGTGGGCTAGAGCGGGTATTCTTGCGTTATAGGTCAGTGCGGATTTTTCCATAATCAAGTTACTGATTCCAGTGGCGGCATGAGGAGCAAAAAAGGCACCCACATTAATCCCCATATAGAAAATATTAAAGGCAAAGTCTCGGTTTTTTTCATACTTCGGGTCATCATACAGATTTCCCACCAGGGCTTGAAGGTTTCCTTTAAAGAATCCAGTTCCCAAGCATATGATGCCCAAGGCGATAAAAAGAAACGCTTGGCCGAACCCAGGAAGAGCCATGAGGCTGTATCCAAGAAACATCAAAACCGTCCCCAGAGTGATGGTTTTGCCGTATCCTATGACCCGGTCAGCCAGCCATCCGCCTAATAAAGGAAAGAAATAGATGCCGAAGAGAAAAGTGCCATAAACAGCTCCAGCCTGGGTGGCGGTGTAACCAAATTTAGCTTGAATATAATAGACAAATATGGCCAACATAGTATAAAAGCCAAACCGCTCTCCCATGTTGGCAAAAAATGCGACGAACAAACCTTTAGGATGCTCTTTTAACACGGTTCCTCCTTTTTCTTCCAAATATTTATAGTCATTTTTTCTTGTTTATTCTTTTTTTATGAGCGACTTTAATGACCATATTACATTGATAAAACACATTCCGTCAATTAAAAATTTGAATGTATTGGATTTTAATCTGAACAGATCCTATCAAGGATATAATAATGCTTGAATGAAAGAGTAAGCATTTTTATTTCCGTGATAGAGTTTACTAGAATGATAAGGGGAAGGGTAAGGGATTCGTCACCCGCTCGATTCCCACATCGGTACCTCGGAGGGGGAAAGCTTTGCATTCCCCCTTCCGACGGTCGCTAAAGCTCCCTGCCTCCCCTTCTCGGGCTTAGGCCCTGCGACCA
>Ga0102944_1001372_pt1 | contig 16206 bp, 9 predicted proteins | sample SalPonD_shore_MG_FD_78172 | JGI IMG/M metagenome (GOLD analysis project Ga0102944, IMG submission 78172) | Salt pond soil microbial communities from South San Francisco under conditions of wetland restoration - Salt Pond MetaG... | ecosystem: Environmental > Aquatic > Marine > Intertidal zone >...
AGGCATTTAACTTTTTACTTGTCGCTTGTGGTTTGTAGCTTGTAGCTGCCGTCAGATCCATTTGAGGAATCCCATCTCGAAGCGGTGGCAGAGCAAGGGGTGGTGGGGGTAGGCGCGCAGCTTGTAGGCGATGAGGCCGGACAGGTTCTCGGCGAAGGCGCCTTCGTATAAAGTCTCGCCATCCCGCTCTTCCCCCGGTGTCAGGGTGAACGTACGCTGGGTGTGAACCTCGCCGCTGTCATCGATGCGGCCGAGCAGGCATTCCACCACCACGTCGCGGCTGGCCAGACCGTTCAGGTGGACACCGACACTGATGGTAAACGTTTCCCCCTGGTGAATGGCGGCCGGCGCCGGATCCAGGCGGCGCAGGGAGACGCCGTGCCAGCCATGCCGCACCACCGCCTTCCACTCGGCCAGCTCACGGGCCCGGGCGCCGTCGTCGGCCTTGAGTTCAGCCGCCGTGGCGATGGAGGGCAGGTAGAAACGCTCCACGTAATCCATGACCATGCGCTGGGCACTGAAGCGGGGGATGATGGTCATCATGGCTTCCTTGGCCTTTTGCACCCAGCCCTCGGAATACCCTTCCTTGGCCTTGTCGAAATACAGGGGAATGACTTCGCGCTCCAGGGTATCCAGCAGCTCGCCCGCTTCCAGGCGGCGGCGCTCCTCCGGGTGCCCCTCGGAAACATGCGGCTGCAGCCCCCAGCCGTTGTCGCCGTTGAACCCTTCCGCCCACCAGCCGTCGAGGATGCTCAGGTTCAGTGCGCCGTTGATGGCCGCCTTCATCCCCGAGGTGCCGCTGGCTTCCATGGGATACTCCGGTACGTTCACCCAGACGTCGGCACCGGCCACCAGCTTGCGTGCCAGCGCCAGATCGTAGCCTTCCAGCAGCAGCAGTCGCCCGCAAAACCCCGGTTCCCTGGACACGGCGTGGATGCGGCGGATCAGATCCTTGCCGGGCTCGTCATGGGGATGGGCGCGGCCGGCAAAGATCAGGATGACCGGGCGATCGGGATCGCCCAGCAGGCGCCGCAGGCGTTCCGGATCCTCGAACAGCAGGGTGGCGCGCTTGTAGGTGGCGAAGCGCCGGGCGAAGCCCAGAACGAGAACATCGCGCCCCGGTTCCAGCATTTCCGTTTCCCGCCGGATCTGTGCCTCGCTGAAGCCGAGGCGGTGGCAGCGCGTGGCAATCACCCGCCGGCATTCCTCCAGCAGCAGTTCTTTCAGGGCCAGGCGCACACCCCAGAAAGTCACGTCCGGGATCTTCTCCAGGCGTTCCCAGTATTCCGGGTTGAGCAGCTCGTTGGGCCAGCCGGGATCATCGATGACGCTGAACCAGTTGCGCGCCAGAAAAGTGGGGGTGTGGATACCATTGGTGACGTAACTGACCGGACTTTCCCGCACCGGGATCTCCGGCCACAGGGCGCGTTCCATGTGTGCGGCCACCCCGCGGTGGACGCGGCTGACACCGTTGTGAAAGCGCGAGCCGTGCAGGGCCAGGGTGGTGAGATTGAAACCCTCGCGGCCGTCGCTGTAACCCAAAGCCAGGAATTCCTTTTCGGTAATTTTAAGTTCCTTGATGAAGCCGGCGAAATAACGCTGGATCAGCGCCGTATCGTACACCTCGTGCCCGGCGGTGACCGGGGTATGGGTGGTGAATACCGTGGTTGAGGCGACCAGCTCCAGGGCGGTGTGAAAATCCATGCCTTCGGTGACCAGTTGCCGGCAGCGTTCCAGCAGCAGCAGGCAGGGGTGGCCTTCATTGATATGCCAGATAGTCGGCACGAGATCGAGCTTCTGCAGCGCCCGTACGCCGCCGATGCCCATGATGATCTCCTGCTGCAACCGCAGCTCGCGATCGCCGGGATACAGTTCGCGGGTGATGGCACGATCGGCGGCGTTGTTGCCCTCCACGTCCGTGTCCAGCAAGTACAGCCGCGTATGTCCGGCCCGGGCCTGCCAGACCCGGACCTGCACCGGACGGGACAGCAGGGTGATCGTGATCACGATCTCGGCGCCGTCCGCGCCACGGGCCGGTTCCACGGGCAGATCGTCAATGTCGACGGGGATAAAGGTGGTGCTCTGGTTGCCGTCCTCGTCCAGGGTCTGGGTGACATTGCCCTGCCGGTACAGGAGACCCACGGCCACGAACGGCAGCAACAGATCGCTGGCCGCCTTGCAGAAATCCCCGGCCAGGATGCCGAGACCGCCGGAATACAGGGGCAGGGATTCGTGCAGCCCGAACTCGGCGCAGAAATAGGCCACCAGTTCCGTGCCGGGGACCGGCGCCTGGGACTGCTTCAGGGCCGTGATTTCCGTGAGGTAGGTGTCGTAATTCGCCAGGGTGCGGTGATACTCCTCCATGAAGGTGCGATCCGAAGCCGCTTCCTCGAGGATCTGCTGGGAAACGCGCCGCAGAAACACTTTTGGATTGTGGCGGCAGTGCTCCCACAGATCCGGATCCAGGGAGTAGAACAAATCGCGCGACTGGCGGTCCCAACTGAAGTACAGGTCTTCCGCCAGTGCCTGCAGGCGTTCCAGGTCCGCCGGTATGCGGGGCTGGATTTCAACAAAATAGGAATGCTCGGTCACGTTGACTCCCGTTCAGATCTTCTACTGATGATTATATTCCACCGAACCCGCCGGGTTGTCCGCATATTTGATCTGGATCAGAACCCTGCCCGACCCTGGCGCGTAATTTTATACCATAGCCTTGCAACCGGTGTTCGGGAAACCACAACAACACAGCGGATGGCCGGTGGTTGCCGTCGATGAAGATGGCGGCTGAAAATGAGATTGAAAGGAGGAGGTTATGATGCATGCCAGCCCGCTCGCCGAACAGAGAAAATCCGAAGACGTACCATCCCGATCCTGGCCGCCGGCCGGACGCCGTTCCCGGACGGTGCTGATCCGGCAACTGCAGGAGCAGCAGGGCACAGAACCCTGTTTCCGCACCGAACGGCGCCTGCTCTGCGCCCACGTCGAATGTGAATGGCGCAGCGAATGCCGCCGCCTGGTGGCCGCCTGGAAGCGCTGAAACCCGTGCCTGAGACCGTGAATATCGCCGATATACTGGGCCAGGAAGCGGACGATCTGCTCACCCACGAATGCACGGGCATCCCGGCCAGGCTGCTGCATGCGCCGGGACCCGACTTTGTCGATCGCGTCTTCCGGCAGACCGATCGCCGGCCCACGGTGCTGCGCAACCTGCAGCAACTGTTCGGAACCGGCAGTCTGGCGGGCACGGGCTATCTGTCCATCCTGCCCGTGGACCAGGGCGTCGAGCATTCCGCCGGTGCTTCCTTCGCCCCCAACCCCCTGTATTTCGATCCGGAAAATATCGTGCGCCTCGCCATCGAGGGCGGCTGCAACGCCGTGGCATCCACCCTGGGCGTGCTCGGCGCCGTCAGCCGCAGCTACGCGCACCGCATCCCGTTCATCGCCAAGCTCAATCACAACGAGCTGCTCAGCTACCCCAACCGCCACGACCAGACCCTGTTCGCCGACGTGGAACAGGCCTTCAACCTGGGCGCGGTGGCTGTGGGCGCAACCGTGTATTTCGGCTCGGAGGAATCCCGCCGCCAGATCCTGGAAATCAGCGATGCCTTTGCCCGGGCCCACGAGCTGGGCCTGGTGACGGTGCTGTGGGCCTATTTGCGCAATGAGGGTTTCAAGACCGCGGAAGGGGATTTTCACACCGCCGCGGACCTGACCGGCCAGGCCAACCACCTGGCGGCCACCATCGAGGCGGACATCATCAAGCAGAAGCAGGCGGAGACCAACGGCGGTTACACCGCCATCGGCTTCGGCAAGACCTCGCCCCTGGTCTACGAGGAACTGGCACCGGACCATCCCATCGACTGGGTCCGCTACCAGGTGGCCAACTGCTACATGGGCCGCATCGGCATGATCAATTCCGGCGGTCCCTCGGGCAAGGACGACCTGCACCAGGCGGTGCGCACCGCCGTGATCAACAAGCGCGCCGGCGGCATGGGTCTTATCACCGGCCGCAAGGCGTTCCAGAAACCCATGGCGGAAGGCGTCAGGCTTCTCAACGCCGTTCAGGATGTGTACCTGTCCGGGGACGTCACCCTGGCCTGAAGCACTGCGGCAACCGTAAAGCCCAGGCTGTTTACCGCGCTTCCGCTCCCGGCTCGGCGGCGACGGATTCGGCGTACTCGTCACTGTCGCCCTCCCCGTCTACGGCATGCGCCAGGACTTCCGGCCTGGTATCTTCATGCAGCCTCGTGATCCAGGTGGTGACCATGGCCGCCAGCGGCAGCGCCAGGAGCATGCCGAGCACGCCGAACAGCGCCCCGCCCGCGAAAATGAACAGCAGCACCGCCGCCGGGTGGACGCGCACGAAACGGCCCACCAGCACGGGCATGAGCAGGCCGTTGCCCACGCCCTCGGCGACGGCGATGGACGCCAGGATCATCAGCGGGTGGGTGATGTCGTGATACTGGATCACCGCCAGGATAATGGCGGGAAGGCCGGCGAGCAGGAAGGACGCAAAGGGGATCACGCACACCACGCCCGCGAGTATCCCCAGCACCAGCCACAGGCTGATGCCGGTAATGCCGAAACCGATGGTGTACAGCGCGCCTATGCCCAGCATCACCAGCAGCAGACCGTGAATGTAGTGGCGCAGAACCTCGTCCGCCATCTGCACGAATTCCTCCACCGTGGATCGGCGCGAGGCACGGACGAAGTTTTCCAGCCCCTGTACCAGCCAGTGCCAGTCGCGCAGCAGGAAAAAGGCGACCAGCGGTACCATGGCAATGAAGGCGATGGTCTCGAGCAGCCGGGCCGCCGTGCTCATCAGTTCCGACGGTGCATTCAGCAGGTGCCGGCCGAGCTGGGTCAGCCGGTTCTCCAGCAGATGGCCCATGGCGCTGAGATCCAGCTTCATGTGCAGGTGACTGGTGAGGCCGCCGAGGGCCTGGTCCAGCTGCCGGGCGTAGGCGGGCAGCCGGTTGATGAAGGCATTGATCTGGCCGCGCAATTCCGGCACCAGCCAGTAGAACAGGCCGGCCAGCACGGCGAGCAGCAGCAGGAAGCTGAGCACAATGGCCAGCCAGCGGGGCATGCGCCGATCCAGCAAATCCACCAGGGGCACCAGCAGGTAGGCCAGCACCCAGGCCGCCACGAACGGCAGCAGCACCCCTTCCAGCAGGTAGAAGACGGTGCCGATCACGAACACGGATCCGAGCACGGCAAACACACGCACACTCAGTGCCTCGCTGCCGGAGTTACTGCGGCCGATGTGATCTGCCACTGCACGCGCCTCGGTTCTGTTTGCACCAACTTAACACATCAACGTCGATTTTACTTTCCACCCGGCCGTTATGGAGGAGATGCACGCCGCATTTACGGCAAGTAACATGCAGACTCGGTAATAACCTCGACCCATGACCATAATGAAAACCCGTGCGCTGCCGCAGATGCTGCGGGCACTGCGCCATCGTAACTACCGCCTGTTCTTCACCGGCCAGGGCATCTCCCTGATCGGGACGTGGATGACACGGCTTGCCACGACCTGGCTGCTGTGGCGGCTGACGCAGTCCGCGGAACTGCTCGGCCTGCTGGGCTTTGCCGGCCAGATCCCGACATTCCTGCTCACGCCGTTTGCCGGCGTCTGGATCGATCGTCTCAATCGGCACCGCCTGCTCGTGGTCACCCAGATACTGGCCATGCTGCAGTCCTTCGCCCTGGCGACGCTGATGTTCGCGCATATCATCCAGGTCTGGGAGATCATCGCCCTGCAGTTGTTCCAGGGCATCGTTAACGCCTTCGAAATGCCCACCCGGCAGTCGCTGATGATCGATCTGATCGAAGACAAAGACGACCTGTCCAACGCGGTGGCGCTGAATTCCTCCATGGTCAACGCCTCCCGCCTCATCGGGCCGAGCCTTGCCGGGATCATTATCGCCTGGGTAGGCGAGGGCTGGTGCTTCTTCGCCGACGGCGTCAGTTATATCGCGGTCATCCTCTCGCTGCTGGCCATGCGGCTGGCTCTGCGCCCGGCCATCCCCAAAGGCAGGCGCGTCCTGCATGATCTGCGCGAGGGATTCGGTTATGCCTGGAGATTCACCCCCATCCGCGCCATCCTGCTGCTGCTGGCCCTGCTCGGCCTGGCGGGTATCCCCTACCGGGTACTGATGCCCATGATCGCGTCCGAAACCCTGCACGGCGGCGCCCACACCCTCGGCTTCCTGATGGCAGCCATGGGCGTCGGCGCCCTCGCCGGCGCGCTGTATCTCGCCTCGCGCTCCTCCGTGATCGGCCTCGGCCGCCTCATCCCCATGGCCGCCGCCACCTTCGGCGCGGCGCTTATCGGCGTCGGCCTGTCCCGCTCCCTGGCCCTGTCCCTGCTCATCATGGTCGCCACCGGCATGGGCTTCATGGTGCACCTGGCGGCCAGCAACACCGTCATCCAGACCCTGGTGCGTGAGGACATGCGCGGGCGGGTGATGGCGCTGTATACCATGTCGATCATGGGCGTCTCCACCTTCGGCTGCGTCATCGCCGGAGTGATCGCCGGGCTGGTGGGTGCACCGCTGACACTGATCGGCGGCGGGGTACTGTGCATCATCGGCGCCGCCCTGTTCGCGCAGCGCCTGCCCGGCCTGCGCCGCGAGGTGCGGCCCGTATATATTGAGAAAGGCATCATCCAGCCGGAGGTGGCCGAAACCCTGCGCTCCGCCACCACCCTGCGCGAGGAAATGGAACAGTAGAAACTAAATCGTGATCCACTGGTCGACACAAACAGGTGCAAGGGGATCGGTGCAAATCTGTACCGGTACCGACCAAGGGATCGGATCCGGTTTTCCTTGATCCTGATCATTTTCATATGATGCTGGCGGCATTAACGTTAATTTGAATTGCCGCCACTCCTGACAGCGTGCGCAATTCGCCCGGATCTTCATTGTTCACTCTGTCGTTTGCAGCGGGATACTTTCATGCCAAAGCAGCCCCTACCCCCCATTCTCGACAAGGATGAAGCTGAAAATATGGACGTCGATGCGCTGTTCAAGAAACTGGACAGCTCGCAGGAGAACGGGTTGTCCGGAGAAGAGGCGGCGCGGCGCCTGGAACAATACGGTGCCAACGCACTGGAGGAGCGGCATGTCAGTCCCCTGCGCCGCTTCCTGGGTTACTTCTGGGGCCCCATTCCGTGGATGATCGAGGTCGCCGCCGTGCTCTCGGCACTCGTCCAGCACTGGTCCGACTTCATCATTATCGTGGCGCTGCTGATCTTCAATGCCGGCGTGGGTTTCTGGCAGGAATACAAGGCCAGCAACGCAGTCGAGGCTCTGAAAAAAAGCCTGGCCCTGAACAGCCGCGTGCTGCGCGACGGCAAGTGGCAGCAGGTCGTGGCCCAAAAGCTTGTCCCCGGCGATGTCATCCGCCTGCGCCTGGGTGACATTATCCCCGCTGACGCAAAACTTATCGACGGCGACTACCTCAGCATCGACCAGTCCGCCCTGACCGGGGAATCCCTGCCGGTGGACAAGAAGACCGGCGACATGGCGTATTCCGGTTCGGTGGCCAAACAGGGGGAAATGGTCGCCGTGGTCACCGGCACGGGAAGCAATACCTATTTCGGCCAGACCGCCCAACTGGTCGAGTCCGCGGAAACGGTCTCCCATTTCCAGAAGGCCGTGCTGCGCATTGGCGACTACCTCATTTATCTGAGCCTGGGACTGGTGGTGGTATTGATGGTCGTGCAGCTGTTCCGGCACGCCCCGTGGCTGGAACTGGTGCAGTTCGCCCTGATCCTGGTGGTGGCATCCATCCCCGTAGCCATGCCGGCGGTACTGTCGGTGACCATGGCCGTGGGCGCCATGGCCCTGTCGAAACAGAAAGCCATCCTGTCGCGCCTCGAATCCATCGAGGAGATGGCGGGCATGGACATCCTGTGCTCGGACAAGACCGGCACCCTGACCCAGAACAAGCTCAAGCTGGGCGAACCCATGCTGCTGGAAGCCGGAGACGAACACGAGCTGCTGCTCGCCGCCGGCCTGGCTTCCAAGGCCGAAGACCAGGATGCCATCGACCTCGCGGTACTGGCCGGCCTCGATGACGAAGGCGAACTCGGTAATTACAAGCAGACGAAATTCACACCCTTCGACCCGGTCGCCAAACGCACCGAGGCCGAAATCGAGGACGGCAAGGGGAACCGTTACCGGGTCAGCAAGGGTGCGCCACAGGTGATACTGGATCTTGCAAAGCTGGCGGGCGATCAGCGCGACAAGGTGGGAAAGGCAGTGGATGAATACGCCCAGCGGGGTTTCCGCACCCTGGGCGTGGCGCGCAGTGCGGACGGCGACAAGTGGAGCTTTCTGGGGGTCCTGCCGCTGTTCGATCCCCCGCGCGAGGACTCGGCCGACACCATCAATGACGCGGAGCAGCACGGCGTCGGGGTGAAGATGGTCACCGGCGACAACCTGGCCATCGCCCGGGAGATCGCCGGCAAGCTGAGCCTGGGACAGAAAATCCTCGTTGCCGACGAAATATTCGGGGATAAAGATGGCGCTCCGGACGATCAAACGGCGGCGCAGGTGGAAAGCAGCGACGGCTTCGCCCAGGTTTTTCCCGAGCACAAGTTCAATATCGTCAAGGCCCTGCAGTCACGGGATCATATCGTCGGCATGACCGGCGACGGCGTCAATGATGCCCCGGCCCTGAAACAGGCCGACGTGGGCATCGCCGTGTCCGGCGCCACGGACGCCGCCCGCGCCGCCGCCGACCTGGTGCTCACCGCGCCGGGACTGTCGGTGATCGTCTCCGCCATCGAGGAGGCACGGCGCATTTTCGAGCGCATGAATTCCTACGCCATCTACCGTATCACCGAGACCATCCGCATCATGGTATTCGTGGTCCTGGCCATGCTGGTATTCAATTTCTATCCCATCACCGCGATCATGATCATCCTGCTGGCCTTCTTCAACGATGTGCCGATCATGACCATCGCCTACGATAACACCGCCATCGATCCCAGTCCGGTGCGCTGGGAAATGCACCGTGTCATTCTCGTTTCCACCGTCATGGGCCTGACCGGCGTCGCGGGCAGCTTCCTGATGCTGTACCTGGCGGTGGACGTCCTGCACCTCAGCACGCCCGAAGTGCAGAGCTTCGTCTTCCTGAAAATGGCCGTCGCCGGCCACCTGACGCTGTTCATCTCCCGCAGCAAGGGCTTTTTCCTGAAGAAGCCGTATCCGGCCCCGATCGTGATCTGGTCGGCGGTGGGCACCAAGGTGGCCGCCACCGTCCTAGTCGCCTACGGTTTCAGCCTGGTCTCGCCCATCGGCTGGGGTCCCATCGGCCTCATCTGGGCCTATTCCTTCGCCTGGGCGCTGCTGACCGACTGGGCCAAGCTCGCGGTCTACCGCCGCTACGAGTACACCTCCCCGCGGCACGCCGGCTTCCTGCGGCAGATCCACCAGCCCAGTACCTCGCATGCCGAGGCCACCACGCGCAGCACGGCCCGTCGGGATCGCAGCGGCCGCCGGCAGTCGCAGTAAAACCGCACAACGGTGGAAGACTTTCAGATCGAGAAGGGATTGAGTTTTTTCAGATAGTACTGCAGGCCGCCGCGTTTTTCCTTGCGCGCCAGTTCCTCCCGGGACGACAGCCAGGTGGTCTGTACCACGTAGCGTTCTCCCGCGTACGGCGGATGGCCGTGCCAGCTCGCCGGTGAACGCACGAAGGCGAAGACATTGCCGGCCAGCGGCGGCACCTCCGCGGCGAAGTCGTCCATGTTGTCGGGACCGTTGAGCGCCCGGATCACGCCGCCGCTGCCACGCCATGTATCATTCAGGTAAATCAGCAGGGTGCCGATCTTGGCGACGGAATCGTTGTGGATGCGGCCGTCGCCGCGCTTCGAAAGCCGGCGCACGGTGATCATTACCGGCTTGTCCCGGAAATCAAAATCCAGTTTCCCGGACAGGATCTCCGCCAGCCGCGGCGAACGCAGATCTTCGATCAGGGCCAGGAAGGCGCCTTTTGTTTCCAGCCTCGACAGGGGCAGGAAACCGTTTCGGGTGATGGGGGGATAATCGCGGCGGATTTCTGCCGCCTGGGCGCGCGTGAGCACTTCGCCCGCAGTCAGGTAATTGAAGGGCGTATCGAAAACGGCGGCGTTTTCCAGGGCCTCGAAATCGAGCATCCGGCGGTTCTCCTCCATAATGAACCGCATTCAAGCATGCTGCATGACAACTGAACCTCCTGCAGCATCCCTGTTTCAGGTTGACCCGTAAACGGCAAACGGGTTCAATCCGCCGCTCTTGACATGGATCAAGGCGGATTACGGACGCGGGATCGATGATTCAACCAGCGGAGCCGATACGATCCGCCGTAATACGCAGACCAGGAGTGTCCCATGTCTTCCTCCCCGCGCATGATTACCGTCGACGCCAACGAGGCCACCGCCGCCGTCGCCCACCTTACCAACGAAGTCATCGCTATCTATCCCATCACTCCCGCCTCGCCCATGGGCGAGTGGGCCGATGAATGGTCGTCACGCGGCCGACAGAACCTTTGGGGCACGGTGCCGCGCATCGTGGAGATGCAGAGCGAGGGCGGCGCCTCCGGAGCGGTGCACGGCTCCCTGCAGAACGGGGCATTGACCACTACCTTCACCGCTTCCCAGGGCCTGCTGCTGATGATCCCCAACATGTACAAGATTGCCGGCGAGCTGACTTCGGCGGTGTTTCACGTTGCATCGCGCTCCCTGGCCGCCCAGGCCCTGTCCATTTTCGGCGATCACAGCGACGTCATGGCGGCGCGTACCACCGGTTTCGGATTCCTGTCCTCCAATTCCGTGCAGGAGGCCCAGGATTTCGCCCTCATCGCCCAGGCGGCGACCCTGGCCGGGCGCGTGCCGCTGGTGCACTTCTTCGACGGCTTCCGCACCTCCCACGAGGTATCCAAGATCGCCGCCCTGGAGCCGGCGACGGGGCGGGCGCTCATCGACGACGAACTGGTGCGCGCCCACCGCGCCCGCGCCCTGTCCCCGGCGCACCCGCTGCTGCGCGGCAGCTCCCAGAACCCGGACGTGTACTTCCAGGCCCGGGAGACGGTTAACGGCTATTACGAGAACATGCCCGGCATCGTGCAGGACGCCATGGACCGCTTCGCTGCGGAAACCGGCCGCGCCTATCACCTGTTCGATTATGCGGGCGCCGCCGATGCGGACCGGGTGCTGGTGCTCATGGGCTCCGGCGCCGAGGCCGCCCACGAAACCGTGGACTATCTCACCTGCAGCGGTGAGAAAGTGGGATTGATCAAGGTCCGGCTGTTCCGTCCCTTCGACGCACAGGCATTGCTTGCGGCCTTGCCGGAAAGCGTGAAAAAGATCGCCGTGCTGGATCGCACCAAGGAACCCGGCGCCGACGGCGAACCGTTGTACAAGGACGTGCTCGGCGCCCTGGCCCGGGACGCCCTCGCCGAACGGCCCCGGTTCAAACAAATTCCCCAGGTGGTGGGAGGGCGCTACGGCCTGTCCTCCAAGGAATTCACCCCGGCCATGATCAAGAGCGTCTTCGACGCCCTGGGCGACGAACGCCCGAAAAACCATTTCACCGTGGGCATCCACGACGATGTCACCCACACCAGCCTGCCCTGGGATCCGGCCTTTCGCACCGACGCCCACCAGGATGCGGTGCAGGCGGTGTTCTACGGACTCGGCTCCGACGGCACCGTCAGTGCCAACAAGAACTCCATCAAGATCATCGGCGCGGCTACCGACCTCTACGCCCAGGGTTATTTCGTCTACGATTCCAAGAAGTCCGGTGCGGTGACCGTCTCGCACCTGCGCTTCGGCCCCGAGCCCATCCGCTCCACCTATCTCATCGGCGACGGCGACGCCCGTTTCGTGGCCTGCCACCAGCCGGTATTCCTGGAACGTTATCCCATGCTGGACAAGGCCGCCGACGGGGCGGTGTTCCTGCTCAACTCGCCGGAACCGCCGGAGCGCGTCTGGTCCACCCTGCCGCGGCGCATGCAGCAGCAGATCCTGGAGAAAAAAATCGAGTTCTACTGCATCGACGCCTACGCCGTGGCGGAGGCCACCGGCATGGGCAAACGCATCAACACCATCATGCAGACCTGCTTCTTCGCCATCTCCGGGATCCTGCCGCGGGATGAGGCTATCGCCGCCATCAAGCAGGCGGTGGAAAAAACCTACGGCAAAAAGGGCGGCCGCATCGTCAAGCTCAACTTCGAGGCCATCGACGAAACCCTGGCCCGGCTGCACCAGGTGGACGTGCCCGCCGCGGCGAGCAGCGCATTCGAGATCCCGCCGCCGGTACCGGCGGACGCCCCGGACTTCGTGCGCCAGGTCACCGGCGAGCTTATCGCCGGGCGCGGCGACCTGGTTCCGGTCAGCCGCCTGCCCGCCGACGGCAGCTTTCCCCTGGGCACCGCCGCCTTCGAGAAACGCAACCTGGCCCTGGAAATCCCGGTGTGGGAACCGGACCTGTGCACCCAGTGCGGCAAGTGCCCCATGGTCTGCCCGCACGGGGTGATCCGTTCCAAGATCTTCCCGGCGGAGGCGGCAAAAGACGCCCCGCCCAGCTTCAAGCACGCGCCGGTCAAGGGCAAGGATCTGCCCGAAGGCTGGCATATCACCTACCAGGTGGCGCCGGAGGACTGTACCGGCTGCGGTTTGTGCGTGGACATCTGCCCCATCCACGACAAGAGCAACGTCAGCTTCAAGGCCCTGAACATGGCCGACCAGCCGCCGCTGCGTGAACCGGAGCGGGACAACTGGAACTTCTTTCTGACCCTGCCCGAAGCCGACCGCACCGAACTCAAACCCACCGTGCTCCGCGACGCCATGCTGCTGCAGCCCCTGTTCGAGTTCTCCGGCGCCTGTGCCGGCTGCGGCGAGACACCGTACATCAAGCTGGCCACCCAGCTCTTCGGCGACCGCATGGTGGTGGCCAACGCCACCGGCTGCTCCTCCATCTACGGCGGTAACCTGCCCACCACCCCGTGGGCGGCCAACGCCGAAGGCCGCGGCCCGGCCTGGTCCAATTCCCTGTTCGAGGACAACGCCGAGTTCGGTCTGGGCATGCGCATGGCCATCGACAAGCGCGCGGAATACGCCCGCGAACTGCTGCAGGCGCTGGTGGATCAAGTGGGCACGGACAGCGCGGCCGCGATCCTGGAAGCGCCCCAGGGCAGTGAGGCGGAGATCCGCGCCCAGCGCGAACGGGTCGCGGCTCTGCGCAAGGCCCTGGCCGACATCGACGATCCCCGCGCCCGGGAGCTGGAAAGCGTGGCCGAGGATCTGTGCCGCAAGAGCGTCTGGATCATCGGCGGCGACGGCTGGGCCTACGACATCGGCTACGGCGGTCTGGATCACGTGCTCGCTTCGGGCAAGGACGTCAACGTCCTGGTGCTGGACACCGAGGTCTATTCCAACACCGGCGGCCAGACCTCCAAGGCCACGCCGCGCGGCGCGGTAGCCAAGTTCTCCGCCGGCGGCAAGCCCACCGGCAAGAAGGATCTGGCCATGATGGCCATGAGCTACGAAAACGTATTCGTGGCCCACGTGGCCTACGGCGCCAAGGACGTGCAGACCCTGCGCGCCATGCTGCAGGCCGACGCCCACCGCGGCACCTCCATCATCATCGCCTACGCCCCCTGCATCGCCCACGGCGTGGACCTGTCCCACAATCACCGCCAGCAGAAACTGGCGGTGCGCAGCGGCCACTGGCCGCTGTTCCGCTACGAGCCGGCGCGCGCGCAGCGCGGCCTCAATCCCCTGCACCTGGATTCCGACGAACCCGACATCCCCTACCGCGACTACGTCGACACCGAGACCCGCTTCAACATGCTCTGGCGTTCCCATCCCGAGGACGCGGAACGCTTCCTGGCGGAGTCACAGGAAGAGGTGAAGCACCGCTATCATCACTACAAGCAGCTCGCCGACCTGCCCTGGGAAGCGGAAGACGTTGAGGCGGAAACCGCAACGCCGGGCGCCGACGGGAAGGAGGAGTAAGCCATGCCCGATCTCAGCACCGAATACCTGGGACTGAAACTCTCCAACCCGCTGGTGCCGTCGGCCTCGCCACTGTCCGGCAACCTGGACGACGCGCGGCGGCTGGAAGACGCCGGGGCATCCGCCCTGGTCATGTACTCCCTGTTCGAGGAGGAGGTACGCGCCGAGGAGGAACAGGCCGCGCGCTTCCTGCACCACCAGGATATCGGCCATGCCGAGGCCGACAGCTTCCTGCCTCTGCCCGCGCACTACACCTCGCGGCTGGACGATTACCTGCACCAGCTCCAGGCCCTGAAAGCCGCCCTGGACATTCCGGTCATCGCCAGCCTCAACGGCGTGTCCACCAACGGCTGGGTGGATCACGGCCGGGAACTGCAGGAGGCGGGCGCCGACGCCCTGGAGCTGAACGTCTACTACGTCGCCGCCGATCCGAAAGAAAGCGGGGAAGCGGTGGAACAGCGTTACGTGGAGATCCTGCGCGAGCTGCGCCGGCAGGTGAGCATCCCCGTCACCATGAAGCTGTCGGAGCAGTTCAGCGCCATCCCGCACCTGGTCAAACAACTGGAGGCGGCCGGCGCCGACGGCGTGGCGCTGTTCAACCGCTTCTACCAGCCGGACATCGATCTGGAAACGCTGCAGGTCACCCCCGCGCTGGAATTATCCACGCCGGCGGAGGCGCTGCTGCGCATCCGCTGGGTGGCCATGCTGTCCGGCCGGGTGAAACTGTCCCTGGCGGTCACCGGCGGCATTCACGGCGCGCCCGAGGTTCTCAAGGCCATGCTCGCCGGCGCCGATGTCACCCACCTGTGCAGCGCCCTGCTGCAGCACGGCCCGGAACACATCACCGTGATCCTGCGCGACCTGCAACACTGGCTGGAAGAAAACGAGTACGAGTCCCTGGCCCAGCTCAAGGGCAGCCTCAGCCAGCAGCATGCCCCGGATCCCGCCGCCTACGAGCGCGCCAACTACCTCAGCGTCCTGCGCAGCTTCCTGGAAAAGTCCTGAGTACTGCGCTTCCGTCCTTCAGCAATTGCTGTAATCTCCTCTGCAGTCACCTCTTCGGATTCTCACAGGCATGCCCGCCAATGCGGTTCAGGCCGGCACTGACTGGTAAATGGCAGGTACGAATATCAGGGTAGCTTCTAGTATCATTGATATATTATGAATTTCGATATCCAGCTGCGCTTTCAGCCTTCCCCGGCCTTCGTCGGTATCCTGGCCGAACTCAACGAGCAGTACTCGGAGTGGACCGACGGTTCCTATGACTGGGCCAACCAGACGGTGGACTTCCTGCACGCCTCGGCGCAACTGCCGCAGTTCGATGAGAAGCTGTTCAAAACGCCGTTGAGCCAGCGCGCGATCAACGACGTATTGCATATCGCCATCGCGGTGCTGTCGGGCAACTACCCCCTGGTGCGCGACTATCTCAAGCACGTGCGTTTTGCCTTCGTCATCGGCTACCCGCGCAGCGGCGGCAGCTACCTGACCAAGGAACTGCTGCGCAGCATCGGCTTCGATCATACCCGCGTCTCCGAGGCGCTGGCCCACGACGGTTTCCCCGAACTGCGCGACACCTGGTATGACATGGCAGGCCAGCGACCCTACTTCCACCTGCAGGAGGCGATCTTCCAGGTGGCGGAGTTTCTGGTCATCGCCAACCTGTATTACCAGATCAAGAGCAAGCGGCAGGATGACGGTATCTGGCTGGCGCCGAAGAAAATGCACAAGATGGTGAGCTGGGCCGGCAGCTTCAAGATGCTGCTGGGCCAGGGCCATTCAGATTACCTGGTGACGCTGCGCCATCCATTACCGGCGGCCATCTCGGTGAGCGAAAAGAGCGGCGGCCTGCCCGAAAACGGCCTGTTTCCACTGCGCGCCCCGCGCAGCGCCATCGAGCGCTGGATCATGACCGACCTGATGCATCTGGGCTTCAGCCTCGCGGAACTGGAGCAGATGGACTACTTTGAGGCGGTATTCACCAGCTGGACCCAGTTCCACATCAGCATGGCTACTTCGGGGTTATTCCTGGGCGAGCGTGAGGAGATCCGCCTGATCCCCTACGGTCAGGAAAGTATGGAAGGGGTGGTGCGTGAATTCCGGGAAGGTTACGGTGACGCCGGGGCCGCACCGGAGCCCTTCCGTATCTACGACAAGGCACAGCAGCATGCGGACCGGCTGGAGCGTGGTAATGCAGC
>Ga0102944_1001373_pt1 | contig 16203 bp, 12 predicted proteins | sample SalPonD_shore_MG_FD_78172 | JGI IMG/M metagenome (GOLD analysis project Ga0102944, IMG submission 78172) | Salt pond soil microbial communities from South San Francisco under conditions of wetland restoration - Salt Pond MetaG... | ecosystem: Environmental > Aquatic > Marine > Intertidal zone >...
ACGGAGGTCAAATATGGATCTTCCCCATAGGTTTCCTGTCCACGCCCCCACCTGGGATCCCTGAAAATATTGATGTTCGGTGACCAAAAAGTGAGTCCACCATATTTTTGCCGATATCCTTTTGCAACCGCCGCATTGAACATTGCCCGTGCTTCATCCGATATTGCTGTTGCCTCTTTATGTAATAAATCCGGGTCGAAAGTAGCTGCCAGCCCAATTGCCTGTGGAAAAATGGTAGCTGTTCCAGAACGTCCCACCCCATGAAGTCCTTCATTCCACCAATCGTATTTCGGCACATTCAGCCTGGGGATTGCCGGCGCCGAATTTTTCATCTGTGAAACTTTTTCTTTGAGGGTCATGCGTTGCACCAAATCCTTGACCCGAATGTCAATGGATTTCGTATAATCCTTATATAGTGGTTTATCCTGGGCTTTCAACGCTTGTCCCAATCCTAATAAAAGTATACATACAGTAATGCTCGCTTTAATAATCCTCATATCCCGTTAGATTTTAGGTTAAATAAATATTTGTGTTGTGATGAAATAAATAAGTGTTACCTAACGGCCAGCTGCCTTATAGATTCAGGAACTTCAATTATGCTCATAATATTTTGTGTGTTCCAGTTTTTTGTAATATTCCAGTGTATGTGCCGGTTTTTCGTACTGATCCGGGATGGGCCTGTTCGAGAATGTCTGAAAGTACAAAACGCAGGCATTTCTCCACCAGACAGCGTCTTTCTCTTGTATCTTTAGCAACGCTTTTACATGCTGGTATCGCTCTTCATCAATCAAACCTTCTACCGAATCCCAGGTTTTTTGCATATTCCTGACCATGTCCACGCCTTTATAATATTGATGGACAAGTTCTTGCCAGAGCGTACGGCCCGAATTCATCTTGTAATCCCACGGAACATGGTGGAACCAAAGCAAAAGTTTATCAGGAGTTGATTTGAGCTGCCGAAATTTTCCCTCTATGGGTTGATTGTATTGCTCCACAGCATTACTCCCCGTTTGGGTGCGGTCAAACCCAATGCCCACCGAATCCGCTCGATGATAATATACAGCCGTCCAATCGGGTCGAGGCATATCTTTAGTCCAGGGTGCCGGACCATAATGCTGTCCCTGGATACAGAGGTGAGCTAATCCTAAAGGTTCGCGGTACTTGACGCCTGCTTCACGGGATTTCATCATCATCCCTTTGACTGGTTTGATAAACTTTTCGTTATTCGTAAATGTCATCCGAATCCAGTCATCCGCAATATCCTCGGATGATTGTGTCGGATCCCATGCCAAACGTCCAAAGACGAACCAATTGGCTTGCCCAAATGGATGCCCTGTCCAGTTTATATCGTTACCGGTATTCGCAACTCCGGCAATACCCGTTTGGTTATAATTGTATACTTGTCCCTCAATAACTTTTGCCACCGAACCTTTTCCTTTGGCATAGGTATCCGAATCTAATACTTCTTCATACAAAGGTCCCAGGTAGGCCAGGTGATTACTAAAGCCAAAATATTCCTGCGTGATCTGCAACTCCATCATAGTGTTTGTCCTTTTAAGCGCTCCAAACAACGGATGAAACGGTTCACGAGGTTGAAAGTCAATCGGACCGTTTTTGACTTGTACAATTACATTATCATCAAATTTACCATCCAGGGGCACAAATTTATCGTAGGCCTGTTTGGCACGATCCTCGCCGCCGGCATTATAGACGAAAGCCCGCCACATTACGATTCCGCCGTGAGGTTTGAGCGCTTCAGCCATAACATTGGCTCCCTGGGCTTGTGTCCGATTATAATCGGCGGGTCCCGGTTGTCCCTCGGAATTTGCTTTCACCAGGAAGCCGCCAAAATCCGGGATATACTTATAAATTTGATTCACCTTCTGTTTCCACCACTTGCGAACTTTAGGATCCATTGGATCCGCGGTATCAAGTCCACCGATCCGTTTAGGAGCATAGAAATTGGCCGAGAAATAGACCTTGATGCCATAAGGACGAAATACATCCGCAATGGCCGCCGCTTTCTTTAAAAACTGTTCAGTAAGAATACGGGGATCCGCATTTACATTATTCAATACTGCACCATTGATACCAATCGATGCATTGGCTCTCGCATAATCCACATAACGCGGGGATTTATATTCAGGCAGCTTGGACCATTGCCAAAGGGACAAGCCGGCATAGCCTCGCTCCACTGTACGGTCAAGATTATCCCAGTGATCCAATAGTCGATGCTTAATTTGGGGCTCGCTTTGAATAGAGATTCCCTTAATCTTCTTATGGGCCTGAAGGCGACGCAGGAAAGCAAAAACTCCATATAACACACCGATATCGCTATTGGCGGCAATGACAATATGAGTTTTTCCATCTAATTCTTTCTGTTCGATTAAAAATCCTTCATCATTAATCGCCCGTAATTGAGCATCAAGATGTAAAGAAGCAATCAAATCGGATCCATTTGGTGTGCCAATTATCAAATCGGAATTCCCTGAAACAGACGGCCGTACAGGAATTGAGATATCGAGTAATCCATCCAGTCCTCTTTTTATTTCGTTCTTAGCGGCCTCTATTGTCGGTGAATCCTGCTGAATAACGACGGCGCCAATTTGCGAGCGATATTCATTGAGCAATGTTTTATTGGTAATTTTGTCGTAACGCAGCCATAGCCGGTAGCCGTTTTCCGCTTTTGTAATTTGCAGCCCTATAATCCCTAAAAACAAAAAGAGCAGAAGAAAAATCTTACGAGTCTTAATCATTTTTACTCAATTTTATTTATTCTTGTGTGGCCATTCCCTTATTTATTTCCGACAAACACAAATGGAGTTGAGTTTAATATGATTAAGTGTAGAGCTTAATGCAACCGATTGCGGTTAACATTGCAAAATTGTTTTTTACAACTTTAAAAAGTCTTTGATCAGTAAACTTATTAGCAAGTATTATTATTCAATCGGTTGCATTACGTTTAGAATTATTGTACATCATTATTATTTGGTTCTGTTCATAAAAACATTTTAAAGTTCTATGGAGAACAACAAAGAAGTTACTATTTATGATATAGCAAAGGAACTTGAAGTCTCCCCTTCTACTTGGACGAAGCAGGAGTAAAAGCTGCACAAACAATTTTAGATATGGATCCCCTTCCGGATGGTATTTTTGTAACCAGTGATGCCTGTGCCGTTGCCTGCATGAATGCACTTAAGAAACACAAGATAAAAATCCCAGCAGATATTGCAATCGTTGGATTTAATAATGACCCTATTGCCAGTTATATCGAGCCCAAACTGACAACCATTAATTATCACGGTACAGAGATGGGAAAAGTTGTTGCACGCAATTTAATTAGTCATCTCAAAGGAGAAAATAATATTTCGGTAACCAATGCGATCATCTTAAGCACCGAATTGATTATCCGCGCTTCTTCCCTCAAGAATTCCTAAAGCACAAGAGTTCCAGGAAAACCAAGGGAATCATTGCATTTGTTAATATCCCGGAAAGCATAATAAACTTCCCCTGCTTAAAATAAAAACATAATATCTGTTCAGCTACCCCATGTTATCTTTATGGATAAGTTTACGAAAAAAGACACTTTTTTAGTCTGTAGGGGTAATAGTTACGATTTCATCAACTGATTATTTATTATTATATTGTGCAATCGATTGCACATAATAATTCAATAATTCCTATGGGTAACAGAAAGATTTTAAAGATCCATCCTGATGATAATTTACTTGTGGCTCTTGATGATTTAGAAGCCGGGCAGGAAATCAAGTTTAACGGGCATCCGATAATTCTTAGAAAGGATGTTCCGGCCAAACACAAGTTTGCAGCCACTGATTTAAAAAGTGGCGATAGCGTATATATGTACGGATCGATTGTGGGTACCGTAACCGAAGATATTCCCGAAGGCGGGCTCTTAACAACGAAGAATACTAATCATTCCGTATCTGGATTTTCAAAACGCTCTAAGAATAGTTCCTGGACGCCTCTGAATGTCAGCAAATGGGAGGATAAAACGTTTATGGGATATCACAGGGCTGATGGACAAGTGGGAACTGCCAACCATTGGCTGGTAATCCCGATGGTTTTTTGTGAAAATCGTAATGTTGAAGTCATCAAAAATGCGTTTGTCCAGGAATTGGGCTATGCTAATCAGGATATCTACCGAGAATATGTTGCCGATTTAGTTCGACTTTATAAGGAGGATAAACTCGACGAAATTCAGGAGCAAACCTCCCCTCCTCCCAAAGCGGAACTCTCTAAAAGAGATCAGCTTTTTGAGAACGTCGATGGCATTAAGTTTCTGACACATGAAGGAGGGTGTGGAGGTATTCGTCAGGATGCAGAAGCTTTATGTGGCCTACTGGCAGGCTATATCTATCACCCTAATGTTGCCGGCGCAACAATTTTGAGCCTCGGATGCCAAAATGCGCAGGTTGAAATACTGGAAGAAAAAATCAATAACCTTACTTCTGACCTGCAAAAACCCCTCTACATATTTGAACAACAAAAGAGTGGTACTGAATATAACATGCTGACAGATGCAATCAGAAAAACGTTCCTTGGCATGGCAGAAGCCAATAAACTGGAACGTAAGCCAGCCCCGTTAAGTAAACTGACGATTGGTATGGAATGCGGCGGTTCGGACGGATTTTCCGGTATATCAGCTAATCCCGCCGTTGGGCATACTGGAGACTTGCTTACCGCACTGGGCGGATCCGTCATCCTTGCTGAATTTCCGGAACTCTGTGGGGTAGAACAGGAAATGATTGATCGATCGGTTAATGATGAAATAGCGGATCGTTTTATTGATTTGATGAGCAGTTATTCAGATGCGGCCGAAGCTTCCGGTTCCGGTTTCGATATGAACCCATCCCCGGGTAACATTAAGGACGGATTGATAACTGACGCCATGAAATCTGCCGGAGCGGCAAAAAAAGGCGGTACCTCTCCTGTACAGGCCGTGCTTGACTACGCCGAATATGTCCGCAAACCCGGCTTAAATCTACTTTGTACCCCCGGTAATGATGTGGAAAGCACCACTGCGGAGGTTGGGTCCGGCGCCAATATTGTTCTGTTTACTACAGGCCTGGGAACGCCAACCGGCAATCCTATCACTCCCGTGGTCAAGATTTCATCCAACAGCAAACTTGCAAAGCGAATGCCCGACATTATCGACATTGATAGCGGTTCTATTATTTCAGGAGAAAAAACAATCGAGGAAGTTGGCGAAGATATTTTGGATTATATCATTGATCTTGCCAGCGGTAAAATTGAAACCAAAGCCATGCAGCTTAATCAGGACGACTTCATACCGTGGAAACGTGGCGTATCTTTGTAGTTTAATAACCACACATTTGGGACTGAGCCTAATATTGCCGAAAAGTGAATATTTAAATTATCGGGAAGCGCCTGAAAAAGGACAAGGTATTACAACGAGTTATAATGCGTTATTGAAAGTAGATAATGAAAAACCAATCAGATATTATGTGTTAGCCGGATGGGAAATCAGTGATAAAATTTTGCTAAACGAACTTATTTCAAACGTTTTGCAGAAACCGAAATCAATAAGATTGAACATCCTGTGAGCATACAATAGATTATTTGTATTTAATTATTCAGAAATGAAAAATAAGAAGACGACAATTCATGATATTGCAAACGAGCTGGGAATAACTGCATCGACAGTGTCTAGGGCTTTAAAAGATAACCCACGGATTAGCGATTCTACCAAAAAATCGGTTCTTAAGATGGCCGAAAAACTAAATTATCAGCCTAATAATATTGCAGCCGCTTTAAGAAAAGGAAAAAGCAATATTATAGGTGTGATTATACCGATGGCGGATCGAGACTTTTTTGCGTCGGTAATTCGGGGGATAGAAGAAGTCGTCAATAAGTCCGGTTACAGAGTTATCATCAGTCAGTCTAACGATTCGCCCGAAAAGGAGAAATCAAATATCAAGGCCTTGCTTGAATCTCAGGTTGATGGCATCCTTGCCTCCTATGCTAAGGAGACGACGGATTTTGAACATTATAAGGAAATAGCCAATCAAGGGACTCCTCTAATTTTATTCGATCGATTGCATGAGACACTGGAATCTCTGCAGGTTCGATCTGTAGTTATTGATGACTATCTTGGGGCCTACAAAGCAACGGAACACCTGATCGGTCAGGGATGTAAACGCATCGTTCATTTTTCCGGGCCGCAGCACGTTAGCATTTACAAGGAGCGTCGGCGGGGTTACGAGGAAGCATTAAAACGAAATAATATTCCTGTTGATAAATCCTTGATACTGGAAAGCAATCTAAAACTGGATGCCGGTAGAAGACTCGGAGAAGAACTTTTAAAGTGGGATACCCTGCCCGACGCTATATTTTCAGCCAGTGACTACGGAGCAGTTGGGGCAATGGAAGTCTTGAAGAAACATAATGTTAAAATACCTGAGGATGTTGCAATCGTTGGATTTAGTAACGAATCATTTACCAGTTTTGTAGAACCCGGCCTCACCACCATAGATCAACATGGCGAAAAAATGGGACGTATTGCAGCAGAGTTATTCCTTGATCAAATGAATAAAAAGGGATCAAGCCTGAGCCAAAGCAAGACGGTTCTTAATCCTGAGTTAATCATTCGAGGATCATCTTTAAAAAAGAAGGATTAAGCTGTATTTACTAGAACCCTATTAAGGACTATTCAGGTTATTTTTGCATTAAATACAAGAATACTGTTGAATTTATCATTTTCTATTAGTTAATTGTGCAATCGATTGCACTTATTCATGCAAAAAATATCTGAATGAGCAAATTCTTGACAAATAATTTTCTGCTTCAGTCTAAAACTGCTGAAAAATTATATCATGACTATGCAGCTTCACTGCCTATAATAGATTATCATTGCCACCTCCCGCCTGCCGATATAGCAAGTAATAGAAATTTTAAAACCCTGACTAAGATCTGGCTGGATGGCGACCACTACAAATGGCGGGCGATGCGTACACTGGGGATCGATGAAAATTTTATCACGGGTTCAGCTTCCGATAAAGATAAGTTCATGAAATGGGCCGAAACCGTTCCATATACCGTGCGGAATCCGCTTTATCATTGGACCCACATGGAGCTGAAAAATTATTTCGGTGTTGATGAATTGTTGGATAGCAGCAACGCTAAAAAAATTTACAAACATTGCTCGTCAAAGTTGCAAGAGGATGATTTCAGCACACAAAGCCTTATTTCGAGGATGAATGTAGAAACGATCTGTACCACTGATGATCCGGTCGATTCGCTGGAATATCATGAACAGTTAGAATCTAAGGATTTTAGCACAAAAGTATTACCTGCTTTCCGTCCCGACAAAGCGTATTCATTTGATGATGTCAATAAGTACAACAACTATCTGGATGAGTTAGAAAAGGTCACAGATACAAGTATTGACACTCTTCGAGATCTACTGAATGCCCTGGAAGAACGCATCGATTTCTTTCATGAACACGGATGTCGTTTAGCCGACCATGGAGTAGAAAAGATCTATCATGCTGAAAGCACAGAAGCCGAGCTTGAAGATGCTTTCGGAAAAATAAGGAAGGGGAATGCTTTAAACGATCAACAGAAAAAAGCACTCTCTTACACCATATTGCTTGAACTGGCCCGGATGTATAAAAGCCGGGATTGGGTGCAACAGTATCACCTTGGAGCTTTACGCAATACCAATGAACGTATGATGCGTCAATTGGGTCCTGATACGGGTTTTGATTCTATTGGTGACTTCTCTCAGAGCCGGACACTGGCCCATTTTCTTAATGAGCTTGACTCTACCGATCAGTTAACAAAAACGATTTTATATAATTTGAATCCGGCCGATAATGAAATTATGGCTACTATGATTGGTAATTTCAATGATGGTTCAACCAAAGGAAAAATGCAGTTTGGATCGGCTTGGTGGTTTCTCGACCAAAAAGACGGTATCGAAAGCCAGTTAAATGCTTTATCAAATATGGGGCTTCTTAGTTGCTTTATAGGTATGCTTACTGATTCAAGAAGTTTTATGTCCTATCCCAGACACGAATATTTTCGCCGTGTGTTGTGTAATCTCATTGGTAATGATGTCGAAAAAGGATTATTGCCGAATGACTTAGACTGGCTCGGAAAAATTGTTACCGACATCTGTTATAACAATGCAAACGAATATTTTAACTTCTAAAAAATAAAACTCTACGTTATGAAAAAGGTTATCACATTTGGCGAAATCATGCTGAGGCTTTCACCTCCGGGGCACTTGCGATTTTCTCAAGCCGACTCTTTTGATGTCATCTACGGCGGTGGAGAATCTAATGTAGCAGTTTCACTGGCAAATTATGATGTGCCGGTTGAGTTTGTAACCCGACTCCCTGAAAATGACATCGGTAAATGTGCAATGATGGAAATGCGCAAACGCGGTGTAGGCACCAATCATATAGTCTACGGCGGAGAACGACTGGGTATTTACTTTTTGGAAACAGGGGCCGTCAGTCGAGGAAGTAAAGTAATTTATGACCGTGCCCATTCTGCTATTTCCGGTATTAAAAAAGGCATGGTTGACTGGGAAAACATTTTTGACGGCGCCCAATGGTTTCACTGGACCGGCATCACTCCTGCTATATCACAAGGCGCCGCTGATGTTTGCCTGGAAGCGATACAAGCGGCAAATGAGCTTGGAGTTACGGTTTCTACCGATTTGAACTATCGCGCCAAATTATGGAATTACGGAAAGGAACCCGGAGACATCATGCCGGAACTGGTTTCGGGCTGTGATATTATCCTGGGTAACGAGGAGGATGCTGAAAAGCATTTTGGAATCCATCCGGATAATGTAGATGTAACGAAAGGAGAATCGATGGACAGCCAGGCTTACTTGTCTGTTTGTAAAAAACTGATGGACCGTTTCCCGCGAGCTAAAAAGATAATAACAACCTTACGTGGTTCAATTAGCGCCTCACACAATAGCTGGTCCGGAGTATTGTACAATGGAGATGAGTTTTTAGAGGCTCCTACGTATCAAATCACGCACATTGTGGATCGTGTTGGCGGTGGCGATTCGTTCATGGGAGGACTTATTTACGGACTCTTGAATTATGATTCAGACCAAAAAGCCCTTGAATTTGCTGTAGCAGCTTCCTGTCTAAAGCATACCATTTATGGTGATGCCAACCTCTCTACAGTGGGAGAGGTCGAAAAACTTATGGAAGGAGATGCATCTGGTCGCGTGTCCAGATAGCATGTTGATGGTTAGATAATGGATTCCCGGTTTTGTGGGAATCCATTATCCCTACGCTGTTTAAATTAATGAATGCAAAATATTTCTTTTTAATGGATGATTTTTGATATGTTTACTTCAATTAATTTACTTGTGCAATCGATTTCATCATGAAAATATTTTTACTCACTAAAAATTTCAGCATCCCTATTAAAAAATAATTCATAATCTTATGGCCCGATTTTCAAGAATTCAAGTGGCAACAGCAATGGAAAAAACGGGACTTGTGCCCCTCTTTTATCATGAAGATATACCAACAAGCAAGGAAGTACTACGCGCTTGCTATAAAGGAGGTGCAAGATTACTTGAGTTTACAAATCGAGGAGACTTCGCCCATGAGGTCTTTGCCGAACTGAATAAATTTGCGGCCAAAGAACTTCCGGAAATGATTTTAGGAGTAGGCTCGGTTGTCGACGCGGGCACGGCTTCCCTGTATATACAACTTGGAGCTAACTTTGTAGTTTCCCCCATGCTCCATGATGATATAGCAAAAACATGCAATCGGCGAAAGATTTTATGGTCGCCCGGATGCGGCACGCTTTCTGAAATATCTCGCGCAGAAGAGTTAGGTGCAGAGATCGTAAAAATATTTCCGGGAAGTCAACTGGGACCGGGCTTTGTAAAAGCCATCAAAGGCCCATGCCCCTGGACCAGTATAATGCCTACCGGCGGAGTAACGGCACAAGAAGAAAATTTAAAAGCCTGGTTTGATGCCGGGGCTACCTGTGTGGGGATGGGATCAAAACTTATCACTAAAGAATTTCTTTCCAATCAGGATTTTGACGGTCTTGAAAAGCATGTTAAGAATACGCTGAATCTGATTCATTCTTTTATGAAATGATATTCCGTGATAGCATCGATTAATCTTAAATAGCTTTCTTTATATGTATTATAATTTAAATTCCAGTATCCAATGAAATCTACTAAACGCCTTTTTGTGATAATTTTGCTGGCGTTCTCAAGCCAAATATTGGTTTCATGTGGAAAGTCGAATGTTCGTGTCATCAAACTGGCTAGCTCGCTTTCCCCTTCCCATCCTGTTACAAAAGCCATGGAGTATATGGCCAAGCAACTCAAGAAAAAATCCGATGGAAAGTTGCAAATCAAAATTTATCCCAGTGGCCAGCTGGGGGATGAACGAGAAGCACTGGAATTGCTGCAGATCGGCAGTATCGGAATGACAAAGGTATCTGCAGCAGCAGTCGAAAGTTTTAATCCTGCATTTAAGGCTGTTGACATGCCGTACATTTTCAAAAATGACGAGCAACGTTTTAAAGTATTGAAAAGCAAGATAGGCAAAAGTTTATTACTCGGGTCCCAAAAATATTGGATGCGGGGACTCTGCTATTATGACGCCGGAAGCAGGAGCTTCTATAGCTCGGATAAACCTATCCGTAAGCCCAGCGATCTTAAAGGAATGAAAATCCGGGTCCAAAACAGTGATATTGCTGTTCAAATGGTTCAACAGTTGGGCGGCTCCGCAACCCCGGTCCCGTTCGGAGAGCTTTATTCTGCTTTACAACAAGGTGTGGTAGACGGAGCCGAAAACAATCCTCCCAGTCTTTACTTCTCACGTCAATATGAAGTATCCAAATATTATACGCTTGATAAACATACCTCGGTTCCTGATGTATTGTTTATAAGTACGATTCTTTGGAATCATCTGAACTCTCAACAACAAAAATGGATACAGGAAGCAGCTAACGAATCTGCAAAATACGAGCGAAAGTTATGGGCTCAGCTTACGAAGAAATCCCTAAAAGAGATAAAAGAATCCGGGGTTAAAATAATTCATCCTGATAAAAGCCTCTTTGCTAAAAAAGTTCAGCCTATGTATGAAAAATATAAGACGGAACACCCCGATCTGTACAAAAAAATTCAGGCAATTATTCAGATGCAAAATGATAGTCTTTCAGCTAAAAATGACTCTTTATGAAAAAGCTTAGGGAAATACGAGAAACTTTGGATACCTGGCTTGGCTATTTTCTTTCTATATTGATGGCTTTAATGGTGTTTGATGTGGTTTGGGGGGTTTTGGCCCGCTATATCCTTAACAATCCAAGTTCATTCACTGATGAATTAGCCGGTTACCTTTTGATCTGGGTAGGACTTTTAGGTGCAAGCCTCGCCTCCGGGAAAGGCATGCACTTGGCTATTGATTTGCTACCAAAAAAACTCGAAGGTGAAAAACAGCAACGGCTGGAAATCGTAATTGAGGTACTTATATTTTTATTTGCCCTTAGCATCATGGTAATCGGCGGCATCCGCCTGATGTATGTTACACTTAAACTTGGGCAAACTTCTCCCTCGCTTGGCCTCCCTTTGGGATATGTTTATTTGGTACTACCCCTGAGTGGGATATTCATCATGTTCTATTCGGCAGCAAACATTTTTGAAAAGCTGAACACAAAACCGCAAGAAGTAGAAATAGACTAAAATACTATGGGAATTTGGGAAATATTAATACTGGTTGTCAGCTTCATTATTCTAATTACTGTCGGTGTACCAATTGCCTATAGTATCGGCATCTCTTCTATTCTCACCATGCTTGTCGGCATTCTGCCTATTCCCGCTTTAACAACCATGGCCGAGCGGATGGCTGCGGGGCTTGATAGTTTTACTTTACTGGCAATCCCGTTTTTTATACTGGCAGGCCAGCTAATGAATCGAGGAGGTGTAGCCACAAAGCTAATTGACTTTGCCAAATCCTGGGTTGAGATGCTGCCCGGTGGATTAGCCTATGTAAATATTATTGCAGCCATGTTGTTTGGCGCCGTTTCGGGTTCAGCAGCTGCTGCAGCTTCGGGTATTGGAGGATTTATGATACCCCGCATGAAAGAGGAAGGCTATGACAAGCCTTTCAGTGCCGCAGTAAACATAACTTCCGCTACGACGGGATTGGTTATTCCACCCAGCAATATTTTAATCGTTTATTCCCTGGCAAGTGGCGGTGTTTCTATCGGAGCCCTCTTTTTAGCCGGATATATCCCAGGGATTATTGCAGGACTGTCACTCATGGCGGTAGCAGGTTTTATTGCTTTTAAAAATGATTATCCCGTTGGGGATAGACCATCTTTAAAGACAATGCTATTTCGGTTTTTAGATGCCCTGCCAAGTTTATTTATGATTGTACTGGTAATAGGAGGTATTATTGCAGGTATTTTTACAGCCACTGAAGCCTCTGCAATAGCGGTAATTTATACTCTGATCTTGTCTGTAGTCTTTTATAAGAAAATAAAGATTAGAGACTTGCCGGAAATTCTGCTGGAATCCGTGCTAACGACTTCAATTGTGATGCTGCTCATTGGGGCTTCTATGGGAATGTCATGGATTATGTCGTATGAACAAATACCACAGACCGTCAGCGCTGCAATACTCTCGGTTAGTCATAACGAAATCATCGTCCTCCTGCTCATTAATTTAATACTGTTGTTTGTGGGGATGTTTATGGATATGACGCCGGCCGTTCTGATCTTTACTCCCATATTTCTTCCGATAGTCACCCAATTCGGAATTGATCCTATACAATTCGGAATTATTATGGTGCTTAATCTATGCATCGGTCTCTGTACGCCTCCTGTAGGGTCGGTCCTTTTTATCGGATGTAGTGTGGCCGATATACGAATCGAAGAGGTCGTAAAACCTCTCATACCTTTATTTGTTGCTATGATTGTAGCCCTGATGCTTGTCACTTATATCCCACAACTCAGCCTTTGGCTACCCAACCTTTTCGGCTTTTAAGTTAAAAGATAATCCATTTTTGAAAACTGTTTTATTATGATTACCCCCTTGAATAGAGAAACTGCAGGTGTAAAAGCTTCATCGCAACCTGAAAGAATCCTGCAATTTGGCGAAGGCAACTTTTTAAGGGCCTTTGTGGATTGGATGATTGATATCATCAATGAAAAAACATCGTTTGAAAGTTCTGTAACTATTGTCCAGCCCATCCCGCATGGTATGACAGATGTTTTAAATAAACAGGAAGGACTTTACCATGTAGTTCTGGAAGGCATTAAGGATGAAAACCCGCATTCTGAAAAAAGGCTTATAACATCAGTTAAAAGAGGGATTAATCCGTATGAGGATTATGAAGAATACCTGAAACTGGGAGAAAATCCTGATCTCGAGTTCATTTTTTCCAATACCACAGAAGCAGGGATTGCCTTTGATGATACCGATACCTCTTACGAAAGTATCCCCAATAGCTTTCCGGCTAAATTGGCCGCACTGCTTTATCATCGATATAAGCACTTCAGCGGTGATCCCGATAAGGCGCCGGTTATCATTCCCTGCGAACTTATCGATCGCAATGGCGATAAGCTTAAAAAATACGTCCTTGAGTATGCAAAACTTTGGGAAATAGAAGAATCGTTCAGTGACTGGATTAACGATCACTGCATTTTCTGTAATACACTGGTTGATCGTATTGTGCCGGGTTATCCCAGTGAGCGGGCAAAAGAGCTGAAAGCTGACATCGGCTTTGATGATAACATGATTGTAGTTGGCGAATATTTCCATCTTTGGGTAATTGAGGCTCCAAAGAGTCTTCAAGAACGCATTCCTTTAAAAGAAGCGGGACTCAACGTTGTTTTCGTCGATGATCTAACGCCCTATCGCACCCGGAAGGTCCGCATACTTAATGGACTTCACACAAGTATGGTTCCGGTCGGTTATCTGAATGGCAATCGTACCGTAAAAGAGGCTGTAGAAGATAAAGTTGTTGGCCCCTATCTGGGCAAAGAGTTGTTTGACGAGATTATTCCGACTCTAGATCTGCCCGAAGAGGAATTGGGAGACTTTTCCCGGGATATCCTTAATCGCTTTCGAAATCCCTTTATCAAACATGAATTAAGAGCCATTGCCCTTAATTCAATATCAAAATATAAAGTTCGGGTATTACCTTCCCTGCTTAAATATTATGATATTAACGGTGAACTTCCGGATCGCCTGACCTTTGCCCTTGCAGCAATGATCTGCTTTTATAAAGGACAATGGAAAGGATTGGAAACACCGCTAAATGACTCAGAAGAAGTTATTGATTTTATTCAGAAAGCATGGAAGTCCAATAGTCTGAAAGAAACGGTAAAAACAATTTTATCTAACAGTGATTTTTGGGATCAAAATCTGGATAACATTCCCGGGCTTTCTGATAAAGTTGCGGATTACATTGGTAGAATGAAAAAGCAAGGTATCACCTCAGCCATACAATCCCTTAACAGTAATAATCAATTAGTTTGAATTGAGCACCAAAATGCATTTTGAACAAACCTGGCGATGGTTCGGATCTTATGACACCATTCCACTATCTGATATTAAACAGACCGGCGCTTCAGGTATTGTCACTGCGCTTCATCATATCCCGGCTGGCGAAGTATGGCCCATCAACGAAATAAAACAGCGGCAAAAGATTATTGCCGATGCAGACCTTCGATGGTCGGTAGTTGAAAGTGTGCCCGTACATGAGGACATCAAAAAACAAACGGGTGATTATAAAACTTATATCGACAATTATAAGCAGTCGATACGCAACCTGGCACAATGTGGAATACATACAGTCTGCTACAATTTTATGCCGTTGACCGACTGGACCCGTACCGATCTGAATTTCCGGCTCGATGATGGAGCGACGGCCTTGCGTTTCGATAAAACCGCTTTCGCGACTTTTGAACTTTTTATTCTGGATCGTGAAGGTGCTCAACAGCTATACTCTGACAGTCAGATAGAGAAAGCGAAGGCCTATTATCAATCACTGAATCAAGATGAGATTTCCACCTTGACCGATACGGTTCTATTGGGACTTCCCGGCGATGAAGAAATGACACTCGATAAGTTCCGTCTCTGCTTGGAAGAATACAAGAATATTGACGAGTCCAGGCTGCGTTCACATCTCAGCCATTTCCTTGAACAGATTATACCGGTGGCAGGAAAAAGTGATGTCAGAATGGCTATCCATCCAGACGATCCCCCCTTTTCGTTATTTGGATTGCCCAGAATCGTCAGTACGGAATCAGACTTAGCACAACTGCTTCACGCTGTTGACTCTCCTTATAACGGGCTTACTTTTTGTACGGGATCTTTGGGCGCCCGGGCCGACAATGATTTGCCCGGCATGATTGAACGGTTTGGAAATCGCATTAATTTCATACATCTCCGAAGTGTAAAAAGGGATGAAGATGGCAGCTTCCAGGAAGCTCGTCATTTGGAAGGTGATGCCAGAATGTATGATGTGATGCGAGCGCTGATAATGGAACAGGAACATAGGAAAACGGAAGGACGAAAAGATTTAAACATTCCTATGCGTCCCGATCATGGACACCGGCTGCTGGACGATTTGAACCGTGAATCTTATCCGGGCTATTCCGGACTGGGACGGTTGCGTGGATTGGCAGAATTGCGGGGACTGGAGATGGGAATAAGAAAGACGCTCACAAATTTTAAAAAGAATAAATAGCTCTTATTTTAAGCCGGAACCTATACACTAAAACTTTGAATTAAAGAGCTTCATTTTGTTAGAAAAATTTGATCTAAGTGGAAAAACAGCGGTTGTAACGGGAGGAACCGGTGTGCTGGGCGGAGCGATGTCCAAAACCTTGGCGGACGTAGGTGCAAATGTAGGTATTTTAGGCAGGGATGAGGAAAAGGCCGCAAACAAGATTCAACAAATTACAGATTCAGGTGGCGATGCGATCCCACTCATAGCCGATGTATTAGATCAGGATCAACTTGTATCAGCCAAAAATAAGGTACTTGATCGCTGGGGTTCTATCGATATCTTAGTTAATGCAGCCGGTGGCAATATGCCCAAAGCAACGGTTAACCCCGAGCAATCTATTTTCGACATCTCCCGCGAAGCTCTTGAAAAGGTCGTTGATGTCAATTTCCTGGGTTCCTTTTATACTACCCAAATTTTTGCAAAA
>Ga0102944_1001375_pt1 | contig 16185 bp, 16 predicted proteins | sample SalPonD_shore_MG_FD_78172 | JGI IMG/M metagenome (GOLD analysis project Ga0102944, IMG submission 78172) | Salt pond soil microbial communities from South San Francisco under conditions of wetland restoration - Salt Pond MetaG... | ecosystem: Environmental > Aquatic > Marine > Intertidal zone >...
AGGGCTCTATTCTTTAACTCTGTTTCAGCATTAATTAGCTGAATACGGTTTATTAGCTCACTTGGATCGATCATCTCCTCAATAAGTAGTCTTCTTACAAATGCCCGATCTTTATCCCGAAAAGCGATGAGTTTACTTGCTGCCAGATCATGGGCTTCTACGCACCAGCCGATCTTGTTGGAATCCATGTAATCCTGGACTTTGGTCGTTCGTTCTTTCCAGCCTTTCGGAAGAGAAGCGGTCTCAAGAGATACGCCATGGACATAAAAATCGTGGGTTTGATGAAAAGGTGAATTTTCTCCCAAGGCACCATCGATTTTATCCACTGCTTCGGGTTTGTGCTTAGGACTAAGGTCTACCTCAATAGATTGCCTTAACTCCTCATCAGCATCCGGATATTGACCTAATATAGCTTGTGAACCAAAAATATAAAGCTCGTTATCTCCGGAAACATCACAGGCTGCTCGAATTGCATGTTCTAATTGTTCTCTATTCATTTATTTGACTGGTCAGATTTTATTTTTTCAAGCTTCAGCCGTTCACTATCATTCAATACGGGCCAAAAAGGTAGTGACTGACGTAATCGTGTCGAACGTTCAGAGTCAGACTCCAAGAACTTTTTTAGCCTCTGATAGGACATGCTCTCCAAAATATGTTTCCATTCCTGCAATTCTTGTTTTTCACCTGAACTGGTCTGCCCAATACGGGCCTCAAGATAGTTTATAGTTCGTCGAATAATTTCTGGATGCGTTTTAAGTAGCTCGGTCCAGGCTTTAGCATTTTCAAGAGATTGTTGATCTAACTCTTGGTGACTTTTCTTGTTGCCGCCGTTTTCCTGAGTACTCTTCAGATAGTGTTGTGGATGATATCCCCAAAGCATGAGTATTTCAGCAGGATTTAGGCTGGACCTTGATCTTAAATCAGCTATAGTAAAGCCTGTGATATCAATAGTTATATCATACTTTTTCTCAATTCCATGGTAGTAAAGTTGGTTTCTTAATTCATCAGTGATTTCGTCGATATTCTTAATATTATCCAGTAATGCTATTTGAACAGTGTCGCCGTACTCATCTACCCCTAGAGCTACTTTCCCAAATATCCAGGCTGATTTAGGCTGTATCTCTAAGTTTTTTATTAATTCTTGAATACGTTTGATGAGATCATTGAAACGTTTTTTCTCCGCTTCAAATAGCTTCTCAATTATATTTGAGAGTGGAAAATCCTTTCGTATAGCAACCTGTTGCTGTTTACCACTCCCAACATACATAATAATCCCATTCTCCACTAACCTACGTACCACATCGTATACTCCTTGTCGTGATAGATTTGTTCTCTCAAGGAGTTCCGAGTGGCTCATTGGATTCTTGGCTTCTGACAATTGGCGAAGAATTATTATATGGCCTTTTGACCCAAGAATATCGTTAAGAGGAGTTCTAAGAGTACTATTTTGATTCAATTTATCCATAACATGAATAAATTATCAATTTAACTTGATAAAAGTCAAGTATAGTTGATAATTGTCAAATTTACTTGACTAATTAATTTTTCATCTCTCATTAATTAATAACGAAAAGACTTCTGTTCACTATTGTTACCTGTTCACGGAACGTGAACAGCGGTAAAAGATGAACAAATAAGTTGATTAGATTTTTAAATAAGTGATCTTTTATTTTAAGGTAGATGGCTATTTTTAAATAAGAATCCCTTATTCAATTCTCAGTTTTAATATCAGAATAAAACCATCCTCATATTTTGATTCTAAGATGCTATCTATTTTCTAAAAGGATTAGAGAACTCAGAATTATCTGATAGAATTCTAATCAACTTGGCTACATATCTTTTATGATATAGCATATATTGGAAGAATAATGTAAAAGCTTACAGAATGAACTCATACTCACTAAGATTGGTAGAAAATCTTTGGAAAAGCTCTTTATTCTATTAGGTGAAAGAAATTTGTATTGTCGCAGAGAGTTAATGAGCTATTTATAGAGACCTATTCTTGACCAATATTCAGGAGGGTAAAAAAAGCGAGTAAGTGGATAGGCCTTATTTGGTCTTGCTTGTCCCTATTTTGGTAATGAATTTCCCTAAAACAAATTATCGTCAATAAATAAGAATATTTGACGATAATTTGACTACCTCATTAACTCGATGGCCTTGTACCAATAATAAAATCCTTCAGGCTGAATTTTCTTTACCTTATTAAGCTTGTTTAGGGGAGCTTCCTTGATTAGCATGTCGCTCAAATCTTGCCCGTCAAATCGTTCTAAATTCTCTTCTTCCTTTCGGAGCAACTGTGCCAAATAAACAGCCTTGGCGCTATCCAGAATGGCCTCATTTATGGTATATCGACTTAAAATATATGATGAAACTCGATTTATACCCTCCTGAAGTTCTTTAAATAATACATGGTCATCACCGCCTCGGAGACAGAGCACTTTAGATGTATGGAAGATATCATCGAGTACATCTGTTGGCGTGATGTCCTGAGATCGGTAACCTATTTCTTTTAAAGCAAAACTATTGAAGGAACTTCGGACACTCTTCAAATTTTCGGCTCGTTTAAATAACTGGCCGATATCAAAAAGTTGTTTTATGATCTCAAGTTGCTTGCCTTCACCCATAGGAATGCCGGTAGTGCGGGGAGCATATGCCGTGAGCTTGTCGCCAAGTATTTCATCTATATTAGGTAATCGGACGGGAGAAGGGCTGCCCTCCAAAGTTATTAAAGGAGATTGAACCGGTTTAGAAATAAGAGCTGAATAGGGATTTTCGTCAAACAGCGCGTCTAATAAAATGTAAGACCCTTGCTGTCCCGGAAGAATTGAATCATAATAAAATTTATAGTGTCCCTTTGGAATATGATCAGCGATATCTCTTATATCTTCTTCCCAAGAAGTAAAAATGGTTTGATCGATAATTTTATCGAATAAGGCAGGTAAATCATCAGGGCGTTCATCGATTACGATATCAATGTCAATTGAGAATCGTAATGGTTCTGGGAGCAACAATAAGAGGGCTGTTCCACCTTTGAATATAAATGACAGATCCTGTCGGCTCAGAGCATCCAGAAGTGTAAATGCTTTAATAACTTTTTCAATGATGAGAGGATCAGAATTTCCAAACTCCTTACGCTTTTCTTGAATCCAATCTTCTTGGTGACATTTTTCTGAAATCATTTTCAGCTTACAATCTGTTCATTAGTCTCTTTTAAATATTGCTTTACTTCATCCCACTTGTTGCGGCGCTGGCCATATCTCTTCAGGGTACTTAGATTTACATCATATTTGTCCACAATATTACTGTATATGGTTTTTAGCTCTTTTCCCTGAAAGGCATTAAATAAAACCTCGTCCGCTACCAGGTCAACCATTATTTTCTCAAGCTTAGGTACTTGGACTTCATTTACCGTCATTAAGGGGGACTGACTGATTAGGGGCCGGACTACCAACGGGTTTTCTGAACTACCTAAATATTTCTGTACTTCATCCTTAGTGGGATTAAGAAACACCCCGGAATTTTTTCGAATATTTTGCAGATAATAGAAAATTGACTCTTCCGTATCACGCTCTGTATCGACGAGAGTATAATATTTCGTGGGCAGGTGCTGAGTAAAGTTTAGTAACCATCTCGTTGACCAAATACAAAAGGTGAGGTATGGGAACTCATTTCGGAGCTTGGAAGCAATTGTATTTAACTCCTTGGATATCTCTGGCTTCCATTCCCTAACATCTGATCCAAGCTTATATACACCTCTCTTTAGTCTGCTAAGAATACCTTTGTTATTTAACTCGTAAATACGCCACCTTAAAGTGCTTCGAGGCAGATTGGGGTCTTTCTCTTTATAAAATTGATACAATTCATCTATTGAGACCATTTTTTGGTCCCTAAACCTATTTTCTAATTCTTCTATGTAAAATGTTTCAGCCATAGCTATTTTCAAATTATTGTCAAATATAAGATTATTTTGACAATAATTTGATTTCTATCTGTTCGTTTTGCACTAATATGGCCATTAGCCACATAAACTACCTATTTTTAGCTGTGTCTTCTTATATCCGAGCAGAGAGTTGTACATGTCGATAGTTTCGACATTTAAATAACCGTTTTCTATGAATTGTAATCATTTTTCGTAATATTAGTCGATAGTTAATAATCGATTTTCATAAATAATGCCTGAAAATAATCGATTTTCAGAAACCGGAAGAACACCTTGTAGTGACGCAGGTAACTGGCTTGGGTGGCAACGGCGATATCCTTTCTGAAACAAAACTCTCTGATATCTTGCTCAGTGATCTCGGTAACCGGCATGGTCTTGCCGAGATGGTCTATCAGCATGTTCATATGCCGGCGGTAGTTATCTTTTGTTTTGGCATTTGCCTGGCTTCGTTGCTCAATGAACTGATCGGCCGCTTTGTGCAGTGGGATATATTTGCCCCGTAATCGTTGCCGCTTTTTCTCGGCTTCCTTCTGGGGCGTCCATCCATTAAACGGATCAATCTCACCGCGATGGTATTTGTCTTCATACTCAATCTGCAATCGCTGTGCCTCCCGTTTGAGGGTAGTACCCAGGCTAAAGGCTTTGCGCTTTCTCTTTCCATTCTCATTTTTGAAAAAGCGAATGTAATAACGTCGCCTCTTTTCTTTAGACTTGCCATAAAAATTAAAAATTAGTTATGGGTGGTGCGAGCATCTTAGTGGGTACAGTTTGTACCCACTCAAAAGAAGTGCAGAGAACAATTCAAATTGAACTGTGTTCCAAGATGAATTGCGTTAACTGTCCAACTTTTGTACCCACTATTTACAAAATTCGGGAATAAAAGGGAAGATAATTCACATAAAAAATTTCTAGAGAATGAGCTAAAAAAGTGCTAAAAATGCCGTTTAAATGGAATTAAGGCTTATTTTAGGGGAGATTAGAGGAAGGGAAACAAAAGTGGGCCCGGAGGGATTTGAACCCCCGACCAATCGATTATGAGTCGACTGCTCTAACCACTGAGCTACGGGCCCTTTTATGATGTGTAAGAGAAAAAAACAACTAACAGGTTCACCATACACATCAAACTAAATGGTACCCGAGGCCGGACTCGAACCGGCACGGGGGGTTAGCCTCCCATTGGATTTTAAGTCCAACGCGTCTACCAATTCCGCCACTCGGGCAATTTTGATTGCTTCAAATTTCGAGAGTCCAAATATAAGGGATTACCAATTACTTCTACAAAGTAATTTTCGGACCAATTTTCAGGCCGTATCAATTAACCATCCGCTCCTCCTAAAAAACTTTACGATTCGGTAACGCTCACGGCCTACTTAATACTAAGTTTTGCCGTTGTATCGATAAACTCAAATAGGGCGGCAGTAGGTAAACTTAAAATGCATAAAAATAAAGCTCCACACCGGTCAGGTGTGAAGCCATAATTATTCATTGAGAGAGAGTCAATAGAATAATGATTCTATAATAATTGCTAGACAAAATCCTGACAACTAATCTTTGTAAATAGTTGTATCGAGACCAAAGATAAGCCTGGTATTTTTTTACTACTATTTAAAATAGTCTGTAGGTTTTAACCCTACAAAAAAATGAGTCAAATCATTAACCAATACCAATTTTAGGCAGCTTACCTTCTTTCGATTAATATCATCTTAGGTTAAAAAATAAACGACCATGAATTCAAAAGTGAGAAGTGGCGATCTTAAATTTGTTGAATATCACACATCCGGAAACTATAAAGGTTTTCAACTCAAAGGATCAGAGCGACATTTTAAATTGTCAGGCTGTACACATCTAACATTCACCAACGGGAAAAAGGAAATCTTTGCTTCGGGTATCTTTTGCGAAGAAGCTTATTTGAACATGTTCAATCTTATTGATAAGTATCACGAACGTAACTGAAAACAAGATTTAAAGCTTTAAATATAAGCTTTTCCCGGGTAACCGTCCTCGGCTTTGTATATCTGACTATTTAAATAGTTGAACTGATATAATTAATGTCCAAAAATTGAGACAAAACCGGGCATTCTTCCTTTCTCATTTACTCTCTTCATAAATACTCGACCGTTCTTACTCAAAAAGCTTCATTTTGTTCTAAAAAGATTCAATTTTATTATTATATCGTATTATTTTTAAAATAATACCCGCACGACTATAATTATTCCGAATTTTAAACTACGTTGTTGCTGTCGAACAATTATAAATTATTGCTACTCTATGAAGTCACTTAGCCGTATCGCATTCCTTATCCTTTGTGTATTTTCTGCGAAAATCAGTCTTGCCCAAACAAAACCGCAACCCTTTCAGCTTTCCGACCTACGGAAAATGGTCCGTATTTCAAGTCTCCGCATCTCTCCTGACGGAAACAAAATAGCCATCATCACATCCCGCCCGGACTGGAAGAAAGACAAGAGCAAGCAGGAAATTGATCTGGTAGATGTGGCAAGCGGGTCCTCCCGAAGTATCACTTTTGATCGTGAAGGAATTTCTCAACCTCGCTGGTCATCGGATGGAAGCCATTTGGCTTTTTTATCCAAAGATCCCGAGACAAAGAAATCACAAATTTTTATCATGTCGATGAAGGGTGGTGACCCGGTTCGAATCACCAAATCGAAAACCGGCATCAACGAGTATTCATGGAGTCCCGACGACAATAAAATCGCCTATGTGACTCAGGATACTGTCCCCAATCCCAAAGAAATTAAACAGCATGAAGATGTTTTCCGTGTCACCGACAATAATTATACAACCCGCGCGGCTGTTCAGCCCTGGCATCTTTGGATTGTCTCGGCGAACGGTGGTACTCCCAAACGGCTGACTAAAGGATCCTGGAGCCTTAACACCGATCAGGGATCCGGATCTCCTCTTACCTGGTCACCGGACGGCCAGTCAATTGTTTTTCAAAAATTTCCCGATGTTTGGTTCGGCAATGCCTGGCATTCCACCATCGCTGCCGTTGATAGCAGTGGCGGCGAAGTTCGTACGGTCATTGGAAAAGAAAATTCCGGAAATCCCGTGTATGCTCCTAAAGGAAATACGCTGGCCTTTATGCGTCCGCGAAATGGTGATCAAAATAATGGCAATGCCGTTTATGTGAAACAGGATGGCAACATCACCGACGTAACAGCCGAGCTGGCACGTAACATAAACTCCTATCACTGGCTGCCCGGAGGCAATAAGATGTTGCTCACAGGTTACAAAGGGACTGAATCTGTAATGTGGGAACAACCTGTTAACGGCAATGCAACACAGCTGGATCTGGGCGATGTCAATCCCGGTTACAGCAGCATGAGCATCTCTGACAATGGGGTTATAGCCTTTACAGGCAGCACGCCGGATCACCCCGAAGAATTGTACGTCATGCACTCGGTGGATGACAGCCCGAAAAGACTGACCAATCTTAATAGTTTTGTGGATTCCCTTGCATTGGCAAAAGTGAAGGGCATCGAATGGAACGGTCCCGACGGTTTTAATGAAGATGGCGTACTCACCTATCCCCTGAATTATGAATCCGGAAAAAAATATCCGCTGGTTCTCGTAATTCACGGCGGACCGGAAGGCGCATCTACCATTCCCTTTTCTCCCCTCACTCAATTGCTTGCCGCACAGGGCTTTCTGGTTTTCCAGCCGAATTACCGTGGAAGCATTAACCTCGGCGACAAATACCAACATGCTATTTACCGTGATACCGGAAAAGGGCCCGGAAATGATGTCATGGCCGGCTTGAAAAAGGTAGAACAGATGGGCATTGTGGATACTGATCGAATGGGAGTTTCCGGCTGGTCTTACGGGGGATATATGACATCCTGGTTAAATGGCAACTATCCCGATCAGTGGAAAGCGGCCATGGAAGGAGCAGCCCTCAACGATTGGGTGATGGATTACACAATTGCTTTTTACCAGACCGACGACCTCTATTTCTTCGGCGGATCTCCATATGTGAAAAAATATCACAAAATTTGGAAGGAACAGTCTCCGATTAGCTATGCCCAGAATGTCAAAGCACCAACCTTGATAATGGGTGATGTAGGTGATCCCAATGTGCCGATTGTCAACAGTTATGAAATGTATCATGCATTGCGTGATAATGGCGTGCATGTCGAATTTTATGCCTACCCGGCAAACTCACATTTCCCACACGACATTGTTCGCACAACCGACATTTATAGCCGCTGGGTAGATTGGATGGTAAAATATGTAAAATAAAAGCTTGTAAACACCATTCAAGGCGGTTCACTTACCTGACCAATTTATACAAAGCTATGGTCTGCTATACCCTCCGACAGGGGTAACCCCCAGCCCGGTATTTTACCGCCTAAGGTATAATACATGGCTTTAAAGCTCATTTTCAACATATGCGGGGTGTATCCCATCTTCAATATGCTGGTTTTGCCACCCCACCATTCATCGGTATGCATATAAAAACCTTTATGTCCTCCCATATCGCCCATGCATATCAGCTTAAATTTTAGGGGATCTATGGGTTCGCTAGGTTGAAAACCGCCTACTTCCCGGCCCAGTACTTTGGACAATACTTCCGCTTCCAGGTGTCCCAGGGAGCCAAGCTTGGGAACAGTGATGGAAGCAGCATCTCCAACTGCAAATACTTCAGGATAGTCCGGATTGCGCATATACATATCTGTGATAATAAATCCCTGGTCATCTGAGATAGGGAGATCTCTGAGAAAATCATGAGCCTTCCAATTTGGAAAGATGATCTTGAGTTCTGCCTCCAGGCTACTGCCGTCAAGGAACTCAATACCATCTTTATAAATACGCTTAATACCACGAGTATTGGATTTATAGCCAAATCCCATTTCCCGAACCATCGGCAAAAGTTGGTCCAAAATCTGCTGACCGGCATCTTCGGCAATTACTTCTGCCGGCGTGAACATAGTCACTTTCTCGGCACCTCCCAGCCCCTTTTTCTTTAGCCAATCAGCCATAGAAAATGAGACCTCCACCGGGGGCCCTTCACAAGCCGCTTCCGCAACCGGCACATCCGGCAGTTTTTCACTTTTCCCTTGGACAAATAAATCAGAACCGATAGCTACCGGCCCGCCCTTATACCCGCCTTCATGCAAATATCTACGGATTTTATCCCCATAGTATGTATCGGTGAATGTATGCCCATACTTGCCAAATCCTTCAATCTCATCAAAAGCCAGTTTATTTCCCAAGGCAATTACCAGAAAATCATATGAAATATTTTCATTTGCTGAGCCTGCACGTTCTACAGGCTTGAAACTTACGGTTTTACGCTCTACATCCACCTCGTTTACCTTACCCTGAATGAAGTCAATATCGTCACGATCCAAAAATTTGATAAACGGCAGATGGAGCTCTGCCTCGGGATTGTTATTGTTCCAAACTTCGATTGGGATATTCGGGATAAAGGTTAGGTACGGCTTCTGATCTATGCAAGTAATTCGCACATTTTCACCTGCCCGTTCACGTATCAAACGAGCCGTTGTTAAGCCGGCAAAGTTAGTGCCAAGTATGAGAATATGAGGCATTGTGGCCATAAAAAGTCCCTCCATTAAATGAATCCGGACTTAATAATAACTCCTATTTCCAATTTCCCGGTAGAGAAAAGGCGAGGTTCCTTATGTAGTAAAAGGCCTTACATGGAATGACCAAATAAGACCTGAATCTTGACGTTTGTCCTTTTTATAGGGATTTCAAGTATTTCTCCAGGAATACATTTGTACTATCCAATACTTCTTGGTAACGCGATTTGGCATTAGGATATGGCCTTGCCATAAATAAAGGAATAGCACCGTCAGCAGCTCCCATCACCGTAAAAAACTCATGATTCACACTGTCGACTTCTACAAATTTTTTAGTGGGACTGCCCAAACTTTTTATCAGATCGAAATCAGGTTGTACAACCTCATCACCCGGTTGATAAATATGTAAAATGGGTACTGTGATCTGTCCGGGATCGAAATCATCGACATAATCGATCCACTCTTTTCCCATCTTATTGCCAATGCCTCCGTCGAGACTTATGAACGCTTTTAAACCGGAATGTTTCACCGCATACAGCAAGGCAGCCCGGGCACTAAAACTGTAAGCCACTATTCCGGTAGGAATATTTTTTCTGTCTGTTATTTGCAAAATCTTTCTTCTGGCAAAAGCCAAGTCAGCCCCCTGTTCGCGAGCTTTCGCAACCAACCCATTATACCCCTTGTAAAATCCGGTGATACGAGTGGGCGATGGCGTCGTCACCACATAAAACCCATGACTTGCCAAATACTCACAAAGCACAACTTGATGAAAGATTGTCTGCATATTACCCTGCCCCACTAAAACCATCGGGAAATTCCCGCCTCTCACAGGAGCCCCATCCTTAGCGATAAACGACATGGAAAATAGACTGTCAATGCCATGCTTTGTAACACCGAAACGGACCGCTAGTTTTTTATAGTTGCCAATCAGCGAATCTGAATTCAATTTCCCGGGACCCATTTCTTGGGCGGAGAGCAGAAAATAATTTCTGAAGGTCATAAACCGCATCTGATCCCCAGCCTTTCGGGGATACCAAAATCCAATTTGCACCGGGCGATATGCCGAATCCCCGATTGTACGCATAGAATCGCGTACTGCAAGGGACCTGAAGCCAACACGGTAAGGGCCGGTCTTATATACGCCCATTAGTTTTTGATGCTCCCGATTGTGAGCATTACATGCAACTAACGCGATTGCCATGGATAACATAAGCAACCGTTTGACTAAAGTAATTGTATTCAGCATTTGTTTTAAATTAGGAATAACAGGTAATAAAATATTTAGCCATTAATTCACCTAAATCAAAGCAGTCGCTAGCAAATGTATAGGCATTTTCATTTGAGCAGGATGTTAAACTCACATTGTAAGAATCCATAAGATGTAGCCTCTATTTTTTAATTTTTTCATTATGCACATTTCCGAAAAGATGCTTATATTTGGCGTCCACGAATTGAAAGAAAATTAATTTACATTTATGGTTGGAGTAAAAGTAAAAGATAATGAGAGCATTGATCGAGCTATCAATCGCTTTAAAAAATTGGTGACTCGTTCACGAATTCTCAATGAATACAAAGAACGTCAGCAGTATACCAAGCCTTCCAAAGAACGTCGTGAGGCTTTAAAGAAAAGTATTCGTGAACAGCGTCGTCGTCAGCGTCATCAGTATTAAGAACTTTTTTCTGATAAAAGCTCTTTAGTCGAAGCTAAAGGGCTTTTTTTATGCAATTCATAATATTAGAAACACCACTCACCTTCATCCCGCCAGTACGTTCCAAAGTATTCCCTCGGGGCACTATGGCATGTTCAAAGCCAAGCTTTTTGATTTCACCGAGGCGATGATCGACCTTGTTGACAGCCCGCACTTCTCCACCCAGTCCAACTTCTCCTAAAAAAGCCATTTTCGTTGATATAGGTTTATCCAGCAGGCTGGATACCAATGCAGACGTAACCCCCAAATCGGCCGCAGGATCATTTACTTTTAATCCGCCGGCAATATTCAGGTAAACATCCTGACCGGAAAATTGATAGCCTCCCCTTTTTTCGAGTACGGCCAGCAATAATGAAAGCCGGCGATGATCAAAGCCGTTAGCCGTCCGCTGTGGCGTGCCGTAATTACTGGGTGTCACCAGCGCCTGAACTTCTACCAGCAGTGGCCGGGATCCCTCAATTGAGCAGATTACGGCATTGCCGCTGACTTTACTATTGTATTCCGAAAGAAAGAGCTGCGATGGATTTAGCACATCTTTGAGACCGGACTCTTTCATCTCAAAAACGCCCACTTCCTGGGCCGGACCAAATCGATTTTTGAGACTTCTGAGCATTCGGTAATTGTAATTACTGTCCCCTTCGAACTGCAACACAGTATCCACCATATGTTCGAGTACGCGCGGCCCGGCAATCGCACCATCTTTGGTGACGTGACCGATAACAAGCGTAGTGATATTCTGTTTTTTTGCAAGTTGTTGCAACAGGGCCGCACATTCTTTCACTTGTTGAATGCTCCCGGCCATGCTCGTCAACTCGGTGCGATAGACGGTCTGAATAGAATCAATCACGAGTAAATCGGGATCTAATTTTTGCGCCTCACTCAGCACCTTACTAATATCGGTATCGGTATAGATATAGAAATTCTCTGAACTAACGCCCAAACGTTTGGCCCGTTGCTTAATCTGTCCCGCGGATTCCTCTCCGGCACAATACAAAATCTCCAAATCAGGCTGTGATTTACCAATTTGAAGTGTAAGTGTACTTTTTCCAATGCCGGGATCCCCACCAATCAGCACGAAAGAACCGGGTACGAATCCCCCGCCCAGAACACGATCCAACTCAGGAATTTTACTTAAGAAACGCTCTTCCGAATCCGCATCTATATCATCTAACTTCTGTGGGGGAGCCGATTCTGTAAGTCCATCAACTTTGCCCTTGTGCTCCTTTTGTTTCTTTGTCTTCCGCTCAACCTTAAATTCTTTAAACGTATGCCAGCTTCCACAATTGGGGCAGTTACCAAGCCATTTTGCAGAAGTATGTCCACATTCATCGCATACATACTGAATTCGATCTTTGGGCATTTTTTAAGCAGATTTGGATGATAAATCGGTTTCAATAACTTCTTCCTCATCATCACCGTTTTCAAAATTATCAATCATCGATCGGTTGATATACCATGTTGTTGCCATCATTCCCAAACCGATACTGATGTAATAACTGATAATTCGCCAGGCGAAAACAGCCAGACCAATAAAAGCTTTGCGATCCATTAGCGGTCCCTGGAAAAGAGCGAAAAGCCCCTCAACGCCACCGCTGCCGCCCGGTGTCGGCATAATCAGGAAAGCCAGGTTCATCGCCAGGCTTCGTAACACAGAAAGGATTACATCGGCAGGGAGTAAACTTAAAACAACAATGGTGGGCAACGCAACACGACATAACCACGACATGGTTGATAAAAAGAATGCTTTAAGAAGAAAACTTGTCGGCTTCTTACGCAGTTCATGAGAATGCTCGACCAGGTTATCCACTTCTTCATTGACTTTTCCTTTCCAACGCCGCAGGAATGGAAGCCGGAATAAAAAATTCACTACTTTTTTAATAGCATTGGGATTTTTCAGCACGCCATACGCCATCAATCCCGCATAACTAAGCAGACCGATATAAAGCAAAATCATGGTAGCGTGGCCGACCATCCCTATACTACTCGGCACCACTTCAAAGAAAAGGCCTGCAATAACCAGTATAGGCACCGCAAGTGCAAACCAAAGCTGGTCAAGCAATACGCTGTAAAGAATAATTGCTGTTGATTGACCGAGCTTAAATCCTTCTTTGGTAAGCGCATAGGTAGCCATCGGGGCTCCTCCAATCGTTGAAGGAGTAACTGAGGATGTAAAATCCCAGCTCAGCATGACCCGGAACGAAGCTATCCATCCCAATTCTTTTTCCGACAGATAGCGAATTTTGGCAGCGGCTAACCATAAACGTAAAAAAGAAACGAATAAGGCAATGAATAGACCCGGAAGACGCTTGGGCTTAAGATGCTCCAATACCCCGGGCGTATATGTCAAATAAATGACAAACGCCATCGTAGCAATACTCAACCCAATAGAAATAAAAAGATATTTCTTGGAAAAATAACTTTTAGGGTCTTCCTGTATGTTGGATTTATTATTCGGCAAGTAACGCGAAACTAAAATTAACGAAGTAAAACAGATACTGCTTTATAAATCAATATCACAAAAAGAAACTGTAACTTACAAAACGAAAAACCGGGTTAACAGTTTCATAAAAAAGGCCTTATGGAATAATCATCCATAAGGCCTATAAATGTAAGACTTATTTAGGCAATCGTAATGTCATTATCCAAATACACATCCTGAATAGAATTAAGCAACTTTACGCCTTCTTCCATGGGACGTTGAAACGCCTTACGACCGCTGATCAACCCCATACCGCCGGCACGCTTGTTGATGACTGCTGTGCGTACGGCCTGGGCAAAATCATTATCCCCCGAAGCCCCGCCGGAGTTAATTAATCCCGCGCGCCCCATATAGCAATTTGCTACCTGATAGCGTGTTAAATCGATGGGATGATCGGTACTTAGTTCGGTATAAATTCGTTCATCAAGCTTACCATAGGATGAATCTCCCATATTCAGCGCTTTAAAACCGCCATTATTCGTCGGCTGTTTTTGTTTGATGATATCAGCCTGTATGGTAACCCCCAGATGATTGGCTTGGCCTGTCAAATCAGCGGAAGAATGATAATCGGTTCCGTCTACTTTGAATGCGGAATTTCGGGTGTAGCACCACAATATCGTAGCCATACCCAATTCATGAGCGCGTTCAAACGCTTTGGCAACTTCCTGAATCTGACGATTGGATTCCTTTGAGCCAAAATAGATGGTAGCTCCCACGGCCGCTGCTCCCATATCAAAAGCGCGCTCAACCGATCCGAACATAATCTGATCGTAAGTATTCGGATAGGTCATCAATTCGTTATGATTAATCTTAACGATAAATGGAATCTTGTGAGCATATTTGCGGGCAACGGCTCCCAGCACTCCAAATGTAGAAGCCACTCCGTTGCAACCGCCCTCGATAGCAAGTTCAACAATTTTCTCGGGATCAAAATAATCCGGATTTGGGGCAAATGATGCACCTCCCGAGTGTTCGACGCCCTGATCGACCGGTAAAATGGAAACATAACCGGTTCCTCCAAGACGCCCGTGATCCAATAGATCCTGTAAGTTTCTTAACACGCGGGGATTCCGATCCGATTCATAGAGAATTTCATCCACATATGCCGGGCTCGGCACATAAATTTTATCCTTTGAAATAGTTTTACACTCATGACTCAGCAGATCTTCCGCCTCATCCCCAAGCAAATCTTCAATACTTTTTGTTGCTATATCCATAGCTGTTTTCCTGGTTAATCCTATAAATTTATCCTTTAATTAGGGCTAATTAATATAAGTGATATATGATGAAATGACTAGTATCCTTATTCATAAAAAGTTTAAGGGGGATATGCCCCTGTCGATGTTCATTTAAATAATCGATATATTATCGCCTATCAATTCCATATCCTTTCAAAAAGTTAAATAAAACTATGAAAATTGGCGACATTGACTTGGGTGACAACCCCATTTTGCTTGCCCCAATGGAGGATGTCACAGATTCTCCGTTCCGTACGATTTGCCGTCGAAAAGGTGCGAGTGTAGTGTATACCGAATTTATCAGCTCGGAGGCAATCGTAAGGGATAAGGAAGTAGCATTGCACAAAATGGATTTTACCGAAGAACAGAGACCTTTCGGGGTACAAATTTTCGGGGGACGGGAAGAGGCTATGGAAGGTGCCGCCAAAGTTGCTCAAAACAACAATCCCGATATTGTAGACATTAATTTCGGATGCCCTGTTTACAAGATAGCCAAAAAGGGCGCAGGTGCCGGGTGCCTGCGCGATCTCGATATGATGCAACGCATGGCAGAAACAGTTGTAAATGCTGTGGATGGAATTCCGGTAACGGCTAAAACTCGTCTCGGTTGGGATAATCGCACGATCAAAATTCGAGAGGTGGCTTTACGGCTCCAATCTGTCGGCATTAAAGCTCTTGCAATTCATGCCCGTACGCGCAACCAAAAATATAAGGGCGATGCACGATGGGACTACCTGAAATACGTAAAAGAAACTCCGGGGCTCGAGATTCCGATTATTGGCAATGGAGATGTCACTTCTCCCCGGGATGTAAAGCGCATGTTCGACGAAACCGGGGTTGATGGTGTTATGATTGGTCGAGGGGCTATCGGTAATCCATGGATTTTTGAGCGCTCTAAACATTATCTGGAAGCCGGAGAACTCCTTCCGGAACCTACAGTCGAAGATCGGATCGAGCTTTGTGCCGAACAATTGCGAAAATCAGTCGATCACCACGGTGAACGTTATGGTGTAATTATCATGAAAAAGCATTATGGACAATACCTGAAGGGCATTCGCAATAGCCGCCAGCTGCGCGCCGAAATCATGAAAGAAAAGGAGATGGACCCAATCATCGAGTTGCTCATGAACTTCAAGGAGCAAGAAATGTATGCCGTTGCCTCCTAAAACTTATTTAACCTGAGTTCGATATAAGAAATGGCCTGCATAAGTCTCCCCTTTAAGGGGAGTACTCTCGTGGTTTTCCGAGAGGGAGG
>Ga0102944_1001376_pt1 | contig 16182 bp, 11 predicted proteins | sample SalPonD_shore_MG_FD_78172 | JGI IMG/M metagenome (GOLD analysis project Ga0102944, IMG submission 78172) | Salt pond soil microbial communities from South San Francisco under conditions of wetland restoration - Salt Pond MetaG... | ecosystem: Environmental > Aquatic > Marine > Intertidal zone >...
AGGCCTTCCACCCGCCATCCTCCTCGTCGTCCCGAGGACCGTGATGGCCCGTGCGATGGCGATGGTCGGCGAGGTGTATGACCGCCACGGAATTGGTTCCACCGTTGGTGACGAAGAGCAGAGAGCCGTCGGGGGATAGCGCGAGGTTATTGGGGTTGGCGCCCTTGAAGCCCGCGCGGTCGCGGAAGACGTGGGGCGGGGCAATCGTCGGGATGCGCTGAACGACGTCGAGGCTGGCCGGGTCGACGACATCCACGGTATCGCTGTTGTCGCTGGCGACGAACAGCCGGCCACCGTCCTTGTCGAACACCAGGTGGTTGGGTTGGCCCTTCAGGGCGATGCGACCGCGGACCTGGAGGTAAGGAGACCGAGTAGCGACTCGTAGCGCCACCACCTCCCGATCCCGCTGGCTCGAGACGAACGCCGTGTCGTTGCCGTCGAATACCACGTCGAACGGGTATTCGCCGCCGGCAGTTCCCTGTGCGGCGGGGTCTTCTTTTCCGGGGCGCAGGTCCAGCTCAGCGACCACCGAACGGTCGCGCAGATCGACCAGCGTCACCGAGTCGTTCTCGAAGTTGGTGACCAGCAGTCGAGTGCCATCGGCACTCACTGCCAGACCGGCCGCCATCGGTTGGTTGCCCAGTCCGAGGCCTTCCCGGTGATGGAGCGCGATGGGCGCGCCATCCTCCGACCACATCCCGTGGGGAACGGCCGGAATAAGTGAACCGCCGCCCACCCCTCCCCGACGGGGCACGGCCTTAATCGGACGTCTCACTGCATTGGAGCAACAGGAGGTGACCGGCGGGTGAAGCGCCGGTGATGATTGGCGGTCCCATCCGTGATGCCAACGGAACCAACCCGTGTAGATACGGCCCGCAGGCTGGCGGGAACGAATCGCCGCCGCGTCCAGTCGGTTGCAGCGTCAGCGCCGGCGACACACGGATCGAATCTTCCGGACCGTGAAGTCCGGATGCCCTGTCACATTAGCAACCCGAGATTGTCACCTCTCTCGTGTAGGGTCTGCGGCGCCTTTGCCTTTCCCCTTCAGAGGAGTTCGCTCAATGAAAAGAACCCGAATCCCGACCGCTGCACTGACCAGCGTCCTCTCCGCCGCCGCCCTGTCTGGCGCCACCGCCAGCACCGTGGCGAGCGCACGCCCACACGAGCACGGAACAACGACGCCGATCAGCCATGTCGTCGTCATCTTCCAGGAGAACGTTTCCTTCGACCATTACTTCGCAACGTACCCCAAGGCCAAGAACCCGTCGGGCGAGCCCGCTTTTCACGCTCGCCAGGGCACGCCATCCGTCAATGGCCTAAACGATTACCTGCTGAACCACAATCCCAATTCCCAGAACCCGCAAAGATTGGACCGTTCAGAGGCGCTGACCTGTGACCAGGACCACCATTACGGCGACGAGCAGAGGGCATTCGATGGCGGTCTGATGGACAAGTTCGTCGAGTACACGAACCGGGAGTCCTGCAATCCTCCCGCCGTTACCCGCACGGGGCTGGTGATGGATTACTACGACGGCAATACCGTCACCGCGTTGTGGAACTATGCCCAGCACTTCGCGATGAGCGACAACTCGTTCAACACGACATTCGGCCCTTCGACCCCCGGCGCACTTAACCTCGTCTCCGGTCAGACCCATGGCGGCATATCAACGCAACCCGCCACCGACACCTATGGCGTAGTCAGCCCTGACGGAAACGGCGTCGGAACGGTGATCAACGATCCCGATCCGACCTACGATGACTGCTCGACGACGAAGTACCCCACGGTGTCCATGGTGGACAGCAACAAGAACGTCGGCGATCTGCTCAACGCCAAGGGGATTACCTGGGGCTGGTTCGAGGGCGGGTTCCGGCCGACCGACCGGGATGCCACCGGCAAGGCGATCTGCGGGGCGAGCAGCACCAATATTGGCGGCGCGGAAGTCACGGATTACATCCCCCACCACGAGCCGTTCCAGTACTACAAGTCGACCTCGAATCCGCACCACCTGCCGCCGAGCTCCGTGGCCATGATCGGGCGCCAGGACCAGGCGAATCATCAGTATGACCTCAGCGACTTCTGGGCGGCGGTGAAGTCCGGCAACCTGCCCGCGGTGAGCTTCCTTAAGGCCCCTGCCTACCAGGACGGCCACGCTGCCTACTCGGATCCTCTGGACGAGCAGCAGTTCCTGGTCCGCACGATAAACCGCTTGCAGAAGACCCCGGCCTGGAAGAACACGGCGGTAATCATTGCCTACGACGATTCCGACGGCTGGTACGATCACGTAATGGGCCCGATCGTGAGCCAGTCCAATGACACGGCCAACGACGGTCTGATCGGCGGAACCTCCTGCGGTACGCCCAAGCCCGGCGACTACCAGGATCGCTGCGGATACGGCCCGCGCCTGCCGTTGCTGGTCATCTCGCCGTGGGCGAAGGAGAATTTCGTGGACCACAGCGTCACCGATCAGGCTTCGATCCTGCGGTTCATCGAGGACAACTGGCAGCTCGGGCGCATCGGCGACCAGTCGTTCGATAAAAGGGCGGGGACGCTGTCGGCGATGTTCGACTTCAGTGACCGGCATGGCGTACGCCGGCTCTTCCTGGATCCGAAGACCGGTCAGTCCAGGGAGCGTGGCGACGAAGGCTGGCATCACGGCTGGCACCACGGAAACGCTGACTTCGGCCGTGGCGACCACGGCTAGGAGCCCCAGTGAGCTCAGGGTGCCGCCGCTGGGCGGCACCCCACTCCGCCCGATCGGTACGTGTTGAATCGGGTCGGCGACATCTCCCGGGACGCGCTCTTCGATCTCCTTTGGCGTAGGCTGGCAACGGAGGTCGGCTAAGGCACCCGGCGTCTCCAATATCGGGGCGCAAGAGCTCTGCGCGGATTGTTCAAGGCGCAGCCGCGCCCATGCTCAACCCCGCCGATAGCGGTGCCGTTCGTAGGGCGTGGAATCGAATGGAACGAGGCTCTTGTTGGTTCGGCGGACGTCCATCGTCTCGACGTCCGGAAGACTGTCAATCGGCAGGCCGATCGTTATAACGGCGCACAGCTCGAAGCGCCATGTTGATCACCTACCTGAGGTTCCTTGGTGGAGGTCGGACCGTGTGACCTCGACCGGTCACGGATGGTTCACGATCGGTCTACGGACAGAATCTACGGCGGCCGACCTACGAGGAAGTCGAAGTCGCAACCCGATTCCGCTTGCATGACGTGTCGATGATACAGATCGTCGTAGCCACGTGCGGTTGTTGATGCCGTCAAATCGCTGTGCGTTCTATCGCGCCAACGGTTAGCGCGAGAACGCAATTCCGCGTCAGAAACCTCCAGTTCTAGCCGACGCTCAGCGACGCTCAGCCGAATGAAATCGCCCGACTCGACGAACTGTAGCGGGCCACCTGAGGCCGCGTCCGGAGAAATATGCAGGACAATCGTCCCGTAGGCGGTTCCGCTCATGCGCGCATCCGAGATACGGACCATGTCCTTGACGCCTTGCCGGGCGAGTTTACGCGGGATGGGTAGATAGCCCGCCTCGGGCATGGCAACGTGGCTGGTTGGCCCCGCATTCTTCAAAACGAGAAAATCGTCGGCGCGAACATCCAAGGCGGGGTCGTCAATCCGTCTTGCCATGTCTTCCGGCGATTCGAAAACGACCGCCCTGCCGCGATGCTCGCAGAGTTCCGCATCGGCGGCCGAGCGCTTGATAATGGCACCTCTGGGCGCGAGGTTGCCGAACAGCGCGACGATGCCACCATCACGGCGGATCGGATCGGCCACGGACCGGATTATCGTGGGATCCCGCCAGCCATCGAAGCGCTCGATACGTTCTCCCAGAGTCTCGCCAGTCACGGTCGCGCACTTGAGATGCAGGTGCTCACGCAGTTCATGCAGCAGCGCCGGGACCCCACCCGCTGCATGGAAGTCCTCCATGTAATGCTCACCACTGGGCTTCAGGTCCACAATGACGGGCGTGGAGTCACTCAGCTCATTGAGGCGCTCCAGACTGACCTCAATCCCAACACGACGTGCGATAGCCGTTAGGTGGATAACGGCATTGGTGGACCCGCCGATAGCCATGAGGGCACGAAATGCATTGTCAATTGCGGCGGGAGTGATGATATCCCGCGGGGTACGGCCGGATTCGATGAGCGCTACGGCAGCACGACCCGATTCTTCCGCTACGCGGGTTCGGTTCGCGTCGACCGCCGGAATGGACGCAGCACCGGCCGGCATCATACCCAGAGTCTCGGCGATGCAGGCCATCGTGCTCGCAGTCCCCATGACGGCACATGTACCCGCCGTCGAGGCGAGCCGTTGTTCGACAAGGTTGATCTCGTCTTCGCTGATGTCTCCCGCGCGAAACCGCGCCCAGTAACGCCGGCAGTCGGTACACGCACCCAAACGCTCGCCCCGGTGACGGGCTGTGGACATCGGACCCGTGACAAGCTGGATCGCCGGTTTGCCCGCTGACGCGGCCCCCATCAATTGCGCGGGTACCGTCTTGTCGCAACCGCCGATCAGGACTACAGCATCCATGGGCTGCGCGCGGATCATTTCCTCGACGTCCATCGACATCAGGTTGCGGAACTTCAAGCTCGTCGGAGTCAGAAAAGACTCGCCCAGCGAGATTGTGGGGAACGCGAGGGGCAGAGCCCCCGCGGCGAGCACGCCGCGCTTGACGGCCTCCACCAGTTCCGGCATTTGACGGTGGCAATTGTTGAAGTCGCTACCGGACTGTGCGATCCCAACGATGGGTCGGTCGAGAAGTTCTTGCGAGTATCCCATCGATGCCGCGAAGCTACGGCGCAAGTACAGGCTGAATTCGTCGTCACCGTAACCGGCCAGGCCGTTCCGCAGGCCCCGCTTGATCTTCTGCCGCTCGGGCATGGTCGACTCCCCTTAGTCGTCGAAGCGCAGTTTTACGTATTTGGTTTCGAGATATTCGCCTATACCTTGGGCGCCGCCTTCGCGACCCTGCCCGCTGTGTTTCATGCCTCCAAAAGGAGCTTCTGCGGTGGCGAGTAACATGTCATTCACGCCCACCATTCCGGCTTCAAGGGAGTCACTGACATGATTCGCGTTGCGCAGCGAGGCGCTGAATACGTAAGCAGCCAGTCCCATTGGCAGGGAATTGGCGTGTTCGATGACCTCGTCCAGGTCGGTGAACGCGGCAATCGGGGCAACGGGTGAGAAGGGTTCGGACTGCATAACTTCAGCGTCGCCCGGCGTCCGCCCAAGAACTGTCGGCTCGAAGAAATAGCCGCTGGACCGCTCCGGCGGAACGCGTCCGCCACAGAGGAGATCGGCGCCGCGGTTTAGCGCATCCTCGACCAGTGCCTGCGCTCTCTCCCTTCCCCTCGCGTTGATCAGCGGACCCATGTCCACCTGCGGGTCAGTACCCGGGCCGAGGCGCAGAGACCGTGCGTAGTCCGCCATCGCGCGTGCGAATGGCTCGTAGAGTTCCTCATGGACAAAGAAGCGGCTGGGCGAGATACATACCTGGCCGCCATTGCGGAACTTTGCCCGGGCACAGGCGGTGCCCGCCTCAACCGGGTCGGCATCGTCGCAGACGATGACCGGCGCATGACCGCCGAGTTCCAGGCTTGCCTTTGTCATCGAGTCGGCGCAAAGGCGCAGAACGTGCTTGCCCACCGGGATGGAACCCGTGAGCGATATCTTTCGTATGACCGGAGAGGCGATCAGATAGGCGGAAATCTCCGCAGGATCACCAACGACGATGTTCAGTACGCCGTCGGGCAACCCGGCCTCTCTACATATCTCCGCTATCTCCATACAGGTTCCGGGCGCCTCCTCAGAGGGCTTCGCAATGATCGAGCAGCCGCTCGCGAGCGCCGGGGCGATTTTCCGGGAGGGGAGCAGAGCCGGAAAATTCCAGGCGCTGAACGCGGCGACCGGTCCGACAGGCTGGCGGCGCACGTCGAGCCGAACACCCGGATCGCGTCCGGCAAGCGAAGAGCCGAATATTCGTCGCGCCTCTTCGCCGTACCACTCGAATTGATCTGCCGAGGCCCGGATCTCGCCACGTGCCTCGCCAACGGGCTTACCCGTCTCGGTCGCCATCATTTCGGCAAGGTTATCTGTGCGGTCGCGAATCATCGCCGCCACGCGATGAAGGAGCGCGCCGCGCTCCCAGGGGGCAACCCGGCGCCACTGGCGAAACCCTGCCGCGGCAGCTTCAAGAGCTTCGTCCAGATCGCTCTCGCCCGCACGTGGAATACGGCCGATCTCGGTTTCATCCGCCGGATTGATTACCGCGACAGTCGCTGCAGTCCGCGCCTGGCGCCACTCGCCACTGATCAGAAGACCTCTTTGCTCGTACATCAGCGTTTCTCCCCGCCCGCTCAGATTTGTCGATCGTGATACAGCGCCTGCACCTCATCGCACCATGGTCCGACGTTCCAACGTCCGTATACCCCCATGCCGGGATCGTTCACGCCCCAGTAAACAGGGACGTGGACCACCGAAAGTCCGTCGTGGCTGTACGCTTCGTGCAGTGCGCTGCTTAGGTCACCGGCGCTGTAGCCGCCAAAAAACCCTTTCACGTGGCCGACGGCACTCGCCATGCGTACGAAATCAATGGCGACCGAATCGGAAGTAGCGAAGTCCCCGTCGTACTGGGCGCATTGCAGGGCTGAGATCGCCGCCATGCGCCGATTATCGAAAACGACGATCATCCCGCGCGCATTGTGTACGGAGGCATCAATGAGCACCTGCGGTTGCATGATGAAGGAGCCGTCACCGCTGAATGCGATCGGATAGCGGCCGTCATCCGCGATCACCGCGGCAAGCACGGCACTCGCCGCGAAGCCCATGTAGGAAGCACCCGTTTCGGTGAAGGTCTGGCCAGGTTCGTCGTCTTCAACGATCTGGAACCCATTTGCCTGGACGTCTCCAGCATCGAAGTACTTGCAGGCGCCGACATCGTGAGCAAAGTCCGCGACGATGCGGATGGCCGTTGGCTGTGTAAGTACGGCCCTACCCCAGGCTGGATCCATGACCGGCGATGCCGAGCAACGTTCCTGTTTCAGTTCCTTCCACTCCGCCTTCTTGGCACCACATTGCTGGAGCCACTCGTCTCTGCGCGGCGGTGCGCTTCCGCTCTTTCGTATCCAGTCGACCAGCTTCTCTATGACTGCCCCGATATCGCCGATTAGAGAGACTGTTCGGTTATAGTGCGTCGCGTCAGCGATATCGCCATTGATATTGATAACGGCGTTCGCCTGTTCGTAGGCCGTGCCCGAGCTATCGGACTGACACACCGCCCGTGAACCGATAACGACCACCAGGTCCGCATGTTCGGTCGCATAGTTACCGCTTAACGAGCCCTTGCTCCCAGCGACATGCATGTTTCTCGGGTGGTCATCCGGTAGCACGCCAAGCGCGCCCGGCGAGAGTGCGACCACGGCGTCAGCGGTCTCCGCGAGGCTTTGCACCTGGTCACCAAAGGCGACGCTCCCGCCGCCGGCCTTGATTACGATGCGGCTGTGCTCGCGTATCAGAGCAGCGGCCCGAGCGTAATCATCGTCGTCCACAGGCGCGAGACGAGGCACCTTCGGGACAGAGGGGAGACTGTTGAGGTTCAAACGCTCGATGGCCGCGGGCTGCATGTTGATGGGGAGCATGAGGTAGAACGGGCCGGCGAAATACGGATGAAATACTCGCTCGATACCGCGGCGCATTGCCTCACGAAGTGCCTGCGGCGTATGCAAGGTATATGACGCACCCATCGTCTCGGTCAGGCGCCCGTATTGATTCTGGGCGCGACGGGGGATCTGCTGCATGTTGTAGCCTTCCCCATGCGTCGTTTCGTCACCGTAGATGTGGTAGACGCCAACGCCATTGGATGCCGCAGCAAGAGAGCCGGCCATGGCGTGTAATGCGCCCGGGCCTATGGAGGTAACGACCGCGGGCGTTTCGCGGAATTGCCAGCGCAATACCGTCGCCGCATGAGCCATGCTGACTTCATTCCGGCAGTGATACACCCTGACGACGCCGCTTTCGGCATAGACACGTAACACGTTGCCGAAGTCGGTGTTGCCGTGACCGAAGATCACTAGGTACTTGCGGACGCCCTGGCGAAGAAGGCCAAGCAGCAGGCCCTCCGAGACAGAGACCGCAACACTTTCGGGCAATGCGCCTGACGCGAGGGCGGCGTCGAGGCTCCCTGCATCGGCGATGGCCTTGGCCCGTGAGCGGACGTCCGATATCTGCAGCATGGAATCATCCTCGAGGTCATGCTCCCGGGTTTGGTAGTTAGTGGGCGTGGCTGCCCCCAATTGAGCCCGGGAGTTACGAATTGGGGCAAAGAAATAACAACTGGATCCCGCCCCCGAAGCGCGGCGAAGGCGTGTCACAAACAGCCGGACGAACATCCGCGACGCCTAGGCGGGCCGCCGAGATGCCGACCGCACCGGCGATCTCCCCGGGACCCGCTTTTCATTCACGCGGATTACTCGCTCTATGCCGGCACGCGCCCTAGGCACGCGCCTGCCGGCTCGAACAGATGGACTTGTCCCTCGGCAAGCCCCACCGTCACCCGGTCACCCGGTCTCGGTTCGCGAGAAGCCGGCACCCTCACGGCCACGGGTTCGCTGCTTACGGGGACCCTGAGATACGCGATCGTCTCATTTCCAAGCCGCTCGACGACGTCGACTTCGCCCTCGAAAAGCTTGCGGGCATCTGCATCGAGCGAAAGATGCTCGGGCCGAACACCCATGGAAACCGCATCGCCCTCGCGGACGGAGATATCCTGCCCGATGGAAACAGTTTCGCGCCCAAAACTCAGACACCTTTCACCGTCGATGTGCTCCACATTCGCCGAGAAGAAATTCATGCATGGCGAGCCGATGAATTGCGCGACGAACTGGTTTTCCGGCGCGTTATAGAGGTCGATCGGGGAGCCGACCTGCTCGATGCGTCCTTCGTTCAGCACCACGATACGATCGGCCAGGGTCATCGCCTCGACCTGATCGTGCGTCACGTAGACCATGGTCGCACCGAAGCGTTGGTACAGCCGTGCGATCTCCAGACGCATCTGCACACGCAGCGCCGCATCGAGATTGGACAGCGGCTCGTCGAACAGGAACACGTCGGGGTTGCGGATGATGGCGCGACCAATGGCAACACGCTGCCGCTGGCCGCCCGACAGTTGCTTGGGCCGACGGTCCAGCAGTTGCGTGATCTGCAGCGTCTCGGCGACCTCGGCCACCTTGCGATCCACTTCCGCCTTGTCTACGCCTCCCAGGCGCAGCCCGAACGAAATGTTCTCCGCGACGGTCATGTGCGGGAATAGGGCGTAGGACTGGAAGACCATCGCGATACCACGCTTGGCCGGCGCCACGCTTGTGACGTCACGCTCCCCGATAGCGATGGTGCCGCGAGTGACACTTTCAAGGCCCGAAATCATGCGCAGCAGCGTCGACTTTCCGCAGCCCGACGGGCCAACGAAGACGACGAACTCGCCCTCTTGAATATCGAGATCGATACCCTTGATAGTCTCGACAGTGCCGAACGACTTGTGAATGCCTTTGAGGCTCAATCCGGTCATATCTTGGTCCACCCCCCGGTCAGCCTTTGACGGCGCCCATTGTCATGCCCTTGATGAAGTAGCGCTGGAAGAACAGGAAGACCAGCAATGTCGGCAGGCTCGCCACCAGCGAGAGCGCCCCCTGAACCCCCCAGGCCACGCTGTACTGGCCCTTCAGGAACACCAACCCGAGCATGATCGTGCGCATAGCGTCAGAATGGGTGAATATCAGAGGCCACAGAAAATCGTTCCAGATCCAGGTGAACTGCAACGTCGCCAGGACCGCGACCGCCGGCAGGCTGAGGGGCAGAGCGACCTTGGTAATCACCTGCCACTCGTTCGCACCCTCCAGGATCGCGGCCTCCCGGAGCGCCGAGGGCACAGTGGCGAAGAAATTGCGCATCAGGAGTGTACATATCGGAATACCCATCGCCGTATGCACGAAGATCATCGGCCAGAGCGTATCGATTAGCCCTAGCCCGTTGAACAGACGAAACAGCGGAATCAGGATGACTTGCGGCGGGAAGAACATCCCCGACACGATTGCGAGAAACAGCAGATCGCTGCCCGGAAACGGCAGCTTGGAAAATACATAACCGGCGAGAATTCCAAGGGCAATGGATGCCGCGGTCGCCGGCGCGGCCACCAGCGCCGTATTGATAAGATACGTGTGAACCGCCGGATCGCTCAGGATCTTCACGTAGTTATCCAGATAGAGCGAATGAGGCAGCGACCACAACTCACCGAGCGAGATTTCCTTGGTCGTCTTGAGCGATGACAGGAGCACGCCGATAGTCGGCGCGAGGAACAGGACGGCCAGCACCACAAGGCCAACGAAGATGACCGCCGGCCAGGGATTGAACTCTCGCTCGTCGGCACGGGCAAGGGCCACGCTACTCATAGATCTCGTCCACCTTCTTGAGCTGACGGAAGTAGATGAAGATGATCGATAATGCGATCAGGAACAGGACGACCGAAATCGCGCTGCCATAGCCCATGTGGTATTTCTTAAATGACTCGTTATACATGTGCATGGCCAGCGTATCCGAGCTATGGAACGGCCCCCCGCCGGTCATGATGTAGAGAATGTCGAAGCCCTTGAGCGAATTGATCACGCTCAGCGCCACAACGACCACGGTCGCCGGCCGCAGGAGCGGCAGGATGACGTGCCAGACGCGCTGCCGGAACTTCGTGCCCTCGAGCTCGCACACCTCCAGCAGGTCATGCGGAATGGCGGTCAGCCCGGCCAGAAATATCACCATGGCCAGCCCGGTCTGCTGCCATGACCACGCGATGATCACCGCATATAGCGCCGTATCGGGCTTTGCGAGCCAGGCGTAGCTCTCCGGCTGTCCCGTCACCGCACTCATGGCGGTATTCAGCAGCCCCCAGTCGGGCTGGTAGATCCATACCCAGATCTGGCCGACAACAACAGCGGACAGACAGATCGGCAAATAGAAGATCGACTTGAAAATCGCTCCGCCCGGCACGCGCGAGTCGATCAGAAGCGCGAGCCCCAACCCCAGACAGGTCGGAACGATAATGGCAGCGGCCATCCAGATGGCCGTATTGATGATTGCGTTGGCGAACAGGTGGTCGGTGAAGATTCGTGCGAAATTGCCGAATCCCACGAACTGGTAGTGCGGATTGAATCCGTTCCAGTTCGTGAAGCTGTAGTAAAACGAACTCAGCAGGGGCCAGACCACGAGGACCCCGAATACCAGCAGCGGTAGCGCCAACAAGGCGCACTGCCAGAACCTAGTATGCCTTTCCACGTCCGGTCTCCACTCTCCTCTCCTGGATGCCGCGGGGGCCGCCCCCCCGCGGCCGGATTTGTGGTTATTGCTGCGCGAACGCGTCCGAGGCACCAGCCTGGGTCTGCTTCAGCATCTCCTTGTAGCCCGACGGGTCATTCATGAATTCCGCGAACATGGAAAGCCCGACTTCGGCGACCGGAGGGGGCGTAGCGAGGTCGTAGTTGAACGCGAAGGCATCGGAATTCTGGATGACCTTGAGTGCGTGCCGCATCACGGAAGTGTATTTGGAAGAATCGACCTTGACATTGGCCGAAAGCGCGCCCTGGATCGAGGCCCATTTCGCCTGCACGCCCGGGTTTGCCACCATGAACGTCAGCAGTTTCTCCGCGCCTGCCACATTATTAGCGTTCTTCGAGATCACGAGTCCGTCCACGGGGCCGAGTGCCGCCTTGGGAACTCCGTCGGTGACCGTGGGGAACGCGAAAAACTCGTAGTCCTTGCCAGGTTCGAGCTTGTTGTTGTTCCAGTAGCCGGTTATCCAGGTGCCCATAAGAGTCATCGCAGCATCGCCACGGGCAACCTTGTCCGCCGCATCGGTCCAGGTAGCGGCGTTGGAATTCGGCGCGAAGTCACCTGCATCGATGAGTTGCTTCCAAAGCCCCATCACCTTCTCAACCTGGGGATCGGTGTAGGACGCCTTGCCGGACATCAGATCCGCGCGATAGTCGGGCCCGGCGGTCCTGAGCAACAGGTAGTCGAACCAGAACTGCGCCGGCCAGCGGTTCTTCGAACCAAGGGCAATCGGCGTGATTCCCTGCGACTTGAGTTTGGCGCACATCGCCTTGAACTCATCCCAGGTCTTGGGCATCTCCTTGATGCCCGCCTTCTTCATGACGTGCGGATTGTAGAAAACGCCGACGTAATGGTAGCCGAACGGCACGAGATAGCGGTGACCGTTATAGAGGGTGGCACCCTCCGCGATCGGCTTGGCGATGATGTCACCCAGATCTTCGCGCTTCCACATGTCATCAATGGGATGCAGGTGTCCCGAGTCTGCTACGAACTGGGTCCGCGCGCCGGCCCAGTAGCTGAAGACATCGGGTAAATCGTTACCGGCGGCGCGAACCAGGATGCCGGTCTTGAAGTCCTCATGCCCGATCGGGCTGTCCTTGACCGTGATGCCGGTCTGCTTCTTGAACTGCGCGAAGATGTCTTCGAGCCCGGCGCGCCCGAGACTGCCGGTAAAATAGTGACTGATCGTGACCTCGCCGGCGGCCAGGGCCGGGTTGGCGAAAAGCAATACCGTTGCGGTAACGGCAAGCACCGACGCCAACAGCTTGCGTTGTATCCCGTTGAACATGCTCTCCTCCCCATGTCAGCTGGGCCGTATGTTTCCGTATGTTGTACTATTTAACCTAAACAGGCCGAAAACGGGCGGCCCGCGAGAAAAATCCTAGCAAGAGTAGTCCTAATGTCAACAATGAGAGTTGATTAACGCGGAGTGTTCTGAAAAACTGGCCCCAGTCGCGTAGAACAAGGCACTTTGTTGCCCCATATTGTACTTATCGTTGCCGTATATTAAATTTTACGCACTAACCATCCAAGATTGGAATTCGATATGCGGCTTCTGAAATCACTGACGCGGGGGCTCGAGACCCTGGATCTGCTCGCCGCAGAGGACATGCCGGTCCGGCTCACCGACGTGGCGGCGCACCTGGGCGTCGACAAATCGAATGCCTCGCATATCCTGCGTACGCTGGTGGCATCCGGCTACGCCGAACAGGTCGAGGGACGCCGGTACAGGGCCTCGAAAAAGGTACGCGCGCCGGCAGGGCCCAGCCTGGAGGACATCGTCGCCCAGCGGGAACGCCTGCACCATGCACTCGAAAGACTGGTGCAACTGACGGGCGAATGCGCTCACACCGCCGTATTGGTGGGCACCCGAGTCTGGTACATCGACAAGATCGATTCCACGTTGCCGCTCAAGGTCGATCACCCGATCGGCTCGCTGTCCCCGCTTCACTGCACCGCGCTGGGCAAGGCGTACCTGGCATTCGGCGCCGTTGCGGATCCCGGTCCACTCGAATCCTACACCCCCAATTCGATCGTAAGCGCACCGATGCTGGAGGCGGAGATCGAACGCACCCGGGGACGCGGCTACGCCACCGACGACGAGGAATTCACTCAGGGCATCCGCTGCGTGGCGGTACCGATTCACGACCCGAATGGCAATATGGTTGCCGCCATCGGCGTGTCCGGCCCGACGGCCAGAATCGCGGATGCCCATTTCGCCAAGCTTGGCGCGCTGCTGCGCGAACAGGCCGACCACCTGGAGTAGACCATGCGTTACGACAACCTTCGTGTCGCCATTGTCGGCACGGGGCGGATATCAGATCTCCACGCCATTGCATACCGCAACAATCCCAAAGCGCGCATCGTCGCGCTGTGCGACCGGGACCCGGAGCTCGCCCGCCAGCGAGCCGTTGCCTGGGGCGTGCCGGACGCACGCATCACCGATGACTACGCGGACATTCTGGCCGACCCCGAAATCGACCTCGTCGAAATCCTCTTACCCCATCATATGCATCTGAGCGCCGCTCTTGACGCAATGGCTGCGGGCAAGGCCGTCTCCCTGCAAAAACCCATGTGCGTGAACATCGAGGAAGCCGATCGGCTTGTGGAGGCGGCGCGGGACGCCGCGGCGCCAGTGAAGATCTTCGAGAACTTCATCTTCTACCCACCGGTGACCCGCGCGAAGGCACTCATTGCAGAGGGCGCCATCGGTACCCCCTTGACTATCCGCATCAAGTCCAATCCTGGAAGGAGCGCCACCGCCTGGCGTGTTCCGCGGGGCGCCGATGCGTGGCGGCAGGACCTGGCGCAGTCTGGCGGCGGCCCGCTCGTCTTTGACGATGGGCATCACAAGTTCGCCCTGGCCTGGAATTTCATGGGCAATCCCGAGGAAGTGCACGCTTTCACTGGCGAGACGGCCCGCCCCGACGGCTACATTCTCGACGCCCCCGCGATGGTGTCGTTCCGCTTCCCCGGCAACCGAATGGGAAACCTCGAGATCGTCTATTCACCCGAACTTGAGATCATAACCCGTCACTACGCCCAGGATGACCGGATCGAGATCACCGGCACCCGGGGCGTGCTGTGGATCAATTGCGGGCACGGACGCCTCGGCAATCCCGCTCCGCTTGCGGTCTACCGCGACGGACAGGTAACCACGTACCACGACATGGAGACGGGCTGGGAAGCCTCGTTCGTCGCGTCGACGCAGCATCATATAGACGCGCTCACCAGCGGCACCGCGCCACGACTTACGCCGGAAGAGGGCCGCGACATTCTTCGTTTCGCTCTGGCCGCCGAAGAATCGCACCGAACTCATCGCCCGATCTCGCTCGTATAACAGGCGGCTGAAGACCCGGTTCCTTCCGAGCCTTGGGGCAACTTTGTTGCGCCAAGAGGCGGTGAACAGCAATATGCGGAGCCGACGTCGAGTAGCCTCAGTTGTTTAGCTACGTGAGCTTGGAGTCGCGTGTCCCGCGAGGGCATCCCTTGCGGCGGATTCGGACCTTGGTGGACGAGGCGTTCGCGACGCTCGAGTCGCACTTTGGGCAACTGTATGCGGCGACGGGACGGCCGTCGATTCCACCGGAGAAAAGCTGCTGCGGGCGCTGTTGCTACAGGCGTTCTACACCATCCGCTCGGAGCGCCAGCTCTTGGAGCAGCTCGATACGCACAGCGCCATTGATGGGCGGACGACTCGGCACCCCGGCTATGCGGTCAGCCAGCGCATCCGCAAACAGATCGAGGAGTTCTTTGGCAGCTGGGGCAGAAGCGTCGGCGGCCTGTGATGATATGGGGGTGGTGCGTGCGGTTTCGTCGCAGAGGGCGACACGCAGCGTCTGCGAGGCCGGGAACCGGCCAACGGTCGGTCCTCGAACGCCAGGCGGTGACCATTTTCTGATCATTAAGTCGTATTCCGCGGGCTCACCACCGCGAAATTCAGTGGCTTGCTAGGAGTCTGCGCTGTAGTCGTTCGCAATCGAGCCAATAATCATATGGTATGGTTAGCAGCTCTGGCTTCAATCTACGTTGCGGCTTCTTGGCGGTGCCAGTAGCACTGTCCCGAAGTGTCCGTGGAGATCAGCGTGACTACTGGACGATGGACCTCCGACAAGGCAGAGGATCCGAGAGCCTATCCGAAACGCGGTGTGCATGGCCAAGTGGTGCAGGCCATTGGGAGGCGCATTGTCTCTGGTGACATTAAGCCCGGATCTCCTCTCCCTCGAGAGCCCGATCTTGTTGACGATCTTGGTGTAAGCCGTTCGGCCATCCGCGAAGCCATCAAGGTCCTTGCAGCGAAGGGGTTGGTGGAAACACGGCCCAAGGCGGGCACGCGCATTCGACAACGTGAGGCCTGGGACCTGCTCGATCCGGATGTGCTCAGCTGGCACAGTGCAGACGCATTGGATGACACCATGGTCAACGATCTCTTCGAGATGCGGCAGCTCATTGAGCCCGCGGCGGCCTCAATGGCCGCGCTCCGCGCTCGCACCGAAGATATGGAACGACTGCGCGAAGCGTGCGACCGCATGAGTGAGGCGAGCGAGGACAAGGAGTACTTCTATTCGGCAGACCTGGTGTTTCACACCTCTCTCTTCCTGGCTTGCCATAATCAATTCATCGAACGCCTCGCGCCTATCGTGCGAACGCTGCTGGAATTCAGCTTTAGCCTGCAAAGCAAGTCACTGATTGCCCCCACCGAGAGCATTGCCATGCACCGCTCAGTGGTGGACGGCATCGAGCGGCGCGATGCCAGCGCGGCCAGGAATGCCATGGAGGTCATCCTCGGTCGCGCCGGGGAGGAG
>Ga0102944_1001378_pt1 | contig 16175 bp, 10 predicted proteins | sample SalPonD_shore_MG_FD_78172 | JGI IMG/M metagenome (GOLD analysis project Ga0102944, IMG submission 78172) | Salt pond soil microbial communities from South San Francisco under conditions of wetland restoration - Salt Pond MetaG... | ecosystem: Environmental > Aquatic > Marine > Intertidal zone >...
AATACTTATATATCATAAACTTAAATCATTTATTTTATTATAGAATATAGAATATTTTCACTCAATAATTTCAAGAGAACTTTGCCAAACCGTGCTTTTGTCCAAACTCACCCCTAGGAGCCTATCGGACTTAGCTAAATCTACTGCAAACTTCCTAAGTTCGACAGACTCCTAGGAGATATGATTCTCAATCAGGTTTGAATAACTCCGGTTTTAAAAGGTTCAATATGTGGGTTGTGGTTGGCGCAGTGAATAGCATTTGAAATACGGTCACGGGTTTCCATCGGACTGATGATTCCATCCACCCATAAACGGGCGGCCGCATAGCGGACATCCGTTTGCTTGTCATATTTTTTCTGCATTTGCTCATGGAATTTTTGTTCATCTTCCTTACTGAGCTCCTCCCCTTTTTTCTTCAATGCAGAAACTTTAATCTGGGTCAAAACTTTTGACGCCTGAGCCCCACCCATAACGGCTATTCGCGCTGTGGGCCAGGCATACATAAACCGGGGATCATATGCGCGTCCACACATTGCGTAATTGCCGGCGCCATAGCTGTTTCCGACAACAATGGTAATTTTAGGTACCGTGCTGTTTGCAACGGCATTCACCATTTTGGCCCCATCTTTAATGATTCCACCGTGTTCACTTCGCTTACCAATCATAAAACCGGTGACATCCTGCAGGAAAACAATGGGTATCTTCTTTTGATTACAGTTCATAATAAACCGTGTTGCTTTATCTGCACTATCTGAATAAATAACGCCGCCAATCTGCATCTCCCCTTTTTTACTTTTAACCACCAGTCGCTGATTGGCTACAATACCCACACTCCAGCCATCTATTCGGGCATAACCGGTAATTAGCGTTTGTCCATACCCTTTTTTGAACTCCGTAAAACTATCCTGATCCACCAGGCATTCCAACATCTCATACATGTCATACGGCCGGTTGCGATCATCCGGGAAAATGTCGAATATCTCTTCCGGATCGCTTGACGGCTCCAGGGGCTCTTTTCGGTTAAACCCTGCCGTTTCAAAAGGGCCTAATTTATCCACCAGGTCTCGTATGGTTTGCAGGGCTTCATGATCATCTTCCATTTTGTAATCCGTGACGCCGCTTATTTCCGTATGAGTGGTGGCCCCTCCCAGGGTTTCATTGTCTACATCTTCACCAATAGCTGCTTTCACCAGGTAACTACCCGCTAGAAAAACGCTTCCAGTACCGTCCACGATTAAAGCTTCATCACTCATTATCGGCAAATAGGCCCCACCGGCTACACAACTCCCCATAATAGCGGCCATCTGCGGAATTCCCTTCGCACTAATGACCGCATTATTCCTAAATATTCGTCCGAAATGTTCTTTGTCCGGAAAAATCTCATCCTGCATGGGCAAAAATACGCCTGCCGAATCCACCAGGTAAATAATGGGCAGATGATTTTCAATGGCAATTTCCTGGGCCCTCAAATTTTTCTTGACAGTAATTGGAAACCACGCTCCCGCTTTTACGGTAGCATCGTTGGCCACAATCACGCAGGTTCGGCCAGAAATTTCCCCGATCCCAGTAACAACTCCACCGGCGGGACATCCCCCCTGGGCCTCATACATCTGATATCCGGCCCAGATCCCTAGCTCCTTAAAATCCGATTCTTTGTCAATTAGTTCATCAATTCGTTCACGGGCAGTCAGCTTATTTTTATCGTGTTCTTTATCAATTCTTTTTTGACCGCCCCCCATGCTGATTTTTTGTTCCGTCTTGGTGAACTTATCTATTAAACGGGCAAACTGACTGTCTTTCTGCGATGCTTTAGTAGCTGTTTTCATAAAACTCTCGATTAAGTAGAAGGCTTTGCAAAACCGGACTTTTGTCCAATATCTGCATTTTCGTGAATTTAAAATCCTCACTTATAGGTAATAAGCTCCGGTTTTAAATTCACTCAAGCTTTGATCTTGACCAAAATCCCTGGTTTTTCAAAGCCTTCTCAGTGAAATTTTTAAAGAGTACTTTGCAAAACCGTGCTTTTGTCCAATTTCATTAACCCGGGTATCTCACTAACAAATCAGCTCGTACACGCCCCACCCGAATGAGTGTTCGGTTTCGGGACAAGGGCGAAATGGCGGCGGAAACGTACCCAGGTACATTGAGCAAGCCATTTCATCTTCTACGTGGTCTACGGGCTAATTTTCCCAAACCCTTCGGGAGGAATCGCTTCGCTCGGAGCGCTACGTTCTACACCCTGTTATATTTTTTTACCTTTAAAATAACTGCAACTTTTTATATGGTAAAAAGTTACGATAATTTAATTAAAAAAGTATGAGATGTCCGCACTAAACTTTCATATGATCAAAATCCATCGTTTCTCAAAGCCCTCCAGGGGATTAAAATAGGAAATTATACGAATGGATAAAGTTAAATTCTTTAACCACCTCCCAAACTATTGGTAGCGGATTTAACACCCACAACCTATGGCAATAATACAAATTTTTGTTAAAAGTTCATTTATTGCAGAAAAATGGAAAATAAATTCTTTAATTAAACATTAATAGAACGGTGTCACGTTAATAAGGGTACTCTATTAATTGTCGATGTCTTTCGTTATGTATTTCACCCCATATGGCTTTCGGGTTGCATGCGAAAGAGTTAATAAGATCAGCCTGATAAATATGTGACTATTATATCTCAAACCCGAAATAAATGGCTCGGCTTGTGAAGAATCTACTGAAATTCCCCGCATTAATAATCGCTGTATGCATTGCAGGCATTATAACGTCTGCACCCACGGATGCCGATGCTCAGTTTACCTATCGTAAACTTCTGCACGAATCCCGTAACCCTCATATTTACTTTAATCGATTTACCCTGCCCGGCACTACGGACAGTACGGTAAATTTCGTCACTTCCTATCGTGTCGACTACGATTTTATGAATTTCAAGAAGTTTGATGATCCATCTTCAAACAAGGAAGAAAAAAACTTTTATGCATCAGCCAAATTAAATATTGAAATGTTTGAAGCGAACGATCCGGGAAAAGACGGCAAACGTAAAAATATAGACAAGGTGTCGCTCGAAAACCTGGCCCCCGCCGCTCGTAGTTTTTGGGAGGATACTGCGTACGCTGAAACATATGAGCAAACCAACTCGGACAAGGAATATCTGACCGGTTACATGCAGCTTGATCTGAAACCCGGAACCTATAACTACATTCTTCAGCTTACTAACGGTGGAGGCCATGAGGAAAAAAACTCAAAGAAGCAACGGGTAAAAATTGAAGATTACTTCAACCGTAAAAGTGGAGAAATTTACTATCTGAATGACGTAGATGACGTATCAAATCCAACGCAGGGTAATCTGATCAACTTCAGTAACAGCGTGATCTACGGCAAAGATTTTTACGCCCTGATCCAGCTGCCCCGGTATGATGCCGGCACAACGTATAATCTGCATGTCTACAAAATGGATGTTTCTCGCAAAGACACTACCCAACAGGATCAGCTGTTCAATTACACGCTCAGCAGCAACGACATCCATCCCGGAATACGTTTGAAATTGGATTCGAATACTTCGGAAACGACCCTGCTGTTTGATAAATCAGGTAATAATAAAAAGGCCACCTATGCCCTGGTTAAAATTCCCAATCGCACTTTTCCGAATACAGCTTTTCGGTTGGAAGTCATACCTGACGGCGAAAAAAAGCCCATTGCCCGGCAACTCTTCCGCTCACGCTGGGTAGATATGCCCACCAGTCTGCTCAATGTGAATGTCGCTATCGATATGATGCATTACATTGTAGACAAGGATACATTAAAAAAATTAAAAAATGGATCGACCGAAGAACGGGAAAAGCATTTCAGGAATTTCTGGAAGGAAAAGGATCCCACCCCCGATACCGAATACAATGAATTAATGGTAGAATATTACCGAAGGGTTGATTATGCTTATGAACATTTCAGTAGTCCACAGGTCCCCGGTTATGACTCGGATCAGGGTAAAATATATATCCGAATGGGAGCTCCGAATCGTATTGAGCGTAAATTCCCACCGGGTAAACCGACTACCGAAATCTGGCATTACGGCAATAAGACGTTCGTATTTCAGGCAACCAGCGGTTTCGGGGATTTTAAACTCGTATCGGATTGAATAAAGAGTTCTAAAAAGAATTCGTAAATTCCTTGCTTAACTACCTTAAAATTTCTTTCCTTAAGGTGATTCAAAGTTTGAGATATTATTCGAATTATTTTCAGTAAATAAGAGAAGGCTTTGAGATAATAGGATTTGGGTCCGTATCAAAGCCTCCAAAGATATCGACAATAAAAGATTATTACTAATGAAACCACGTATCGCTATTAGCCTTGGGGATTTCAACGGGATAGGTACTGAGGTTGTACTGAAAACCCTGGCAGAACTGGACGCCAAAAATACGACCCCCATCATCCTTGGTTCTTCTCGCGTTGTAGATTATTATATCGACGTGTTGGGAATCGACCTGTCTTATCATGCCATAAATTCATCAGCACAGATCAAAGACGATGTAATAAATTTATATGAAGTGTTTCCGAACGGGCTGGATGAAAATATCCGACCCGGCGAAATATCAGAAAAGGCCGGGGCCTGCGCCATGAAAGCCGTGGAGAAAGGAATACAGCTCTGCATGAAGGAGAGAACCCATGCACTTGTTACCGCTCCGATCTCCAAAGAAGCCGTTAATGAAGCGGGTTACAATATTCCCGGGCACACCGAATTCCTGGCTGAAAAAACCGATTGCCCCGACTATATGATGATGCTTGTGAACGACGGGCTGCGTGTGGGGCTGGTGACTATACACGTCCCCATCAGCCAGGTCCCACGTTTACTGACCATCCCGAATGTATGGCGTTATATTCGCATCCTGGATAAAAGCCTGAAAAACGACTTCAACATCAAAAAACCGGCTATTGCCGTACTCGGGTTAAATCCACATGCCGGAGAAGGAGGAGTTATTGGCGATGAAGAAATCAGAATTATCGGTCCGGCCATCCGCAGAGCCCGGCAAAACGACCTGAATGTTGACGGACCTTTTGCGGCAGACGGATTTTTCGGCAACCGTATGTATAAAAAATACGATGCCATCCTGGCCATGTATCACGATCAGGGGTTGGTTCCCTTTAAAACCCTTTCATTTAATTCCGGCGTCAACTTTACGGCGGGACTTCCGATTATCCGCACCTCCCCCGATCACGGTACGGCTTTCGATATCGCCGGAAAGAATAAAGCATCCAATGCTTCTTTTAAAAAAGCCTATCTTCAGGCCGCAGAAATGGCACAAAATCGCATTCCGGCAAAACAAAAAGCTTAGTAGTTCGCATGACCGAGAGAGATCAGAACCAGTTGTATCACACGCTGGCTTATATTTATGATGAGGTAATGGAGGAGGTAAACTATGAGGCGTGGGCCGACTTCATTGACGAGGTCATCCACACCCATCATGCTCATCCATACAAAATGCTGGAATTGGCCTGTGGCACCGGAACCATGAGCATCTCGCTGGAAGAACTGGGGGATTATGAAATCGTGGCTACCGATAAATCCCCGGTTATGATTGAAATGGCACGGCAAAAAAAACGGGAATCATGGAGCAAAATCCGGTTTGAGGTGCAGGACTTTCTGAATATTCAATTAGATGAACAGTTTGACGTCGTTTTTTGTGTATTTGACAGTATCAACTACCTGCATGAACCCGACCAAATACACCAGCTCTTCCGGGAAGTTCAAAATGTTTTAAAACCGGACGGAATCTTTATTTTCGATTTTACGACTCCCCGCAACTCCGTCAAAGCCATTGACTTTTTAAATAATGAAGAGGGCCACGCCCCCAATCATTACCGTTTTTTCCGCCGCAGTGAATACGATGCCCGGAAACAGATTCACTACAATATTTTTGATATTGAAAAAATGGATGTAGATGATAAAAAAGTGGTCAACCGTCACCAGGAAGTCCACGAACAGAGAATCTATACCCTGCGCGAAATGATGAATATCATTGATGCTTCGGATTATAAAATATTGGCAAAATACGACGGTTTTGATTTAGTTGAAGCAAATGATAAAAGTCTAAGAATAACCATGGTTCTACAATGCCCGACAATTCAGTAATTGAATTTAACGATGTCAGCGTTACGTACGATCACCGCCCCGTGCTCGATCATATCCATTTTCAACTCGAAAACGGGGAATTTGTCTACCTGATCGGGCAAACCGGCGCCGGGAAAAGTTCTTTCCTTCGACTGATCTACCGCGATCTGATCCCCGATAACGGGTACGTGCGGGTCGCGGATTTCGACGTGGTCAACATGCCTGATAAAAAAGTACCCTACTTGCGAAGAAGACTCGGTGTGGTGTTCCAGGATTTTCAATTACTACCCGACCGCGATGTCTATGATAATGTGGCCTTTGCCCTGCAGGTGACCGGCGAGAAGAAGAAATATATCAAACAGCGTGTGTTGGAAGTACTGGGGATGGTAGGCCTGAGCCATAAACGCAAAAGCATGCCCCATGATTTATCGGGCGGCGAACAACAACGCATAGTCATTGCCCGCGCCCTGGCCAATGAACCCCGCATATTGCTGGCCGATGAGCCTACCGGAAACCTCGATCCGGAAGCATCCGCATCCATCATGGAGCTTTTGCAACAAATTAACAACCGGGGCATGGCCGTCCTAATGGTCACGCATGATTATCAGCTTGTTCGCAAATATCCCCATCGCACCCTCAGGCTACATGAGGGTCAAATCAAAGAAATTGACAAATATCACCTAACCTAATGTCTTTATTTCCCACAAATAAACACAGTTCATTATAGAAAATAGTTACAGAATTCAAACTGACACATTGCTCATTGCTCATTGATCATTGAAAAAATCATAATAGCTCCTTTTTTTACGTTTACCCATGTTTCAGCAAATCGGCATCAAGTTTATCATATTATGAATTTGGATGAACGCACCGAAAAAGTTCGACAGGAAGCTTTACGACTGGGATTTGATGCCTGTGGTTTTGCCCGGGCCCGCCGACTGGAAAAAGAGGAACGACGGCTCGAGGAATGGCTCAACCAAAACCGAAATGGCCAATTGTTATGGATGGAAAATCATTTCGACAAGCGGGTCGATCCCACCAAATTGGTGCCCGGAGCTCAATCAGTCGTTTCTATTTTGGGGAGTTATCATCATCCCTCCCACGATGAAGAGCCCGTAAAAGAAAACAAGCCGCGCATTTCCAAGTATGCCCGCGGACGTGATTATCACAAAGTATTCAAGAAAAAGCTTTATCAACTTTACCAGTTTACTGAAGAACTGCTCGGGGGATTGGACGGGCGAGTTTTTGTGGATTCTGCCCCGGTATTGGATAAAGCCTGGGCCGTACAGGCCGGACTGGGCTGGATGGGCAAAAACTCCAACATCCTGAATAAAGAGCTGGGTTCCTATTTTTTCATCGGGGAAATGATCACAGACGCGAGATTCGTCTATAACGAAGTTACAACCGATCACTGCGGTTCTTGCACCCGTTGTATTGACGCTTGCCCCACAGACGCCATTTATGAGCCTTACCGGGTGGATGCCAGCAAGTGTATCTCCTATTTTACGATCGAGCTGAAAGAAGATATGCCGGATGATTATAAGAAGTCCGTTGGCGAATGGATGTTCGGCTGCGATATCTGCCAGGATGTTTGCCCCTGGAACCGGGATGCAAATTTTGGCTCGCTGAAGGATTTATATCCACGCGACAAAATGCTGAATCACGATACCGACTTCTGGGAAGAACTCGACCTGGAGCAGTATAAAAACTTATTCAACGGCACCCCCGTACGACGAGCTAAGTTTGAAAAGCTGAAACAGAATATTGACGTTGTTGCCCAAAATTTGCGGGAAGGATTGGATAATCCGGAATAAATAATCTTATTTCCCTCCCCCCCTAAACTGTTGCAGAATTTCAAATTATATAGGGTGTTATATTATCATTAATTTTTCTATCCGGCTATTCATTATTTCGTAACGCTGCTATCACATCCTCATAATATTGTAACATTATCATTGCCCATCTGAAAGCGTTACATACTAACATAAACTAATTCAATATGTTTCAACTTTTTCAAAAAAGAACACCTATCCTGCATGTGATAGCTTTTTGGTTATTTCTACTAATGACAGTTTCACCACTTTATGCTCAACAGACAACCGTGCATGGCACGGTCACCGATGCTAAGACCCATGATATTTTACCGGGTGTCAATATATTGGTTAAAGGTTCGGTTCATGGAACATCTACGGACGCCGATGGAAAATTTGAGCTGGATGATGTATCAGAACAAGACACCCTTGTATTTTCCTACATTGGGTATGTTACCCGATTTATTCCCGTAAACAACCTAACCTCAACCATATCGCTAACACCAAAATCGGTGCTCGGCCAAGATATAGTGGTTGTTGGTTACAGCGAGCAACAGAAAAAAGACCTCACCGGTTCCGTTTCTATTGCTAAAATGGATGAACTGAAAAGTATTCCTACCTCTAGTGTTGAATCAATGATACAAGGTCATTTGGCTGGCGTAAATGTTATTGACAATAATGCACCTGGTGCCGGATCCGCTGTACGTATACGGGGATTCAGTACCATTCGAAATAATGATCCCCTCTATATTATCGATGGAGTACCGACTACCGGTGGTATTAGCATGATTGATCCCTCGGATATAGAGTCCCTACAAGTACTTAAAGATGCAGCTTCCACCTCCATTTATGGATCAAGGGCCGCTAACGGTGTGGTGATTATAACTACGCGAAAAGGCCAGTCCAAAAACCTGAATGTTGACGTGACGGCCTACAGCGGAATCCAGGAAGTCCAAAATCTTCCGGATATGTTAAATGCCCAGGAATATGGAGATATGCTGTGGCAGGCAATGAGAAATGACGGGTTGACCCCAAAAAGTGACGTTTATGGCAGCGGTCAAAATCCCGTAATTCCGAAATGGCTTGATCCCAAACAAACTATTCCATCAGATAATGTAGACTGGGCTCAAAAAGTATTTCATATGGCTCCCGTACAATCTTATAACATCGATTTTTCCAAAGGGGATGAAACAAGCCGACACTTTTTCTCTCTGGGATATTTCAATCAGGATGGAATTCTGCGTTACACGAATTATGAGCGAGTCAATGGGCGAATCAATTCCGATTACAAATTATTTGATCGTTTGACCATTGGAGAAAATCTTTCTTCCTCCTATTCCTGGACTACAGGAGTTACAAATAATTCAGCTTTGGGCGGTGCCGTCTATAATGCGTATAAATTTCCCTCTATTACGCCAGTATACAATATTAATGGGGATTTTGCCGGGAATCCTTTAAATGATATAGAGAACCCATTAGGCCGGTTGTATCGCAACAAAGATAATAGACAAAAACGTCTCAGTGTCTTCGGCAATGCATACGCCGACCTTGAACTGCCCGGACAAATACATTTAAAAAGTAATTTGGGACTGAACTATCGAACATTCAACGTTCGAAATTTCAGCCCTCGATATGAAGAATTATTAACTCAGCAGCTTGAAAGCAGTTTAAATACTGAAAACAGCTACAGTTACAACTGGATTTGGACCAATACATTTAATATCAAACAATCATTTAAAAAGCATCAATTCGAAGGTCTTGCAGGTGTGGAGGCAATCCGAAATCATGAAGAAAATTTCAGTGCTTCCCGACTTGGATTCCCCACTACCGACCCGAACTTCCGCTATCTCTCAGCAGGAAACGGATCTGATCAAAAGAACAGTGGTTCGAGTTCCGAATGGTCATTATTCTCTTTATTTGGAAAATTGAACTACAACTATGCTGACCGCTACCTTGCAAGTGTCACTCTGCGGCGAGATGGTTCCTCTAAATTGGGGAATAATAAATATGGGATTTTTCCGGCCTTCTCTTTAGGATGGCGTATTTCTCAGGAATCATTTTTTAGTTCTTCATTTGTTGATGATTTAAAACTCCGATTTACATGGGGACAAAACGGAAACCAGGATATACCTCCCTATTCCACGCTCACCAGTTATACCAGCAATCCCTATTATTCCAATTATGCGCTTGAAGGGCAACAGAATGCAGTCAATGCCGGTTTTACACAAACCCGGAATGGTAATCCTGATTTAAAATGGGAAACAACCACACAAACGGGCGTAGGACTGGATGCTACATTACTTAGTCAAAAAGTCAATCTGTCTGTAGATTATTACTTCAAAAAAACCAAAGGGCTCCTTGTTGAACGCCCTTTAAGCCCCACTATTGGCGGTACCAATCAAACCATATGGGATAATGTCGGAAGTATGGAAAACCGGGGGCTGGAATTTCTGGTAGGATATAACAGCAACCTGCAGAATGAATTCAACTATAACATCTCGCTAAATGGATCCGTCAATCGAAATAAACTCAACTCACTGCCCGGAGATATTGATTATATTGGACTGCCGGGTTCTGTTTTACATAGTACAAACTTCGACCAGGAAGTTTCCCGTACAGACGTCGGCCAGCCGATTGCATCTTTTTACGGATACGTGGCAGACGGTTTGTTTCAAAATAACCAGGAAATACAGAATCATGCTTCACAATCCGGAGCTCAACCCGGAGATATTCGTTTTAAAGATATCAACAATGACGGAGTCATCGATAGCAACGACCGGACTTTCATCGGATCCCCCCTGCCCGATTTTTCACTTGGATTAAATTTAGGTGCGCATTATAAAAATTGGGATATGTCCGTCTTTGTAAACAGCAATTTCGGTAACCAGATTTATGATCTGACACGTTATTACCTCGACTTCTTTGATCTCTCTGCCTACAACAAAAGCAGTCGGACATTGAATGCCTGGACGCCGGAGAACACCAATACTTCAGTTCCCCGACTGTCGCTGAACGATAACAATAATAATATCCGGCCCTCTTCTTATTACGTATCCGATGCTTCCTATGTGCGCCTTAAAAATGTTCAAATAGGATATACCATCCCGCAATTCAGCCGATACCTTGGAGGACGCAGCAAACTCAGGGTATATCTTCAGGCTCACAACCTATTGACAATCACCGGATACAACGGGCTGGATCCGGCAGTGGGCCTCCAAAATTATTCTTCAGATAACCGAAACCTGGACATTGGGGTAGATCGTGGTATCTATCCTCCCAGCCGCACTTTTACTCTCGGTTTAAATTTAACTCTTTAATATAATACATGATTATTAATATGAGACTCTCAATCATAGTTTGCTGTACCATTCTCTTTTTTACAGCATGTAAAGATACGTTTCTTAATGAAGAACCTGTTGGTGAACTAACGGAAAGCCAGATTCAGGATTCAACCAACGTCGAAGGATTGGTGACTTCGGCCTACTCCGTGTTAAACGGCCAGTTTGATAACGCCTCCAATGCCTACAACTCCCCGGCATCCAACTGGAGCTTTGGAGACGTCGTTTCGGACGACGCTTATAAAGGTGGGGGCGGAACCGGGGATCAAAATAATATTCACCAGATGGAAATTTTTAACGATAACTCAACCACCAAAGATATCGAACGTAAGTGGCTAGCCCTTTATGAAGGGATACGCCGCGCAAATGAAGCGATCAAAGAACTTCAAACATCCAATGACATCAGTCAGCATTTGAAAGATGAGCGTATCGCTGAAATGCATTTCCTCAGAGGTCATTTTTTCTTCGAACTCAAAAAAATCTACAACAGAATCCCATGGATTGACGCCAGTGCCACGAAGCCAGAAGATTATGTGGTTGCCAACGATCAATACACATCAGATGAACTCTGGGATAAAATTGCTGAAGAATTCAACCAAGCTTCCCAGATGCTGCCCGACGAACAGAAAGATCCCGGACGCCCCACCCGCCTTGCAGCCAGGGCCTATATGTGCAAGGTCTATATCTTCCAGGGAAAATGGCAAAAAGCAAGTGATTTGGCTGACGAAGTGATCAGCTCAAACAAATATCACCTGATGAATAATTTCAGGGATGTTTTTCTCCCGGAAAATGATAATGGTCCGGAAATAATTTTTGCGGTTCAACATTCGATCAACGACGGATCCCCAAATAACTACAACGGTTCAATCGGCGACCGTCTCGCTGCACCCGGTGGACCCTACTATCCACAATACGGATTTCACCGACCCAGCCAGGATCTGATCAATGCCTTTCACACAAATATAAACGGGCTACCGGTTAATGATCACAATGATATCACTCTCAGCGACAATGTAGATCCACGCCTGGATCATACCGTAGCCCGACCTGGAATCCCCTATCTGGATTTGGGAATAAAATATGACCAGTCGTGGGCTCGTGATTTGGCAACTTATGGTCCCTACAGTCCCAAAAAACGTATGGTATCGGCAAAGTCTGATCACTACCTCAAGGTTTGGCCGTACGTCAATGACCTGAATTATTACGTGATACGATATGCCGATGTGTTGTTGTGGAAAGCTGAAGCCGCCATTCAGCTTGGAGACCTGGAAACAGGTCGTCAATTTATCAATAAAATTCGCGAAAGGGCAAAAAACAGTAAAACTGTTAAAACCCTTGACGGCTCCCAAGACGCAGCTCCTTATCTTATTGACACGTATAATCAACCTTTCCCCAGCAAGCAGGAAGCCTTTCAGGCTCTCCATATTGAACGACGTCTGGAATTCGCCCAGGAAGGTCATCGCTTTTTTGACCTGGTTCGCTGGGGCATTGCCGATCAGGTTATGAATGCCTTTATCCAGCGAGAGCAAGATAAACGTCAATATTTAAGGGGTGCACATTTTGAGAAAGGTAAAAACGAATTCTTCCCTATTCCCCAATCACAGATTGATCTGAGTCAGGGAAAAATTAAACAAAATCCGAAATATAATTAATCTCTCAACCCTCCTTCCCGGTTTTTAGTCCTGGATATACCAGTCAAAACTGGGAAGGATTTTTAATATTTTACCTCATAATTTATGATATTCATTAAAAGAAAACGGTATTTTTTTATCCTGTTAATCCTGATTACTGGGCTTTACAGGAGTGGAAACGCCCAATTTTCCTCCTCGTATAAATTGCTGAGAAGTGGTTCTTATATCCAGGATAAAACATTCTATCTGTTGACTGCAATTCGACGGCTCCCGGAAGTCAATAAAGTGATCCAACAAGATACCGTCCTTAAGGAGATTCTTGACACCAGAAAAAATTATATAACCACCCTGTCAAAAAGTATTCGCGAAGCCCAAAGCGACGATAAGCTAAAGTCTCTTAATCTTTCTCCGGAAGATATAGCGGATCATATGAAATTCAGTGCAAAAGAAATCAATATGGTAAGTCAACGTCTTAGAAATTATGCACAGCATATTGATTCCTTTTCCAGCATGATTCATGATCATCTTCAACCCTCCGGTAAATTTCAACTGTATGCAACTGAGACAGATCCGGATTTTCTCCAACACGCATGGGAAATTACGGCTAAAGGGATAAACCATACCATTGATGTGTATGCGCTGGGACAGGGATCACAATATGCAGAAATTGATTCAGCCCGCTATAATGTTAACGGCGATTATTACCGTTCCCTGCTCACGTCGCTATTGCTGAACAACGGTAATGAATTGACTAGGGAAAGCTTATTTTTTGATCTCCCCTTGAATTTTGCACTGGGATTACTGACGATCAATAACCGGGATGAAGCAACTCGTTTTGAACCACTGTCTACCAGGGAAAACTTTAAAACCGTACAATATATTCCTCAAATAACCTGGGATAAATATCCTTATTCTATTATTTTGGTGCCGGGATATGGGACCCGAACATACAGCGAGACGTTAAATCCCACAGGTATGCTGCGGTGTAAACTGGCGGCAGAGCGCTATAAACAGGGTAAAGCACCCTTAATCATTGTTTCGGGTGGATTCGTACATCCTTATCAAACCAAACACAATGAATCCTATGAAATGAAGCAATACCTGGTCAACAAGCTTTCAATACCCGAAAAAGCGGTCATAATCGAGCCCTATGCACGTCATACAACAACAAACTTCAGAAATGCATCCCGTCTCATATACCGCTATAATATCCCGACAAACAAAAAAGCCCTGGTAACAACCACTTTCGGGCAGAGCTATTACATAACGAATATGAACCTTGATGAGCGCTGCAGGACAGAATTGGGATACGTTCCTTTTAAGATTCTAAAACGGCTCTCCATAAATGATGTAGAATTTTTACCCTTAAAAACAGCACTGCAAAGTGATCCCACCCAACCCCTGGATCCCTAAATCAGTCACTTCCCTTCCCTTCAAGATCTAATCCCGTGGGGCCGGCTAAGTACAGGAAGCGGACACGGGATTGATTTTCCTTTATCATCATAATAGCTTTTAGAGGACTTTGCAAAACCGTACTTTTGCCCAAATTCACGAAAATGCAGATATTGGACAAAAGACCGGTTTTGCAAAGCCTTCTTCAAACAACGAATCGTTCATGACTGCCTTCTCACCTATCTCCAAATCCTGCAGGGTTACGGTTTCATGAAGAGGTTTTGGAACATAAAGCAGCGTATCTCGGACTTCCGTCACACGAACCCGCTGAGTATCGGCAGACGCATCCAGGTAGCCGTATATGGAAAATAATATTGGATATTCTCCTGAACATTGTTGAAGGTGGGTTTACAGCTCTCCATAAATTGAATACTCAGAATCAAAATTCCCAGTAAAGCATTGATAAATGCACATCTTTTCGACATTCCCCAACTCCTGCCCTCGTGCTCCCTAAAGAAACGCGGCCTAAAAATCCCACCGGGATTTCTTGTTAATGGTATTTTAAATTCTTCTCTGATCGAACTCCATAACCTAATTCAGATCATGGAAAGTCATCCCATCCAGTATCGAGGCTAAAACCCCTTTTTTCTTCTTAGATGTTAAAAATCAGTCTTCCTAAAAACTATATTTTTTAAGAAATAACAATCCGCAAAATTGAATTATACAACACGTTAATTTCTTCAGACAGAGAAATTCCCCGTTTAAAAAGTATGTCGTTTATCTTTCAAAGCCTTATATAACAACTCGCGAGCCCTGAAAATATGGGCTTTTACGGTACCTAACGGCAGATCCAGGATATCGGCAATTTCCTGATAACTTTTTTCCTCCATATGCCGCATTTGAATAACCTTCCGATATTTCGAAGGTAAATTTTCTATGGCTTCTTCAATAATCTTTTTCCGCTGCTTGTGCATCACCTGCCGGTCGGTTTGAAAATCTTCATCCGGCAGCTCCATCTTCATCTCTCCCTCCCGGGTTTTTACCGATTCGTTAATGGAAAGCGTTTTTAATTTCTTCTTTCGCAGATAGTCGATGGTGTGATTGGTGGCAATACGGTATAACCAGGTAGAAAAGGCATAATTGGTATTATAGGAGTTCAGATTGTCGAAGGCTTTGACAAACGCTTCCTGCACCAAATCTTCAACGACTTCCTTGTTACGCACCATTTTAAGGATATGGTAATACAGGGCCCGCTCATATTTTTCTACAATTTGACTATAAGCCTGCTCTTTTCCGCCTATGGCCTGCTGTACGAGCACATCGTCTTCTTTACTGCTTTCCGAAGCCTGCTCTCGCTGGGTCGTCGTATCTGTATCCTTATCTGTGTTATTTGAAGAATTTGGCATATTTATGATTCGAACTTGCCGCTGACACGTTTAGTAGCTTTTGCGTTTTAAAAATACAAACCTTCTGCTAAATGAAAATATTGAATTTCAGGAAAAAATACATTGGACCCGAAATGTAGTTTGATCATCAATATAATTAGACCTGCATTATTCCCCAAGAAAATTGATGGGGTTGAATTAATGGCTTCTAAAGTTTTATGATTCCGAAATATCCTGGTGCCGGTCTCCAGACTGGTCCCCCCATCATTGAGAGTCTCCAGGGTCTCATGGCCTGTGAGTTCCTACACGCATTTGTAATAATACCCACAAAAAAGCTATCGAGCTTCATTAAAATCTGTTTATATAAATCACCAAACATTTAATAGAGGACTTTGCAAAACCGTGCTTTTGTCCAAATTCTGCATTTTCGTAATTTCAAAATCCTCACGTATTGCTAATACGCTGCGGTTTTGAAATCACTCACCCCGAAAGCATTCGGGATTGACC
>Ga0102944_1001379_pt1 | contig 16168 bp, 11 predicted proteins | sample SalPonD_shore_MG_FD_78172 | JGI IMG/M metagenome (GOLD analysis project Ga0102944, IMG submission 78172) | Salt pond soil microbial communities from South San Francisco under conditions of wetland restoration - Salt Pond MetaG... | ecosystem: Environmental > Aquatic > Marine > Intertidal zone >...
CAGCCTTGTTCCTGCCCAGTTGCCCGGCGATGTCCGGGTGCAGAAGATTGTAGGTCCCCGCCGAACCGCAGCACAGATGGCCGTCGCGCACGGGCTCCAGGTCAAAACCGCAGTCTGACAGCAGGCGGGCGGGCGCCTCCGTAATTCCCTGGCCGTGCTGCAGGGAGCAGGGATTGTGGCAGGCCACCCGCAGCCGCCGGGGCGGCCGTAGCGGTACCGGCAGGTCGGCCTGCCGCTGGAGAAATTCCGAAATATCGCAGCTCAGCCCGCTGACCGTTTGCGCCCGCGTCGCCAGCTCCGGATCGCCGGCCAGGACATGCCCGTAATCCTTGAGCATGGTGCCGCAGCCGGAGGCATTGACGATCACGGCCTCGATATTCTCCCGGGTGATCAGTTCGTGCCAGAGATCGACATTGCGGGCCACTCGCTGCCGGCTGCGTCCGGTCTTGCCCAGGTGCTGTTCGATGGCACCGCAGCAGCCGGTTTCCGTCAGCACATGCACGTCGTAGCCGCAGCGATTGAGGACGCGGATGCTGGCCTGGTTGATATCGTTGGCCGTGGCCTGCTGCACGCAGCCCGGCAGCAGGCCGACGCCGCCCCGCGCCGGGGCGGTGGCGGGGTATACGGACTGCAGCCTCCGCCGGGCCGGCGTCATGCCCGGGGTCCGGGCCAGGCCGGCGGCGGCGCGCAGGCGGGCCGGCAGCAGCGGCTGCAGACCGGCTGCCAACCGGCCCAGCTGCAGCAGCAGGCGGAAACGGGAAGGATAGGGCAGCACCGCGGCGAGTATCTGCCGCAGCAGCCGGTCCGGGAGCGGCCGCCGGTAACGGGATTCGATCCGGGCGCGGCCGTGATCGACCAGGTGCATGTAATCGACGCCGGACGGGCAGGTGGTGGCACAGGACAGGCAGGACAGGCATTGATCGATGTGGTGCACCACTTCCGGCGCGGGTGTCTGTTCCTGTTCCAGCATCTCCTTGATGAGCCAGATGCGCCCGCGCGGACTTTCCAGCTCGTTGCCGGAGAGACGGTAGGTGGGGCAGGTGGACAGGCAGAAGCCGCAATGTACGCATTTGCGCAGGATGTGATTGCTCTCGGCGGTGGCGGGATCCTGCAACTGGGCGTCAGTGAATGCCGTCTTCATGCCGGGGCGTCCAGCCTGCCGGGGTTGAACAGATTGTAGGGATCGAATGCGTGTTTGATCCGCTGCGTCAGCGCGGCCAGCGCTGCCGGTGCGGGAGGTTGGATACCGACGTGGCGCTTGATGGCAGGCGGTGCGCGGTACAACACGGCGCTGCCGGAAACGGCCGCGATTTCCCGGCGCAGGGCACTGATCTTGTCCTCGGAGGAACCCTGGCAGATTGCCACCCAGAGCCAGCCGCCGGCAGCATCGGCATACCACTCGCAGCCACCCAGTTGATCGATCACCCGGGTAACGTCCAGGAGTGATGCCGGCGGAATGGACAGCTTCAGTACCGCGGTTGCACGGCTGTCACCGGCGAAGACCTCGACGTCGCGGACGGCCCGCCAGATGCGTCCGGACACCTCCGCCTCGAAGACCTGGTGGACGGCGGTGAGGAGGCCGGCCCGTTCCATGGCGGCGATGCGCTCGCGGATGGAGGCCGGTGATCCTTCCAGCCTGGCCAGACCGAGCTCACCCTCCAGTCCCAGCTCACGGCGGAAAGCCGGCACGGTTTTTTCGGGGAAGCAGGCGAGACCGGTGATTTCCCAGGGGCTGCCCGCGAGGGCAGCGATGCACTCCAGCACCTCCCGGCGCGAAGCACCCGGCAGGGCCAGCGTGGCCGCGGTGTCCGGTGCCGGCAGGACCTTGCAGCAGATTTCCGTCACCACGGACAGCGTGCCCCAGGAACCGGTGAGCAGCTTGGCGAGATCGTAACCGGTGACGTTCTTGATGACGGCACCGCCGGTCTTGAAGGTTTCGCCGCGGCCGTTGACGGCGCGGCAGCCGAGAATGTGATCCCGGGCGGCCCCCGCCACGAAGCGGCGCGGCCCGGCCAGGTTACCCAGAAAGACGCCGCCGATGCTGCCGGGATTGTCCACGCCGTACAACCTGCCCAGGTACGGCGGCTCAAAAGCCAGGCGCTGGCCGTGTTCGGCCAGTGCCGCCTCCACCGCGGCCAGGGGCGTGCCGGCGGCGGCGCGCAGCATCAGTTCGGACGGTTCGTAGGCGGCGATGCCCTGCAGCCGGTGCAGCGACAGGACGCAGTCGGTGGTAACGGCGTGACCGAACTGTGCCTTGGTATCCAGGCCCCGCAGGGCAAGGGTTTTACCGGCACCCGCGGCCCAGCGCACCAGATCCCGTACCTGTGCTTCCGTTTCGGGGGCGAAATTATCCGGCATAGTGGCTCGCTGGGCGGGGATCAAACATGCGGGGGCAGTGTAGCGGTTTTTCAACGCTGAAATAAGAGGCCCAGTCGGCGCGTACCGCTGTCTGCACAGTGCGGCTGCTGCAGGGAATGAAAATTCCTGCTTGCATAACTTATAGTGAATCTATATGATAATTATTATCGTTTACAATAATAGAAAATGTCATGTTTGCCCGATTCCTGTTTCCGATATTGTTGCTTGCAGCCAGCGGTGCGGTACTGGCCGATATCCCAGTATTTCAGCTGACCATTCAGAATAATCGCTTCCAGCCGACGGAACTGCATGTCCCCGCCGGCAAGAAAGTGAAACTGCTGGTGCATAACCGCGATGCCGCCCCGGAGGAATTCGAGAGCTACGACCTTAACCGGGAAAAAATCATTACGGGCAAGAGCAGCGGGACCGTATACGTGGGACCCCTGGCGCCGGGCAAGTACAGCTTTTTCGGTGATTTTCACCGGGATACGGCCCGCGGCAGCCTGATCGCGGATTGACGCGGATCGATGCTGGCCGCGGCAATTATCGTATTCCGGGAAGTGCTCGAGGCGGCGTTGATCATCAGCGTACTGCTGGCGGCGACGAAGGGCCTCCCGCGCCGCAATGTCTGGATCGGCGGTGGCGCAGTCGCCGGTGTCGCGGGCGCCGTCGTCGTGGCCGCGTTTGCAGGCCGGCTTGCCGAAGCGTTTGCGGGATCGGGACAGGAACTGTTCAATGCCGCTGTGTTGCTGACGGCGGTATTGATGCTGGCCTGGCACAACATCTGGATGTCCGCCCATGCCCGCAGCATGGTCACCAGTCTTAAAAACGTCGGCGCGGGGGTCAGCGCAGGAGAACTGCCGTTGTATTTCCTGTCCGTGGCCGCGGGCCTGGCCGTATTGCGGGAAGGCTCGGAATGCGTACTGTTTCTGTACGGCATCGCCGCCGGTGGCGATAACAGCGCTGCCATGCTCGGCGGCGGCGGCATTGGCCTGGCCGCCGGCATTGGCGTCGGCGCCGTGCTCTACCAGGGATTGCTGCGCATTCCCGTACGGCTGCTGTTCCGCGTCACCGGCTGGCTGATACTGCTGCTGGCCGCCGGGATGGCCGCGTCAGCGGCGGACTATCTCAGCCAGGCCGGACTGCTGCCGGGTTACCCGCCGCTCTGGAATACCTCGATGATACTGTCGGAACGCTCCATTACGGGTCAGCTCCTGCATATCATGGTGGGATACCAGGCGCGCCCGACCGTCCTCGACCTGACTTTCTACATCGCTACGCTGCTGTCCATAGGGTCCGGCATGTGGCTGGTGGCCGGGCGCGAGAGGCGCACGGCACTCGCCGCATCATGAGTTGTTTCCCGCTTTTTCCTCCGGGAACAGGCAGAGGGCTGTGGTGAAAACAGTAACCCGATTTTGTCTGGGCCTTCTGTTGCTGCCCGCGATCGCCCGTGCGGAAGTGGACAAGATCTACGATCCCTATGTCTACCGGGGTGAAGTGGAACTCGAGGCGCGCGGTGTACACCGCTTCGATAAGAATAACGAACACGAGCTGAAATTCGCCGCCGGCTACGGCATGACTGACTGGTGGTTCGTGGAAGGCTATGCCGTGGTCGAGCAAAAAAGCGGTGGTCATGCCAGGGTCAGCGAGCTGGAACTTGAAAACAAGTTCCAGCTCACCGAGCAGGGCCGCTACTGGGCGGATTTGGGCGCCAAGGTGGAAGTGGAGAAGGAACTCGGTGAAGACAAGTGGGAACTCAAGGCCGGGCCCCTGCTGCAGAAACAGATCGGGCGCTGGGTGGCCACCGCCAATTTTTTGGTGGAAAAACAGTTCGGCCGGGATCGCGAAACATCGGCCGCGGAGTTCATGGGCGCGGCGCGGGTCAAATACCGTCTGTCGCCGGAACTGGAGCCGGCGATCGAATACTACGCCGACGAGGAGAGGCATTCCCTCGGACCGGTACTGTCCGGAACGCAGCGCTTCGGCAAAACCCCGGTAAGATGGGAGGCCGGCATTCTCGGCGGCCTGACCCACGACAGTCCCGATGTCAGCCTGCGCTGGTCGCTGGAATTCGAGTTTTACTGAGCGGCATTCGCGCCAGGACGCCGTCCCGAATAATCGGTGATACAAAAGCCACCTGTCACCGGCGTGATCAAGTACAAACAGAATTGGCAGCCTTTGTGTGTGTTTGCGATTTCTGCGACAGATTTTCCGCAAAGTATCTAGAAACCTGCGGTGACGAAGAACCAGAACTTGCGCGCATCGGCCGTGACGGTAGTGTTGCCGTTGCGGGCCAGGCTGACGGCGTTGCGGTCGGCGTCGTAGTCGGCGTATTCGATGCCGAAGCCGTAGTGCTTGCCCAGTTTGCGCGTCAGTTGAATGTCGAACTCGACCCCGTAGCGGTAACCGAATTCATCCGAATCCAGCAGGTGGTACGCCGCTGCCAGTTTGAAACCATGCAGCGAGGTGTTGAACGTAAAATAATAATCCCTGATGCCGTCGGCGGGTGTGTTGAGGAAACGATCGGCGGTGCCCTGGAAGGCATGGTTGGTGCCCAGCGGGGTCTGGAAGGCGCTGCGGCCGTTGCCGCCGAGCCGCTCGAAGCTGCCCTTGAATGTCACGACCTCCAGTATTCCCGCCGGCTTGACACTGATGCCGCCCTGCACCAGTTGGTAGCCGACGCCGTAGCTTGCCGGGTTGTCTCCGTAGTCATTCTGGCGGGCGTACTCCAGCGCGTATACGGCCATCAACCGGTCTGATAGCGGATATTTACCGTCGAGGCGCAGGCCGATGGTGCGGGACGAGGCGGCCGGGGCATTGCCGAAGTCGAGCAGGTAGGCGTAGGCCTCCAGATTGGCGATGTCGTAACGGTCATACTTGAAATTGAACAGATGGCTGCTGCTGTTGAAGTGGCTCAGCGCGCCGGGGGAGTTGTTGCCGAAGATGCGGTTGACATTGCCGATCCAGGCGTAGCTCAACCGCATATTCTTGAATGAAGTATTCTCGAAACTAATGGCGTCAAAGGTCTGCCAGTTCTGGCGCCACAGTACCGTCCCGATGAACCGGTGCAGCGGAGCCTCGCGATAGGTGATGATCTGGCGGCCGATGCGCAGGCGATTATTGTCGAGCTGATATTGCAGATAACCCTGGCTCAGTTCCGTGTTGTCGGGATCGGCGACCACGGCGTAGCTGTTGCCTGGCTGACCGGGGTATTCCCGGTAGTGGCCGCCTATGCGGCTGACCTGTTCTCCTTCCAGCAGTACCGAGAATCCATTGAACTCGCCGGAGCGGTAACCGACAACGCTGCGCAGGGTACTGGCATTGGCGCTGCGCGCTGCAAGGTCATCGTCCACGTGCTCATAGCGGTAGCGAAACCTGGCGTAGAAATCACCGCCGGTAACGGCTTCGGTCAGGCTCTCCGCCGCAGCCGGAACGGCCGGCAGCAGTATCAGCAGGATTGCAACATGTCGTAATCTCATTGAATCAGGGGCGTGGCGGTCTCGGGAAAATCGACTCCCTGAATCTCCGCATCACTGATGAGCACCTGGATATACTGGTGTACGGCACGGCGCCAGGAGCGTTCCTGCAGGTAGTCCGCGATCATCCGGCGGACCCCGTCGAAATCCAGGGGCTTGCCGCCTTGCCTGCCCAGTACCTCGACAACGTGGAATCCGTACCGGGTTTCCACGGGTCTTCCGGCCAGTCCCGGTTCCAGCCGCAGCACGACATCCTCGAATTCCGGCACGGTCTGCCCGCGCCCCACTGCACCGAGGTGTCCGCCCTCCGCGCCGGAGAGACAGGCCGAGTGGCGCTCGGCCAGTTCTTCGAAGCGGTCCGGCGCCGCCCGGAGTTCCGCGATGAGCGCGTCGGCCTGCTGTTCGCCCGCGGCGCGTTGCTCCGGGTCATCCGGCGCCGCCTTGAGCAGGATATGCCGGATCTCGACGGTGACCGGCGAGCGGAAACGGTCTCTATTGGATTCGAAGTAGCGCCGGCACGCGGTTTCATCCACTTCCGGAATACGCACCTCCCATTCCAGCAACCGGTCGATGACTGCATTCGGTTCCGTACCCGTGTCGATCCCGATCTGCTTCGCCCGTTGCTGCAGCAGTTCCCGGACGACCAGCCGGCGCGCGGCTTCTTCATGGCGTTCAAGGATACTGCCGGAGTCCACGTGCGCGGACTCCTGATTAATGTCCGCGTCGGGAATCAGGGTGCGATTGACGACGACCGGCAAGGCTACACCTGCCGCTGGCGCACGATCTGGTATTGGCGCGTCACGTAGGCCAGGGGCAGGCTCCAGATATGCACCAGGCGCGTGAAGGGGAAGACCAGGAAGGTGGTCAGGCCCAGGAACAGGTGCGCCTTGTAGATCCAGCTTACGTCTCTGACGAACTCGGCTGCGCCGGGACGGAAGGTGACGATATGCTGGGCCCAGTCCGAGAGCAGGATCATCACCGACCCGTCCAGGTGGTGCGCGGACTCCATGATAGTGAACATGCCCAGGATCAGCTGAATGTACAGCAGTACGAGAATGAACAGATCCATGCGGCCGGACTGGGCCCGGACCCGCGGGTGGAACAGGCGCCGGTGCAGCAGGATCCCGCCCCCGATCAGGACCAGCAGGCCGGCCAGTCCGCCGGATACCATGGCCAGCATCTGCTTGCCGCTTACCGTCAGGCCCAGGTACGGATACAGCCAGTGCGGCATGAGCAGCCCGACCAGGTGGCCGAAGAACAGGAACAGCATGCCGATATGAAACAGGTTGTTGCCGAGGCGGAAGCGGAAGGAGTTGTCCAGCACCTGGCTGGAGTTGGTCTTCCAGGTGTACTGGCTCATGTCGAAGCGCACCAGGCTGCCGAGCAGGAACACGGTGCCGGCCACATAGGGGTAATAGCCGAAGAGCAGGTTGTTGAGAAAGTCCATGATTCCTCCCTAGTGCTCTGTCAAGGTAATATTGATGTGTTCAGCGTCCCTGTGGTGTTCTGCCGCAAGGCGCGGTGCGCAGGCAATGGCCATCCCCTTGTCAAGCGCCGCAACGCGGCGGCGGGACACCACAGGGATGCCCGTAGGGTTGGTCTGTCGGCGTCCATGGCGGCGTTGCCGCTTTTGCGAAGGGAGTAACCCTTCGCGGCGAGCGGCGCCTTGCCCTGAACGCCGACAGACCAACTGAACTCATCAATATTACCTTGACAGAACACTAGCCGGGGCCTTGCCGTTCGCCGGCACGGCGCGGCTGCCACTGGATGGGTGTCTCGACGTCCTGCCGCGTGGCGCCGCAGTTGGTGCGCGGCTGGTCCGGGCCGAAGGTCACGGGCGTCTCCATCCAGGTGCGGTCGAAGGCGGCACGGGTGTCGTCCCGTTCCTCGCCGGCGGCCTGCTCGCGCAGGTTCGGCGGAGAATGTTCCAGGCCCAGCAGGGTCAGCAGCACCTGCAGGGGCAGGGCGTAGTCGCTGTCCCGCTGCCGCAGCCGCACGTGGATCTGCTGCAGCACGTGCGCGGTGTCCGTCAGCCAGGCGCGCGCCTCCGCCTCCGGCAGGGCGGCACAGAATTCCAGGAACAGGGGCAGGTAATCGGGCAGCAAACCGGTATCGATTTCCAGCCCCTTTTCGCGGTAGGCGTTGATGAGTTCCACCATGGCCGGGCCGCGATCCCGCGACTCGCCATAGACGTGCTCGAACAGGTACAGCGACACCTTCTTGCTGTGATCGAAGGTGGCCACGTACCCGGCCTGCAGGTCGTAGGGATCCGCCTGCTGCAGCGCGGCGGCGTAGCGATCCAAAGCGGCGCGCGTGTCCGCGTCCAGCTCGGGGCGGAGCAGCAGGGCTTCCACGATTTCGCCGCAGCCGGCCTGCAGCTCCCCGTCCGGGTAATGCAGCAGCCTGGAGACCGCCTTCAGGGGCAGCGCCAGGCCGTTGTCCGTTGCCGCCGTCATTCCTGCTTCTCCGTCTCCCGCGGCGGCGACCAGACTTCCACGGGGTTATGTTCGCGCCGCTCGGGATTCTTGCTGCCGAACAGGTTCATGCGGCTGACCCCGGAGGTGTGGCAGCCGTCGCCGAAGCTGAAGCCGCAGCCGCTGCGCTCGCCGAAGGCGTCGTCGGTGGACAGCTCCTTGTGGTTAGTGGGCAGCACGAAGCGGTCCTCGTAGTTGGCGATGGCCATGGTGCGGTACATGTCGTCGACCAGTTCCTCGTTCAGTCCCGCCTGTTCCAGCACCGCCGTGTTGCTGACGCCGTCCACGGTCAGGCCGCGTCGATAAATGCGCATGGCCAGCAGGCGCCGGAGGGCGTCGATAATCGGCTTATCGTCGCCGGCGGTGAGCATGTTGGACAGGTAGCGTACCGGGATACGCAGGGATTCCACGTCGGGAATGAGCCCGTCCATGTCTATGTTGCCGGCGTCCGCCGCCGACTGGATGGGCGACAGCGGCGGTACGTACCAGACCATGGGCAGGGTGCGGTATTCCGGATGCAGGGGGAAAGCCACCTTCCAGTCCATGGCCATCTTGTACACGGGTGATCGTTTCGCGCATTCCAGCCAGGACTCGGGCACGCCGTCGGCCCGGGCCTGGCGCTGTACTTCCGGGTCGTGGGGATCCAGGAAGATGTCCAGCTGCGCCTGGTACAGATCCTTCTCGTTGGGGGCACCGGCCGCTTCCTTGATTCTGTCGGCGTCGTACAGCACCACGCCCAGGTAGCGGATGCGGCCGACACAGGTCTCGGAGCAGACCGTGGGCTCGCCGGACTCGATGCGCGGATAGCAGAAGGTACACTTTTCCGACTTGCCCGACTGCCAGTTGAAATAGATCTTCTTGTACGGGCAGCCGGAGATGCACATGCGCCAGCCGCGGCACTTGTCCTGGTCGATGAGGACGATGCCGTCCTCCTCGCGCTTGTAGATGGCGCCGGAAGGACAGCTGGCCACGCAGCTGGGATTCAGGCAGTGCTCGCACAGGCGCGGCAGATACATCATGAAGGTGTTCTCGAACTGGCCGTACATCTCCTTCTGCACGCCCTCGAAGTTGTAGTCCTTCGAACGCTTGGAAAACTCCGTGCCCAGGATTTCCTCCCAGTTGGGGCCCCACTCGATCTTTTCCAGGGGCTTGCCGGTAATGGCGGAGTATGGCTTGGCCGTGGGCTGGGCCCTGGAGTCCGGAGCCGTGTGCAGGCGCTGGTAGTCGAAGTTGAAGGGCTCGTAGTAGTCGTCGATTTCCGGCAGGTGCGGGTTGGCGAAGATCTTGGCCAGCAGCCGCCACTTGCCACCCTGGCGCGGGATCAATTCATCATTCCTGCGCACCCAGCCGCCCTTCCAGCGGCCCTGGTTTTCCCAGTCCTTCGGATAGCCGATGCCCGGCTTGGTCTCGACGTTGTTGAACCAGGCGTATTCCATGCCCTCGCGCGAGGTCCAAACGTTCTTGCAGGTCACCGAGCAGGTGTGGCAGCCGATGCACTTGTCGAGATTCAGTACCTTGCCGATTTGTGCGCGGATTTTCATCGCACGTACTCCTGCCGCAGAATGGATTCGTCGTCGCCTTCCAGCCAGTCGACGTTCTTCATCTTGCGCACGATGACGAACTCGTCGCGGTTGGAGCCGACGGTGCCGTAGTAATTGAAGCCGTAACTCTGCTGGGCGTAGCCGCCGATCATGTGGGTCGGCTTGACCACCGTCCGCGTGACCGAGTTGTGGATGCCGCCGCGCACGCCGGTGATCTCCGAGCCGGGCGTGTTTACGATGCGTTCCTGGGCGTGGTACATCATGGCCATGCCCTCGCGCACCCGCTGCGAGACGACGGCCCGGGCCACCACGGCGCCGTTGACATTGAACACCTCGATCCAGTCGTTGTCCTCGATATCCGCCTTCTGCGCGTCGGTTTCCGAGATCCAGATGCAGGGCCCGCCGCGGGACAGGGTCAGCATCAGCAGGTTGTCACTGTAGGTGCTGTGGATGCCCCATTTCTGGTGCGGGGTGATCCAGTTGAGCACGATCTCCGGGTTGCCGTTGGAGCGGGTGTTGTGCAGGCCGGCCCAGGTCTTGGTGTTCACCGGCGGCCGGTACAGGACGAAACCCTCGCCGAAGGCACGCATCCACGGGTGATCCTGGTAGAACTGCTGGCGGCCGGTGAGGGTGCGCCAGGGAATCAATTCGTGCACATTGGTCCAGCCGGCGTTGTAGCAGACCTTTTCCGACTCGATCCCCGACCAGGTGGGCGAGCTGATGATCTTGCGCGGCTGCGCCTGGATATCGCGAAAGCGGATCTTCTCGTCCTCCTTGTGCCGGGCCAGGTGGGCGTGCTCGCGGCCGGTGACCTTCGACAGCGACTCCCAGGCCTTGACCGCCACCTCGCCGTTGGTCTCCGGCGCCAGGGACATGATGGCCTCGGCAGCCTGGATGGCAGTTTCCATCTTCGGCCGTCCCCGGTTGGCGCCGCCGTGGTGCTGCCCGTTGAGGCCGCCGAGGTAATCGATCTCGGATTCGGTATTCCAGTTGATGCCCTTGCCGCCGTTGCCCAGCTTGTCCAGCAGCGGGCCGATGGAAGAGAAACGCGCGTAGGTGTTGGGGTAGTCCCGTTCCACCTGCAGCAGGTTGGGCAGGGTCTTGCCGGGCACGGGTTCGCACTGGCCCTTCCTCCATTCCTTCACTTCGAACGGCTGGCCGAGTTCCCCGGGGGTATCGTGCAGCAGGGGCACGGAGACGATGTCCTGTTCCACTCCGAGGTGACCATTCGACAGCTCCGAGAACTTCTGTGCAATGCCCTTGAAGATGTCCCAGTCGGAACGGGATTCCCAGGCGGGATTCACCGCCTCCGACAGGGGATGGATGAAGGGATGCATGTCGGAGGTATTGAGATCATCCTTCTCGTACCAGGTGGCTGTGGGCAGGACGATGTCCGAATACAGGCAGGTGGTGGACATGCGGAAGTCCAGCGTCACCAGCAGGTCCAGCTTGCCCTCGGGAGCCTTGTCATGCCAGACGATCTCCTCGCCGCGCTGCGTGCCTTCCTCGCCCAGATCCTTGCCCTGTACGCCGTCGTCGGTGCCGAGCAGGTGTTTGAGCAGGTACTCGTGGCCCTTGCCGCTGGAACCCAGCAGGTTGGAACGCCAGACGAACAGGTTGCGGGGGAAGTTCTCCGGCGCGTCCGGGTCCTCGCAGGCCATGCGCAGGGTACCGGCCTTGAGCTGTTCCACCACGTAGTCCTTCGGATCCTTGCCGGCCTGCGCCGCTTCCTTCGCAATATCCAGTGGATTGCGGTTCAGCTGTGGTGCCGAGGGCAGCCAGCCCATGCGCTCGGCGCGCACGTTGTAGTCGATGAGGCTGCCGCCCCAGTCCTTCGGGTTTGCCAGGGGCGACAGGATTTCGGAGACGTCCAGTTTCTCGTAGCGCCACTGGTCTGAGTGGGCATACCAGAAGGAGGTGCCGTTCATGTGCCGGGGCGGGCGTACCCAGTCCAGGGCAAAGGCCACCGGCAGCCAGCCGGTCTGCGGCCGCAGCTTCTCCTGTCCCACGTAATGGGCCCAGCCGCCGCCGCTCTTGCCCACGCAGCCGCACAGCACCAGCATGTTGATAATGGCGCGGTAGTTCATGTCCATGTGATACCAGTGGTTGAGGCCGGCGCCGAGAATGACCATGGAGCGGCCCTCGGTCTTCGCGGCGGTGTCGGCGAAGGCGCGCGCCACTGTGATGACCTTGGCCGCCGGCACCGAGGTGATGGCCTCCTGCCAGGCCGGTGTATAAGGCACGTTGTCCTCGTAGGTCTTCGCCACGGCCGGATCGTCCAGGCCGCGATCGACGCCGTAGTGGGCCGTCATGAGATCGAAGACCGTGGCGACCTGGATGGTGCGGCCGCCGGCCAGGGTTACACGTTTCACCGGCACCTTGCGCTGCAGGACATCGCCCTGGTCGTTGCCATGGAAAAACTCGTGCTCAATACCGCCGAAATAGGGAAAGGCGACCGTGGCGACCTCGTCGCGGTCGTCGAGCAGGGACAGCTGCAGGCGCACGTCACTGCCGGCGCCGCCTTCCTTCTCCTCCAGGTTCCAGCGGCCGCTTTCGTCCCAGCGAAAACCGATGGAACCCTGGGGCGCGACCAGGTTGCCGGAAGTCTCATCCAGGGCCAGGGTCTTCCAGTCGGTATGTTTGTCTCCGCCGGGATTATCGTCGAGATCCGAGGCGCGCAGGAAGCGTCCGGGCACCAGACGGCCATTGTGGTTATCCAGCTGCACCAGCATGGGCATGTCCGTGTAGCGCCGGCAGTAGTCCTGGAAATAGGGCTGCGGGTTGTCCACGTGGAATTCCTTCAGGATCACGTGACCCAGGGCCATCCCTAAGGCCGCGTCGGTGCCCTGCTTGGGTGACAGCCACAGATCGGCGAACTTGGTGGCTTCGGCGTAGTCCGGGGAGACTGTAACAATCCGGGTGCCGTTGTAACGGGCCTCGGTCATGAAATGGGCGTCGGGGGTGCGCGTCTGCGGCACGTTGGAGCCCCACATCATGATGAACTTGGCGTTGTACCAGTCGGCGGACTCGGGCACGTCGGTCTGCTCGCCCCAGGTCATGGGGGAGGAGGGCGGCAGGTCGCAGTACCAGTCGTAGAAGGACAGGCATACCCCGCCGATAAGAGACAGGTAACGGCTGCCGGCGGCGTAGGAAACCATGGACATGGCCGGGATGGGGGAGAAGCCGAAGACCCGGTCCGGTCCCCATTTTTTGATCGTATGGATATTGGCGGCGGCGATGATTTCGTTTACCTCCTCCCAGGTGGAGCGTACCAGTCCGCCCAGTCCGCGGCGTTTCTGGTAGCTGCGACGCATATCATCATCACCGACGATGGAGGCCCAGGCGGCAACCGGGTCGCTGTGAATCTGGCGCGCCTCACGCCATAGTTTGAGCAGAACACCGCGGACCATGGGATATTTCAGGCGTGCGGCGCTGTAGATGTACCAGGAATAACTGGCACCGCGGGGACAGCCCCGCGGCTCGTGATTGGGAAGATCCGGCCGGGTGCGCGGATAGTCGGTTTGCTGGGTCTCCCAGGTTACCAGACCGTCCTTGACGTAGATCTTCCAGGAGCAGGCGCCGGTGCAGTTCACACCGTGGGTGGAACGCACGATCTTGTCGTGCTGCCAGCGCTGCCGGTAGGCCTTCTCCCAGGCGCGATCCTCGCGGGTGGTGCGGCCGTGGCCGCCGGCAAATTCACCCCGGACCTGCCGGAAGAACATCAGCCGGTCGAGAAAATGGCTCATGGCGGACTCCTGCGCAGTATCGTGTTTCTCATTACGTGGTTCACTGTCTCCTTCATGCCGCCGCCCGCTGGCCGTGGGGCGTACGGTACAGCAACCAGGTCAGGAACAGGCACAGCAGCGACAGGAACACGTAAACCAGATAACCGTGAGCGTAGCCGATGCTGCCCTGAAGTTCGACAGCCAGTCCGAGCAGTGGCGGCACGGCGAAACCGCCCAGGGCGCCCAGACCGCCGACCCAGCCGGCGGCGCCGCCCACCGCGTCGGGAACGTAGTCGGGCACCATGCGAAACACCGCAGCGTTGTTAACACCCATGCCTACGGCGACCAGCAGCAGGGCAAAGCCGGACAGTACCGGGTTTGGCGAGAAGCTCACCAGCAGGGCGCCGATCAGCAGGGCCAGGAAGGAAAGTATCGCCACGCGTTCACCACCGTATCGGTCGGACAGGCTTCCGCCCGGCACGCGTATCAGCGACGACAGCAGCGAGAAGGAAGCCGTCATGATTACCGCAGTCCAGTGTGATACTTCAAAAAAGCGTTGCCAATAGGTGGGCAGCCAGGTGGTCAGGGCCAGGAATCCACCGAAAGTGGTGAAGTAGAGCACCACCAGCACCCAGGTTTTCCAGATCTTCGCCGCTTCCAGCAGGGCGTGGAAGGCGGACTTCTGGGGAAATACTTCCTGGCCTTGCTGTTCCGCCTGCCGCCGGGAATCCGTTATGCCGTAACCGTGATGGCGCAGCTGGAAATACCAGGCGTTATGTCCCAGGAAGACGTACAGCGCCATGCCGCCCAGCACAATAGCGAGGGAAATCAGGTAGGCGGACCAGAGCCCGCCGAAACTGATGATCAGGGGCAGGATCAGCGTAACCAGTCCGGGCGAGGTGTTGCCCAGCCCTGCATATATGGCCAGGGCCGAACCCTGGCGTTCATGGGGATACCAGTAGGAGACCTGGCCGATGCCGACGCTGAAGGTGGCGATGCCGCAGCCGCCGAGGGCGCCGAACAGCAGCAGCAATGGATAGAATTTCTGTGTGAGATCGTCCGGGTAGAGTGTCAACAGCATGTACCAGAGTCCGGCAATGCCGACCACCGACAGCAGCAACAGGATCAGGAACGGCAGCTTGCCGCCGGTACTGTCCACCCAGGCGCCGAAGGGAATGCGCAGCAGGGAACCGGTGAGGAGGGGAATGGAAACCAGGAACCCTACCTGAGTTGGGCTGAGTTTCATCACGTCGATGAAGGCATTGGCGGTGGGCCCGAACAGGGACACCGCACCGAAACCGATGAAGAAACCGACAGTTGCACCAAACAGGGCCTTGCCAGGGCTGCCGTGGAATTGGAAGGGCCTGGGAGTTTCTGCCTGAGCCATCGATGTTACCCCCTCTGTGTCAGGTATTGATTGGCTTCCCTCCGTCCCGTATCGGGGAGTTGTGCAAGGCTATGACGGATGTGTCGCTCAAACCTTGATTTATATCAAGTGTCATCACGGCGGCTGACCTGCGGCGTGGTTTCTAGAAACGGGGCAGGTCGGGGAAGGGCAGGTCGCCCCGGTGCACATGCATGCGGCCCAGTTCCGCGCAGCGGTGCAGGACGGGAAACATCTTGCCGGGATTCAGGCGGCCGTTGGGGTCGAAGGCGCATTTCACCCGCTGCTGCTGCTGCAACTCCACTTCCGAGAAATAAGCCGGCATGAGATCCCGTTTTTCCACGCCGATGCCGTGTTCACCGGAGAGCACGCCACCCACTTCCACGCATAATTTCAGGATATCCGCGCCGAAGCGCTCGGCTGTTTCCAGCTCGCCGGGAGCATTGGCATCGTACAGGATCAGCGGATGCAGGTTGCCGTCGCCGGCGTGAAACACGTTGGCCACCCGCAGGCCGTAGTCCGCTCCCATTTCCGCCATGCGTGCGAGCACGTGGGCCAGTTTGTTGCGCGGGATGGTGCCGTCCATGCAGTAATAGTCCGGCGAGATGCTGCCCAGGGCGGGGAAGGCCGCCTTGCGACCGGCCCAGAAACGCAGCCGCTCCGCTTCGCTGTCGTTGACCCGGATGCTGCTGGCTGCGTTGCGACCGGCGATGTCCTGCACCTGCTGCACCAGTTCCTCGATCTGGCCTGCGCTGCCGTCCACCTCCACGATGAGCAGGGCCCCGCAATCGGCCGGGTAGCCGGGATGGCAGAACTGCTCGGCCGCATCTATGGCAAGCTTGTCCATCATCTCCATGCCGGCGGGAATGATGCCGCCGCTGATAATCTCGGCCACGCAGTGGCCCGCGTCCTCGTTACCGTCGAATCCCATGAGCAGGGTGCGCACGGCCTGCGGCTGGCGCAGGATACGCACCGTGACCTCGGTGATAACCCCCAGCAGCCCCTCGGAGCCGGTGAGCAGTCCGAGCAGATCGTAGCCTTCCGGATCCAGGTATTTGCCGCCCAGGCGCAGGATTTCACCGTCCATGAGAACAACTTCCAGGCCGAGGATGTTGTTGGTGGTGAGACCATACTTGAGACAGTGCACGCCGCCGGCGTTCTCGCTGACGTTGCCGCCGATGGTGCAGGCGATCTGGCTGGAGGGATCCGG
>Ga0102944_1001381_pt1 | contig 16157 bp, 7 predicted proteins | sample SalPonD_shore_MG_FD_78172 | JGI IMG/M metagenome (GOLD analysis project Ga0102944, IMG submission 78172) | Salt pond soil microbial communities from South San Francisco under conditions of wetland restoration - Salt Pond MetaG... | ecosystem: Environmental > Aquatic > Marine > Intertidal zone >...
AGTGTATACAAAATTTTAGCTTTATTTCAGGTGGACCCCATCCAAAAACGGATGGAGTCAACTGGTCTTGAAAACTGCCAGGGCGAGTCTGGAGACTCTGAATGAGGCCGTCACCAGACTGGAGTCTGGCGCCAGGCATTTTTGGTTATAAGGGACTTCACTTTCCATTACTCAAAAAAACTCTGAGCGCTCTGCGCACTCTGCGGTTACTTAATCCCGCCGAAAGCGGCAAAAACACTATTCTTATGTAATATATCCACTTGACTAAAACCGATCTGTTTCAATAAATCCAACTGGTACATCAGGGGACGGGGAGAATCTTCTTTTTCGATGTAGGCAAGTACTTTATCTCTGAAGTTGGGATCCTCTTTCAAGTGGGTCAGGTAGGTGCCATAACGCCGCCACATGAGTTGTTGTACGTCTGGGATGGAGTGTTCCACCAAGTCGGAGATCCAGAAGGATCCGCCCTTTTTCAGGGAATGGTAAACTTTGTCGAAAACCTGTTCCCATTCGTCTTCGGTTCGTAAGTGGTGCAGGCTGGCGGCAGCGATAACAATGTCGTAGTGATTTTCGGGGAGTGCCAATTCCCGGATATCACCTTGGTTGGTGTTGAGTTCCCCCTGTGCAATGGGCGACAGGCGTTCTTTTGCGCGGTCCAGCATGGGCTGACTCAGATCTATGAGATCTACATGTAAATCGGGGAGATTATGCAGCAGCTTGATAGTATAGTTCCCGGCTCCACACCCGATATCCAGCGACCGTTGGGCTTCCGGGTTGGTGGCCGCGGCTGACTTTACGATTAGTTCCATAACCAGTTGTGCATCAATTGTAGTCTCCTGTCCAGTGCTTAAATTGGAGAATCGATCCACCTCGTTGTCAAACCGTTTACGTATTTCCTCTACCGTAGATTTCATACTGCTGTAAATTTGATTCCCTGAAGCCCGTTTAATGAATTATTAAATTACTATATGATATTCAATAGGTTGAATAATATACATTCTGGTGTTGGGGGATACAATATTATTATGTAGTCTTTATAATCAGGGATTGCCTAAAATTCCTTTGGAGCTAGTTTGGGAATATCTTAATTTCAGTGCCGGTAAGCAAAAACATGCAAGAGGTTAGCTCCCGGATTGACTTGATGAGCAAATCCACATTTGTTCGGTGTCGTTTTACAGGACCTTTTGATGTTGCCTCTATTCATTCCCAGAGTTGAAACCCGGAAATATTATGTGCCCATCCCATCCTGGATTCTCGGTCTCGCTGCGCTCGAAAAGGTTGGTTAATTTCAAAACTCTTAAAGAGATCGGATGTTAAGATGAGTTCCATCTCTTAATAATTTCCTTTTACAAGAAATAAAACGATGGGCTCCACTCCTTGCTTTTCGGAGTGGGGTTCATCTAGCACTGGAAATGCAGGGTTTATTATGCATAACCAAGTTAAGTTCCGAAGCGTTAGTTGTGAAAAATTCCTCTATGTTTGGTAAGAAGAGATTCTTTCCCATCGCCCAGATACAGCATGGAAAATCGGGATAGTTAAAGGAAAATATAATCAAATATAAAAAGAGCACCCGTGATCAAACGGGTGCTCTTTTAACGGCTTTCCTATATAATTACTTAATCAGTAACATTTTCCGGGTCTGGGTAAAATTCCCGGCTCTGAGATGATAAAAATAAATTCCGGTAGGAAGATTATCAGCATTAAACATCACATGGTGAATCCCTGCTGATTGTTTTTGATCAACCAGTGTGGCCACTCGCCGGCCAATTGAATTGTAAATGGTGATATGAACATCAGATGACGCAGGAAGGGCATACTTAATATTCGTCGAAGGGTTAAATGGATTTGGATAATTTTGATCCAGGGTGTAAGTATTCGGTAATTCAGTATCTCCGACTATTGCGGTTCCCTTAACAACTTCGACCTGAGCTTTTACGGTTGTGGTATCCATACCTTCGTCAACGACACTAATACTTAAGTTGGCCGTACCTTCAAAATTGCCATTTCGAGTCAGAGTCAGATACTGACCGTCAAAATTGACATTAATTCCGGTGGTATCTACAGCAAAATGGAAGACTAAAGCTGTATCGGCAGATTCGACATCTGCGGTCCGGGCATACATATCGGCCTCGTAGGAACCGTCCATCGGAACCTTGATGGTATTTTCAAAACCGGCCAGTTGCGGTACATCATTAACGGATTTTATTTCGAGGATAAATGAACTTTTAATAGTTGTGGCTCCATCTGAAGCCTGTACGGTTAAGGTGTCGGTCCCGAACATGTTATCTACCGAAGTTAAGACCAGGCTGGTATCACTTTGAATAGCGGCATTTACGATATGACAGGGGGCACTGATACTATAACTAAGATTAGGGGTGTCGGCATCCTGGAACATGGTGTCAAGTGCGGCTACCACATAGGTGCCAAAGTCTTCATCCAGTGTTACTTTAGTGAATGCGCGATTTAACGCAGGTTGACTGCTAAGTGCATTCGACGGGGTAAAGGTGGCATTACCGTACAATTTTCCGCTCATAGCCCGGCGGGCAGAACTGTAGGTAACCCCGGATTCGGCCGGTTCATTAAACCGCAGATATGCAATCAGATTCAGATCATTCCCTATTTTTTCCTGGTAGTAATCGGCTGCAACCTGATCACTGGTCCGGGATTCATTCCAGATACGTATCTCATCGAGCTCGCCACTGTAGAATTGACCATTTAAGGCACTGGGAGCACCGATATAGAGTGGATTATCATTGGCACCTACCTTTGCACTTTCGGAAGTGGTATTATCTAGTTGCCCGTTGATGTAGATTTTCATGTCGGAACCGTCATACGTTGCAGTAACATGAGTCCAGGTATTGGCGGGAATATTGGAATTGGAAATCAATTCGGTTGGGTAGTCATTACCCGCAATATTTGAAATAGCAAATACAACACCTACATCATTTCCACTACCGTCAAGCCGTAACAGATACCCTTCACTGTCGGTTCCTTTCTGAATGATTATAGCATTTGCATTACTGTTTCCGTCGTGATTAATCCAGGCTTCAAGGGTGATTGACTTATCGTAATTCGTATACATATGATCATATCCATCCAGTGAATTACGATCATCGAATTTTACATAATCATTGTCACCATCCAATTTGATTGCATTACCGGCGGCATATTTTGAGGCGCGAGCTACGTCAAACCGGCTGTAGTCACTTTCCTGACCATCAGCGTTAATTGCAGTTGCCTCATAATAATATGTTGATTCATTGCTTATATCAGTATCGGTAAACTGCAGGGTTGAAGATGATAGGGTAGCTACCATAGCCCGGTCACTCAAATCCATAGCACCGGAACGATATACCTTATGCTCTGCTGCAGTTGTACTTCCACGATCAGTCATTGATACCAGGCCCTGACTATCACGACCTACTGCATAACTATATGGCGTTACGGGATAGACCCCCGGACTGGAAAGCTGAATACTGCCATTGACCGGATTCATTTCCATCTTGGTATGATAAGTATCCATGCTTCTTACAACAGCATTGCCGGCGTCATCAAACCGGAAATATAGTTTGAGTCCGTTTTCATTTCCGGTGAGTTCTTTATTATAAGAACTTTCGATCTGAGTGCGGGTTCTTGCTACATTCCAAATGGCCAGCTCGTCAATATTTCCGCTGAAAAAATGATTTGAAACGGCAGGATCGGAGCCTACATAGAGATCAAAATCATTTTCACCGATAGTTGCTGTTTCCGGGGTCGTTGCATCAAGCTTACCGTTAATGTAGATCTTCATATCCTGACCATCATAGGTAGCTGTAACTTGTGTCCATTGATGGGCCGGAATACTTGAATTGGAAAACAACTGTGTCGGATAGTCGTTCCCTGCAACATTGGATACGGCAAAGCGAATACGGGGTGCTTCTCCTTGTCCGGCCAAATCCAATCTATAGCCTTGACTATCCTGACCTTTGGATACAATCACGGCATCCGGATCGCTGTTTCCATCATGTTTGATCCATGCTTGTATCGTAATATCATGATTACTGATATCTAATGAAGGCCGATCAGTGAGCAACCCATATGCATTTTTATTCAGCTCCAGGCTGCCCCCACCTCTGCTGTTATATGGTGTGGCTGTAACTATTGGTGAGTAGTCACTTTCATTGCCGGAACCATCAATGGCAGTAATTTGATAATAATAGGTTTGATCATTTGAAACATCAGTATCTGTATAATTTGTGGTGCCTCCATCAATAGTAGCGACTTCAGTACGGTCCGATCCATCGAGTTGGGTGGAGCGGTAAAGTTTAAATAAACTGGCCTTATTATCAGAAGAAGGGCCGATGCGTTCATCCCAATTTAACGAAACCGATCCATTTCCGTTGTGAGCATACAAATCGGGTGCCACTGGAATAACTCCAGGCGTGGAGACTCCGGCATCTCCCACAATGCCCAAAGCGTTTGATCCCGACATATCAGAAATTGTACTGCCCGAAACACTGGAAAATTTGTAATAACTGACCAATCCGGTTTCGCTTCCAGTCAAACCAATAAGGTAATCATTATTGATTTGTGTAACTGTACGTGATGTATTCCAAATACTGATCTCATCGATTATACCACTAAAAAACTGGCCGGCCGTCGAGGAATTTGAACCAATGTAGAGGTCATAATTGTTTGAACCTATATCGGCAGTTTCCTGCATAGTCGATTCCAGTTGGCCGTTGATATAAATCTTCATGAAGTTGCCATTATAAGTTGCTGCAATATGGGTCCATCGATTAGCCGGCACTCCATTTTTTGAAAACATCTCGGTCGGATAATCGTTTCCGTTGATATTTGAAATGGCAAAACGAACATAGGTTTCATCACCATCTCCACTTAGCGATAATTCATATCCTCCGGAATCATATCCTTTTTCTATAATAACCGCATCCTTATTGCTGTTGCCATCGTGTTTAACCCATGCTTCCAACGTGATGGCTTTTCCGGATATATCAAGTGATGGACCATTCGTCGCCGTGGCATAATCACCATTTCCGTCCAGATTTAGCCCTCCTTGCTGCGCAAAAACATTTGCAGACCAAGTTGTGATCATTATAAATGCAAGAACAAATAAATGTATCTTCCTTTTTAAATAACTACTCTCCCCAATTTTATTACATAGATATGTACCCTCAAAATACTGATTACCCATAGCTTTCTTTTGTTAAGTTTATATTATTTTTATCCCGAAGGGCGGTATAATGAGATCTCTGTCATAAAGACATCTCTGCCATAAATTAATGCCGGACCCTTCTAACCTCTCTAGTATTATGCGTTAAAATAATATAAATTGGGTCAAATGATAGAAGAAAAATGAATTTAAAGGGAAGGTATATAGTTACATGTAATTATATTGAAAGGATTGATCAATTAATAAATGACTGTAAATTCAGTAAAAACAGTGTAATGATAATATATTTTCCAAATTGATACCGAATTAGGGGTTCCTGGTTTAATCTAGTTTTAAATTCACATAAAAAAGTGAGATAACGGTTGAGGAGTGTTTTAAGGGGGGGGAAGGCTAATCTCAAATCCGAAATTATTGATTAGATGTGTTTTAAAGGATACGTACGGGGAAGGTGATCTGGCGGCAAAAGATGAAAATATATCATTTTAAGAAAAAGGGGAGTAGATATATCATCAAGCCTGCAGGAATATCGGTAGGTTCATGGATTACCTTTAATTGAAAACGGTTATGAACTACGAATGGGTATTTTCCCTATTTGCGGGGTGCATCATTTGAAATGAAATTAAAATTTATCTTTCTATCAGTCATTTTTAACGAAAGTGATGGGCTAGACTTTTGACGTTACGTTTACAGGGAGAAAGGGAAAAAAAGAAAAGAGCAGCAAGCCGGGGCTTGCTGCTCTTGAAATTTGTCAAGAAAAAGTGGGTTAATGTGTTATCCTGTGAAATAAAGGTAAGCGGCCAGAATCAACAGGACTACGACAACCGATGCCACGACATCCCGATAGTTCCAGCTGCTGCGTGAGAGCATTTTGTCTTCGTCGGTAACTGTTCCGTAAGTCAGGCCCTGGATTTTCTCGTAAGAAGGTGCCGGGGTGGAATAACTCACGGCCACCATCACCAGGATACAGATGATGAAAATCACCAGGCTGTAATACTGGAAGAAGATGTTGTTAATAATCCAGAGGAAAGATCCTTGCGTGTAGTGGAATCCATCAATCAGTGATACGGGCGTATCCACAGCCAGGCGGAAGGCGCCAAGTGCAAAACCGACAATCAATGCGGCCAGGCAGCCTTGCTTGTTCAGGCGTTTGTTAAACACGCCCAGGAAGAACACGACGAAAATCGGGGGAGCCAGGTAGGCCTGAACGCCCTGCAGGTAATCGTAGAGTCCGCGACTCCCTTGAATTACGGGAATCCAAAGTAACCCGATAACAACCATCACGGCGGTAGCTACTCGCCCCATCCATACCAGGTGACGTTCGGAAGCGCCGGGATTCATGCGACTGTAAAAGTCCATCGTAAACAGGGTGGAGGAAGCGTTGAATACACCGGCCAGCGAACTCATAAGGGCGGCCAGTAGTCCGGCAACCACAATACCGCGAATACCGACGGGCAGAATATAGGCCACCATAAGCGGGAAAGCGGCCTGCGCATTTTCGCGTACTAGATGTCCGTTACTCATCATTTGATGTTGAATAGCGGGGACGGCACCCGATTTGGCCAGGCCAAAAGCGATAATACCAGGAATAATAAAGATAAATACGGGCAGTAATTTCAGGAAAGCGGCAGCGATGGATCCACGACGGGCTTCCTTCTCGCTGGGAGCACCCAGGGCACGTTGTACAATATACTGGTCGGTGGTCCAGTACCAGAGTCCGATAATGGGGGCGGCGAATAACATCCCGAGCCAGGGGTAGTGGTCATTGAAATACCATGCCATTTTTCCGGCTTCTTTCACCGGGGCCCAGGTCGATTCAACGCCGGAGGGGACCAGGGGTTTCCACAGGTTGAACATTTCGGAACCCACGATGGTGCGCAACTCATGCCATCCGCCAATAGCCCGAAGCCCGTAAACGGTAACCAATACGGAGCCGAGAATAAGAATGACGGTTTGAAGCGCTTCCGTGTAGGCCACAGCTCTGAGTCCGCCGAGCACCGTATAAAGTCCGGTGAAAACGATCACCAGAATAGAGCCGATCCAGAAACTGTTCATCCCCAGGAAATGAAGTTCCGGCAGCAGAACGCTGAAAACCACGCCACCGGCAAAGATCCCGACCGCAATTTTAGTCAGCACATAAGCGACTAGGGATATTAATGACAGCAGGGTTCGTGCCAGGGGAGAGAAACGCTTTTCCAGGAATTCGGGCATGGTGAACACTTTGGATCGCATATAGAAGGGGACCATGATCCAACCCAGCACCAGCAAACACCAGGCGTGTAGTTCGTAATGGGCCATGGCAACGCCGTCGGTGGCGCCCGAACCAGCCAGGCCTACAATGTGTTCCGATCCGATGTTGGAAGCAAATATCGATGCTCCTACAATAAACCAACCCAGGTTTCGGCCGGCGAGGAAGTAATCGGTCGTATTATCTTGTTTTTGTTTAATCACCCACCAGGCCAGGCCCAGTATAATAGCGAAATATCCAGCAATGACGATCCAGTCAATGGTTGCCAGTGTTCCCATAAATCTCCTTTATCTCCGTTCTGGTATTTTATTTAATGATCCGGTTAGGTCATACGGACTGCCTTCGTCCTGAAGTGCCAGCAAATTCCGTATCCCACCCCAATTCGAATGATTGACTATGCAGGGTATAATGAAATTAAATTTTTACCACTTTGTTAACGGGAATTTTATTGATGACTCAACCATATCCTTTCCCGCTACCCTATTCACAGAGATCTTTGCAAAACCGTTCTTTTGATCAATATCTGCGTTATCGAAATTTTAAAATCCTCACATATGACTAATATGCTGCGGATTTAAAATTTCTCTTCCCGAAAGCGTTCGGGATGACCAAAAGCCCTGGTTTTTCAAAGTCCTCTCACAGTATATCTAACCATCGCAAAACTTAAACTCTACAGTCCTATAAAGCAATCAATTTAAAACTTTTTCGGGAAATTATTCTGTCCATAAAGAGTATTGATGACTAATAAGTGTATAATATACACTACTTATTGTGAGGTTGCAACTGTTAAGTTTGATTTATTTGGATGGAGGTGAAACCGCAGAGAACGCAGAGCACGCGGAGTTTGTGGGGTGTGAGAATACCTTCTCGCAAAGCCCATTGGTGGCTTGGACCATGTTGTTGGCTGGGCTTTCCTGTCGCTAGTCTCCAGACTAGTGACGATTTCAGTAAGAGTCTCCAGACTCGCCCGAAATGTTATTTATATCGATAACTAATTTAACCTATGGTTCCAATTTGAAGTTATGGTTGTTGCTGGACAAAGTCATAATCTACTTCATTTGCCACAAGCGAGATGGAGGTAAAACCGCAGAATTCGCAGAGCACGCGGAGTTTTTGGGGCGTTATGTGATGGGCTCCACTCCATGCTTTTCGGAGTGGGGTCCATCTAATTCGGGAAAGATGGAAAGTCTGCTGCATTCCAATTAGGTAAAATAGTTGGTGAGGTTTTTAATAGCAGAAAATCCTGCTTTATGGCATATCCTGTCGCTAGTCTCCAGACTAGTGACGATTTCACTGAGAGTCTCCAGACTCGCCCGAAATGTTATTTATATCGATAACTAAATTAAATGATGGTTTCCAATTAGATTTGATGGTTGCTTGGGGTAGATGTATAAGCTACTCTCGTTGCCCCATACGAGATTAGAGACTCTATAAATGTCATCACCATCCCGAAAAATTTCGGGGTGGAGACAGGTAAAGTTTTTTTACTTATCCAATTTCTTATTCCAGCCACCACCGAGTGCGCGGTAGAGTTCTACTACCGAGGTCAACTGCTGCAGTTGATCGTTGATCTGGCTGAGCTCGGCCGAAAGCAGGTTTTGCTGGGCAGTGAGCACTTCGGTGTAGTTGGCATTGCCGTATTTTAAAAGCTGTTGCGAGTAGTCCACCGACTTCTGCAGGGCATCCAGCTCTTTGGTGCGCAGCTCTTTTTTGTCTTCCGCATTCCGGTAGGAGCTCAGGGCATTGGACACTTCGCGCCCGGCATTCAAGATAGTGTTTTTGTAGCGATACAATGCCTCTTTTTGTCGGGCTTTGGAGGCTTTCAGGTAGGCTTTATTCCGGCCCTGATCGAAGATGGGCTGGGTCAGGCCACCCACAATATTAGCAAAAATGGAGCCCGGTTTCAGCAGGTCTTCGAGACGCAGGCTGGAGAAGCCTCCTTCGGCCGTGATGGTCAGAGATGGATAAAAATAGGTACGTGCATTATTCGTGGTTTCAAACGCCGACCGGAAGGCGTATTCAGATGCAATAACGTCAGGACGATTTCGAAGCAGTTGCGCCGGGACGCCCACTTCCAGCGTATCGGGCAGCGATTCATCCGCCAGCGTACCACGTTGTATGGGACCCGGATTGCGTCCCAGTAAAATGCTCAGCACGTTTTCCTGTTCCTGAATACGTTGTTTGATATCGGGAATGGTTACTTCGGCCGAGTACCGGTTGGCCATACTCTGCACCACGGCAGCACCGGTGACAACCGAGCTCTGCTTGAGTTGCTGCATCGTCTGCACTACTTTTTTCCGGTTTTGAACCGTCTGCCGGGTGATGCGCAGCTTGGCATCGAGTGCCATCAGGTTGTAGTAGGTATTGGCAACATCGGCAATAAGTGTGGTTTGAACGGCCCGGCGGGCAGCCTCGCTCCGTAACAGGTTTGCGTAATCGGCCCGTTTGGCACTGCCTAATTTGCCCCAGATATCAGCCTCCCAACTCGTTGACAGGCTTGCGTTGAACTGATCCCGGCTGGAGGACTGACCGGGAAAGGATGAGGCATTATCCGACAGTTCTGAGTGCGTTTCATTTGCATGGGCGTTGAGACTGGGGAGCAACTGCATTTTACTCTGGTATAAATTGGCTTCCGCTTCCCGGATCTGTTGGATGGAAACCTGCAGGTTTAGGTTGTTATCGAGTGCCTCCTGAATCAGATTCTGCAGGTGGGGATCGGTAAACACCTGCTGCCAGGGCATATCAGCCAGTGTGGTGCTGTCCAGTGAAACCGGTTGATTATACAGGTGCTTGGTTTTTACCTCCGGACGCTTAAAATTTTTAGTGATGCTGCAGGCCGAAAAGAGCAGCACGCCAACTCCCGCTATCAATAATTTCTTTAAATGAGAAACTCTCATAAAATGGGTCTGTAGATTTTTAAAACTTGAAATAATGTTGTTGTTCATCGCAAGCAATAGAAGACGTTTACCGGGTTTGTCGGCCGGTTATTTTCTCCTGCAGGGTTTGGAAAATCATAAACAGGATGGGAATCACAAAAATCCCAAACAGGGTTCCCACAAACATACCGCCGATTGCTGCCATACCAATAGAACGGTTCCCGTTGGCTCCCACGCCGGAGGCCAGGGCCAATGGAAGCAGTCCAAAGATGAAGGCAAAGGAGGTCATCAAAATAGGTCGCAGGCGAACCAGGGCACCACGAATGGCTGCTTTGGAAATGCTCATCCCTTCCTGTCGCCGCTGCAGGGCGAACTCCACGATCAGGATGGCATTTTTAGCCAACAGTCCGATCAGCATGACCAGTGAAATTTGCAGGTAAATATTGTTGGATACACCCGCCAGGTTGGCAAAAAGGAATGAACCGGTCAGTCCGATCGGGAGGGGCAGCAGTACGGAAAAGGGAATGAGGTAACTTTCGTACTGTGCACTCAGCAGGAAGTAGATAAAGATGACGCTGAGCGCAAAGATAATAGCCGATTGACCGCTGGTGGATTGCTCTTCGCGGGCCGTCCCGGAATATTCATAGCTGTATTTGGCCGGAAGAACCTGGTCGGCTACCCGGGCAACGGTTTTCAGGGCATCCCCTGAACTGTAGCCCGGCGCCGGTGAACCATTCACTTCGGCAGCGTTGTACATGTTAAATCGGGAAACGGCCTGCGGTCCATAAACTCTTTTAAGATTAATAAAGGAATTGATGGGAGCCATCTCGCCTTTGGCATTTTTAACGTACACTTCGTTCAGGCTGGCTTTGCTGGCGCGATAATTTCGTTTAGCCTTGATCATCACCCGGTACTGTTTCCCGAACCGGTTGAAATCGGAAGCGTACATCCCGCCGTAATAACCCTGCAGTACGGCAAGTACATCGCGAACGCCGATGCCGGCTTTTTTGCATTTGGCCACATTCACCTCCACCTGATATTGTGGAAAATTGGTATTGAATGAGGTGCTGGCAAAGGAAATTTCAGGCTGTTTCATCAGGGTCCCGATAAACTTGTGGGTCATCTGATCCAGCGATTTAAAACTTCCCCCCGAATGGTCCTGCAGGTGCAGCGTAAAACCACCGGTTCGACCAAAACCCGGAATGGGTGGCGGCGCAAAAAATCGAACATTGGCCGCCTTGATCTGCGAAGCTTTCTTGTTCAACTTCTGAATAACGCCATTTATGCCTTCCCCTTCACCGGTTCGTTCTTCCCAGGGCTTCAGCTTGTAAATTTCGAATCCATAGGAACTACCTGCTCCACTGATGAGACTCCGGCCCGTAAGAGATAACCGGGTTTGTATTTCGGGGATGGATTTGGTGATGCTATCGAGCTTGGCCACCACTTCTTTCGTACGTTGCAGGGAAGCAGCGGGGGGTAATGAAACATCGGTGAACAGGAATCCCTGGTCTTCAGACGGGACAAATCCCGATGGGGTGTAGCGCAGCGACAACCAGAAACTAATGGCAAAGAGGGCTACCAGGCCCACGGAAATCCATTTTCGTCGGGTCAGAAATTGAAGGGCTGATTTGTACCGCTGCTGGGTGGCAGCAAAGGCTGTATTGAAACTGGTGTGGAATCGTTCAATTAAACCTATCTTTCCTTCGGGACCTTTGTGTTCGGGTTTGAGAAACAGGGCACAAAGCGCGGGACTTAGGGTTAGCGCATTAACCGCCGATATAAGGATCGCTACGGCCATGGTGATACCAAATTGCTGGTAGAATACCCCGGTTGATCCACCCAGGAAGGTCACAGGAATAAAGACAGCTGCCATCACCAGGGTAATAGAAATAATAGCCCCGGTGATTTCATGCATGGCGCCCACGGTGGCATGCTTGGCTGAGGTTTCCCCTTCATCCAGTTTGGCGTGTACGGCTTCCACAACCACAATGGCATCATCCACCACAATACCAATGGCAAGCACGAGCGCAAACAGGGTCAGCAGGTTGATGGTGAAGCCAAATAAGTAAAGGAAGAAAAATGCCCCAATAATAGCTACCGGCACGGTAATGGCCGGGATAAGAGTGGAACGAAAATCCTGCAGAAAAACAAATACTACAATAAATACGAGAATAAAGGCTTCAAAAAGGGTCTCAACTACCTTCGAGATCGATGCATTTAAAAACTGGTTGGTATCTACCAGGGTGGTGTAGGTCATGCCGGGCGGGAAGTTCGGTTCTGCCTGGTCGACTACTTTCTTCACGCGTTGAATAACTTCCCGGGCATTGGAGCCGGCCGACTGATAAACGGCGACCGATGCACTGGGATGACCGTTGGTTTCGTGAATACCGGCATAGGTCTGTGAGCCGAGTTCGATATCCGCCACATCTTTCAGGCGGAGTACATCTCCATCATCGGTGGTTCGAATGATCACATTTTTATACTGTGATACCTTTTTCAACCGGCCGGAATATTTGATGGTGTATTCGAATGCTTGTTTCCCATTTCGACCAAAATTACCGGGAGCAGCTTCCAGGTTTTGATCGTTCAGGGCCTGTGTGATATCGGAGGGATCGAGTCCATATTGACTCATCACATCCGGCTTCAGCCAGATCCGCATGGCATAATCGCCCGTACCGAAAACGCGGGCCTGACCTACGCCATTTACCCTTTTAACCTGGGGCACCAGGTTGATTTTCGCGTAATTATCCAGGAAGGCTTCATCGTATGTATCGTCAGGGCTGTAGATGGAAAAGATTATCAACATGCTCGTTTGTTGCTTGGTGGTCGTCACACCAGAACGGACGACTTCCTGCGGCAGTAAACTAGTGGCCCGTGATACCCGGTTTTGAACATTTACGGCGGCGATATCGGGATCCGTCCCCAACTTAAAATATATACTGATATTGGCTGATCCGTTGTTGGATGCCGTCGAGTTCATGTAGATCATGTTATCGACCCCGTTGATCTGCTCCTCAAGCGGGGTGACCACGCTGTTCAGCACCGTCTCGGCATCGGCACCGGTGTAATGGGCGGAAACCTGGACGGTGGGCGGGGCGATTTCGGGATACTGGGTGATGGGCAGTTCAACAAGGCCCAGGATACCAAGTATCACAGTGAGGATAGAAATGACGGTCGATAATACCGGTCTTTCTATAAATTTCTTAATCATGAGGAATAATGTTCAATTTGGTGTCAATTATTGAAATACAACTGCGGCTTCACAGACGACAAATCTAATCCTGGTAGGGTTCCCGTTGCTGTTGATATGAGCGGAACAGGCTGTCGGAGTTAACTGATTGAGGTTGGATGTTCATTCCATCCTGCATTTTGTTCAATCCTTCCAGCACGATCTGGTCGCCGGATTGGAGTCCGCCGGTTACGACATACATCTTGGGGGTGGATTGCGAAAGGATCTTGATCGGTGCACTCTGTACCTTCCCGTTTTTGTCGACTTTATAGACAAAATGGCGGTTCTGCTGTTCATATGATGTTTTCTTGGGGATAAGAAGAACCGAGTCCTGAGGCATAGGAATGCGAATAGTGCCGCTTCCGCCACTGCGCAAAAGTTTTTCGGGGTTGGGAAATGTAGCCCGGAAATTTGCGGAGCCCGTGGAGGTATTGATCAACCCGCTGGAGATCTCCAATTTACCCTTGTGTTTATACAACGAGTTATCAGCCATGATCAACTGGATGGGCGGTATCTTTGCGATTTTTTCACGCAGTTCGGTGCCTTCCGCTTGCTTGGTCATTTCCAGTAGCTCCCGCTCACTCATCGAGAAATACGCATAAATTTTTGAAATATCGGAAACCATGGTCATCGGTTTGGAGATATTGGGATTCACCAGGCTCCCCACACGGTAAGGGATATTCCCGATCACACCGTTGGCGGGACTTTTAACCGTAGTATACCCCAGGTTCGTCTGGGCATTTTCCAGTTGAGCTTTGGCCTGTGCCAGGGCGGCTTTCTTTGATTCCAGAGTATATTTGGCCGATTCTACATCAAATTGGCTGACGATCTCCTTATCGGCCAGCGGCTGGGTCTTTTTCAGGTTCATCTTGGCCGTATTTACGGCCGCTTCGGCCGCTTCAATATCGGCTTTGGCAGAGCGTACCTGTTGCTCGTATTGCTCACTGTTCAGTTGGAAAAGTTTCTCGCCTTTTGTTACTTCATCGCCCTCATCCACATACATCTTCGTGATATAGCCATCTACACGGGGACGAATTTCCACGGTTTGATGCCCCTGCAATGTTGCTGGGTATTCAGCATAGAGGACCGTTGAGCGTGGGGAAATTTGAATCACGGGAAACGAGGGGGCCTGCTGTTTGCGGTTCGGCGCAGCCTGATTGCTGCTGCAAGAGACCGCTGTTACACCAAGCAATATGGCAAACATCAGCGTCTTCAGAAAATAATTTACATTCATGAATTTATTACGGATACAGATTAATAATTAAAAGTCGCTACAATTAGTTGATAATATCAACAAATACTGAATTCCTGCGTGTTTTCATGTATTTGCTCAAGCACATCATAAAAAATTTCCAGGTGCTTGTTATCTATATTATCCAAAATGGTCTTCAGCACTTCGTTTTCCACATTTAGTGCTTTTTCCAGTATTTCCAGCCCGGGTTTGGTCAGCATCAGCACTTTTCGGCGTTTATCCTGTTTATCAGGAACACGAACCAGGTAGTGTTTATTCTCCAAACAGTTTATTTGCCGCAAAATCGCGGATTTATCCTTGTTTAGCGTTTCTGCAAGCGTATGCTGAATCAACCCGTCTTGATTATTGAGCATATTCAAGAGCACCATTTGGTTCACCGTTATATCGATATCGTGATGATCGAAGCAGACGTTGATCTGTTTAACCAAAGCTTTAACGGTAAGCCCGATTCGGTTTCCAAATGGATTTTTTAAACTCATATTTAATGTTGAATTAAGCTAACTCTGTCTAACGGAGTCACAAGAAAAGGGATTTAGTTGATATATGCAACTAATTAATTCGATATTAAATGGTTTGGGAAGGGAAGAAATGTTGAATTTTAAATTTTGAATGGGAATTGAGCGGGAGCGGAGCTCCCTATTAGCTTTACAATGATCAGTTGGTTGGTGGGCTCCACCCGTTTTTTGGGTGGGATCCACCTAGATTTAAACTGATCACCTTGGTAATCACTAAATGTTTTTCAACTAAAATTCGTTGTTTAATTCTTTAATTGAAGTTTCTTCGGCTAGATGGACCCCACTCCGGAAAGATTGGAGTGGAGCCCATCCTTTTTTCATGTGATTCTAACTAAATTACGCCGCAGAGCGACGTAACGAGTATCATTTTACAAATGAATTAAAACCATTATCCTTCACACTTCAAACCTCTGTGCACTCCGCGTACTCTGCGGTTATATTAATTCCTGGATTGATATAACCGCTGCAACACCGGTGCCAGGTGTTCATTCCAAATAGCATATCCTTTGTCATTCAAATGCAGCACGTCATCGCGAAAGAGAGAATCGTCCGGTTTACCGTCGGAACCCAGCAGGGGCGTGGCCAGGTCCACATAAAAAAGGGGACCGTTTTGCTGGTTGTAGGTTTTGATTTGCTGATTGGCCCGTTTCATTTTGGGCCAGTAACTCCAGCGGCTGGAACTGGGTTTGATGGGCACATAGACGAATTTGATATCGGGGAAATCTTTCAGGATGTGATCCGTCAGCTGTTTATAATCCTGCATCACCTGTGATACCGGTTTGTCGGCAGCGATATCGTTGTCCCCGCAATAGAACACGATCATGGATGGATGATATTTACCGATCACCTGGTCGTAATAAAATTGAA
>Ga0102944_1001382_pt1 | contig 16155 bp, 17 predicted proteins | sample SalPonD_shore_MG_FD_78172 | JGI IMG/M metagenome (GOLD analysis project Ga0102944, IMG submission 78172) | Salt pond soil microbial communities from South San Francisco under conditions of wetland restoration - Salt Pond MetaG... | ecosystem: Environmental > Aquatic > Marine > Intertidal zone >...
AATAAACGTTTTATGCTATCAGGGTTAGCCCGAATATTTCACACTAATTAAAATAAAATTATCATAACTTTATGGTATATATTGAGAACCATTTATTTTAAGGGTTTAAAAATTATAACAGGGTGTAAAACGCTGCGAAATTTTCCCCTCTGCTGCGTTGAAGTTAAAATGGATTACTCAACGTCCCGAACGCTTTCGGGGCGATTCCGTCACCATTTTACCCCTTGTCCCGAATGCCTTCGGGGTTGCTGAGAAAAAAATTCCTTGGTGAAATATCCGGGTTAGCCGGAATATCTTAGACCTATTTTAATGAAATTGACGTAGCTCTTTGGTAAATAAAAAATTGCTTTCAATTTAGAGGATATATTTTTATAACACGCTTTTTGGATACTGAGAAAAAAATTAATTCGTAAATTAAGCTCCACTTTAATTTTCTAAGGGTCGTAAACCATTTTTAAAAGCTAAAATCGTAAAAATTCATAAAAAGAGGGCTTTGAAAAACCAGGGATTTTGGTCAAGATCAAAGCTTGAGTGATATTGGACAAAAGACCGGTTTTGCAAAGCCTTCTGGGAATTTACCAACACTGGTGGTTTCACAAGTCCTTCACCTTCATTCCGTACCCCTTCTGTCACTAAATTGTGTTCTTTGTAATGTTATTCTTTTGACGGTAACAACTCAATATCATCATAATCAGCATTGGCATATTCCCCGGTACTGTCTCCATCGCTTAAAATCAAAATAGCTAATGGTTTTTTGGGCGGATCATCTCCGAATACTCTTCGATAATCTTCAACGATATTTCGTTTAAAAGTAATCCATTGCCCCTCATTTTCACGTCCTGATGCCAAAACGATAATATGTTGGTTGCCAAAGAGTTTCGATAACTCCGTGCCAACCGGTAAAGTAGAGCTCCAGGTGTAACGTATCGATTTGGGGACTTTCTTAAATAGTACATGTCCCAAGTCATAAACTACGTAGATACTTGCAGCCGTGTCATTGGTGTTGTTGTTGTCTTCGTTGGCCCCTTTTGGAATGCTGTTGACCCGCCATTTCCAGCTTAAGATCGGGGTCTCATAAATATTGACATCCTTGTTAATCAACGGGAAATTCAGATGTTTGGCGCTGCTCCCCTCATAATGCAGGTATTGGTTATTCCCTTCTTTTTTTACCACATATTTATATCCGCTTTTTTCTTCCGGCGAATAGGTAGATGGACGCCGCTCCCCATTCCGGTTATACCATTCGCCGGGAATTTGTCCAAGGGTATCATTCTCAAAATTATCCAGTATAACCGTGCCGTCGCTCAATTTCTGAACATGAAATTTTGCATCCTTAATACTTTGAGCCACCACTGAGTTGATCGTGATTAAAAGAAACAGAGTAAATAAAGTAGAGATTTTCATCTTAACTTGATTAATGCATGATATCAGAATCAGAAAACGTAGTTGGAAAGCAGGATATTTCTGGTTTTGTTGTAATGATCTTTTAAATTCATACCTAACTTAAAACTTATAACCTGAACATCTCCCGCATGAATAAACCGGAGAATCCATCAAAACAAAAAAATATAGCCAAAATTAGTTGTCTAATGGTAACGGCTAACCGTAAGAGACTGATGAAACGTTCCATTCAATGTTATAAGAATCAAACATATCGCAATAAAGAGTTAGTTATTATCGATGATGGAGAACAGGATCTTTCCGGTGCGCTGGAGATGATCCCGGAAGATGAACTGGTTTATAAAAAACTGGAACGAACTCCCGATAATACACTGGGAAAATTGCGAAATATTTCGCTGGATGCCGCGAATGGGGACTACATGGTACAATGGGATGATGATGACTGGTATCACCCCAGACGCATAGAATTACAGGCAGAAGTAATTGATGCGGGATATGATGCCTGTTGTTTATCCGCCGCCCTCATGCATTTGGATGATCCAACATATATGGAACATCCTTATGTCGGGGTTTTGCCGGAAGGAATTCCCGGAAGTATTATGCATCGCAGAGATGAGGAAATCCGGTATCCGCATACCCGCAGGGCTGAAGATACGGTATATATGAAAGACTGGATGGATAAAAAATACACGAAATTGCAGGATGAGTATGCATATTTATTTATTCGTTGTTATCATGGAAGTAATACGTGGGAAAAAGATCACTTCCTGCGGCGTATCAGAAATAATCCCATTGACTTCATAAGATTTGTCTGGTTCAAATATTTAAGGAATGACCTGTTTGCTCACCCCAAATTCAATTTGACGAACAAACAACTACAGACCTTCAAACAATATCTTATAGAGTCACAAAAACTAAATCTGTTGTAGCAGACGGAGAGATGAGAATAATATTTCTACAATCCTATCCTATTTACCATGATTTATTGAGTACCTCGCGCTGGCTGGCTCTTGAAAACCGGGATAAATGGATGCCGGGTATATTATCTAATGAAGGATTTGAAACGGAACTGTGGGCAACGGCTGATCAAAGCCTGGAAACCAACTATCATCATAATCAACTGGGATCCTATACGATTCGCCTGTTTGAAGTTACCGGGCGTCATCGAAATACCAAATTTGATTACAGTAAACACCTCATAGATTATGCGCTAAATCATCGGCCGGATCTCATATTTATAAAAGGGGTTGATGGCGGAAGTGGCATCCAGCTACTGAACAAAGTTATTCTTCCGAAGTATATTCCTTTCATATTTATTATTGGAGGTAAATTTTATAACAAATATGTCCCGCAAGCAGATGCCATAGGATTTGAAACTTCTTATCAGAAAAATCAGTTGAAGAAACCGAGTCCTTGGTCGATTCACAAAAAAATTCCATCCGATAAATTATTTCATATCCCCAAATCTGTTGATACGCATCATTTTTGCCCAAATTCCGAAATTGTAAAAGATTTTGATGTAATATCCACAGGCCGACTTGTTTCCGGCTATAAGAATTATGATGAGTTGGGGAAATTGAGTTCGGTTTTGAAAATAGTTCTCATTGGGGATGGTCCCGAAAAAGACAAGTTACAACGACAATTTCCGCACTTGATCATGCCGGGATATATTTCTCATGAAGATCTCCCCAATTATTTAAACAGAGCTCGCTTGTTTTTTCATACCGGGCTACGTGATTTTTACCCCCGGGCACTTTCCGAAGCCATGGCCTGCGGACTTCCCTGCGTCGCTTTTGAAGAAATCATTACCCGGGATGTATTGCCGCCTTCATGTGGATTGCGGGTATCCACACACAACTATGTTAACCCCATCAAATATCTGTTACGGAGCCCTAAAAAACTTAAGGAATACTCCAGGAATGCCCGTCAACATGCTGAGGAAAACCTTGGGATATTCTCTTCACGCAAAGCAATGTTAGCTATGCTGGAATTGCTGCATTCAAAAAATGTTATTGATTTGCCCAGAGCTATAAACATAACTTGAGATGTATTTGCGTTCGGGAAGTGCAGTCGAAGCACGCCCGGTGCTGGGAACGCGTGAACAGCAGCAAACGGTTTGTTATTTGGTATTTTACCGTAGCCACAAATCGAGTCTGGAGACTCTTTTTAAAGTCGTCACTAGTCTGGAGACTAGCGACAGGAAAGTCCCTTTATTTCGTTCCACTCCCCTGCTGTCGCTGAACTCCAATCAGGATGACGTTTTAGGTAGGACACTTAACGAATCGCAAGGTCAATACCCAAGCGCTATAGCCGCCTTAAACCCACCCACTTTATACCAACCTGCAGACCAAAACGCTCGTTATAGAGCTGACCGGTGTCAAAAGCAACTCCAGTAGTTAATCTCAAATTATTCTCCGGCGAAATCAGGTATTCTGTTTGTAAATAAGTGGAAAATTCATCTACCCTGATATCGCTCAAGGGGATGTATTCTCCATTTTGTTTTGGATATTGATCACTGCTTGTACCATAATTACGTGAATAGGTAAACAATGCTTGATATCCCAGGCGATGGGTAAGTTGTCCCTTAATTCCCAAATGCTGGGCAACAATAATGTTATTGGTTATGGTACGCTGTCCTTTAAAATTGGGATTGGGTTCATTTAATAGAAGTGGATTACCTATTACCATCCCCTCATAGGTCCAACCGTCTTTATAAATAAAATGGTTGTAATAAGAATCTGTTCCATAAGGTTCATCATGTTTAGCATCAAACAAAGAACCCTGTCGTTTGGTGCTTAAAAACTGCCAAATAATTTTGGATAACCACTTATTATTATCCAACATCAACGCGGCTTCCCAGGTACCATCCCACGGACTACGGAAGCGGGATTCCACGGTATCTTCCAGGTAGAACAAACGGGAAGCCTTGATCTTAAACCCGGGAAATGTCAGTCGCATTCCAAAATCGTAAGCGGCCACCGTATTTCCAATAGCATTTGAAATTTCACCTCCTGGCGCATCACTATTCGGGCTTGCTGCAGATCCCGTTAAAACTCTGATAAAATCACTGAAAGAAGAAGGTAAATGTCCATATCGCGGAGAGGTCCCGCCCCATACTACATTATGAACGATCCCGCCGTATCCTTCAAAAAATTTGTATTGGGCTTTGAGATAAAAATATTTCTGATGCAAATAGGTATTTGCGACATAACGGTCCTTCTCCAGCCAGCCGTGGGCCATCATGGCCTTAAATTGAAAGTATCCATGTGTATATGGAATATTCGTAAAGCCATTCGTAGAAATTTCTATCTTTGGAACAGGCGTTGCGTTACGGCTCACCATCATGGAGCCCATCGCAAGGTTATCAGCACTCAAACCTATGGGATTATAAAACCTGCCCACGGTGAGATTGAGGAAACCATAGCCAATTTTTCCAAAAAGCTGACTGAAAAACAGGGAGCTGTTATCCGATAAGCGGGAGGATAAATTAAACCCGGTCTTATAGCGGAAGCGACTGTTGGATGGGATTTTAGTATAAACTGAATAAAAATCGGTTAGAAAATTATTTGAATATCGGTCAACTCTCCCGTTTTGTTCGGAATAAAACCAAAATGGAAGCGTGCTATTATCGCTGCTTAGCAGTAAATTGCTTTGCAACCCATAATGAAGAGTGGATGATTGACCATATACACTGCACACCCCCAGAACTAATAAACACCCGATGAGACCCGTTAATTTTTTTTGCATCCCGTAGATTTAAATACCTTGAGCTTCAACTGTTTAAATTACATATACGTACTGTAGGCCAAACGATCTTTTTTCTCAATATAGTGACTGCTGCTTTTATCGGTTTTAATGTGATTCCATGTCTTTTCCGCAAACTCGTAAAAAGGTTGTTTCTCGTGCAGCCAGCCGAAATGCAGGCAATAAGGTGTCGTTTTTAAATAATCTCCCTTGCCTGGAATCAGGGAAAATAAATTAATTAAAAAGTTTCGGATAAATTTATTCTTTAATCCCCGCAAATTATAGACGAACTCGTTGCAATAGTATTTACAAACGACATATTCAAAATCAGAATCATGAGTCGTCAAATCACTTACATAATCCAATTGAGGACTTGTATGGCCCTGATGCCAGGGATAGACCGGTACGTTCAACTTAGCCATCGCCATTGCAAGACTCCATTCGCAGGATTCCTCGCTGCGTCCCTGCTCAAGGGTACGACTCCTGAAATGCGTTTCGTCTTTCCGGGCCAACATCTGCTGAGCAAGTTTACAGACCTTCTTCGTAAGGTTATAATCTTCTGCGAAAATCATTCCGGTTTGCACACGGCTGAGGTAAGTCAATCCAAAGCGATTAAGCGTACGCTGACGGCGCCTGAAGAAGATATCCCCAACAATTCCGATATTCTTTGGACCTCCAAAAAAATTATCTGAGACTTGACTACCCGTGATAGAAAAAGGATAAGGTTGGAATGATTGCCACAGGGGATCCGGATCTTTACACCATACTATGTCGCTGTCCAGGAACATGTTACGTTCAAAAAGTAGATATTCATGCAAATTGTGTTTAAATCCTACAATAGAGGCATGATTGGGAGACAGGATGTGTATAACATCAAAAACGTCATCCAAATTTTCTTCTTCGAGTATATCGCGTTGTTTTTCCTCACAAATCAGGGCAACAGGTCGTTCATTATCATGTCGCCTCAGCGAAACAACGGAAGCTACTGCATGTTTTAAATATTTTTTATCGCCGTATGTGGCGTAGATGTATCCTTCCGGTGCCAATTTCTTTTGTTTTATTGAACGTAGCATAGTAATTATTTTCGAGTAAATATAAGCCTAATCTCTTACTATCAAAAAACTTATCGAGCAGCTCGCTTTTTTAATGTTTTAAGCAGGTAATCATACCCTTTTTTCCTGATGATAGTTTGAAATGATCTACGGTATGAGGCTGCCGTAGAAACATCATCAATGACCATGTCCGTAATTTTCCACTCATTACCTTTATAGACCATTTGGTAGTTCACCGGGGTCCTTACCTTGTCAAGTACTGCAACTGTATTAACTTTGGCACTGTCGCCATTCATATCGATCTCTTTATACGTTACATCGGCACGATAAATATCCAGTTTATTGAGCGATTGATCCCGTACAATAGTAGAAAACAAGTCAACGAATTCTCTGCGATTATCCTGGCTCAGGGTATCATAGGTCGTTTGAAGAGCATATTGAGCCATAGCCTTATAATCAACTATGCCATTAATGATATCTTTTAACTTATTTTTCTGCTGCTGGGTATAATCCGTTCCTTTGGGACCCAACAGTTTTTTTATCTGTTTATCTCTCTGTTCAAGTAATTGCTTAATTTCTGCACTATCATGATCCGTAATACCAGCGCTAGCCGTGATAACCGGGGCCTGTAACAGGATCATAAATAAAGCTATTAATAAATAGCTTGAAAAATTTTTGTGACTGATATTCATCATAAATTACAAATGCTTAATTCTTCATTTTTAAAGAAGTCAATGGCATTCCGGCTGCCTGGTATAACTCAGCCATCTTTTTATTAAATTCAAATATACGACGCTTGTAGTTAACTTCCATTTCCAACCGGGTTTTCAGGGCATCGACCATATCTTTTACTTGTCCTATACCCAAATCGTAATCCAGTTGTTCCTGACGCAGCCATTTCTTACTCGTTACAAATGCGTCGTCCGTTTTATCAACCTTGACATCGGCTAAACTAGCCTCTTTATATTTGTCCATGATGTCAAGCATTATTCCATCAACGGCTGCGTCCTTTAAAAATTTTGCTTTTTTGTATTGAATACGATTTTTCTGTATATCGGTTTTGATTTCATAGAAATTTAAATTCTGCCGGATACCCAGTCCAAAGCCCGCTGTTGCATAGTTGGTGTTGTTAATAATAAAGGGATTGGACTGTCTAGGCCGATTGGGTGTATTGGCATAACTGGCGGTTAACCCCAGAAATAACATGGGGTAACTTTGGGCTTTGCGAGCTTTGAGACCAAATTTTGCCGCTTTTATACCCGCTTCAATCCCCTGTATTTCAGCCCGGTTGGACAGCGCATGCTTTTTGTAAAAATCCACCGCATTCAATTGTTGCTGAACAGGATCGAGGAACTGATCTTCAGGTTCATATACGGTCCCGGAATCCGCCTTCAGTAAATAATTCCAGGTTTCCTTAATGAATTGATCATTCTCTTTTACTTCAGCCGCCCGCATGGCAAAGACCGATTTATAGACCTTAAATTTGTAAACATCCGACTGATCGAGGTCAGAATTTCCCTTTTTCTCCATTTCATCGATCTTATCATCGATTTTATTAATTTGGCTTTGCGCATCATCCAGAATGCGTTCCAGCTCCAGGGTCAATACATAACTATAATATAGATCATACAATTTCAGATGAAGTTGCGATTTCTGGGCATTAAATTGATCTCGTGCCGCTTCAGCTCCTGCTTGTGCAGCTTTAACTGCATTATCAATAGCCCCCCAACTAAATAGTGGCTGAATAGCATTGACTTCAGCCCGAGTAAAGATCGACCAGTTTTCCCAATCGTTAGACAGGTTGGGATCCAGATAATATTCATCTTTTGGCAACTTGTTACCATTGGGCCTTACACTGTCGCTTGCTACGCCGGGTACAAGACCATGCTGGGTATTCAAATCGAATTTAGGCAATATCCGCTGCGATTTTGCCTGGTTGACCCGGTTTTCAGCCAGGTTTACATCCTGCTTTCTGAAGTGAACTTCACCTGAATTATTAATTCCTTTCTGAATAAACTCAGATAAAGAGATTTGCAGGGTATCTTGTGCGAAAGAAAAATGGGGAGGAAGAAAAAGAAGGGAGCTGATCAGCAGTAGCTGATATTTAATAGTTTTGAAATTCATAGTCTCATAATATTGTCGAAATTTGAATCAATAAACGACTGGCATGAGTATTTATTTAAGAGCACTTTGCTAAACCGTGCTTTTGTCCAAATTCTTAGGCTTTGACTTTGACCAAAATCACTGGTCTTGCGAAGCCCTCTTTAAATGAATAGCCCCAAAGAAATTTTGGGGCTATTCTATGCGGAGAGTGAGGGATTCGAACCCCCGGACCTCGCGAGAGGTCAACGGTTTTCAAGACCGCCGCATTCGACCACTCTGCCAACTCTCCAGGTTTGTAAAAGTTGTAATTTTTGAACAAGCCGTTCAGGAAGTGATACTCATCTCATCAACTTTCTGATAAGGCCTGAGCACCTGATACAATTTCAGAAATCTCTGTTGTAATAGCACTTTGACGAGCCTGATTATACTCAAGCCGGAGATCCCGCTCCAGTTCTTTGGCATTTTCCGTAGCGTTATCCATCGCCGTCATTCGGGCACCTTGTTCAGCGGCATTAGACTCTAACACGGCCCGCCACAACTGCATGTTAAGATGCAATGGAAGCAGATCATCTAAAATCGCATCGATATTGGGTTCGAAAATGTAATCAATATGCTCTTCATCGGTATCTCCATCCTGTACCAGTTGAACAGGGTCAATAGGTAATACCGACTTAAAAATTCGATTCTGCGTCAATACCGACTTAAATTCATTATAAGCAAGATAAACCTGATCGTATTTACCCGCCAGGAAATCTTTTATAGCTTTATTCATGATGTCGCAGGTCTTGTTATACTGCAGATCATCAAAAAAGCCATCAAATTTTTGGATAACGTTATATCCACGCTTACCAAAATGATTACAGGCTTTACGACCGATCGTGACCAATGAAAGCCGGTCATTTTCATAATATTCGTTCAGATCTTCACTGATCTTCTGTTCAACAACCTTGAACAAATTATTGTTAAAGGCCCCGCATAATCCGCGGTCCGATGAAATGACGATAACCAGTACATTTTCAACTTCATCGGGTTGACGCAACAAAACGTTGTCTTCTTCGGTACTGTAAACCAGTCGTGCTACTACATCCTTAATCTTCTCAGCGTATGGACGTGTATCAACAAGCCGGTTTTGAGCCTTGCGAAGTGTAGCCGCCGCCACCATCTTCATGGCTTTGGTTATCTGCTGCGTATTTTGGATCGATGAGATCCGGTTCCGTATGTCACGAAGATTAGCCATGAATTATGCTTCTTCTGATTCTGATGCTAAAATTTGATCGATTGTTGTTTTCGCGACTTCAGTGAATTTTTCAGCAAGATCATCACCTAAACGTCCGGTTTTTCCAACTTCTTCCATCTCGTCTTCAAACTTCACGCTGACGGTTTCTAGATAATTCTTTTCAAAATCACTAATCTCATCAACCGACAGGCGATCGAGCAGACCTTCATTATTGGCGTGAAGCAAGGCAATCTGCTGTTCAACCGGCAGCGGGCTGTATATATCCTGCTTCAGTAATTCAACCGTACGTTCACCGCGTTTCAGTTGTCGCTGTGTGGTCGGATCCAAATCCGAACCAAACTTGGCAAAAGCTTCAAGTTCACGATACTGAGCCAGATCCAGCTTCATGGTACCGGCCAGTTTCTTCATGGATTTAACCTGTGCAGAACCACCCACACGAGATACCGATGTACCCACGTCAATAGCAGGCCGAACGCCGGAATTAAATAAATCAACATCCAGGAAGATCTGTCCGTCAGTAATAGAAATTACATTGGTTGGAATATAAGCAGAAACGTCACCGGCTTGTGTTTCAATCACAGGCAGAGCCGTCAACGATCCGCCACCTTTCAATCGTGGCTTCAGGGATTCCGGGACGTTATTCATCTGCTGAGCCACATTATCACTGTCAATAATTTTAGCGGCACGCTCCAGCAGACGGCTGTGCAGATAAAATACATCACCCGGATAAGCTTCACGGCCCGGGGGACGTTTCAATAAGAGGGAAACTTCGCGATAGGCTACCGCCTGTTTAGACAAGTCATCATAAATAACCAGTGCATCGCGCCCGGTATCACGGAAATACTCCCCGATTGCTGCACCGGCAAATGGCGCGATGAAGCGCATGGGAGCGGATGCACTGGCAGGAGCAGCCACAATAGTAGTGTATTCAAGCGCCCCGTTTTCTTCCAGTGCCTTACGGACCTGTGCAATGGTAGAACCTTTCTGACCGACTGCTACATAAATGCAGTAAACGGGTTTATCAGATTTTTGCGTTTGCTTCTGGTTAATGATCGTATCAATCGCAATAGATGTTTTACCCGTCTGACGGTCACCAATAATCAGCTCACGCTGTCCGCGTCCAATCGGGATCAAGGTGTCAATGGCCTTAATACCTGTTTGAAGAGGTTGACTTACCGGTTCACGATAGATTACGCCGGGCGCTTTACGCTCCAGCGGCATCGTAATGGTTTCACCGCTTACCGGACCTTTACCATCAATGGAACGGCCCAGAGGATCCACCACGCGTCCGAGAACACCATCGCCCACCTCCAGTGAGGCAATTTCTTTTGTACGTTTTACCGTATGGCCTTCTTCAACAGCACTGTCAGAACCGAAGAGGACAATACCCACATTGTCTTCCTCCAGGTTAAGCACCATACCGCGCACGGGCTCCCCGGCATCATCTAAAGAATCGGGAAGTTCTACAAGCTCACCGGCCTGGACTTTGGACAATCCGTATACACGGGCGATACCATCGCCCACCTCCAACACGGTTCCTACATCGTAGACATCCGCTTCGTTATCGAAACCGGAAAGCTGTTTTCGTAATATGGCAGATACTTCGTCAGGTCTTACTTGACTCATTGTATATTCTATTTATCTAAAACTTTTCGAAATTTCGTTACACTGTCGATTCGGAAAACAGTGATTCGAGCTGATTGATTTTGTGTTTAACGGTACCGTCAATTACAGTATCTTTGATACGAACCGCGAGACCACCTTTTAAAGATGTATCTTTCTTGATTTTAAGATCCACCTTTTTCTGGGTTTCCTTCTCCAAGGCATTTTTAAGCTCAGTAGCTTGATCATCACTAAGATCCTGAGCCACATAGGCATCGATCTTTATGATGCCTGCATATTCGTTATATTTATCAACGAAAGCCTCAACGATCTGTTCTAAAAGATTTTCACGATCTTTCCGGGCCATGAGTTTCAGGAACAAATAGGTAAGTTCCTGAACTTCTTCCCTGAACAGTTTTTCCAATACGGCATGCTTGTCATCACGATTTATAATCGGGCTGCGCAAAAACAGCGTCAAGTCACGTGAATCTTGCAATGTATTGCGAATAAATTGAACATCATTGAGTATGACCTGCACCTCATCGCGTTCAATAGCGAGTTGAAGCAGTGCAGTAGCATATCTTCGAGCTGCCTTGGATATTTGCATTGACGATTACTTAATTCTTTGAAATATCTTTAATGTACTTATCCACGAGCCTGGCATTTTTCTTTTCATCCAATTCAGAATCGATGATGATAGAAGCCGATTTAACCGCCAGCTCAGCCACCTCATCGCGCAGCTCCATCAAGGCACGTTTTTTCTCCTGTTCGATGGTGGCTTTTGCCTGCTCGATGATATGAGCGGCTTCCTCCTTGGATTTTTCGATCCGTTCGTTTCGGATCATTTCAGCCTCATTCATGGCTTCTTTACGTATTTGCTGGGCTTTTTTCTCTGCTTCTCTTAAAGCCTTCTTATTTTCGTTTGAAATACGTTCAGCCTTCCGCATGGCTTTTTCAGCAGCTTCAAGAGACTCTTTGATCGAGATTTCCCGATCTTCCAAAGCCTTCATCATAGGTCCCCAGGCATACTTCTTCAGTAAACCCAGAAATATGACAAACGTGATTAAAATCCAGAACGCAAGGCCAAAATCGACATTTAAAAGGCCTCCGCCAGCTAGCAGATAAGTCATGATATTTCGTTAATTATTGAATTAATTATTTGAATGCCAAAATAGCGCAGACTGCTTCGCCAAACAAGGCAATACCTTCAATCAGAGCTGCAGAAATAATCATAGAAGTTCTGATATCGTTTGAAGCCTCAGGTTGACGAGCACTTCCTTCCATGGCACCTTTACCGATTAAACCAATGCCAATACCTGCGCCAATTGCGCTTAAACCGGCTCCGAGTCCTGCTGCTAAGTATGCAAATTCCATTACTTTATTCCTGTTTTTTTATTTTTTAAGGTTATTCTTTTATGGATTTATAAAAAAGGTAATACAAATATTAGCTTGCGTGCTCTACAGCGTGCTCGTGCTCTTCCATGGCCATACCAATAAACAATGCAGAAAGCATCACAAAGATATAAGCCTGCAAAAGCGATACGAACGCCTTGATAACAAAGATAAATACTGTAAATGCAATCCAGATAACGGATGAACCATATCCGGCTAACGGGCCAAACATATTCCCGAAGAGGAAGATCATACCAATGATACTAAAAATCAATATCTCCCCTGATAACATGTTGGCAAACAAACGAATAGCCAATGCAAAGGGCTTGGTAAACAATCCTACAAACTCAATGGGCATCAAAATAAACCGCACCCATGTAGGAACTCCCGGGAACCAGAATACTTCTTTCCAGTGATCTTTCGATGCATTCCACTGGGTAAATACAAAGGTCAGCAAGGCCAGCGATGCCGTAACACTAACATCCGCCGTTGCCGCCGTCCCCCAGGGAATAAGCCCCATTAGGTTCATAAACGTTATCAAAAAGAACGCCGTGGCAAGATAGGGGACAAACTTTCGGTAATGTTTTTCACCGATATTTGCCTTTGCCACATCATCCCGAATGAATACAAAAAATACTTCAAATAAATTGTGAAAGATCCCTTTGGGTTCTGTCTCCTTCCCTATACCCTCTTTATATCTTCGCGCCAGGGGTATAAATATAAGGAAAGTAATCAATGCACTCAGCCAGAAAAATATTAAGTGAGTAGATATGGACAGATCCAGCGTGACATGCCCTCCGTCAGCTGGCACTAAATCGTGACCGTTCAGGGTAAAGACGTCACTTTCTGCCGCTTCTTCTGTAGAAGAATAAAAGTATAGATGCCCTTTATATAATAGAATTCTCGGTAACTCTAATTCACCGAACGGGGCAAAACTCCACACATAATGATTTTGAACTTCACCAAGTATATCAACCTGATTTTCATCCTCATTATTCGCAGCTTCAGATCCAAATGCGTTGTGCGCACCAATAACTACCAGTAATAAGACTACAAACAGCCTCCTGAAAATGTGTAACATTAACTTTCTGAGTCAGGTTTCGATACTTTTTTGTTTATGAAATTGATTTCGATGACAGAAAAAAGAATATAAGAAATAAATAAACTAACTGTAAAACTAATTCGATGAATTTTTGTAAATACCAGTACGATGACAATGATGCCTGCCAGAACCAGTAGACGCACGCCCATACTGCCAAATACGGCCTTCATGAAGTCGTTTAACGAGGCGCCAAAATATTTATCTACAAAGTAATATCCAACTATTGCATTCAGGGAAGTGACAAAAAATGCCAGCATGAAACCAATGAATGCCGATAGCCCATACCACTTATACACCGGATAGGCCGCCACCGCAATACAGATTGCGATAGCAGACCCCAGCACCTTCGCAAAGGATGCGAGATCATTATTTTTCATTGTTGTTCTTTCGGCTTGACTTCTTCGCTATTCTGTAGATGATATTGAATACGCCCAAAAAACCTACAAGCATACCTGTTAGGAAGCCCCAGGGCTCAGTCTGATAATTACGATCGACCAAATACCCCACGACGATGGGAACAAGCATGGCAGAGGTGATTTCTGCACCTAAAGATAAATATTCAGAATAATTACTATTCTTATTCTGCCTGGGGTTTAACAAAGTTAGCTAGAGCTCTTGGACGAAAGTTCCTTTTTGTCGGAGGAAGTCCCCTTCCCATTGCCAGAATAATGATTGCTCTTATTATTAGAGTTATCATTAGAGCTTCCACTATTTTTCTTTTTCTTATTAATATTCGGATCGGAACTCATTATAAATTGTCCATCGATTTGAGCTCCTTCTTCTACCAAAAGGGTTTTGGTATAAATATCACCTTTCTTAATTACAGCTGATTTACGAAGGATTAGTTTATTTGATACTCGAATTTCACCCTCCATCTCACCTGCTATATCTGCATCAACTGCATAAATATCTCCATCTACATGTCCACTGGATGTCAAAATCAATTTGGTATCTGATCGGGCTTCTCCCTTAATATGACCGGCAATTCGGACATCATTTTTCGAGTCGATTGTTCCTTCTATAGTTGTACCTTCAGTTATCATATTAACGGAAGGCATTTTACTGTTTGAATCTTTGTTTGTATTTGAAGTCTTCACGGTATTCGAAGGTTTATTCTTTTTTTTATCGTTACTGAACATAAATTTTTCCAATCAATTATTTTTTAAAAATTTTCTGGGATCTAAAGGAATTCCATTTTTCCAAAGTTCAAAATGTAAATGAGGTCCTGAACTCATTACACCAGCATTTCCAACAGTTCCTATAATGTTTCCTTTCATCACTATATCACCTTCTCCTTTCCTTAATTCTGCACAATGTTTATAAACACTGATAAAACCGTTACCGTGTTGTATCCTTATGACATAGCCATAATTAATAGTCCAATTGGTACTAATAACCGCTCCTTCAGCAATAGCATGTATTTCGGTACCATTTTTCGCAGCTATATCAATACCATTATGACCTTCTTCACGATTGTATCCACGTGTAAAGGTGCCTTTTAAGGGATAATCAGCAGGAAAATCTGGTGACTGACTCAATACTTTTGAAAATATAATCTGATTATGTGAAAGCATTTCGTAATTTTCAATTTCAGAAAAATCCTGTTTGCCTAATGAATTGTTTACAGAATTTGGTTTATTAACCGCTTTCGTATTCAAACCAGTATCAGAAATTTTAAAAGTAGTATCCGGATTATTAACCAGAACTTGTTTTATGTTAGTAAGCTGACGATCCCTGTTCTTTAGAGAATCATCAAGAGCTCTTACCTTTTTAGAAATATCTATAACCTGAGAACGAAGTTGATCATTTTCTCCTCCAAACATTAAGTTTCCTAACGGGGTTATTTTCAATAATAACATAACCACCAAGAGAAAAACAACAAAACTACCACCATAGATAAAAAATAAATTTTTAGGTCTGAACTTAAACGTCTCGTACGACTCAGGTTCATCTTTATCGAACAGCACGAAATTGAGCTTTTGTTCACTGTTAATAAATAAAATTTTTATGAAATCTATGATTGATTGCACAATATAAGACTAATTGATTTCCTCGTAAAAACTACCAATTTTGTAATGTAATTTAACTGCGTCTCTTTCGCAGCCTTGAATAACATCAAAATTTAAAACCCGACATTAAGCACGTTTATTACGAATTGTAAAATTATTTAGATCTGAATTCTTTTTAGTATTTTCATTCCATTATAATCAAATTATCAAACAATTCCGAAAGCCTGCATGTCAAATATTCACGGTTATATAAACTAATAATTTCCTGGTCAGGTTCCGGCATTTCGTCGTTTTTCCACTTTTTAAACATCGTCCATAACGTTTCTTCAATTTGTCCGTAATCATCAGGCGGGGCTATGAAAGAAGCATTATATTGCTGCAGCAATCGCTGAGCTTCACCTTTATACACAAGGCCAAGAATGGGTTTTCGGCTTCCCACATATTCATACAGTTTGCTGGTGGTCACCTGTTCATTGTTTTTTCTGAAATTGGCCTGCATCCATAACACATCCG
>Ga0102944_1001383_pt1 | contig 16153 bp, 10 predicted proteins | sample SalPonD_shore_MG_FD_78172 | JGI IMG/M metagenome (GOLD analysis project Ga0102944, IMG submission 78172) | Salt pond soil microbial communities from South San Francisco under conditions of wetland restoration - Salt Pond MetaG... | ecosystem: Environmental > Aquatic > Marine > Intertidal zone >...
AGCTTGATTTCCACATATTACTAAGTAATCATCTTGGATCTTAAATTGCTCCAAAAGTTTTTTTATTCCAAGGGATAAAGTATAGGATGTAGCAAGAGTATCCGCTCCAGCAAATTGCTTATCCGATAATAAATAGGCTTCATCAATACCCATTGCTAAAGCTTGTCGTAAAGCATCTTCTGCTTGCGGAGGCCCCATTGTTAACGCTATGGTTTCTGCTCCGTACTCCTTTTTAATCTGTAAAGCTAGCTCAATAGCATTTTTATCCATAGGATTCACCATAGAAGGTACTCCCTCTCTTATGAGACAATTAGTCTTGGGATCAATTTTGACTTGTTCTACGGCGGGAACTTGTTTTATACAAACAAACACTTTCATTTTAATAATATCTCTGTGAAAAATATTTTATAATATTAATTAAAAATCTATTAATCTTAATAAAATTTTGAAAAATAAAAACAATAATATCAGTAAAATAAATCATTTATAAAATAAGTAGTTGAAAAAATTATGGTAAAAATTATTATATTTATTCTACTCCTTTTCGGAGTAAACTACTTCCAATGACCATTCGCTGGATTTCTGAAGTCCCCTCATAAATTTCTGCCATCTTCGCATCTCGAAAATAGCGTTCAACATCATATGATTTCGTTAATCCATATGCTCCATGGATTTGAATAGCTTGGTTTGCTGCCCGCATTGTTGCCTCAGAAGCATATAACTTAGCCATTGAACCAACTAGACCATAATTTTCCCCTTCATCGCATAGAAATGCTGCCTTATAGGTCAATAATCGAGATGCTTCGATTTCGGTCGCCATATCGGCAATTTTATATTGAATTCCTTGAAAACTTCCAATCGGTTTTCCAAATTGCACACGTTCGTTCGCGTATTTTATAGACTTTTCTAAACATGCTTGTCCTAATCCAACGATTTGGGCTGCCATTAAAATTCGCCCATAATCAAGGATAGCCATTGTTAATTTAAAACCATCTCCCCTTTTTCCTAATATATTTTCTTCTGGAATTCTAACATCTTGAAATACTAATTCGGAAGTATTCGAGGCTCTTACACCCAATTTTTTTTCTCTAACACCCACAGAATATCCTGGAGTATCTGTGTCGACAATAAACATGGTAAGCTCTTTTCTTCTGCCCACTTTTCCAGTAGTAGTAACTACCAATAAGGTTTCAGCAATCCCTCCATTAGTGGCAAAAATTTTATTTCCGTTCAATATATATTCATCACCATCTTTGGTTGCTGATAATTGTACACTCTGAACATCTGAACCAGCATTAGCTTCTGTTAAGACAAATGCTCCTAATTTCTCTCCAGATGAAAGAACAGGTAAAAATTTCTTTTTTTGTTCTTCTGTGCCAAAAATATAGATGGGATAAGAACAAACAGATGCGGGAACCGCAAAAGTTATAGACCAAGAGGCATCTATACGCCCAATCTCTTCAGTGGCTATAACAAACGCTAATGTATCTAATCCCGCCCCTCCATATTCTTGAGGGATATTAATACCAAAATATTTCATACGTTTCATTTCTTCCATAACACGAGGATCTAATCGTGATTTTTCATCGCTCTCAGCTGCGATTGGTGCTATATATTCCTCCGCGAAATTTCGTGTTACATCTCTTATCATCTTGTGCTTATTTGAAAGATGAAAATCCATTTTTTTCACTTTATAAAATTTATTTTAAAATAATTTAATATTTTTTTAATAAAAGTTAGTTCTCAATAATTTAAATATCTGATTTCAGAAAAGAAAATTTGGAAATAATCTAAAAATAAAAAACTTTTAACAGACTATGATAATAAACAAATTTTAAAATTAGAAAAGAATTTTTAACTATAACTATAAATAAAGTTTTTTATTTGTTGAAAAAGTGTAAAAAAATGGACGATGAAAAAATCAAAAGAGAAAAAGAAAAATGGGAAAAAAAATTTGAGGATGCCCGTGAACGAGATATGAAATTTCAAACTGATTCTGGAATACCCCTAAAACGTTTATATACTCCTTTAGATGTGAAAGGAGATTACCTAGAAAAGATAGGTTTTCCTGGACAGCCCCCTTATACTCGAGGAGCTTATCCCACAATGTATAGAGGTAGAATTTGGACCATGCGCTTATTCTCTGGCCATGGAACACCCGAGGAAACAAATGAGCGTTGGAAATTTCTCTATAAACATGGGGAAACTGGATTTAGCGCGGCAGTAGATGCATTAACATTCAATGGAATAGACCCTACCAATGAAGATGGGGCCGCAGAAGTAGGCACCTCTGGAGTACCTCTTTATTGTATTGATAATTTGTTTGCCCTCACTAAAGATATACCAATTGATAAAATAAGTGTTGCTCTAATCGTAGAACCCTTTACATCGGCCCCAGTGTGTTCGATGTATTTTAATATGGCAAAAAAAAAGGGATATGATATCAAAAATCTTATGGGTACTACTCAGAATGATATTTTAACTATGACAGTAGGATTTATACCTTATAAAAATGTACCACCTAATCATCTGCTACGATTGGCATGCGATTTTATCGAATGGACGGTTCCTATGGGAAATGTGCCCAAATGGCATCCTATAAATTTCACAGGATATAATTACCGAGAAGGCGGTATTGATGCAGTCCAAGAATTAGGATTTGTATTTGCCAGTGCTTGTTCTCATATTGACAATTTAATCGGAAGAGGATGGAAAGTGGATGATTTTGTAAATAGGCTTGCCTTTCATTTATCGGCTCATAAGGACTTTTTCGAAGAAATAGCAAAATATAGAGCGGCTAGAAGAATCTGGGCAAAATTAATGAAGGATCGATATAATGCACAAGATCCGAGATCTATGCAATTTCGATTTCATGTGCAGACAGCAGGAAGTTCTTTAACAGCACAGTTTCCCAAAGTCAATATTATAAGAACTTCGATTCAAGCATTAGAAGCCACCTTGGGTGGATGTCAATCACTTCATACAAATTCTTACGATGAAGCAATATGCCTTCCTTCCGAAGAAGCCGCTTTAATTGCTCTCAGAACTCAGCAGGTTATTGCTGATGAAACTCGCATCGCAAACACAGTTGATCCTATGGCGGGTTCTTATTATGTGGAATGGTTAACTGATGAAATAGAAGAACGCGTATGGGATTATATGGAAAAAATGGAAAAAGTGGGCTCTATAGACAAAGCACTATCAACAGGATGGTTATATAAGGAAATGAGAGATGCTTTTCATAAGAGACAAAAACGAATGGAGAGAGGAGAAGAAATTAGCTTAGGAGTTAACAAATATCCCGTTCCCTATGATGAAGTAACAGACGTATTTAGAACAAATGATGAGGCAATGAAAATTGAAATTGAACGAATTAAAAATTTAAAGAAAAGAAGGGATAATAAAAAATTAGAAAATATTCTCGATAAATTAAGAAGAGTCTGCGAAAAGGAAGAAAATGTAATGCCCGTAGTAATGGAAGCTACTAAAGAAGGTGCAACTATTGGAGAGATATGCGATGTATATAGAGAAATATGGGGAATTTGGGAACCTCCCTTAGCGATTTAATGGTGAAAAGGTGAAAAAAATGGAACAGAAAAAAAAGATAAGAGTATTAATGTCAAAACCTGGAATTGATGGACATTGGCGTGGTGGAATAGTTGTTTCAAGGGCATTAAGAGATGCTGGGATGGAATTAATATTTGGTGGATTTCAAAATATAGATCAAATTGTTGAAACTGCTATTCATGAGGATGTAGATATTATTGGAATGAGTATTCATAGCGGAGCACATTTTGCCTATACTAAAAAACTAATGGATAAATTAAAAGAAAAAGGTTTGAAAGATGAGTTCATGGTTTTATTAGGGGGTGTAATACCAGCTAAAGATTTTAAAAAATTAAGAGAAATGGGCGTTGCGAATGTCTATGGGCCGGGAACCATGACCTCTCAAATCGTTGATTTTATCCAAAATAACTTAGAAAAATAAATCTTTTTTTTAAACCTCTTTAACTTTTTTAACAGTATTTTTCTTGAAAATAATCCTAAATTTTTGATGATTTTTATTAATTTTTCATAAAATAATAATAAAATGTATAACTTGTCAAAGTATAGAAGAAGAATACTTTTTGATGAAGTATCAAAATATTTCTTTTCATAATTTTTAACCAGTTGATTATCTTGAGAAAAGACTATAACATCGAAGAGTTATGCGAGAGATTTAAAAAAAAGGATAATATTGCGCTAGCACGATTAATAACTCTTATTGAGAATAATCCGGATCTTGCGGAAGAGATCTTTAAGCATTTAAACAATATAACCAACGAATCATATATTATTGGAATTACTGGATCCCCTGGAGTGGGAAAGAGCAGTTTAATAAAAGAGCTTACAAAAAGAATTGTTAAGGAAAATAAAACAGTGGGAATAATTTCAATAGATCCCACCTCTCCCTTTAGTGGAGGAGCATTCTTAGGAGATCGAGTAAGGATGATAAATATCTCTTGCCATCCAAACGTATTTATGCGTAGTTTAGCGTCAAGAGGCTATAAAGGTGGAATTTCCCGAGCTGTATTTGACATTTCCTTATTATACGAAGCTTATGGATTAGATATTATCATAATTGAAACTGTAGGAGTGGGTCAATCTGAATTTGATATATATAATTTAGCATATACCACAATTGTGATGCTCGCTCCAAATATGGGAGATGCTATTCAAATGCAGAAAGCGGGAATAATTGAAATAGGTGATATTTATGATGTGAATAAAAAAGATTTGGGTGGGGAAGATCTTATTGTTCAAATTGAAATGATGTTAGATGATGCTACAACTACCCAGAGCGGATGGCGCCCACCAGCACTCATGACTAATTCCATCAATGGTGAAGGTGTGGATGCGTTACTCAAAAAAATTTGGGACCATAAAGAATACTTGGAATTGTCCGAATTAATAAAAGAACGAAAAAGCAGACGATATATCTATAAGATTAAAGAATCAATGATTGATAAAATAGAATCCATTATACTTCAAAAGCTATTTACAAATAACGAATTAAATGAGATGGCTTCAAATCTTCTCGAGAACAAATTTGATATATATAAAAACTTGAAAGAAATGTTTAATAAAGTTCATTTCGAACTTAAAAAAGATAAATAAAATCTTAGATATTAGGGTTCTGGAGTTAAAAGTTCTGGAAATTTATTCTCTTTTTTCAATTCTTCTGATATTATTTGATTTAACAAATTCTCTTTTTCACTTCCTCTCAATACCTCTAATTTACGGATATTTAACGGATCTACTTTTTCTCTTAATAATTTTAATTCAAGTTCCGTGGGAGGTTTTGTGGTTTCTAAATTTTCTGGGATAATTAGGTCAAATTCCGTGTTTTCTTGCACCTCTTCAAGATCCACTTCTGGATGAATAGTACCGATTTTCATTCTCTTAGTTTCTTCATCAAATGTTAAGTATGCAAGATTTGTTATCATACACTGAGGTCCTGATCCCCCACCGACATTTTTAACCCCATTTTTAAATCCCACTCCGGAAATAAAATCCATTTTATCTGATGAAACAAATGTCCTTTTATCGTGTCTCGGACAATAAAAAAACTGACCCCGAGAATAAAGCATGGAAAAATCTGCGATACCTGCACAGCCAGGAAGCCTTACTTTTGGCTTTTTCCAATCTCCAATTACAACATTATTAGTATTCCCATATTCATCAATCTGGGCAGGTCTAAAAAATTCTATGGTAGTTAAGGTATCTGAGGGCAGAGATTCTAAAGTACATTCACTAGATGACTGGAATTTGTATCCCCTATGTAAATTCATTTCAAGATATAATAATGAAACTTGCCTGGCTTCATATACAAATGTATTGCCCATTATATAATGATAAATTGCATCTGGCGCATGTGTAACTTTTGCTAAGGTAAAAGCAGCCCATACCAAGGGTGTGGATACTCCAACTATCATAATATCGTCATTTTTTACCTCGCGAGCTAATAAAACCGTCATTAATTCATCAATCGTATAATTATTTCTCATTTTATCTTATTCCTCCTAAAGTAATATTTCCAATATGGATTTTGCGCCTCCCGCTTCTTCTAAATAATCTGCATGAGACTTATTAGTAATATATTTTTCTTGATATTTTTTAAAATCCATATCCATGTATTTTTGAATATGGATAGGATCAAAGGTATAGAATGGAAAGCAACTAGTTGGATGAGCCCCGAAGGGAACTCGGACAACTCCTTGAACGGATTGATCTGGAATTTGAGCATTTCTCGATAAATGAACAATATCTTCTGTTTCTACTAACTTTTCTGTAATGATTATCGTATTTTTGGCTGTCTTTGCCAAATCATCATCTAACCAGACTGCACCTTGTATATTTGCATTTCCATATTCATCACAATAATTTACATGTACAAGGGCAACATCTAAATCGATTTTAGGTACTGCCATTAACTCTGTTTCTGATCCCAGAGGATCTTTAAATTTTTTAATGTCAGATCGAATTTTAGTGAAATCCGTACCAATAATACCCTTTAGAGGCATAAATGGAACTTTTAAATAAGAAGCTTTTAATCCTAATGCTGTTGAAGCCTCAGATTCTTCAACAACTTCTATTGTTCCTTTTTCAACCGCCTCTCTATAATTTTTAGCCATTCCAAAAATTTCAATACTTACAAAGGAAGAACGTATTTTGGAAGCACAGCCGGCTGCAACCAACATATCAACATCCAACCCTCCTACAAAAGTTAAAATTGTTAAATCTTTTTTCTTTTGTTTTATTATTTCTCTGCATGCACTCATTGGTTTTCTCCAAAACGATAATCCCCCTAACCCAATGAGATCTCCATTGCGAACGTATTTTGAGATGGCTTCTTCCAAACTTATTAATTTAGATGTTCTCAAGACAAAATCCACTCTTAGCTTTAATAAAGAAAATCTTATTTTTGTTTAATAGTTTTCTAAACATTTCATTTATATAGAAAAGCAAAAGAAAAAAAATTTGATTAAATGAGATATTAACAACTAAATAAGGAATTTAGATAATATTAAAAAATAATATATTGGTCACTTTATTATACATATTTTATGATTCAAATTGTATAAAGAAAGAAAAGAGGTAAAAAAATATTAGAAAGCGCTTAAAACAAGGGTTAATTCAGGTTTATTTTGGACGTGGAAAAGGCAAAACAACAGCAGCTCTTGGGCAAGGTCTTCGAGCCACTGGACATGGATTTAAAGTCTATATGATTCAGTTTATGAAGGGAGATATTAAATATGGGGAAATTGACGCTATTAAAAATATTCCAAATTTTGAAGTAAAACAATTCGGCACAAAAGAATTAATAGAAATCCCAGGAAAAATTGATTTGGAGGAGGGAAAAAAAGCGATTGCATTTGCAGAGAAGATAATCTCTGACAAGGAATATGACATTATTATTCTTGATGAAATAGGGGTTGCAATTGAGATGGGTGTTGTGAATATTAATGACGTTATGAAGTTAATTGAAAAAAAACCAGACAATGTAGAATTGGTTTTAACAGGGGGTCAAAAAATGCATCCCAAACTAAGAGAAAGAGCGGACTTAATTACGGAAATGAAAATGATTAAACATTATTACTCTTCTCAAGGAATCACAGCGCGATATGGGATTGAATACTGATTTTTTACATATTTCTTCCAAAATTATAAAAAAGAAAAAAAATATATAAATCAAGCTTTAAATAGATATATAGACTTTTTTCAACTTAATCGATTATGTTCTTTTTTGATGTAAGAATCTTTCTATTTCGAAATATAGTATATAGCTAATAATTTCTTTATTGTAAGACTAAAACAACACCGAATCCATCAGTGACTAATTCATCATTTTGATTAAAGACTTGAGTTGTACATTTGATAAATTTTAATTTCCCATCCTTTTTCGTAAATTTTTCTTTTACTGTTGCTTTTGCTGTTAATTTATCACCGAAATAAACAGGTTTAATAAATCTTGCTGATTGCTCCCCATATAATATCCCAGGACCAAATAATTTTGTACCTAAAACAGCAGATATTAAACCTACGCTAATAACTCCATGAGCTACTTGCTTTCCGAACATTTGAGTTTTCGCAAATTCTGGATTCACATGAAGTGGGTTATAATCACCTGAAATCTCGGCAAATTTCATCACATCTTCTTCAGTTATAGTCTTTGTAAATGTGGCTGAATCGCCAATTTCATAATCATCAAATTTTACTGGTTCTAAATCACTCATAAATATAAATTAATTAGTATGAGATATAAATTTTTTTCTAATAGGTTTTTATATAAATATGTTTTTTAATTTGAAATATGAGCATAATAGATGATTCATTAATAAATTTTTATTTTAATATTTTTTACTAATAATAAGCAGAGATTTTAAGAATATACTTTCTTTACAAATTTTATAAAAATATAATTTATATAATAAGAAATGAATTGGATATCACAAGATATTAGATTAGAAGAGGCTAAAGTTCACCTTTACCAGAGTGAAAATGTTAAAGAGCCAATTATATTCTTACATGGAGCAATGGACAATGGATTGTGCTGGTCACCTATTGCAGAAGAATTGAGCGCTCAATACCATGTAATCATGCCCGATGCACGAGGTCACGGTTTAACAGATGCCTTGAAAGAGGACTGGACATATGATGCTATGGCAGATGATGTAAAAGCAGTAATTGAAAAACTTGAACTTAAAAAATTAAGTCTTATTGGGCACTCAATGGGGGGAAATATTGGGACGATAGTAGCTCAAAAGTATCCTAATATGGTAAAAAAGTTAATTTTAGAAGATCCTGGATTTGCAATCGGAGAATTTTCTTGGATTAAAAAAGCGTTCTATAAATTTCTAATGAAAATCTTTCTTAACCTATTTCTGAGAGGAGATGCTGAGAAAATATATCAGAGAGGAAAAAAACAGAATCCGAAGTGGTCTGAAAAAGAATTAGAACCGTGGGCAGAATCGAAAGTTCAATTCAAAAATCAAAATCCTAGTAAATCACTGAAATCTTTAACCCTTCCGTATAATTGGAAAGAAATAGTGAAAAATATAGAGTGTCCTACCCTTCTTATTACAGCTGAGAAAGGAATTATGGAAGATGAGTTTGCGAAAAAAGTTTTGGAATTAAATAAGAATTTCAAATGGATAAAAGTTGAAGGTGCAGGGCATAATATCCGAAGGGAAAATACCGAAGATTACTTATCTGCTATTAGAGATTTTCTACAAGATTGATTAGATAATTATCTAATTAGATTTTTTTTATCCTTTAATTTTATAGGTATTTTTTTAATAAATGGCTTGAATAATTTTACATAAATTTTTATTATTATCGTTAAGATTTTCTTGTTTTTTCTCTAAGATCTTTCATTTAACCACTTAATTTTTTATTTAAAGTCAAAATTTTACCATTTATGCCAATTAATTATTATAAGCCTTATGCGAAATATCAAATAATTTTTAATTTCTAATTTCATTTTTAATTTTAAGCTAAAACTATTAAAACTATTTAAAATTTAAACAATTTAAAAATTATGTGATCTATGCAAAATATCAAATAATTTAATATAATTTGACTCCTAAACACTTTTTCAATTAAAAATAGAATTTGACCCCTGCACGTTTCAAGTTTTTAACTTCCTCAGCAAATTTTCCTTTAATCTCCCAATCTATAGCAAAATATTTAAAGTTAGGCAATTTAAACAAGAAATCGGGGAATTTTTGGATTGGATTATTCGAAACGGTTAATTCTTCAAGATTTGTGAAATCTTCCATGAAATCAGGAAGGTATTTTAACTCGTTTTTATGCAATCTTAATACTTCTAAGTGACGCAATTTATAAAAATAATCGGGGATTTCATGAATGTTATTCCCGGCTAATTGTAAAAATACAAGCTTTTCAAGATCTGTAATGAATTCGGGAATTTCAGACAAATGGTTCACTCCCACGGTTAAAGATCTAAGATTTCTTAAATTAGCAATACATTCGGGAATTTTACTAAACTCGTTAAAATCTAAATTGAGATAACTAAGTTTTTTTAAATTCCCCACACTTTCGGGAAGCGACGATAAATTATTATTGCTTAAATTAAGAAAGTTAAGATTAAACAAATCCCCAATAGATTCAGGTACACTTTTAAGACAATTACTCATCACGGTAAGAAATTCAAGGTCTCTTAAATCTCCGATGGCTTCTGGTAAATATACGAATTTATTTTTTGTAAGAAATAGTTCCTTTAAGTTCTTTAAATTAAAGAATGAATCAGGTAATTCAGTAAGGTTGTTAGTCTCAAGATTTAAATGAATAAGCTTAGTAAGATTTCCAATTGATTTTGGCAACGAAGAGAGCTTACAATGATAGATACTCAGTTTAATGACATGCTTGTTTTCAATAAGAGCACCCATATGTATTTCCGCGCGAATGTTATTGACAAAGCTAAAGGACTCTCCAGTTATCTGCTCTATCTCTTGTAAGACTTCTGCTTCATCTTGATATATTCGAAGTCCATTTTTTAAAGTTAAAGTATTACCCATCGTTTATCATTGTAAATATTATCAATTACAGATTTAAAGTTAACGATTTTAACAAAAAATTTATTTATTAGAATAATAAAAAATATTAATATCCATCGAAATTAGGGTTAAAAATTGTCCCAGTATCAAATAAATCAGCTAGAAATCCAAACGGAAGATATAGGTCATCCCTGAATTCGCTAAGAAAATTTACAATGGACCGAGTGGCATCTATCGGATCGTAGATAACTCCACCTTCCTTATTAAAAGTATAACAATAAACTTCAAATCCTTGATCTATTAAATTTTGCAAATTATTTTTCTTAAAAATAACTCCGTATGGAGCAACTTGCGGAACCGAATCAACGATATGATTAGTAATTTTGTCTGATTCAAAATTAAAGTCTAAGTCTGGCTTATAATCGCAAATATATATCCTCTTCCCAATCTGAATAATGAAATCTGGGTGCCCAGTAATAAGTTCACCTGTATTAGGATTAATAATTGAGATAGGTTGATCCGCTACAATAACATTGACTCCCGCTGCTTTTAATTTTTCACTATGAAAAACTACTGGTCCGAACCATTTATGATGAGGCTGCCCGTATCCTGTAATCATATATGAGGGCCATCCTTGAGGATTTGCCAGCTCATTTATAAGCTTGAGTTTCTCTGAATCACTTTCTAAAGTAGTCCTAAGCCTTCTTAATTTTTCTGTTTGATCAAGCCTCGCAGACACATAAGGATCTTCACTAAGAGTTTTCCATGACATAAGAGCAACTTCTTTTTGAAATTTAGGAAAATAATTATAATATATACTATTATCATCCCAACCCATCGTATAAGATCCTTTAGAAAATAGGGAGCATCGATAGCTTTTATGGAATTCTTTGTATTTCGCTATTTTACTTGAAAAACCACCGCCATAAAAAATTGCCTCAGTGATGATCCACTCTAAGTGTGATAAACCATAAGGAACCCTCTGAACATTTCCCATACTATCTATCTCTGCTATAAAAGATTTTTTTGCATTGGTAAATCTTTTGGGTTGCGAAACAGCCTTCTTTGACAACCTTTCTTGTAAATGGGCAAAATCTATCAAACCATAAAGAGCTTGATCAGCAAACTCGATCCCTTGCCTTCTCCAAGACATAAGCTCTGCGAATAGCTTCTTGATTGACCGAGTACTAGGAAGATCTTGCTCTGAAAACCAATTGGCATATATATTTTCTAAAGAATCGAGTGGAATAAATTGGGGAATAACTTTCGAATCTAAACTCTTTTGATATATACCCGCTGCTGTATAATACCAACAAAAGAACTCAAAATACGCTCTCATCAATTCTCTTGAATGTTTCCCGTATTTATTAGCAACCTTATGACTTATATAGCCTCTGCCAAAATAATCTTCTTGCCACATATGTTCAAATACCGTATCTCTAATGTGGGATTGTAGAAGTTTCAATTCTGCCTCACTTATTTCAAGATTAAGGGACTTAAAATCTTGAACAGTTAAATGACTTGTTTGGGCTATGATAGAAAAATAAATTGAAGTTATAGCATCGAGGGATTCCGTGAAATATCTACCTATATAACATGTTCTATCTGTTCTATAATCATGAACAGGATGATTAAATAAGAGTCTGGATAAAATAATTTGATTATCAATTCTTTGTAATACATCAGTATAAGGACAATTAACAATATCTCTTAAAAGTTGTTTGCGTTCACTTTCGGGAGTGTCCTTGAAAATTTCTTCAAAATTCCGTCGCAGTTTAACTTTTTCCTCGAATGCACTCAAAAGAATTTTAACATTTCCCAAAATAATTACTAAATCCATTGAATCTGCTCCTTTTTCAATAAGTCTATTCTCGATTTTTTCCAAATGTCCTAACCATGTTCCTTTATTAGGTATATGATGAGGATTATTGAACCTAAACCATTTCGGTGCAAATGGGAATCCAGATTTATAGGCGACATTATAACTATATTTTGAATTTTCTTTTGTTTCATAATATTCTGTACTATAAAGCATTCGAGCGATTTTATACACAGTAATCCTAGCATCAAAGTATAAAGGATTCTTTTTTAAGTGACCGTACAATTTAAGTTGATTAGTAAACAAAACTTTTAAATCAGTAAGAGCATAATCCTGTTTAGTACCCCCAAGTTTGGTATAAATTTCTTCTTCAAGCTCTACATACCATCTAAACAAAGTATCTTCAAACAAATCAAAATGATCCCCCGACCTCAATTTAGAAAGTTTAGTCTCAATTGCAGTTTCAGTACCAGATGGAGTCATCACTTTGGAAACTTCATATTCGGCTTGAGTACGAGTCTTCCCATTTAAATCAATAATATTATAATCCTCCACAAATTTTATCAAACGGTCCCTAAAAACGAGAAAATGAGGCGTATAAGGGCTCATACCTTCCTCAAAATTAGACTCGACATATAGCCCGTCCAATTGAGCATATACAGCATCCAAAAATTGGATATCCTCGGGTGATATCTCCGATATTTCACTAAAAATTCGCTTATCACTTGGCACAGCCAGTATACTTCTCTCAATATCATGAATTTTTTCCATTATCCCCATTCGACTAGAAACCATGACAGTATCTTGTGGTGTAACCTTGATATTAGGTTGATTATAATATTCAATCTTTTCCCCATTCACATATACATCCCAACTCGTAACTAGATGGTTATCACTTAAGTGCAAATCATATTTTAAGAACCAACTAAGCTTGGTTATGTGTTTTGGCTTCTCCTCGATAAAATGACCTTCATATCTTTCTTCAAGGCGTTCTAACTCAAATCCGCTAAATCTATCTAATTCTTCTAACTTATTATATACCTGCATTATCCTATGTTGATCTGCGCCTCCCGCAAGAATAGGCATAACTACTAGCTCGTTCTCGGGGGTTATTATGGTGGTGGGATCCGTTTCTTGAGTACCATCAACGAGCACGCCAACATACGAGGGATCCAAGTTTTGACTGGCTAAATACTCTTGAATGGTCATTGCTCTCTCTATAGAGGTTTCTTCATACACTCCATATTCTTGATAATGTTTATGAAATTCATCCTTCCAAGAATCAAGCTTCTGGCTTACATCGGTGTCTTGTTGGGAAGTGGTAATGGATGAAGTTTTCTTGGCTACATCGGGATTGGTATCTTGAGATATATCGGAAGCCTTAGACATCTGCTCGATCATTGCGTTCAATTGGTTTCTTTCATATATCAAGTGATAATAGGCCTTTTCCACGTCTTTATATTTCTTCGAATCGGGATGGAGATCATTCATTAACTCCAGCGCTCTCCCCATTTTTTTGGATGTTTGCATTTCCCGCTTTGCGATGGTTTTCAGCTTGGAATTTCCAGAAATCGCGCGTTTAAGTGGCTCTTTAACGAATTGATCGTAGGAGGTACTAATAAGGTTGGACATTCCTCCCAAGGAAAATCCGCCGAAGCCCATGGTGGCAGCCGCATACAATAGGCTGGTGGTTAACTTGAGGGCGTCGCGGATGGCTTGTTTTTTCTCGATCTTTTGTTGAAGAGCCGCGATTTCCGATTCAAGTCCCAGCTTTTCCTCTTGAAGTTTTTGCTTTTGTTCGGAATTAATATCTTGCGATTCTAATTGGGATTCTATTTTGCCCACTTTCGCTTCTAAATCGAACTTTGCCTTTGACTTATGCTTGATGGAACTGTCAATGCGATTGCTGAGGCTCACGCCCTCTCGGACGCTGGTCGCAATCAAGGAGCACCACTGTCCGAAGTTGTCGGAATAGCCCCATTCTCGGAGGTATCCCTCTATGAGCCCCTCTAATATGATATCGATGGTGAGTTCTTCAATCATTTCGGAAATGGGCGCTTTGATAAATGCTTCAAACAGTACGGAATGAATTGCTTCGGAAAATTTTTCCAGCACCGTTGTACCTGCTGCTTGCTCTGCCTTAAATGAGGCATAGGAATAAAAGATCATGGCTGGCGCTGACGCTAAGGTGGTCATAAGGGTCAAAACTTCCGTATAGCCGATCTCGGCGATCATGTTGCTGGAAATCTCCGCGAAGGTATACTGATGGACCTGATCCATGACCGCATAATGTCCCACTTGCGCTAAAGCTAAGCCCTCGTATTCGGCTGAGAAGGGTACAAATCGGTGGAAGGTTACTTCTATAGTGTAATACATATTGTGGGGGATGCTCTCCGCATCGGAACCTACAAACGCATTGTATTTATCCGAAGTCTTGGCAAGATCTTCTAGGGATGTGGTAATGAACAAATCTCCACCTTTTACCTCATACATGTCTTCGGGAATAGTGATGGTGTCTATGGTACGAAGACCGTGCTTAACGGCGAGCGAAACGGAAATAATGGGGTAGCCGAAGGTCTTATTGAATGCTAAGGGGATCTTAGCCCCATAGTGAAGGCTTTCTGCTGTGGTGAGCCCGTACGGATTCATGCCAAGAGTGCCTATAGAACCCATATGCTTTACTGTGATGCCCAAATGTCCCGGTGAAACCATTCCGAGCTTCTCAAGGAAGTTGTATCGCGGTTCGCTTAACACAATAGGCTGGAATAGGGGGGATACCGGAGAGGTATGAGAGCGCTTCTCAAACACATAGCGTACCGCACCATCGTAGCTTACGGGGCGTATTTCATCCAAGATGGGTTCTGCATCGCCAAAAATGGCGTTCATGGCGGTACTGGCGCCCGTAACCTTTTGTTCCACGTATCCCAAAGTGTTATATTGATATGGATCGGACATCTTGGGAATTCCGAATAATCCCTTATGATAATAGGTATAGAAAGGATAATCGTTATAGGTGTAGAGTGCGGTGGTAAATTGCTCATAATCGATGTTAGAATAATCGAAATCAAGTCCAAAGAAAAGTTCGGGAATCTGCCCTAAGGTCGCTACATAGGCAGCCATTCCAAGCGTAGCTCTTGATGTCCTCATCTCATTGGGCGGCGAGGCGATCACTTCTGCGGTATAGTCATGTCCCGTAGGACCTCCATGGATTAAGGTATAGTAAGCCGCGGGGTGTCCTTGTATGGCTGCTAAAGAACTGTCCCGTGAGACGCGATCCGCAATCATTCTGTCATTTAACTGAATGGCTTCTCTGCTTCCCAAGGTATAGAATTTTTGAGCTGCCTCCTCTGAAGCAGCAACTGCGGCTTTCTCATCCATGAAATATTTCATCAAAATTGTGTAGGTAAGCATAAATGCAGCTCCAGCAATAGCAGTAGTGAACGGAATGCATTTGAGGATACCTCCAATAGTCATCGCAATGGAAATCATCATGGTTTGCTCCCAGAAGTCGTCCCACATGCGTTCACCAAAGACTTCCCAGGCACGAGTATAGGTCTCCCTTCGTGCTTCCGCGAAGAGCATGGGATAAAAACCGAATTGCATCGTTGATTTATAGAGTTCGAAAATAGAGTCTTGCTCTTCAAGGGCGTAGATATTCATAATATGATCGATGAAAAATTCTCGAACAGTATCACTGAATGGATAACTTAAACTGGTCAAAGAAATGGTAAAGATTTCATCGGCTTCGTAATCCCATCCGTTGCCCACGATCGTA
>Ga0102944_1001384_pt1 | contig 16150 bp, 12 predicted proteins | sample SalPonD_shore_MG_FD_78172 | JGI IMG/M metagenome (GOLD analysis project Ga0102944, IMG submission 78172) | Salt pond soil microbial communities from South San Francisco under conditions of wetland restoration - Salt Pond MetaG... | ecosystem: Environmental > Aquatic > Marine > Intertidal zone >...
CCCCCGGCCCAGTAGAGCGCCGTGAGCGCCGTGGCCAGGCTGCTCACCGTGTAGGCCGAGGGCTGCTCGACGTCCCCGATGACGTAGACCTGGTTCTGGCGGAGGTTGCCCACCGAGACGTCGAAGAAGGTGGTGGCGCCCGACCCCTTCTTGATCCCCGAGTAGCTCTGGGAGAGCCGGTCGAAGAGCGTCTCCCGCAGCCCCTCCATGGTCTTCCCGTTCACGTACACGCGCCCCACGTCCGGGATGACGACCCACCCCTCGCGGCTCACCGTGAGCGTGTACGCCTGCTCCACCGCCCCCGTGATCACGAGGACGAGCTGGTCCCCCGGGCCCACGCGGTAGTCGGGCGGCACCGGGCCGGTCGTGACCGGCTGGAACTGCGAGGTGGCGCGCCGGAACATGTCCCGGCCGAAGACGGGCGGGCCGAGGGTGTCCTCCGCCGAGAGGTAGCGCCCCTGGTAGCCCTGCGCGCCCGGCGGCACCTGGCCGTACCCAGCCCCGCCCTGGCCGCCGGGACCGCCGAACGACTCCCGTTGGGTCAGGACCTGGACCAGCGGCATCGGGTTGGTGCCGGGGGGAACGTTGCTCGAGCCGCTCTGAAGCGCGTTCAGGTAGGCGTCGGCGGCGCTGGGGTTGTAGCCGGCCTGCTGGAGGCGGTTCCGGATCTGGTCGGGCGTGAGGCCCGACTGGCGGATGCGCTGCAGGATCTCCTGGTTGGAGATCGGGCGGCCGAGGATCTGCTCGGCCTGCTGCTTGAGCTGCTCGGGGGTTTGTTGGGCGTGGAGGGGAAGCACAGCGATCAGGATGCTTGCAAAGGCGACGAGGCCCGGACGGATTCGAGCGGCACCTGTCACTGCGTCTCCTGGTTACAAGACGAGGGTCGCCCCTCTACACCTTCCGGACTCGACTCGCTTACGCCGCCGGATGATCGGTCGGGGCGCCGCGGCCCACGGGCGATCCGGCCCGAAGCGGGTCAACCTTACTGCGCATCGGCACGACCAACAAGCCGCGCGGGCTCCACGACTGGCATCAGGATTGGAGAAGCCGTTCCGCCCGAGCAAGGTCCTCCGGGGTGTTCACATTCACCCGATCTCCATCCAACGACATGGCCTTAACGCTGGCGCCCGAGGACAGCAGTTCGTTGATCGCGTCTGTGATCTCGCGTTCTCCCCGCGACGACAGCTTCACGGCCCGGCACGCATCGAAGATGGCGGGCGAGAACAGGGCGAACCCGGTCATGACCAATCCTGCCTCTCGCTGCTGACGATTCGGGTACTCGATGAGCCGAACCAGCCCGCCCTCGTCGTCGGTGATGCACACGCCCTGACTTGCCTCCTCTGCCGGGACGGCCTTGGTCAGGACCAGCGCGTCGAGGTCCGACTCGCGGAACAATCTGGTCGGGGTGACGAGATCCGCCCGCACGACGTTGTCGCCGTACAGGACGGCGAAGGGACCTCGGATCAGCGGCTCCGCCGCGAGGAGCGCCCCTGCCAGCCCGTCAGCCTCTTCTTGCCAGGCATAGGCCAGAGGAGTCTCACCCCAATGATCACCAAAGCGCTCACGAATGCCTCGCTGACCAGCCCGGATCACCAGGATGACCTCAGAAGGCGCTATCTGCTCAAGGGCACGGAAACAATGCGCCAGAAGAGGCTCGCCGGCAATCTCCACGAGTGCCTTGGGCAGATCTCGGGTCAGAGGTTGGAGCCTCGTACCCAAGCCTGCCGCGGGAATCAGAGCCTGCACGCACCCGCCCGAGTGTACCAGCCTGCTCCGCGGGGAACACGCCCATTCACGGTCGATAGGCGGGCAGATAGTATGTGTCACCTTCGATGCGCACTTCAACCCAGGCATCCGGCGGATGGCGACCGGGCTCCCTCCGCGATGCTCCCATGTTCCCCCTGTAGTCCACGATACCGTCTCGGCCTACCGCCCAGACTCGCTCGTAGTTCAAGCCATCACGGGTCTTCACGAGCCTGAATTCCGCCGCGGGATCGTCTCGAATCGAAATCGAAGCGCCGCCCCGACCCGAGACGGCTGCGACATCCGCGGCATAGCTGCTCCCGGCAGCGATGAACCGACCGCAAGCCTGATTCACGCCCCCATCGAATGAGGCTACGCCATCGTCGAATGCTCCACCGAGCCGGGCCGTCCGCGAACCGGCTGGCTTGTCCCAATCCCGATCGGAGACTCTGTTCCCTCCCACCACGCCAAACGCTTGATACTTGGGCTTTTCCGCCGTGGAGAGCCCCGAGGTGAAAGAGATATCGGTCGTCGGATCGAACATGCGGCAACCGATGAAGGTCACGGCCGTGGGATGGTTCTTGATCTGCTCATTGTGCAGTAGCACCCTCGACCCCGGGTTCGCAGCATCGAAAGACTGGCCAATGACCAGGTTGTCATGGGTCACTGAATCGGTGCCCAGGGAACGGATCTCCAGATGGTGCCGCGGGAACGACGGATCCCTCCCCTCGTCCTCCTGCTTGCAGTTGAGGAATACATTGTCGTGCCCCTCGTCAAGGCGGAATCCGACGCCCCATCCGGCTACGTGACAGCGTTCGAGTAGGTTCAGGTTCGCCCGGGCCCCGTAGGTCGTTGTGCCCTGAAGATACATGGCAATCGCCGTATCGCTGGATTTCAGATAACCGCCCATGGTCCGAAACCGCAGATTGCGAAAAATGTTATAGAAGACTCCCTGGGTCGCGCTGGAATCGAGACCGACCATCCCCAACTGGGGATGCTCTCCATGCAACCAGAGTCCATGGCTGCTTCGGCCATCCACCCCGACGAACGTCACATCTTCGAACTCGCAACGTCGGGCACCGAACTTCTGCTCCATGAGAGGGACATCCCTCGCAGTCTCGTTTCCTTCGTGCGAGATCCGAAATCGAGCGAACGACTGCTCGACCCACCCTTCCGCTCCGACGACCACGGATCCCGAACCGATCCCTCTCAGGACGCACCGGCGGGCGGAAACTCCCTCCACGCTGACACCAAGCGGTATGGAAACTTGTCGAACGGCATATGTGCCCTCCGGAAGGAAGACGGGTGCCGTTCGCTCGCTAAACCTGGCCCCATCGACCGCAGCCTGTATCGCGGACGTATCGTCCGTCGCTCCATCGCCGACCGCTCCGTATGCGGTCACGTCGAACACTCGAAGGGGACTCTCCTGGCGGATCATGGCCACCGCGGCGTCGAACCGGACGGTCGCAGCTTCGTAAGGAATGAGGGAGTCCGGTATCGCGCACGTCGAAGCCCCGGTCTCACGAGCACGATCGATCAGTTCCTGAACCCTCGCCGCTCTCCTTCGAGGGGTGGAGACCGCCCGCCCGCCCTTCGTGAAGTGTGGCGCGCTCTCGGTCGCGACCTTTGGGTCCAAGGAGGAGCGAGTTGGATCGGCTGCCTCCATACTTCCGAGCAAGCCGACGCCGCTTAACGCAGCGTACCGGGCAAAGTCCCTTCTGGAGAGTGATGGCCGACTTGACGGGTTGCCGGATTGGTTCATGGGCGACCTCCTGCGGGCATGATTACGTTGCTTGCGGGACCGCGGTCAGGTGCTGTGCCGAGTTGACAGACCTGTTCGTCGAGTGCGTCCTATCCCTGTGGATCGAGCCCGGATCCGCAATCGGTACCGACCACGTATCGGATCCGAGCCAGATGGGAGGCAATCGAATTCCGAGCCGTATGCCGCCTGGGTGGGGACGGAGGAGTCGGTGTGTCCGGCAATCTCGCCAGGTCACGGTAGCCCTGGTTCGAGAATAGCTTCGGGAGGCCCAGGTGACCGGCTGGATGGGAGATGGTGGCAGGGCCGGAACCCGGAGACAGACTCACGAGCGGAGCGACACCTCGTGATGGCCCTGAATAGTCACGTTTGGGCGAGGAGGGCGACGCAGCTTCCAAATCGGCGGACACCCAAGAGGGAGGCCAAGGCGTCGTCGAAGCGCATGATGCGACGTGCAGTCGCGAGTCGAGGCTCATACCCGACCTTTTGGGCCACGATCAAGGGATAGCGCAGGAACGCTCCGTGATGAACTACGTCCGCGCGTTTGAAGGTGGAACCGAACGTCCGGACACGATCTTCTGTGAGGGGACGACAGAAGGGATTGGGCTCCCGTTTGCCGAATATTCGCGTCCCGATTCCGTACAGCGGTGCCCGCCACGGCTCGACCGCGCTGAATCGCCCGCCAGGCCTCAGGGCCCGAGCGAGCTCCTCGAAGACGCGGCCCGTCTGCATGTGATGGAGGCAGCCCGCCGTGAACACGGCGTCGAGCCTATCCTCCCGGAATGGCAGCTCTTCCGCTACGCCGACGACAGCATGAAAGCGGTCGCGAACGCCCGCGGCATCCGCCAGGGAACGGGCGAATGCGACCTCGCCCAGCATCGGTGTGAGAAGCCAGCCCGTTTCCGCTCCAGCCAGGAGCATTCGGACAACGTTGGTGCCCTTCCCCCCGAGCTGAAGAACCTCTGCGCCGCCGATGTCGCCGAGATGCGAGTACGCATCCCAATGGGCCTCGGTATCGGGCATCTGGTCGAGCCAAGCGTCGACAGGCCTCAGCAGGCCGAAGCAGCCCTCGGCAGCACACTCAATAGAACGCTTTACGGATCGGAAGGGAGGCGAGCTCTCAAGGTGGCGGGCCTGTTCGCGCGCCACGGAGCCGTAATGCTCCATTTCAGCGTACGCTTCGGCATAATACGGGTGGGTCAGATCCTCACTGACAGGTTCGGACGACAATGCCTCGGGGGCCAGAAGGATCGGCGTACCCTCGAGCACCGGATATGCCCTCGAACAGCGACTGCACAAGAGTACCGTGTCGGGTCGTGCCGTCGGCGGCGTGCCCGTGCGGGTCAGCGGCTGTCCCTTCAACTGTTCGACGTAGGCCCGGTAGGTGATTTCGGTGAGGACGCTATGGCAGCGCGGACACGCCAGTGCGGTCAGGTAGGAGGTCATGCTTCGGAAAGTTGCTCAGCGTCGGTCATGTTGTGCGCTGCTACACTTTCGTTTCGACCCGGGCACAGCTGCGGCCAGCCTCAGTCCCGGGAGGGAAGCTTCTGCGCGAGCCAATGCCTCAGATCACGAAGGTCGTTGCGCGCCGCCACCCAGGTTCCGGCAAACTCCTGATAGTCGCCGGGCGATTGCCTCCTGACGCCTTCGAGATAGTCATGCCAGAAAGCCCACATGCTGCCGAAGAGTCCACCCAAGAGAAGCCCGAGCAACACTTTCAGTAAGAGGTGTCGACGATCCGGCTTCGCTGGCTCTTGCGGGCCCTCGACCACTGTGATGACGGGCGTATTGCGCACGCGTGCGATCCTCGCCTGCTCGTAGGATTGCACGAGCGACGTATACACCTGTTGCTGGAGGGTCACGTGACGCTGGAGCCGCTGATACTCGAACTGGAGTGTAGGCGACTGGTCATAGCTTCGGTTACGCTCCAGGAAGCCCTGTAGGCTGTCCTCAGCGGACTGGAGATCCCCCCTTGCGGCAGACACCCGTTCGCTGAGAAAGCGGGCCTCGGCAGCCGCCTGTGATTGTCGCGTCTCAAGATTGAACTGATTGACGAGTTCAATAAACCGCTGAGCCACCTGACGCGCCAGGCTCGGGGAATGCATCTGAACTGAGAACTCCACGACGCCCGTTTCGCCTCGCGTCGTTACCCACAGGTCATCTTCGAGGCGCTCGGCCGCCTTCAGCACGTCCTTGGCACTGTCCCCTTCGTCCACTCCATATGCCTGGACGAGGTCAATCGACCCAGTCTCCACTGAGTCGGATGCCGTGCGAACCGTATACCTCGTCCGGACCACCGCCTCGCGCAGCGGCTCCGATCGCATCAAGTCGGCGTAGAATTGAGGAGACTGGCCGGCTCCGGGACCGGGGATGTTCAATCCGAACTGTGCCGCGATGGTGGAGAGCTGGGAGGCCTGCGCACCCTCGGTTTGCGGTAGGAACGTCGCCGACGATGTCCATTCTCGGGGCAGAAGCAGGGAGATGCCCAGGACCAGGACTGCGACCAGTACAGCCGCGCCCGCTATCCTCCGACGGTGTGCGAGAAGCGTGCTGAGAAGTCCGAGTAGCGTCACGGTATCGGCAGCAGAGGCATCGTGGCTCCCTGGCTCCGCATCCGACCCGCGGAACCGCGGCTCATCACGATCCAAGAAAGGCCTCTAGTCGGAGCTTAGGACGGAGAAGATCGCGGCATGCGTGCTGTCAGGCGGCATCTTCAGCCTTCACAAAACGTTTGTGGAATCCATCGCCTCGGACGGAACTCCCGGCTTCTGCGCCCGAGTCCACGTTGACATGCAGGGGATCTTGCTCCTGTCGCACCGATGCTTGTACCGCTCCGCAACAGCAGTTACTTCGCGCAGAAGACCTTCATCGAGAGTCGTCGGGTCGAGCCCGAGGTCGAGAAACGTGTCGTTCCGAACATTGAGGTCGTTCTCGGCGTCCTCGTTCCGCGGATTGGGAACGAACGCGATTTCAGCGCCGGTGAGGGACGCGACCTTCTCTGCTAGATCCCGTACCCGATGCGTTTCCGTTGTCTGATTGAATATCTTTACACGATCCCCTGGCTCGGGAGGATTGTCCAGGGCGATCGCCACACAGCGTACGGTATCGTTGATGTGTATGAAGGCTCGAGTTTGGCCGCCGGTTCCATGGACCGTGAGTGGATAGCCTACCGCGGCCTGCATGAGGAACCGATTCAACACGGTTCCGTAGTCGCCGTCGTAGTCGAACCGGTTAATGAGCCTTTCGTCCCTCATGGTCTCGTCGGTGTTCGTCCCCCAGACGATCCCCTGATGCAGATCGGTGATTCGTAGACCGTCGTTCTTGTTGTAGTACATGAACATCAAGGCATCCAGGGTCTTGGTCGTATGGTAGACACTGCCGGGACTGGCCGGGTAGAGGATCTCCTGGACGATGCGGTCCCCGTTAGGCGTCGGAATCTCGACGTCGAGGTAGCCCTCCGGAATGGCTATACCGGCAGTCCCATAGCCGTAGACCCCCATCGTGCCCAAATGCACCACGTGAATGTCGCGGCCACTCTCGACGATGGAACAGAGCAGGTTGTGGGTAGCGTTCACGTTGTTGTCCACGGTGTACCGCTTGGTTCGACCTGATTTCATCGAGTAGGGAGCCGCGCGTTGCTCCGCAAAATGCACGAAGGCATCAGGCTCCTCTGCGTCGATGAGCCGCTCCAATAGATAGTACTCGTGAGCAATGTCGAAATTGTAGAAATCGATTTCGTTTCCGGTCAGCTCCTTCCAGGCCTCTAGCCTCTTGTCGATGGGTGCAATGGGCGTGAGCGAATTCGTTTGAAGCTCGTTGTCGATATCTCGGCGCGAGAGGTCGTCCACGATGACCACTTCGTGCCCCAGCTGTGATAGATGCAACGAGGTGGGCCACCCACAGAATCCATCTCCACCCAATACCACGACCTTCATGAGACGTTACTCCTCGATCCAGAGTACACCTGTCGTACGTCGTCCAAATGACCTTCGATCCTGCGCTTCATTCCAGCTCGGCGCGCTCGGGTGGGTCCGGAGGGTCATCGCGCCGCAAGTCCTCCTCGCCCCCCGCGGTGAGCCTTCGCGTCGGTCGGTAGCGGCCCTCCGTGTTTCCGACAAGCACGTCGAGCCAGCCCCACGCGAAGCCGAGGTTCGCCGCCAGGAAGCTCTTGGATCTCGCCGTGAGCCAGACGAGCGGCCCGAAGTCGGCAGCTCTTCCGACCGCCAGGATCAGGAGAAGGAGAGCCGCCACCAAGCCACTCACACCCCAGCCGACTACACGGCCCAGGAGCGTCAGACCCGACCCAAGCGCCACTGTGAGATACAGCGGTGTAGGATAGCGTGCAACTTGGTGCGAATAGAGGGCGAGTGTGAAGAGAGGATCCCCGAGGACGTCCCTCCAACGCCAGCGATGAAACACCGTGAGCAGCCCCTTCCGGGTCATTCGACGTCGAACGCGAATCTCCTGTCGCCACTCGCGATTCGGCTCATCGAAGCAAATGGCGTCGTCCACATGTAACGACCTAAGACCACGACGACGCGCGAAGAAGACTGCGACACGGTCCACGTCCTCGAAGTCCTCAATTTCCTCCCAAATCTCACGTCGGTAAGCGACGCACGGCCCCGACACCTTCGTAAGGACTCCCAGTGCTTGCTCGGCCCGCCGGACATCGAGCTCATAGCTCCAGTAGTCATCAATGGATGTGGATACGTCCGAATCGACGTCCCGGTAAATCACCCTGCCGCCAGTAACTGCGACGCTGTCGTCGATGAACGGCTCCACAAGACGGCGGACGCAGGATCGCTCAAACACGGTCTCCGCGTCGGTGCTCAGTAGCACGTCGTACTTCGCCTCCCGGGCGACCATGTTCTGGGCGACCGCTCGGCCCTGATTGCGTTCAAACTCTATCAGGCCAACGTCCCGGTCTCGCGACTGTGCAGCTACACTCCGTACCGCCTCTCCCGTCCCATCGGTCGAACCGTCCGAGATGACGAGAATCTGCATCCTGTCCGACGGAAAGTCCTGCTCGAACAGGTTGGTCAGGCGCCCTGCGATACGATCGACCTCGTTGTATGCGGAGATATAGACGGTCACGCCCGGAAGGTCACCATCGGTCAGGCGCGCGGCTGGGTGCGAGACGAGGGCGTCCGGCCGGCCGACGAGGCGGCCGAGAATGCGTAGTGCGACCAGGTAGCCACGGTACACATAGGCCAGAGTCAGACCGGAGGCAGCGAACAAGACGGCGGCGATCATGGCTCCTTGCGTTATCCAACCTTCGAACGGAGGATCGAGACAGCTCCTGCCCCGATCGACTCACTGGTGTTGCCCAAGCTCGGGCTCACGACGAAGTTACCTTTTGGGCTCGCAGCGCTCACCCTAAGGCCTTCTAGGATGTTGGTCCACCTACATGACCCGTCAGCAGCCTTCGACTAGAGCCGTTTCCAGTCCATCCCTTCCGCCGGGCTCGACCATCGTAATGCTGGCTGCGGTTACGTGGGACTCCGTGACCCAGGCCCAGCATCTGTTTGCCCGCAAGCTTGCGGCTCGGGGCATCAACGTCGTGTTCGTCGAGCCACTCCCTCACAGATTCCCTCGACTCGATGAGGTGGGGAAAGCATTTCAGCGAGTACGACGGGCCCTAACCTACGGAGCACGGCAAGCCGCGGACTCCAGCCCGGCCAATCTGCACGTCATTCGAACCCTCGGTCTCCCCGAGACCTTTCACTCGACCCGCTCGCTGAATAATCGGTGGTTCGTACCACGCCTCCAGAAGCGCATTCAGAGGCTTTCGTCCCCTCCCGTGGTCGTCGAATGTTGGAAGCCGCTCGCTGGCTACCTGGACCTGGTCAGGTCTCTGTCGCCAGAATTGACGGTCTATTCTTGTATCGAAAACTATCCGTTCCAGTACGGAGCACCCGCTCATTTCATGGAGGTCGAGGAGGCGCTGCTGGCCGAAGCCGATCTCGTCGTAGCGAATTCTGACTATGTGGCGGAGCGACTTCGTGCGACCCGAAGGGAAGTTCGGGTGCGTGACGCTGCCGTCGACTTCGAGCTCTTCGACCGGGCGGCTGTCGGTCCCGTCACTCAAGCCCGTCGGCTGTGTTACTTCGGCGTCGTGAGTGACCGGCTCGACTTCGAAATCCTCCGGGGGTTAGCGGCGGCGGGATACGAAGTGCTACTGCTCGGGCCCGTAAAACGAGCTCCCATAGACCCCGACGCCCCCCCCCCGAACATTCAGTGTCACCATCGGGTCCCCATAGAAGACGTACCACGCATCATTGCTGATTCCGACTGCATCCTCCTCCCCTATGTCGTGGACGAGTATACGAAGGGTATACGCTTCGCGAAGCTCTACGAGTGCATGGCCACCGGCAAGCCGATTCTCGCCACACCGATCCCCACGCTTGAGCGTTACCCCAAACTCGTCCACGTTGCCGAGGATCTCGCCGGATTCCTGAACGTGCTCGAAACCCTCCCCGATCTTGAAGACGAGGCGCTGTATGAAGAGCGGCGCCGAGTCGCCCGCAATCACACGTGGGACGATCTCTTGGACGAGGAGATCGCATGGTTGGGCCGGGGGCTGCGCGATGTCTGAGAGCAACTCGCCGCGACAGTACCGGTCGGAATGGGCCGTGGTGGTGATCGTGGCGACTCTCCTGGCGGTCCTCGCCTCTTTCCTTCCCTCGTGGAGGTGGGTCCCGACCCTCTCGGTCATCCTCGTCTATGGAGCTGCCTACGCATTCCTTCTTCGGGTTCCCAACGAGGGAGTCGTCACATTGACGGCGACCCACCTGTTCGCGGCCATCTACACCCTATACATCGCCATTCCCGCACTTCTCGCCTTCCTTCTCATCCACACCCCGGTCGTCGGAGGACCGCCCGACTTGCCGGTCGGCCGCATTCTCGTCTTCTCGCTCCTCGGATTCCTGGCGCTGGTGGCCGGTAGTCTGTGCGGCTACTTCCTCGTACGCGCGCACCGGCCGAGTCTGCTTCCGAGGTATCGGGAGCGAGCCCTCGAGTGTCGCTTGGACATCAACGCCTGGTTCCCGCTGTTCGTGGTCACAGCGCTAGGTATTGCAGGCACCGTGTTCTTTTTCTGGTCGCACCGCAGAGACTATCTCGCGCTGTTGGTGGCTCAGCAGATCGGAGGGCAGCGTTCCGAGCTGCGAGCCGGCTCAGGATACCTGACCATGAATTTCGTGTACATCCTCCCCTGGATGTGCGTCCTGACCTATCTGGCTGGACGCGCCCGAGGTCAGCGTCGGATGCTCATCGTGGCGCTGCTGATTGGGGGCAGCGCGTTTCTGGCCCAGGCCGCGCTCCTCTATCGAGGTAACATCGTCTTCTTCTTCATCCTCTTGCTGGTCGCGAGCCAGGCCGTTCAAATGAAGGTGAGTGCCGACATAGTGAAGTGGTCCGTCCCTGCTATCGTGTTCTTCGTAGCGGCCACGGCCGTTCGCCTCGGAACCGGAGCCGGTACGGACCACCTCCTTCAAAGCGTCGGTACGAAGATCCTCGCCCGCTTCATAACCCCTATCCGCCAGCTCGGCTACATTCTGGACACTTTTCCTCGCCACGGCTTCTTCCCGGGAAAGACCTATCTCCTCGACGTATCGGCGCTGTTGCCGGGAGCGCAACGCTCCTTCAATGGGATCATTTATCAGGAAATGGGCGGAGCCGGATTCGGCAGCGCCACAATCACTATCCTGGGGGAGTCGTACGCGAACTTCGGCGGCGCGGGGATCGTGCTGGTACCCTTCGTCATCGGCGCGCTCCTTCAACTGATGCATCATCGACTGCTGAGGAGCCGCAAGACGGCTGTCGGCGTCCTTCTGTATTCCCTTCTCACCGTATACTCGGCGAAGGCCGTCTTGGCGGGGCTCACGGCCAACCTTCTCCAGCCGGTAGGGGTGTTCCTGGCCTTCGCGCTTCCGACCCTAGTCGTTGCCCACGTGCTGCGAATGAGCGCCTTCGGACGAGGGGCGGGCACCGGCTCCCATCCTCTCCCTCAGCAGCGATCTACGTAGTGTCCGCACATCTCCTCATTGCTCCTTCCATCTCACGGCCTCCCGCCGGACAGCGCGCCAGACCCTTAGGAGATCGGACCGTTTGACCACGAGGACCCTCTCGGGTGGACCACCCTCCACACTCGCCATGCGGAAGATCACCCAGGCCCCGGTCACACCGTAGGAGACCGCAGACGCGATCGCCGCTCCAACCCCATGGAACTTGGGAATCAAGACCAGGTTCAGTGCGATATTACAGATTACGCCGATGCCGTTAGCGAGGCTCACGACGCCAGACAGACCCCGCTGGACGAAGTACGGACTCGTGATCTGGACAAGAGAGAACGCGATGGTACCCGGGAGCAAGATCCACAGAAGTGTGACTGCATGGGCGAACGCCTGTCCGAACACCAGCGGAACGAGCAGTGTTGCTGATCCTCCCAGGATCAGCGCTGCTCCAATTCCGAAGGGAATCATGACTCGGAGAGTAAGGACGTGAATCTCCGATTCTTGCTCCGCACTTCTCGCGAACAGGACGGCGCTCAGACTGCCGGAAACATAGAACAGCGTTTCTGCCAGGCCGGCCGCCACCGAATACACGCCCACGACACTTCCCGTAGAGAGAAGTCCGAGCAGCACGATGTCGATGCGGGACTGAAGGCGCTCGGCGAGTCGTGCCGGCAACGAGCGAAATCCATAGCGCAGTAGAGCGCCGTAGCCTATGCGCCTTGACGGCGGCTGGGGGCGTCGTGGGTTGGATCCCTTACGTGGGATCACGAGTGGAACGCCCCCAGCCAAGGCGGTCGCGGCAATCTGTCCAGCGATCACGAGGACGATGGCGAGCCTGACGTTTCGGCTCAGGAGGAGCGCAGCCACGACAACGGCTACAAGGGCGCCCGATCTCCTCAAAAGCCTCATCTTCCCGTAAAGGACCGGACGACCCACCGTCATGGCCAGCATTGAGCTGAGAGCGAAGAACACCTCTGCTGGCACGAGTGCCAGCGAGATCCGCTCGACGGTCCCATAGGCTTCCGGGACTCCACTGTACAGTTGGGACAGCACGCCTCCTGGATCCGTGGCCAGAAGCGCACTCGACCCCAGCGCGACAGCGAGGCCCGCCCCGAGCGCCCGCCGGAAAGTGCTTCCGACCGAACCATTGTCAAGATGACCGAAATAGTTCAGCGCGTAGTCGAGACCACAGCCAGCGACCACCGCGATCAGGACCGGCGTAATGGTGAAGATTGCCACGTAACCACGCCCGGCCGGGCCAAGTACGCGGGCCAGCAAGACCTCAGTGAGGAGGATTACGGCGACGAGCACGAGCCTGTAGAAGAGGACCGCCCCAGACTCCCGAAGGAAGCTCAAGCGTGTGACCTAAGGGTTGTCGCGCCTCCGAACGCGAGGATGCGCCGATTCATATCGGAGAGGCCTCAGTCCAGAAACCACGCGAGCGTTCGACGGAGTCCCTCCTCCAGGCCGACATCAGGCGACCAGCCAAGCAGATCACGAGCCCGGGAAATGTCCGAATAATTCTCTCTGACATCCCCCTGTCGGGGCGAGGTGTGGCGAATCGTAATATCCTCGACACCGGCCTCGGACAGTACGTTCAATATGAGATCCGTGACCTGGAGAACTGATGTCTCCCGGTTCGTAGCTACCTGGAATCTGTCTCCACCGAGCCCTGGAGTACGCGCTGCCTTGCACACTGCATCGACCAGATCGTCCACGTAGATGAAGTCCCGCGTCTGGCCCCCATCGCCGTAGATTTCCAGGGTCTCTCCGGCCAAGGCCCGCCGGAAGAACCTGGCTACGATGCTGTTCTTCAGCGCGGAACCGGGTCCATAGACGTTCGAAAAGCGGAGGGCAACGGTCTCGAGTCCGAAGGTGCGGTAATAACACTCGCAGTAGGCCTCGCCGCTGGCCTTGCTGGCTCCGTAGGGAGATGCGGGATGCGGGACGATCTCCTCGTGGATGGGTGGCTCGACCTCGCCAACGGCGGCCCCCGAGGAGGCGAAGATGAATCGACGTGCGGTGTCGGTCCGGGCGGCTTCGAGACAGTTCAGCGTGCCCAGCACATTGATCTCGCAGTCGGCGCGGGGGTTCTCGACCGACGGTGCCACGCCCGACTGGGCGGCCAGGTGCACGATGATCTCGGCCCCCTGGGCGGCGGCGGTCAGCTCAGGGCTTCGCACGTCTGCTGCCATAAACTGAACTTCGCCATCCGACCACTCGGGCATGCCGCTGGCGGCCGCCTCGATCTCCATGAAGTCAGCCACGCGCGCCAGGTCCGCTCGCCGGCCAACGGACAAGTCGTCGACGACCCGAACCGCCTCATCGCCGTCAGCCACAAGACGCTCCACGACTCGGGAGCCAATGAAACCACATCCTCCGGTGACCAGCCAGTTCATCTCATCTCCTCGGAGAGGCGGTGTCGGTGCAAAGATTAAGGGGGCGGCGGATGCCGCCCTGGCGGCACGTCAGGGCTCTACCGTCGCTGGAGGCCGGGAGACCAGACCCTCGAATCGAGAGGACAGCTCTGCCAAACCAGGGGCCAGATCAGTTCCTGCGGACCAACCCGCCTCCGTCAGAGCCGAGATGTCGACCTCGTAGGTCAGGTGCGTGAGGATCTCCTGATCGGTGAACCGGACGCGAACCTCTGGCCTGAAGGAACGAACGGCCTCGACAAGCTCGAGAAGGGAGTAGTTGCCGCTGGCCACGTTGAACACTCGCCCTGCAGTGAGTCCGGGCCGCGCAAGGCAAAAGCGAATGGCACCCGATGCATCCTGCACGTGGAGCAGCGGGCGGCGTTGCTCGCCCGTTCCGAACACGCTCAGTGCGCGTCCGACACCCGCCCAGTACGCGAACCGATTGGGAGCGGCGTCGAAGCGGACTCCAGGTGCCCAACCATAAACCGTCCCCAAACGGAGAATCGTCGCGTCCAGAGCGTGCTCTCCCCGCACCCGAACGTTGCCCTCCGCATCTCGCTTGGACTGGGCGAATGTACCCAATGGGCGCAGGGGAGCGTCTTCCGCGTAGCATGCGCCCGAGCCGTACACTGACGCCGTACTGGCAAATATGAAGCGGCGGACGCCTCGCTCTCGGCAGTGATCAAGGAGGTGTGCGGTAGCCCATCGGTTGACGCGCTGCATGGACTCACGGTCCGAGAAGGTCACTGGCGTCGCCCCGATACCGGCCAGATGCACGACCGCATCGACCCCCTCCAGAGCCAGATCGATGGACGCCGGATCGAGGAGGTCCGCCTCGATGAACTGGAGGCTTCGATTCTCCGGAAGATCCATGAGCGCCTGGAGTCTGCCCGTGGAGAGAGAGTCGATGACCCTGACGCTGCCCACCGTCTCGTCGACGAGCAGATCCGGCACGAGCCGCGAGCCTACGTAGCCGCAGCCACCGGTCACGAGCACTCGTTCGACGACCGGACCCGCCCCCACGCCGTCAGCCATTCGAGCCCCCTTCGGGCCCACCGAAGCCGTCAAAGTGAAGACCGCATTCCTTCTTGTCGCTGTTCGGCCAGCGGCCAGCGCGGGGGTCCTCACCTGCTCGCACCCGTCGCGTGCAGGGTGCGCAGCCGATGCTCATGTAACCGCATCCGTGGAGAGGATGTCGCGGCAGATCGTGCTCCTCCATGTATCGGTCCACCGCATCTTGGCTCCACCCTGCCAGGGGGCAGATCTTAAGAAGGCCGTCCCTCTCACGACCGACCACCGGCGTATCCCGACGCTCGGGAGTCTGGTCCCGGCGTATCCCGCTAACCCATGCCTCGAGTCCAGCCATCGCCCGGCGAAGCGGGTCAACCTTGTTGATGTGGCAACACAGATCCGGATCCCGGCGGTAGAGCTCGCCGTGCTCACGCAGAAAGCCGTCATGTCCCATCCTGGGCTCGAGCACGTGGAGGTTCAAGCCGAACCTTTCGACCAATTGATCCCGGAACGCCAATGTCTCTGAAAAGTGAAATCCCGTATCCAGAAAGAGCACCGGCATCCGGGGCGCGACGACGCTAATCATATGAAGTAGCGGTACGCTCTGCGTCTGAAACGACGACGTCATCGCAATCGACGGTGCGAATCTCTCCCAAGCCCATTCGAGAACAGTCGTCGGCTCGTCCGCGGCCGATGCGGGCAACTCCTCGTGTGGATCCATTTCGGGCCACCCCTCCCATCACATCGTCTTCCGCACGCTACGGCGAAACGACTCAATCCATGGTCTCGACGTGCCAGAACTCCGGCCCCGCCGGAGACCGTCGATCAATGTCTCAGAGTCACGATCATCCACCCTACGGCCTCTCCCGACCGTTCCGATGCCAAGCCACCGTCCGCGCCAATGCCGAGTCGATGTCCACGGCCTGTTCGAAACCGGCCCGGCGGATCTTGTCCGAATCGTACTGAGTAGGACGGCAGAACTTGTCGATCCTCGCGCTCGTTATAGGAAAGTCCACGTTCAGGAGATTGCCCAGCACGTCCAGCGGGCTGGCAAGACCGCTGGCCAAAGCGCGCGGGATACGGAGTTTGGGCTCGCGTCGACCCAGAAGCCGGCACAGGCTGCTCACGAGCTCCCAGGTGGTCATCTGCGGCTCGTCCAGGTACACGAACGTTTCCACAGGCTCGGGGCGCCTGTCCATCATGAA
>Ga0102944_1001385_pt1 | contig 16146 bp, 15 predicted proteins | sample SalPonD_shore_MG_FD_78172 | JGI IMG/M metagenome (GOLD analysis project Ga0102944, IMG submission 78172) | Salt pond soil microbial communities from South San Francisco under conditions of wetland restoration - Salt Pond MetaG... | ecosystem: Environmental > Aquatic > Marine > Intertidal zone >...
ACGCCAGCGGCGGCGAACCGGACCGCGTCAACCGCGTGCAGGCGCGCATACCGATGCATCGCGCCGGCACGGCGGAGGAAGTCGCCGAAGCCGTGATCTGGCTGCTGTCCAATGCGGCCTCCTATTCGACCGGCGCCATTCTCGACGTCTCGGGCGGACGTTAATTCATCATTCATTAAACATTCGCCCTCGACTCTGGTACAATAAGAACTCCCGCCCCGTAGCAGCCTGCTTACAAGGTCTGTACGGCGCCGATCCGCACCGAGGTATGTGCGGATCAATCTAGAATAAACCTGAACCTGTACCTGGAAAGCTGTTGAGCTTACTCACATCACGTGGATCTGTATCCGGTCCCGACGGCCAGCCGTCGTCGGGTGATCAGCCCCTGTCCATGCCCTGGATGGTCTGCCTGGCCCTGGTGGTCGGCATCTTCGGCGGGCTTGGCTCCGTACTGTTTCGCGGCATCATCGCCTTCTGCCATAACCTGTTCTTCTACGGCGAGTTCAGCCTCAATTTCGAACCACTGAAGCACACGGCACCCAGCCCGTGGGGAGCCATGATTATCGTGGTTCCGGTGGTGGGCGCGATCATCGTCACCTGGATCATCAAGACCCTGGCACCCGAGGCCCGCGGCCATGGCGTACCGGAGGTTATGAATGCCATTTATTACCGCGCGGGCCGTATACGCCCCATGCTGGTAGGCGCCAAGGCCGTCGCTTCCGGCATCTCCATCGGCACCGGCGGCTCCGTGGGACGCGAGGGGCCCATCATCCAGATTGGCTCCGCCTTCGCCTCATCCCTGGGACAGATCATTACCATGCCGGCGCGCCAGCGGGTGGTACTGGTGGGCGCCGGCGCGGCCGCCGGCATCGCCGCCACCTTCAATGCCCCCATCGGCGGACTGGCTTTCGCCATGGAACTGATGCTGGTTTCCATCAGCGCCCGCACCGTGTCTTTGGTGGCCCTGGCCACGGTTACCGCCACCTATATCGGCCGCAGCTTCACCGGCCTGCACCCCACCTTCAACGTGCCGGCCCTGGTGGAAATGACGTACGACCACACCGTCACCCTGTACACCCTGCTGCTGTGTCTGCCCATGGGGCTGCTCATGGGCCTCATCTCGACCCTGTTCATCCATTCCATCTACTGGGCCGAGGATCGCTTCGAAGGCGGCATCAAGAATGAATACATCCGCCACATGAGCGGCATGCTGGTGGTAGGCCTCATGATGTATATGCTGATTAGCACCACGGGCCAGTACTATGTCGATGGCGTCGGCTACTCGACCATTGTCGACATTCTCACTGATACGCTGACCAATCCGGCCGTGCTGCTCCTGCTGTTCGTCGCCAAGCTGCTCGCCACCAGCCTGACCCTCGGTTCCGGCGCCTCCGGCGGTATCTTCTCCCCATCCCTGTACCTGGGCGCCACTTTCGGAGCGGCTTTTGGCGGAATCATGGCGCAGTTGTTCCCCGCCGCCCACCTGGATCCGGTGCTGTTCGCCATCGCCGGTATGGCGGCCATGATCAGCGGCACCACCGGCGCGGTGATTACCGCCATCACCATGATCTTCGAGCAGACTTACAACTACAGCGCCATGCTGCCCGTGATCGTTACCGTGGCCCTGGCCTACGCGGTACGTTCCCGGCTCACGCCCGAGAGCATTTACACCCTGAAACTGGTGCGCCGCGGCGTCTCCCTGCCCAGGGGGCTGCAGGCGGCGGTTTCCTCCTCGCGTGTTGCCGCCTCCATCATGTCGCGGGATTTCCAGATCATCGAGAAGGACAAGGTGGGAGAATGGCGGGAGACCCACAAGTCCGGCGAAGGTCCCCGCTATACCATCATTGCCGACGAGGGACGTGTTTACGGCGTCGCCAGGGAGGAACTTGGCTACCTGATGGACACGGTAGATCTGGAAAAGCTGGTGGAAACCAACTTTTTCATGGTCACCGCCATGACCGGCTGGCCGGTGCTCATGCGCGGCCTCAAGAAGACCCAGTCGGAAGTCATCATGGTCATGCGCCGCCGCCACAGCAACGACGTCAGGGACGTCGCCGGCATTATCACCATGCGCGAGATTTTCAACGCGGCCCAGGACGAAATGGAGCTGGTGGAATAGGCAGGGGCTTCAATCCCGACCCTGCACGGCAGCAAGATAGAAAACGCGCGTCCGGACAAGGACTATCCGGATAAAACCTGATTCCCTATCCCGAAAACTGTCACTTTTCTGCGGTGGCGACCCAGCAGGCACCGGGCAGGACCACGCCTGCGTCCGTCTCGTGCTCCTGCAACGCTGCCCGTATCGCTGCCATTGCTCTTTCGCGCAGGTCCTCCGGGGCATCTTCCAGGGCCCTTGAGGCCGGACCCGTCTGCGTCGCCATATAGACGGCGTTATCCAGACTGCCCATTTCCATGTCCGTATCCACCGCCTCCAGACCGACGCCGGTAAAACCGGCGCTTTCCAGCACGAAGCGCAGGCGTTCCGGATCGCCCAGGGAAAACGGCCCCGGGGCGTCGGGATCCGGCTCACCGGCTGCCTGTTCCGGCGGCGGCAGAACCTCGAAGGCCGCCGCGGCGGGCAGCCCCATCCACGGGTTTTCCTCGAACCGGCGCCAGCACAGGATCACCAGCCGGCCGCCGGGCTTGAGCAGGGAATGCAGGTTGCCGAAGGCGGCCACGGGCCGGTCAAAGAACATGACACCGAAGCGCGAGGTAACGAGATCAAACAGATCCTCACCCAGGTTCTCGCTGCCGGCCTCGGCCAGCCAGAAGCTCAGGTTGGCGATGCCCCGGCCGCGCTCCTTGGCGATATCGAGGATGACGGGGGAGACATCCACGCCGAGAACGCGTCCGGTGGGGCCGACACGTTCGGCCAGGGCCATGCTGGTGAGGCCGCCACCGCAGCCCACATCCAGCACCGTCTCGCCTTCCCGGACGGCGCAGCGTTCCAGCAGGATGTCATTGTGCTGCTTCAGGTGGCCTTCGAGCAGTTCGATGTTACTGACCCACTTGTCGCCGCCCTCGCCTTTCCAGAAATCCTCGCTGAAGGGACGTTCTGAGCCTTTATTCTGACTGGTCATAAACTGTCATCCTGTCCGATATCGTTTCGCCGTTGCCATTATAATGGTCACTCCGGGCGTTTGAATACACAACAGCAAGTGCCCGGCAGTGCTGAAGTTCCGGTATTCCCGGCCGGCCCCGGAACGAAAAAAGCCCCGCCGAAGCGGGGCTTTCTGCGTAAACGCCTGTAAGGTTTACTGGCCTACGACGTTGACGGCGCTCAGACCCTTGGGACCGTTCTCGACATCGAACGTGACCTGCTGACCTTCCGACAGGGAGCGGAAGCCGCTGGACTGGATGGCGCTGTGGTGGACGAATACGTCTTCGCCGCCGTCGCTCGGGGAGATAAAGCCGAAGCCTTTCTTGTCGTTAAACCACTTTACCGTACCTGTAGCCATTCCTGGTTACCTCTGTAATAAAAGTTGAAAAATATTAGCAGGCTCTGATTGTTGCTTGTTTCGGGAGGGCCTACTGAACTGCGAGGTGCTACCGGAAGTGCCACAATGAAACCACTAATGGGCGCTTAGTATAGCAGATTTCGGAATCAGGCAAGGATTTTTTAGCGGCTCAGATCCGCACCTTGACGTAGGAACCGGGCGCGTCCTCGATGGGTTTGAGGCGGCCGTCTCCCGGGACCCGGGCCGGCACCATCTCGCCGGCAAACGGCTCCACCCAGGCCTGCCAGTCCGGCCACCAGGAGCCGGGGTGCTCCGTGGCGTCGCGCAGCCAGTCCTCGGGGCTCTCGCCCAGGTCGTCGTTGGTGTAATAGCCGTACTTGTTTGCTTCCGGCGGGTTGACGATGCCGGCGATATGGCCCGACTCTCCCAGTACAAAGCGCACCGGCCCGGTAAACAGCTGCGCACCCAGGTAGGTACTTTTCCAGGGAGCGATGTGATCGTCCTCCGTGGAAATGAAGTACGACGGCGTGGTGATGCTGCGTACGTCTATGGGCACGCCGCGTACGCTGAAAGCGCCGGGATCCTTGAAACTGTTCTCCAGGTACATCTTGCGCAAATAGGTGGAATGCATCTTTGCCGGCATGCGCGTGGAGTCCGAATTCCAGTACAGCAGGTCGAAGGGAAACGGCTCCTTGCCGAGGAGATAGTTGTTCACGTAGAAAGACCAGATCAGATCATTGGACCGCAGCAGGTTGAAGGTCAGCGCCATTTCCTTGCCATCGTGATAACCCTTGTCATGCATCTCCTGTTCCAGCACCGTCAGCTGATCCTCGTCGACGAAGACCCCGAGGTCGCCGGGATAGGAGAAGTCGATCAGGGTGACGAAGAAGGTGGCGGAGACAAACGGCGCCCGGTTCTGGCTTTTCAGCCAGGCCAGGGTGGCGCTGAGCAGCGTGCCGCCGATACAGTAGCCGATGACGTTGACTTCCTCCTCGCCGGTGGCCGCCTCGATGGCTTCCAGGGCCTGCAGCGGTCCCTCGAAAACATAATCCTCGAAATCCTTGTCACGCAGGGATTCGTCGGGATTGATCCAGGAGATGACGAATACTGTGTGCCCCTGATCGACCAGCCAGCGGATGAGGGAATTCTTGGGCTGCAGGTCGAGGATGTAATACTTGTTGATCCAGGGCGGGATAATCAGCAGCGGCCGCTTGTAGACCTGGTCGGTCACGGGGGCATACTGGATCAGCTGCATCAATTCGTTCTGGTAAATCACCTTGCCGGGACTGACGGCGACATTACGGCCCAGTTCAAAGGCATTCAGATCGGTCATGCGTATGCGCAGGCGGCCGCTTTCCGGATCGAAGTCCTCGACGAAATGCTGCAGGCCCTGCAGCAGATTCTCGCCGCGGGTTTCGATGGTGCGCTGCATGACCTCGGGGTTGGTCAGCAGGTAGTTGGACGGCGACAGGGCGTCCACGTACTGCTTGGTGTAGAACTCCACCTTGCGCGCCGTCTTCTCATCCAGGCCTTCCGCACCGGCAACCAGGGACTGGATGGTGTTGGCGGCCACCAGGTAGGACTGCTTGAGATAGTCGTAAAACGGGTTCTCCTGCCAGAGTTCGCTGCGAAAGCGCCGGTCCCCGGCGGGAGGCTGCACGACGGGACTGCTGTCCTTGCCCAGCATGCGGTTGGTCATGTTGATCCACAGATCGAAATAACTGTTCCAGGCGTTGAAATGGGCATCCAGGATCTTCTGCGGGTCCTGCATCAGTGCGGCGGTGAGATCGAGGAAGGCGCGGTTCAGCCCCAGGGGATCGAAACCGCCGCCGTGGCGGCTGAGGAAGGACTGCATCAGCTCGTTGCTCTGCCCGGCGATGTTAACCACGGCCTCGGCCAGTTCCCGCGGATCAAAGCGGGCCGTCTCGGTATCGGGTCGGGTCGCTGCCATGGTCGGTCTGCTCCTCCGGGGTTGGTGCCGAATTCGGAATGTTGCAGCGCAGCATATCCTGTCAGGCAAGACTTGTCAAAGTGCGGCGGCCGGGGCCGCCCCGCCGCAGCCACAGGGAACCGCCTACGGCGATGGCGAGGTTGACGGCCAGGCCATAGAGGCCCGGGTGCAGGCCCCAGACCTTGCCGGCGACGACGAAATCGAAGGGGCCGAAGGCCAGGCCCAGGGCGATGACCAGGCCGCTGATGAGCCCGACCAGCACCGGCCTGCGCTGCAGGCCGTCCCAGCGCACCCCCACCATGAAGGCCGGTACCAGTTGTACCAGGATATCGAACTTGCGATCCAGCAGGGTGATCAGCGAAGTCTTCTCCTTGAGGACAATGGCGAGCACCACCAGTACGGCGATCATTATCCAGGACAGGCGCTTGCCGAGCCGGGTCAGGTCCGATTCCGTGGCCCCGCGGTTGATGAAACCGGCGTAGATGTCCTTGGTCAGCATGGAGGACAGGGACAGCAGGGCGGAATCGGCGGTGGACATGATGGCGGAAAGGATGGCCGCGAACAGCACCACCACCAGGGCGTAGCCCGCAGCAGAGCCCTCCTGGATCAGGCGCAGCAACCGGGCGAGGACCTGATCCGAGTCCGCCCCTTCCAGCCCGGGGACGTAAGCGATGGCATAGATGCCGGCAATGACGGCGACAAATGCGGTCAGGAAGGGCAGAAATGCCATCACCGCCAGGCTGTGGCGCAGCACGCGTTCACTGCGGGCGGCGTAGATGCGCTGTATGGCCTGGGGATACAGGGAAGCGCCCATGCCCAGCATGAGGACATAGCTGACCCATTCGCGCTGCATTTCCGGCGTCGGCGGCATGAGCTTGCGCGCCTGGGCCGGATCGGGCATGGCCCGGATCACATCGGTGGCGTGGGACAACGGGCCGAAGCGGTACACCAGCATCACCAGCAGCAGCAGGAAGCCGATCATGAGCACGCCGCCCTGGATCACGTCGGACCAGGCCACGGCGCGCAGCCCGCCCAGGGTCCCGTACACCACCATGATCAGGGCCAGGACGATGACGCCGTAGCGGTAGGCCATATCCCCGTGGGGACCGGCCAGCCCCTGCATGGCGCGGCCCATGGCCATGAGCTGTGCCAGCAGGTAATTGGTCACCGCCAGCACCATTACCACCGCCGCGATCAGGTTGATGGCCCGGGAGCCGAAACGGTCATCCAGGTAGTCCACCGGCGTGACATAGCCGCGCTGCTGGGAAACATGCCGCAGTTGCAGGGCGAAAATCAGATAAAACACCACAATGGCGAGCATGAAATGCACGGACATGATCCAGGCATAGCCCACGCGGTAGGTCTTGCCGGTAAAGCCGAACAGGGTATTACCGCTGTACTGGGTGGCGTACAGCGTCAGGATCAGGACCAGGAAACCGAAGCCGGAGCCGGCGATGTAGAAATCCCTGAGGGTGTCGGCGGCCCGCGCACGGTAACCGAACCAGCCGAAGAAAAGCAGTGAGAAGACGTAGAGACCGATGAAAACCCAGGCGCCGGGACCGAAGGGAAGCAGATCGGTCATGCCCGGATCAGGGCTCCCTGGCCCGGCCCGCCGGCTCGTGCAGGAACAGCCAGGCGGTCAGTACGGCGGCGACCAGTCCAATGGCCAGGGACACCAGCACCCAGAGCGGGAACCCCAGGTAGAACCGGCTCTGACCCGCCGGCCAGTACCACGGTATGCCCAGGACAACCAGGACGACATAGGCCGCTACGATCCTGATATTGAAGGTGTGCATTCTGGTTATTGTTGTGTACCCGCCCCCAATACTGCCACAGTCAGTTGAGGTCCGGAAACAGCCACGGCGTCTGCTGCGCGCGGCGCCGTTCGTAGTCGCGGATGGCATCGGCGTGCTGCAGGGTGACGCCGATATCGTCCAGCCCCTCGAGCAGGCGCTGTTTCAGTCCCGCTTCGATGTCAAAGTGCAAAACTTCTCCTGCGGGCGTGGTAACGGTCTGGGCGGCCAGATCCACCTTGAGGCGGTAGCCGGGCGCGGCCTCGACCTCATGAAACAGGCGGTCCACGGTGTCCCCGTCCAGGCTCACGGCCAGCACGCCGTTCTTGCCGCAGTTGCTGTAGAAGATATCGGCGAAGCTGGGGGCGATGATGCAGCGGAAACCGTATTCCAGCAGCGCCCAGACGGCGTGTTCGCGCGAGGAACCGCAGCCGAAATTGGTCCGGGCCAGCAGGATCTGCGCGCCCTGGTAACGCGGCTGGTTGAGGACGAAGTCCTCGTTCAGCGGCCGCCCGGCACAGTCCTGGCCCGGCTGGCCGATGTCCCGGTAGCGCCATTCATCGAACAGGTAGGGGCCGAAGCCGGTCTTGTGAATGGACTTCAGGAACTGCTTCGGGATGATGGCGTCGGTGTCCACGTTGGAACGATCCAGCGGGGCGACCAGGCCGTCGAGTGTCGTAAATGCTTGCATGGTTCGTGATTCGCAGTCAGATAAATTTAGCCGTTATGCAGTCGTATTGATTTTGTATTAACCACGGAGAGCACGGAGGACACGGAGTAACAAAATGTGATCGATGAGGATCGATACCAGTCTGTTTCCGTTTGCCCGAAGTCCGGCATACGTTTCACGTATTACCGCCTTTCTCCGTGTTCTCCGTGCCCTCCGTGGTTCATCGCTGTTAATCCTTCAGTTCCCTTACGTCGACAAAGTGGCCGGCGACGGCGGCGGCGGCAGCCATGGCCGGGCTGACCAGGTGGGTGCGCCCGCCCGGTCCCTGGCGGCCCTGGAAATTGCGGTTGGAGGTGGACGCGCAGCGCTCGCCGGGGCTGAGACGATCCTCGTTCATGCCCAGGCACATGGAACAGCCGGGTTCGCGCCATTCGAAGCCCGCCTCGGTGAAGACACGGTCCAGCCCCTCGGCTTCCGCCTGTTTCCTGACCAGGCCCGAACCGGGGACGATCAGCGCCTGCCTGACACTGTCCGCCACCTTCCTGCCCCGGGCCACCGCGGCCGCGGCGCGCAGATCCTCGATGCGCGCGTTGGTGCAGGAACCGATGAAGACCTTGTCCACGGCGATGTCGGTGACGGGCGTCCCGGGGGTGAGCGCCATGTAGTCCAGGGCATGGCGCATGCCCTCGCGCTTGACGGGATCGGCTTCGGCCTCCGGATCGGGAACGTTGCCGCCCACGGGCACCACCATCTCCGGGGACGTGCCCCAGGTCACGCCGGGCTGGATGTCTGCGGCCCGGATTTCCACCTCGTGATCGAACACGGCATCCGCATCGCTGTGCAGGTCCCGCCAGGCGGCCACGGCCGCCTCCCATTGTTCCCCTTTGGGTGCAAACGGGCGTCCCTCGACATAGTCCAGGGTGGTGTCGTCCACGGCGACCATTCCGGAACGGGCGCCGGCCTCGATGGCCATGTTGCAGACCGTCATGCGCCCTTCCATGGACAGGCCGCGGATGGCGCTGCCGGCGAACTCGATCACGTGCCCGGTACCGCCGGCGGTGCCGATGACGCCGATGATATGCAGGATAATGTCCTTGGCGCTGACCCCCGGACCGGGCTCGCCCTCGACCGTCACGCGCATGTTGCGCGATTTTTTCAGGCTCAGGGTCTGGGTTGCCAGGGCGTGTTCCACCTCGGAGGTGCCGATGCCGAAGGCCCAGGCGCCCAGCGCGCCGTTGGTGGTGGTGTGGGAGTCACCGCAGACAATGGTCATGCCCGGCAGCGAGGCGCCCAGCTCCGGCCCGATGACGTGCACGATGCCCTGGCGTTCGTCAAACAGGTCGATGTAGTTAATGTGCGCCTCGGCTACGTTGCGGCTGAGGGCGTCCAGCTGTTCCTTCGATACGGGATCATTAATCACCGTACGGTTCACCGTGGGGACATTGTGATCGGGCACGGCAAGATTGGCGGCCAGGCGCCAGGGCCGGCGGCCGGCCAGCTTCAGTCCCTCGAAGGCCTGCGGCGAAGTGACCTCGTGCAGCAACTGCCGGTCAATATAGATCAGCGCCGTCCCGTCACCGTTGTCACGCACCACATGGGCGTCCCAGAGTTTGTCGTAAAGCGTCTTTGCTGTCATTTTCTACAAACCTTCTCTGAATATCAGTATATGAGCCACAAATATCAGGGAGCGATAAGTGAATAGTGATTAGTAAGTAGAAAAACATGTCTTCGCCAAAGTTCAGCGCTGGCGCCGCGTTTTTAACTACTTACTACTCACTACTTACCATTCACTGCTTTTCCCCGCTTTGTTCCAGCATGCGGATAAACGCCACGGCGGCATTCGACAGCGTCCGCTCGCGGTGGTAGATGTAACCGAGCCGGCGCGTGATGCCGGCCCTGCGTACGTTCAGCCTGCGCAGCTTGCGATCCAGCATGGTGTCCGGCAGCACGCTCCAGGCCAGGCCGATGGAGACCATCATCTTGATGGTTTCCAGATAGTTGGTGGTCATGCTCACCTGCAGCGCACACTGCCTGCGCCGGAACAGATCATTGACGATGCGCCGGGTGAACGTATGTTCGTCGGGCAGTATCGCCGGGTACGCCTGCAGCGTTTTCAAATCCAGTTCGCCGCGCTGTGCCAGCTCGTGATCGTGGGCCACAACGAAGCTTAAGGGATCCTCCCAGACCGCATGGCTGTAGACCCGCGGCATGTCGCCGTCGGCCAGGGTAATCACCGCCAGCTCCAGTTCGCCCTCCAGCACCGCCCCGTAAGCAGCCTCCGATTCCATGAAGGCGATATCCAGCGCCACCTCCGGGTAGCGGCCGGCGTATTTCCGCAGCACCGGCGGCAGGCGGTGCAGGCCCACGTGATGGCTGGTGCCCAGGGCCAGGCGGCCGGAAACCGTGGCGGTGAGATTGTGTACCAGCGTCCGGGAGTCGCGCACCTCCTGGATGATGCGCTTGGCCCGCGGCAGCAGCAGTTCTCCCGCCTCGGTGAGGCCGATCTGCCGACCGATGCGGTCGAACAGCCGCGTGTCCAGCTGTTCCTCCAGCGCCGAAATGCGCTTGCTGACCGCCGGCTGGGTCAGTGCCAGTCCCGCCGCCGCGGCGGAGAACGAACCCTTCTCCGCGACCTCCACGAAGGCCTGTAACAGCGCGGTTTCCATCGGAGCGGTATAAACTATTCCTGTTTGGAATTGTTTATAATAATAGCATGAATTTATTTCATTATCAACACGACCCCGGCCGGGCCACGGCTATACTTGCCCGCGACCTGACCCTACAATGGCGGCCGGAGATCCACCACGGGGACCGGCATGGCGGCAACAAACCAAGGCAACATATTCCTGGGCATGATCTGGATGTTCGTCATTTCCCTGCTGCTCATCTGGCTGCCCGCCCTGGGTCCGCTGATTGCCGGCATCGTCGGCGGCAAGACGGCGGGCGGCGTCGGTCCCGGTTTCCTCGCCGCCCTGCTGCCCGGCGTGCTGCTGGCGGTCTTCCTGTTCATGTTCGGGACCGCCTTCACCGGCCTGCCCCTGATCGGCGCCCTCGTGGCCGGGGGCAGCATACTGCTCTACGTCCTGTACGTTCCCATCCTGCTCATCGGGGCCCTCATCGGCGGGCTCCTGGCATGATTCTCCCCCTGCCCGTAACGGCGGCCTCATGACTGAACTGAACGGCAAGGTTGCCGTGGTGACCGGTGCCAGCTCCGGCATCGGCCGGGCCATTGCCGGCGCCTTCGCCGCCGCCGGGGCCACCGTGGTGCTGGCTGCGCGCGGCGAGGACAGGCTGCAGGCTGCGGCGGCGGAGATCGGAGAAGCCGGCGGCAGGGCGCGGGCCATCCCCGCCGATGTCACCGACGAGGAGCAGGTACTGCGGCTGTTCCGGGAGACCCGGCGGCACTGCGGTGACCCGGATCTGCTGGTCAACAACGCCGGCACCGCGACGGCAGCACCCCTGCCGGATCTGAGCCTGGCGGAATGGCGGCGGGTCATGGATATCAATCTCACTGCCGCCTTTCTGTGCAGCCGCGAGGCATTCCGGCTCATGCAGGCGCGCCGCAGCGGCCGCATCATCAATATCGGCAGCGTCGCAGCCTACGTGCCACGCCCGGCCACGGCGCCGTATACCGCTTCCAAGGCAGGTCTCGAGGGCCTGACCCACTGTCTCGCCCTGGAGGGCCGGGACTACGGCATCACTGCATGTGTACTACATCCGGGCAATACCCTCTCGGGCTTCTGGGCACAGCGCCCGGAACTGGGCGAGGAGGAAGGCATCATGCAGCCGGAAGTCGTGGCCAGGATGGCGCTGACCATCGCCGCCATGCCGGACGACGTGCTGGTCCTGAGAACCGTCATGCTGCCGCTGACCATGCCCTTCCTGGGCCGCGGCTGAAACCCGCGCGCAGGAGGACGCAATACCACTACAGCACGAACATGGCCGGAGCAATGAGCACCGAACCTGAGTATTACAATCGGGCCGGGCAGGAATTCGTTTTCCGCCGGGCCGGCCTGGAGGACCTGCGGGAAATTGCGGCCTGGATCACCACGCCGCGGGAATGCGAACTCTGGGCCGGGCCGCGGCTGCCCTTCCCTCCCGATCTGGATCTGCTGCCGGCGGATATCGATCTGTTCAACGCCGACTCCGTCGCCATGGTGGAGGACGGGCGCCTGACAGGCTTCGGCCAGGTGATCTACATGGATATCCACCGCGCCCACCTGGCGCGCATCATCGTCGCTCCCGATCGCCGCGGCTGCGGCTATGGCCGGGAACTGGTGCGTGAACTGCTGCGCCGGGCGCAGCGGCATGGCTATGCGCTGGTCAGTCTGTACGTGGACCGCGACAACCGCCGGGCGCTGTCACTGTACGCCGGCTTCGGTTTCCGGCAGGCCCAGCGTCCGCCCGGCGAACTGGCTTCGCCACGGACCCTGTACCTGCAGTTGTCTGCATCGCCGGCAGAATAAATCCGGCTTGCCGGCCCGATCACTGCAGCCAGTCCAGCTGCGCTTCATACCGGGGTTCGGGGGCCGGCTGCAGGCCGGAAGCGGTCACGCCCAGCAGCCGCACCGGTCGCGCGCCGGCCTCGGTGGCGGCCAGCAGCTCCGGCAGCAGTGCGGCAATGTCCACATAGCGCCGGAAGGGTTCTTCCGTGGAACGGCTGCGGGTGACCTGGCGGAAATCGGCGTACTTCACCTTGATGGTCAGGGTGCGGGCCGCCAGCCCCCGCTCCTGCAGCATGTCCATCACCTTGCGACCCCGCTGCGCCAGCACGGCCAGCATGGCGTCGGTATCGTCCGTATCCTCGGCCAGGGTGGTTTCGCTGCCCAGGGACTTGCGCCGGCGGGTACTGTTGACCGGGCGTTCGTCGATGCCGCGGGCGATCTGGTAGTAATGCAGGCCGGCCCGGCCGAAGTGCCGGCACAGCGCCTCCCGGTCGTGGCGTTTCAGATCGGCACCGCAGTGGTTGCCCAGAGCCTTCATTTTCGCCTCCGTGGCACGGCCGATACCGTGAAAACGACGTATCGGCAGGGCATCGATAAAGTCCGCGGCCCGGGCCGGCGTGATCACGTACAAACCGTCAGGCTTGTCCATATCGGATGCGATCTTGGCCAGAAACTTGTTGTACGACACCCCGGCCGAGGCATTGAGCCCGGTAACCTGCCGGATACGCTGCTTGATCACCCGGGCCATGCGCACGGCGGATCCACCGCAGCGTTCCAGACCGGTTACGTCCAGATAGGCCTCGTCCAGGGACAGGGGCTCGATACGATCGGTGAATTCGGCAAAGATGGCGCGGATCTGCCCCGACACGGCCCGGTACACGTCGAACCGGGGACGCAGGAAAACGGCGTGCGGGCACAGGCGCCGGGCGTGCGCCGCGGGCATGGCCGAATGAATGCCGAAACGACGCGCCTCGTAACTGCAGGCCGCGACCACGCCGCGCCCGTCGGGATCGCCCCCGACAATGACCGGGCGCCCGCGCAGCGCCGGGTCGTCCCGCTGTTCCACCGAGGCATAGAAGGCGTCCATGTCGATGTGAATGATCTTGCGTACGGACATCGCTGTGCAGTGTCTTTTTGCCGGGATATCCCCTACAATTCTACCTTCTACTTAAACGGCAGCCGCCGGAGCCGCCGGGCCTGTCCGACCTGCCGTAGCCATGTATCAACAAAGTCGCGAAATGACGGGAGTAGCACAAGTGAAGATGCGTTGTTCCATCCCGATCCTGATCCTGGGTTTCGTTCTCTCCACTCCCCTGCAGGCCGATATCACCGCGGCCCACGCCGCCCTCACCAGCGGTAACTACCAGAGCGCTCTCACGGAATTCACCCGGCTCGCCAAAAACGGCGACGCCCGGGCGCAGTCCTACCTGGGCTACATGTATTACGCCGGCGACGGTGTCGACCGGGATTACAGCCAGGCGGTGCAATGGTACCGCAAGGCAGCCGCCCAGGGTGATCGGGACGCCGAATATAATCTGGCAGTGGCTTATGCCTTCGGCAACGGCGTCGATCAGGATTACGCCGAAGCGGTGAAGTGGTACCGGAAAGCCGCCGGTCAGGATCTGGCCGCCGCCCAGTACAGCCTGGGCCTGTCCTATGCCCGCGGCGAAGGCGTCGCCCAGAATATCGATACCGCCAGACAGTGGTTCCGCAAAGCCGCAGATCAGGGTGATGCGGACGCCGTCTCGGCCCTGCAAAGCCTGGGCGGCAAGAAAACCGGCCAGGACGCTGCAAACGGCCTGCTGGCCATGGACGACATACAGCCCGAACTGCCCGGCGCCAGGACGCCGGACCGGGACAAACCCGCCAAATCCGCGCAGGCCGGCGCCGCCACCCAGGCGGCACCGGACACCGGCCAAAAACCGGCCACCTCCGGGCACGCGCTCGCAAACACCGGGAAACCGGCCACCCAGGCGGAGGTCGAGGAGGAGGTCACCCCGGATTTCAAGTCACTGGACAATTCGACGAGTTCAGCCGGCATGGGGAACGGACTGGGTGACACCGATAATGCGAAAGCCCTGGGAGGTTCGTCCGATCTCGACACGGATACCGATCTGGGCGGCCAAGGCGGCCTCAATGGCAGTACCGGTCTCCACAGCAACAGCGGCCTCACCGGCAATGCCGGTCTCCAGGGAACCGCGGGCGGTTCCGGCGGGCCGGGGAAGTCGTCATCCCTGAAAAAGGAAGGCGCCGGAAGCTTCCTGAAGCGTCTGTTCGGGCCCAAACAGGCCGGTGGCAAGGCAGATAGCAACGCTGACAATGTCGCAGGGCCGGCACAGAATCAGCCGCCCGCAGCTGCTGCCGACAACGGCTCGGCGGCGGCGCGGGAGCAGACGGCCGGGGCCGCTACGAACGCCGGGACAGACGAACACCATCGCGGCTTTCTTTCCCGTCTCTTCGGTGCCGGCGCGGCGGGGAAGGGCGAAGCCGCTGCCCAATCCGCCCCCAAGCCGGCGGCCGATCCGGCCGTCTATCAGCGCGGCATGAAAGAACTGCAGGGCAAGAACTACCGCGACGCAGCGGCGACATTTCATGAAGCAGCCACCCAGGGAGATGCCCGTGCCCAGTTCCGGCTGGGCACGCTGTTCTACCAGGGACTGGGGGTGAGTCGCAATTACAGCGAGGCGGCACGCTGGTACCAGCGCGCCGCCAAGAACGGCAATGCCGATGCCCAGTACAGCCTCGGCAACATGTACCTGATGGGGGAAGGCGTGAAACAGGATGATCACCAGGCCGCCTACTGGTACAAGAAAGCCGCGGACCAGGGCCATGCCGGCGCCAGCGAGAATCTCGACAACCTGAAACGCATCGACGAACAGGCTGACCGGCCGCCCGGCATCGCCGAGGGCGAGGCGCCGGCCCGGGCGAACGCCAAGAAAACGACCGGGAAACCCGCCAAGAAGGGATTCTTCAGCCGCCTGTTCGGCTGACCGGCGACAACCCTCGCACCCGCCACACAGGGAAACTGCCTGGCGGTCCACTGATTCCCGCCACAACCCGCCTGCACCCGGGCCCGCCGTCCCGCGCAGGATCGGCAGCACGTCATGCCCCGACCGCATCCGGCCCCATCGCCTGACTGTCTTCTCACAGCGACAAGAATATTGTCCCGTCCCCCCGTATCGTCCCGCCATCACTGCCGACGAAATATTATAACTAATTGTTTTAATTAAGTATTTATTTTACGCCTTGTAACGGAGCCGGCTGGCACCCTCCTTGCACTGAATACAGTAGAACAAAAACGGGAGGGAAGAACATGAATGTATACCGTTGCTGGCACCGGGGTGTGCTGGGTTACGGCTGCCGCCGGGGCAGGGGCTGGATGTTCGTACCGGAGCTGGGCCAGCCCGACAATCGCATTTACAAGGATATCGAGTTGACGGAACTGGTTTTCAGAAACAGGCACGAGTGGCGATTTGAAATGGAAAAGGAAGCGCTGCGCAAGGGTAACACCTTCACCCGCCTGTTCAGGCAGGTTTTGACGCAACGTTCGCGGCCCCGTTCCGTCAACGGCACACTGTTTACTACCCATTAAGCAGAGGCCTCCTCCCTCCAGGTTTCTCAATGCCTCTGAGATGGGCCCCCCGGACAGGGAGTCCGGGGCTTTTTATTCTGTGATGTCCGTCGCCGGTTGTGCACGCTTCGAGACAACCGGCGAACCGCATTACTTCCCTCAATACCGGCCGATCACGGACGATCGATGACCGGCACGTTCTGCGTGTCCCGCAATCCGCGCCGGCAGTCCAACCCGATACGGCAGCCCGTGTGGTTC
>Ga0102944_1001388_pt1 | contig 16100 bp, 15 predicted proteins | sample SalPonD_shore_MG_FD_78172 | JGI IMG/M metagenome (GOLD analysis project Ga0102944, IMG submission 78172) | Salt pond soil microbial communities from South San Francisco under conditions of wetland restoration - Salt Pond MetaG... | ecosystem: Environmental > Aquatic > Marine > Intertidal zone >...
CCCATTTACAAGGTGTTTGTCATGTAATGGAATGCTTCGGCCGGTGGCGAAAGAAAAAGTGGCAGATCAGCTTCCACCAGGGGTTAAGAAATATTATGAGAAATATCACCAATGTGACCGATGTCAAAAGGTATATTGGAAGGGGTCACATTATGAGCATATGTCTGAGTGGCTAAGAAAATATTATGGGATTATGGAGCATGGAGCATGGAGCATAGAGCACGGATTGTAAATTTAACAACCTTACAATCACATTAATGCTAATACCTAATATCGTAAAACAAAAAACGCTAACTTTTCAAATATTTATTCCCATACCATCCGATAAATGTACCCCATATCAGACAGTTGAATAGAATTGGGAAAGCGATAGCTTTAATGGCAAAACCGTGAAACAACGGTTGATCCATATAAGGTGCAAGTACGAGCCATACCCATAAAGAGGGTAAAAAACCGAAGAGTATTCCTTTCAGGATATTGGGTTTCGTTAATAACATAAAGATACTTCCCCAAATACCACCGCTAACTGCAAATAGGAAGGCGGATATTATGATATCGGAGGCAAAACCATGCACACCGAATGTTTTATGATAAATGCCAATGAAACCTGGATTACCAGCCCATCCAAGCCATTTAAAAATAAATTGAACAGCGATAAGGATGACAGCACCTAAAAATCCAGCAGTAAAACCAACTTTTATCTTGTCATTCATAACAAATGTCCGTTGAGGTGAGGATAAAACCGTTTCGTTTATTTAAATAAACTCCATTTAACTGATAATGCAATAGTGAGTAACATGGTTACCCTATTATTGGCGTTAGCATTGAAAAAAATGTATTTTAAAATTCTGTTAAATAGTCCGGACCATTAATATTGCTGAGAAACCGGGTGCCACGTAACCTATGTATTAAAAAAATAGACATATGAATATATATGCCATAATTATTCTTGTGACACTGCTGTTTGATTTTACACTAAATCTGATAGCAGATTTGTATAATGTCAAAGCGATGAAGAAAGATCTTCCACAGGAATTCGAAGGTGTTTATGAGGAAGACGATTATCGTAAATCACAGGAATATACCCGTATAACAACCCGGTTCGGGATTCTTACATCTACCTTTAATTTAATTCTTGTACTTGCATTCTGGTTTCTCGGGGGGTTCAATTATCTGGATAACATCGTTCGTCATTGGGCATTCTCGCCACTGGTGACCGGACTTGTGTATATCGGCATTTTAATTCTTTTAAAAAGCATTATATCTCTTCCATTCAGCCTTTATTCGACATTTGTCATCGAAGAACGTTTTGGATTCAATAAGACGACAATTGGAACTTTTTTCATGGATATGATAAAAGGCCTTGTTTTAGGTGTGGTGATCGGGGGACCTTTGTTAGCTGCCATTCTTGCTTTTTTCCAATACGCTGGTGCTCTTGCATGGTTGTACTGCTGGATGGGTACTACGGCATTCACACTCGTGATTCAGTTTATTGCTCCGCGGTGGATCATGCCGTTGTTTAATAAGTTTACTCCTTTGGAAGATGGAGAATTAAAACAATCGATCCTGGATTATGCAAAATCGGTTAATTTTAAGGTTGATGATATTTTTGTGATGGACGGATCCAAAAGATCTACAAAATCGAATGCCTTTTTTACCGGTTTTGGCAAGCACAAGCGCATCGCCTTGTTCGATACACTAATAGAAAAACATACCGTAGAGGAACTCGTGGCTGTTCTTGCCCATGAAATTGGACACTATAAGAAGAAACACATCATTCAGAGTATGGCGATAAGTATTCTGCATATGGGTGTAATGTTCTTATTGTTATCCATATTTATCAGCAGCAGGGGATTGTTCAATGCTTTTTATATGGATCATATTTCCATCTATGCCGGTTTGATCTTTTTCGGGATGCTTTATACACCCATAGAGTTAGTCTTGTCGATATTTATGCAAATATTCTCACGAAAGAATGAGTTTGAAGCGGACCGGTTTGCTGCGGAAACGGTAAAAGAACCTGAAAACATGATCAACGCCCTGAAGAAACTCTCAAGGGATAACCTGTCGAATTTAACACCACACCGGTTCTATGTTTTTTTGAATTATTCTCATCCTCCGGTATTGCAAAGAATTAATGCGATAAGAAAGGTTAAAAACAAAGCCACTGCTTGATCAGTAAACAGTTACACATTACGTTCCGGATAGAGGTACATTCTATTTTGTAAGAACCGGAGATTACACGGATTATGCAGATTAACAAAGATCGATACCAGTTATCCCGGTCATATAATAACCGGAAACCGGTATCCTGAATCTATTAATTCAAATATCCGCCCAGGATTATTCTAACTTCTGTATTCTTTTTTATCCCTTAATGTACTCAATAACGTAATACACTTAGTAATATTAGCTGATAGATGGAAGCTATAACTCATTTCCCATAAAGCAGGTAGCCGAAGATGACGGCGGATATGATACCGGCGGCGTCCGCAATGAGTCCGGCTTGTACGGCATAACGTGTTTTCTTGATGTTAACGGCCCCGAAATAGACTGCCAGGACATAGAAAGTCGTTTCAGTGGAGCCGAACATAATGGCGGCGATAGTAACATAAATCGAGCCTTCTCCATAGTGTTTAATCATATCGGCTAAAACGCCTACCGACCCGCTACCCGTTAGAGGACGCATAATCGCCATGGGTAACACTTCAGCCGGGAAGTGGACCAATGAAAGAATAGGGTGCAGGCCCTTAATGATCCATTGCATGGCACCGCTTGCACGGAACATCCCGATGGCGAAGAGTATAGCGACCAGATAAGGGATAATTTTTACGCCGATCTCAAATCCCTCTTTGGCACCTTCCACAAATTCCTCATAGACGGGCACCTTTTTAACAAGGCCATATAAGGGTATGAGAACTATCAACAGGGGTAATATGAATATGGAGACAGTTTGCATATCAACTCTCCGTTTCAGGTATTGGTTCATCCGGGTAACGGTAAGAATATAACTTGGCCGCCATAATTCCTATGACCAGCGAAGTGGCCGTTGCAAGTATAATCCCTATCAAAAGATGACCGATACGAATCCCCATCAATGCAACAAGAGTGACCGGAGGGACTAACTGAACACTGGCGGTGTTGATGGTCAAAAACATACACATGGCATTGGTAGCCGTATCTTTTTCCGGATTTAATTTTTGTAATTCCTCCATGGCTTTAATACCGAGAGGCGTGGCTGCATTTCCTAATCCAAGGATATTGGCGGCAAGGTTCAAACTTATAGCTCCGAATGCGGGATGATCTTTTGGAACATTTGGAAACAGAAATCGCAGGAAAGGATTCACAACTTTCACGAGCTTATACATTAAACCGCTTTTATCTGCGATGCGCATGAGTCCGAGCCAGAAAGCCATGACCCCTATTAGCCCTATGGCCAGTTTTACGGCAAAATCGGCCATATTGAATGCTGCCTTAGTAATGGCCCGTAATTTGACAAATTTTACGGATGGAAGCATTACTTTATACATCCCCGATTGCAGGCTTCCGCCATTCAGCACTTTTACCCGGAGATGATCGTGAGAATTACTGTCATATAAGTTAGCTACGGTTTGCCAGTGATCAGGTAAGGACTTGGAAACGGGTACGATTAATTCCGTTCCTTTATCTGTTTGATGCCATTTGGCGGCAACCATGCTATCCATACCGGACGTTTTGAACAGCACACTTTGTTGTTTGTCAGGCGAAAAATTACGTGGAAACCGGACGGTAACCTCCTGAGACTCCCCATTGTGATATTTATTTACCACAAGATCATGGGTATCCTGAACAGAAGCGAAAACAAGACTAATAATTATTAAGCCGGCCCAAATGTAGTTTAGCATGTCGGAATATATGAAAATTGGGAATCACAGCAATAGGCTGATGATGTCGTCAGAAAAATAATAGCAACTGTAATGTTTTATACAAAATAATTGTGTCAGTAAATAATTAAAGGAAATAAATTTTCTGGTTTGAGTTTATTAATTTGTGGAGAAAATAATAACCGGAACTTTAAATATAGAATCAAATGCATTTTGAGACGCTTGCCATTCACGCCGGAATGGAAACGGAGAGAGAACACCACTCTGTGATGTCTCCGATATACCCCAGCACAATTTTTGAACATCCGGAATCCGGGTTAAATGCGGATCAGTTCAGTTACACGCGTCATGATAATCCTAATCGCAGGCAGCTTGAAGCGTTATTGGCCGAATTGGAAGGCGGGAAAGAGGCCGTTTCGTTTTCCTCTGGTATGGCGGCGATATCGGCCGTTTTTCAGGCATTAAAGCCGGGCGATCATGTCATTGCTCCTCTCGACGTATACCACGGAACCAGGAAATTATTATCGGAATTTATGTCCGAATGGGGCATGCAATGTTCATTCGTGGATATGCGAAAGATTAGTGATGTAGCGGATGCCATAAAAACCGAAAGTAAATTGATCTGGTTGGAAACACCTTCAAACCCAATGTTGCACATAACGGATATCAAAGCGGTTTGTAAGGTAGCACATGAAAAAGGCGTAAAAGTGTGTGTGGATAATACATGGCTGACACCAATACTGCAGCAACCGTTAAAATCAGGAGCCGATCTGGTAATGCATTCAACTACGAAGTATCTGGGGGGGCATAGTGATATTCTGGGTGGTGCGGTCATAACAGCCAGCGAAGATGATAATTATGAGCGTATCAGATCGATTCAGCGACTGAACGGAGCCGTTCCATCACCTTTTGATTGCTGGCTGCTTCAGCGGAGTATCAAAACATTGCCGTATCGTATGAGGGGGCATTCAATTAATGCGGGTAAAGTGGCAGAGTTTTTGAATGAACACCCTAAAATAGAGGAGGTCTATTATCCGGGTTTACCCGGACATGAGGGACATGATATAGCATCCAAACAGATGAATGGGTATGGCGGTATGATTTCATTTCTCGTTAAAGGAGACGAAAAGGATGCGCTTAAGGTCGTTTCCAGGTCGCAATTAATTACACGGGCTACCAGCCTGGGTGGTGTGGAGAGTACCTGGGAGCACCGCAAATCGAGTGAGGGAGAGCATTCCCCGGCTTCACCGCGATTGATTCGATTATCGGTCGGATTGGAACATCCGGACGATCTTATTGCGGATATAAACCAGGCTTTGGCATAATATTTTAAATAAAAAACCGTATTGTAAACGATAATCTGTTGAATCCAGTTACAAGGTATACATACCCATTTATTATGGTGTTATGTGGTGCAGGTCATTGAGTATCTTTAAAAGTTGTATCAAAATTAATTCTCAGATGGCATCGAGAAGAAAATTTAATTATACAATGTCCCTTTATAAACCGTAACTTTATTACCTGTGAATATATTGGAATCCTGTTTTGTTATGGGAAATGGTGGAAAAAAGCGGTTCCAGTTTATTTTGATCTAAATAGTAAAATTCGGATTTTATAAGTCGGAAAATCAAAAGAATATCGAATATTTTTAGTCGAACGTTAAATCGAAATTACACATAGATTTTTAAGTAATGGCAAGAGAAGAAATGGTAATGCCCAAAATGGGCGAGTCTATAATGGAAGGAACCGTTATAGAATGGAAGAAAAAAGTTGGTGAGACCGTAGAGCAAGATGAAACCGTCCTGGAAATAGCTACTGATAAAGTAGATTCCGAAGTTCCGGCACCTATCGCTGGTACGATTGTAGAGATTTTAGCTGAAGAGGGAGATACTGTTGAGGTGGGTAAGCCAATAGCTATTATTGAAACAGACGCCGACGCTGCTGCATCAGCCGGTGAAAGTCAGGCTGAAACGAAAGAAGCTGCTGAAGAAGAAGAAGAACCTGCCGGCGAGCCTGCCGTTGAAGCGAAAAAAGAGCCCGTGGTTACAGAAGAAAAAGCTGAGCCCGAAGTCACGAAAGCCAATGGGCAAGCCGCACCTGCCCCGGCATCAGTCGAAGGTACAACTCCACCTCAAAGAAGGGGAAGTGACGGACGTTTTTATTCACCATTAGTTCGATCTATCGCCAAAGAGGAGGGAATCTCCCAGGAAGAATTGGAAACAATTGAAGGCTCAGGAAATCAGGGCCGTGTCTCCAAAGATGATATTCTCAATTATATCGAGCAAAGAAAATCGGGTAAAGTTGCTCAACCATCCGGATTGAGTAAACCGGTTTCCAAAGAAGCTCCCAAGCCACAACAGCCATCGTATGCCCCGACAAGTGAAGAGCAGATCAGGGCCGGCGAGATCAAGGTCGATTGGCCGAAAGAGAATGTAGAAATAATTAAAATGGACCGTATGCGTAAGGTGATCGCTGATCATATGATTAGGTCCAAACAAACTTCAGCACACGTTACTACATTTGCGGAAGCTGATGTGACGAAGCTTGTTAATTACCGGAATAAACATAAAGAACAATTTTATCGTGAAAATGGCTTTAAATTAACATTCACTCCATTCTTTATTGAATCCACTATCCAGGCTATCAGGGAATTCCCACTCATCAACAGTTCCGTTGACGGAGATCAAATTATCCTGAAGCGGGATATTAATTACGGCCTTGCCGTAGCTCTCGGTGAATCAGGTACCGGTGGTTTAATTGTACCGGTTATTAAGAATGCCGGACAGTTAAATATTCATGGCCTGGCGCAGAAAGTACATGAACTGGCTCAGAAGGCGCGAAGTAAGAACCTGTCACCTGATGATCTCGTAGGAGGAACATTTACGCTCACAAATTATGGCAGTGTTGGAAACCTGATGGGAACACCTATCATCAATCAACCCCAGGTTGCCATATTTGGTACAGGTGTGATTGAAAAGAAACCTGTGGTCATGGAAACGGAAAATGGTGATGTCATTGCTATTAGGCATATGATGTATCTTTCCATGAGTTATGATCACCGGATTATTGATGGTGCTCATGGTGGTGCTTTCTTACAACGAGTTAAGGAATTGCTCGAAAATTTCGACGTAAATCGAAGCATCTGACAAATGAGCTTGAATTTTAAGGATTTAATTAACGGCGCGGATACCTTTCTGTGCCGTTTTTTTTGTTATTTTTGTGGGAAAATATTCTAGGGTTAGGAAGAAATGGAAGCAATAAATAAGATTAAAGATATCAGGGGCATCATTCGCCGTGAAAAACAAAATGGGTCATTAATAGCTTTCGTGCCGACGATGGGGGCTCTTCATGAAGGTCATCTTTCACTTATCAGAAAAGCCCGTGAAAAAGCTGATACAGTCATTGTTTCAATTTATGTAAATCCAACACAGTTCGGGCCGAATGAAGATTTTAGTGCTTATCCCAGGCAGCTTGAAATTGATTTAGCAACCTGTGAGAAAGAAGGGGTGAAATATGTTTTTTGCCCGGATGATTCAGAAATGTATTTACCGGAACATTTTATCCGCTTTGAAATCGATGAATTGAGAGATCATTTGTGTGGACGTTCAAGGCCCCAACATTTTCAGGGAGTATTACTGATCGTAAGTAAACTGTTTAATATTATTCAACCGGATTATGCAGTGTTCGGGCAAAAAGATATTCAACAATTTATCATCATAAACAGGATGGTCAATGAACTGAATTTTGATCTGGAAATGGTTATGGGAGAGACTGTTAGAGCAGAAGACGGATTGGCATTAAGCAGCCGTAATAAATACCTCTCAGAAGATGAAAGGAAAATTGCCCCATCGTTGCATCAAAGCCTGGAAAATACCGTAAGAGGACTTAAAGTAGATAAAACGGCTGTCCCTGATATTATTGAAGATCAAATAAAATTCCTCGGAGAAAAAGGATTTAAAATTGATTATCTTGAGGTTGTTGATTACGAGACGCTCCGGCCAGTTGATCAGTTGCATGATTCTAAGAAATATATAGTTGCCGGAGCCGTTTATTTAAGTAGCACAAGACTTATTGATAATATCATTTTTACAGTATAAAAGTATTAAAATGCGTGGTTGATTGAGGATATTATGACCATAAAAATGTTTAAATCGAAGTTACATCAATTGACGGTTACAGAGGCTAACCTCTATTACGAGGGGAGCATTACCATCGATGAAGAACTTCTGGAAACTGCTAATTTGTTGCCTTACGAAAAGGTACAGGTGGTTAATATTAATAATGGTGCACGTTTGGAAACGTATACCATACCGGGACCGCGTGGCAGCCGCATAGTTTGTATGAATGGCCCGGCTGCACGTCTGGCACAACTCGGTGACAGAGTTATAGTTATTTCATATGCCGACATGACCCCGGAAGAAGCTAAAAAGCATAAACCGCATATCGTTTTGGTGGACAAGAATAATGATCCGGTGCAAGTACTAAATGAAGCTAAATACGCGAATGAGGTAATTCCGGAGAACAGTTGATATAGTTACCTGTTATGATTTTTTTTAAAGCCCCTTATACAGGGGCTTTTTCTTTTTAAAGGAGCCATGATATATGTCAGAGGAAAATTATCAATGCGCCTACCGAAATAAAACGGTCAGAGATCTGGCGTGGGTTTTGAACAGTCCTTCGCTGATTATTCAGAATGATCAAAATGAAGATATCAGGATTCTAAACAAAACCTGGTTTCAATCCCATTACAAAAGATTTAATTCCTTACTTACTGATTTGGATAAAGATTCCGGATCACTCGAGATATACATTGCAAATAACCCTACCCGGTTTTTGGGATCATATTTTGAAAAGTTGGTTGCTTTTTGGTTTGAGCATAGTTCCATAATTGACTCGGTAGCCAATAATATCCAGGTAAACAAGAATAACCGTACTATTGGGGAGTTTGATTTCCTTTACCGGTATAAGGGGGAGGATGAAGTCCATCATCTTGAAATAGCCGTTAAATATTATTTGCATCACAATAATAACAGCGGAAAACCCGGATTATCTGATTGGATCGGCCCTAACCCGTCAGACAGATTGGATAAAAAATATCATAAGCTGTTACATAAACAGTGTCGGCTGGGTTTGCAAGAGGCCGGTAGAGAATATTTACATGAGTTAGGTATCGGTTCGGTGATCCCCGAACTATTGATAAAAGGATATTTATTCCGGCATATAAATGAAGAAGATTCCACATCATTCATTGAGAGTAACCCGGTTATCAATCCCGCACACCCGGAAGGTTGGTGGTGTTTCAATGACGAACTGGAATTATATATCAAGAAGTTATCCGGCATTTACCGATGGATTATATTACCCAAAAGGCGTTGGTTATCCAGGGAATGTTATGTATCACATAAGAAAAGTACTGGCACAGAAAATGTACCGGTAGAAATAAACAGACATTTTTCTCAAAATATCCATCCTCTATTACTTATCCAGCTCGAACGGCTAAAGGAATCAACATGGACAGAAATCAGCCGTGGTTTTGTTGTGCCAAATGAATGGCCGGCAATATCCTGAAAAATTTATTAAGAGATAATTGTTACTTATGATACAGTTATTCAGGCGGCATTGATCTGAATATGTAATCCCAAAGGGGAGATGATACTCCAAACGCTTTGTCGGGATACTTATAATGATGCAGGCTGTGGTGCCGGACAATCGGTTTAAGAAACTTCGGATAATGTCTTGAGTGTGTGGCGTAATGAATAAACGCATATAACAGATAACCTGTTAAAAAACCGGGCAGGAAAATGTATACATACTGTTGCATCACCATATAAATGACCGTAAAAAGTACCGAAATTATGATCAACGCCGGCACCGGTGGCATAAAAAGACGCTCTTTGTCTCTTGGATATTCATGATGAACACCATGTATTGTGTAATGAAGTTTTTGAACTAATTCGGATTCTGTTATGAAATGAAAAACATAACGATGCATAAGGTATTCAAACAGTGTCCAGAATAAAACAGCACCAAGAAATATCAGGATTGCGGATGATAAATGCATAACTACCTCCTCCTGGTAACCGACATATAGTAAGAGACCAATAATTGGTATATATACACTTAAGGTTATGGAAGGCGAGGTTTTGGTTAATGCTTCAAGTGCCGGATTCTGAAATAGTGTCCCTTGTCCTTGATTCTTAATATCACTCATGACTGTTTAGCTTTTAATTAAGTAGTTGAGTAATAAACCCTGGAATTAAAAATAAGTTATTGAATAATTAGTAATATGTTACTGTTATTAATAAAAAAAAGGGTTATAGATTTATATATAAAATATTTCTACTACTTATCGTTCGTATTCCTTTAACCAACATGCCCAATGGCAAATCAGGTTTTAAATATCTATCCATTCTTGTTGTAAAACCTGATTACAGCTTTATAAAGTTCCATGATAAGAGTTTACGATTTTAAAATTCTTTTGGCCTTGCTCTTGTTCAAAAATCCTGGTTTTGCAAAGCCTTCTATGAGAAAAGAATTATTGTAAGGAATGGTTAAAAAACGGGTCTAATTATATAGTGTGATGATCATTATTCAAAACTATAACCAACAACCAAGGGTCCCTTGGTGAGGTTTAAATGAATAAATCATTACGAATAAGAGAAGCAGAAAATTAACCATAAAAACCTCATAGTGCTCTCTTCAAATAAAAGATGAGATCAAAAAGGGCCGGTCCGTTTTAAAAAAATGGGGCGGCTTTTTTTATTAAGAATACATAGCAGCCGGTTCTGAATACCAAGGTCTATAGTTTTAAATCTTTCAAAAGAGGTGAACGGTAAAGTTTCGTAATTCTTTTGTAACAAATCACTTATGAGTATCTCATGATTTTAATAACGTTAAATAGTAACGAATAATTGGAGATTTATGCTTGGGAAAATTAGAAAAATTTCAGTTTATCTTTGTCTGATAGCCGGTATCGCATTAACATTTAATGGTTGTGCTACATTATTCAAAGGTACGTCAGACAATGTTAATTTATCTTCAGAACCCGCCGGTGCAAAGGTATATGTAAATGGTAATTTGATGGGAACCACACCGGTAAAACTGAAATTAAAATCCAGTGATACTTATCAAATTGAATTCAAAAAAAACGGTTACACCACAAAAACATATAATTTAACGAATCATGTCGGAGCAGGTTGGATTGTGCTCGAGGTTCTGGGTGGACTGGTACCGATAATTGTTGATGCAGCTACAAATTCCTGGTATAAGCTTGATCAATCTAATTTTAATGCTGTACTAGCCAGTCAACAGCCTTATTTTTAATTAAAAGTACTTAATACGTACCTTAAATAATGTGAGTAAAGTCATAAATAACATTTAAAAAAAAGAGCCGCTTCGGAAATAAACCCAGGCGGCTCTTTTTAGATCTAATTAGGTATTACTTATAATCTTCCAGCACTTCAAAGAAGAGGGCGGAGGTTTTTATCCCCCGGTGAAAATCTTTGAGATGGAAATGTTCGTTGGGTGAGTGAATGGCATCACTATCCAATCCAAAACCCATAAGAATCGAGTTGACCCCGAGAATCTTTTTGAAGTCGGCTACGATAGGTATGGAGCCGCCTTCACGGGCGAACAAGGGTTCTTTACCATAAACTTCTTTAAAGGCCTGGGCGGCAGCCTGCATACCATAGAATTCCATATCCGTTATGGCAGGGGAGCCTCCGTGATGTTCCGTGATTTTTACTGTCACATAATCAGGAGTAATCTCTTTGACATACGATTCAAATAAACGGGCTATTTCTTTTGGATCCTGATCCGGAACCAGACGCATGCTTACCTTGGCACCGGCCTTTGATGGCAATACCGTCTTCGCACCTTCACCCTGATAACCGCCCCATAGACCATTTACGTCAAGGGATGGCCGGCCGGATGCTCTTTCAAGTGTGGTGTAACCTTTTTCACCGAAAGTTTTCTTTATACCCAATTCTTTTTTGTATGCGTCTTCGTCGAAGGGTAATTTTTTGTACTCTTCATGTTCTTCGTCAGACAGATCGATCACCTTATCATAAAAACCGGGTATTTGAACCACCCCGTTTTCATCTTTCAGTTTGGTAATCATTTCACAAAGAACATTCGCCGGGTTGGCAACTGCACCGCCGTAAACCCCGGAATGAAGATCACGGTTAGGACCGAAGACCTCGATTTCCATATAGGTAAGTCCGCGCAGACCATAAGTGATTGACGGTGTATCTTCGGCGAACATGGAAGTATCAGAAATGAGTACCATGTCGCAGCTCAACAGTTCCTTATGTTCTTCGAGGAAAGGAACAAGGCTTGGTGATCCGATCTCTTCCTCTCCTTCAAAAATAAATTTCACATTTACCGGTAGTTCACCATGAGTTTTCAAAACGGATTCAACGCTTTTAACGTGGATATAAGCCTGTCCTTTGTCATCCGCGGATCCGCGTGCGTAAAGCTTCCCGTCTACTACAGTGGGTTCGAAGGGGGGATTATCCCATAAATCAATCGGATCAGGTGGTTGAACATCATAATGACCGTAAATAAGTACGGTTGGTTTATCAGAACCCACCCCGGAATGTTCCGCATAAACAATAGGATTACCGGGTGTTTCAAATATTTTTACTTCGTCAATCCCGACATTTTGTAGTTGATCGGAAAGGTAGTTTGCAGCTTTCTTAATATCGTCTTTACGCTGCGAATCCGTACTTATACTTGGAATGCGCAGCCAGTTAAACAACTCTTCTTCGAAGCGATTTTTATTATCATCAATATATTTAAGTGTATCTGGCATAATAATGTACTCTTGAAATTTCAGTTTATAATACTTTTATATCTTTTTTGGGTATCCAACCGTACAAACCGTTGCTCATACGAATATAATACCAATTGTCGCGACGGGCACTTTTCTCCTTATCAACGGTGAACGTATACCCCTCATAAGCAATACTGACTACCCCCGCGTTTTTATTTGGTTTCTCATTGACATTGGCTTCCTTCATTATCATCACTCCCTTACTGTACCGTCGGGTATGGTAATCTACAAATCCGGTTGTAAGAAGGAACAGTATGCCGAGTAATGTGAGGATTATCCCGGAATAGCGCAATGTTTTTTTATACTTCTCAATGAACCAAACACCAACGATTAGCAGGATGCCCGCATTTAATATTAAAAGGCTGATGATGAGCAGGGTGTGGGCTCCAATGTCATTTTGAAGCCAATTGAGTGCACGGTCCCAGGGCAATTCAGGTAATTCGGCTGATTTGTGACTTAAATGGTTGGATAGATAGTTCAATCCCTGCTGTGCCTGTTTCCGTGTCTCCGGATATTTCGAGGCTCTGAGAAAATAGTATTTGGCTTTACCCAGTGAATCCGTATTGAGATAGGTAAGTCCCATATTCAGAAATAATGCCCCGGAACCGGTGTTGGTGTGTTCGATGGCGTGATAAAGGCTGAGTGCCGATTTATAATGTTTCTTCTCATTCTGGAGGTTCGCCTTATCAAAAATAGCCTGGGGGGTCAATCCTTTAAGAGAATCAGGCAATTGACTGGACTGAGCATTCACCGATTGCGTAATGGCGGAGCTTATTGTCAACAACAACAAACTTACCAGAAGAGCAAAGATATTTATATTTTTATGTCCAATCATAGTGTCTTGCGCAGATCATTAAGGATGTTTTGACTCATCCGGATATCACGGTTAAGATCTTCCTGTGAAGTCAGCGGGGCAAAACGTATCGTCGAACATTTATCCAGGATACGTTTAATCTGTGATACTAATTGTGGATTGATATTTTGCTTTTGTAAATGGCTGATATATTCTTCATCTGAAAGCCCTGCTTTAGGCAGATTAAGCTTGTCACCAATGTAACCGGACAATGCCATGTGTAACTGTGAATAAGCTGTTTTTAAATCACCCGAAGTAGCAATTTCCGAGGCTTCTTCCAGCCGCTTTTTCGCATTATCCAATGCGGTATGGGAACGGGCAAAACGGGAATCATTTTGCATCCGGTCGCGGTATTGTTTCTGCCAGAACCCCACACCAATGAATAAAAATGGTAAAATTATACCTACCCAGAACCACCAAACTGTGAAAATCGAGTTGTATGTAAGTGAAGCCCATGATGCCAAACCGGTTACAGGTTGTATGGATAACGCATTATTTTGTGAGACAGAAGTACCAACATTACCGGGGCTATTAATTACATGAATTGTGATAGTCGGAAGTGTTTTGATGGAAAAATGTCGGCGATCATTATTAAAATATGCAATTTTAGCAGCTGGTATGGTATATGTTCCAATCTTACGGGCAACAAGTACATCCGTAAATGTCTTGGTTCCCTGAATTAAAGTTCCTTTTCGGTTAATATCTGATTTTTGTTGTGGCTGATAGGTCTCAAAAGCATCAGGGAAATTATATTTTGGCTGTGAGAGCAATGCGATATTGCCCACCCCTTTGATTTTCGTGGTAACTTCAATCGATTCACCAAGTTTAACCTGCCTGTCACTGGCTGTTCGTGAAATTGTAAATTTTCCTACGGCACCAATATCTTTTACACCCGAAGGTGCTGGTGGAAGATCCCTGACATTAATAGAGACGGGATCGGTCTTCAAATCAACATTTCGCTGACTGCTGCCAAATCCACCAAAACCGCTAAAAAAACTGCTGAAAGGATCCTGATTATTGTTGTTATAACGAACAGAGCAGGATACTTCAAAAGGACTGATAGTTAATTTATGATTCTTGCTCGGGAACAAAGCATATTTCATTAAAACGGCTTTGCGATAACGAACACCATTAATAATGGTTGAAACGGCTTGCGGTTGTTGAGTCTGGTCGAATTCTTCTTTCCAGAACCCTTCGGCTTTCCATCCCGGGTTAGGTTGATAGGATGTTACATCCAGACTGCTTTTGAAATAAAGTACTACATTAGCTGTGATTTGCTGACCGATATAAGGATGATGATTGGAAACTTCCATCTTCAAAAAGATATCCGGTTTTTTCCCCTTACTACTGTGATTATTGGCAGCTTTATTCCGGTCCCGGATTGTTATATGTATGGGTTCGGTTTTGTAAGCTTTGCCGTCCACTTTAACACTGACGGGCGGGATAATGAACTTACCGGGTTTTTCAGCCTGCAGATAATATTGATAGGCATAGCTTCTGCTTGAGACGCCGTTAACATAGGAATAATTGGTGGATGTGGAAGGTGTTTTACTTAAATATTGCAAACCCTGTAGTTGGGGTAATTCAGGATTCGAAACATTAGTGAAGTTTTTTCCGCTAACATTGATTTTTAAAACGACCCGTTCACCGGTAAAAATTTCTGTCTCTGATATCGTGCCATTAACCTGCACAGATTGAGCGAGTACTGAATGTCCTGCCAGGAATAGCATAAGAAAGACACCATAAGCACTAAGAAAATGTAAAACCCCTTTACCAGTCTTTCGCATTCTTTTTAGTAGATTTGGTTTTTTTCTTTTTGAAGTTCTCAAGCAACTTTTTCTCCTGATTCTGAAGCGCCTTCAATATTTGGTCAGCATCCGCTTTGCTCATTTTATCAGGATTAGATTGGGGCTGTTGTTTAGGTTTCTGACCCTGATTTTGATTCTGACCGTTCTGCTTATTGTTCCCCTTGTTATTTTTGTTTTGATTTTGCTTGTTCTGGCTATTTTTCTGATTCTGTTTATTCTTGCCGTTCTTATTGTTCTTGTTATTCTTGTTATTTTTATTCCGGTTTTTATTCTTCTTCTGTTGTTGTTTCTGTTTTCGGTAGGCAAGTTCGTAATTATATTTGGCCTGTGTATCAGAAGGATCCATTTGAAGAGCATTTTTATACATGCTCATTGCCTTACCCCACTTTTTCTGATCAGCATAGATATTGCCCATGTTATAACTGGCATGGGACATCTGCCCGGAATCTTTAACAAGATCTTTATACTGGTCGAATGTAGATAACGCTTCTCCGTATTTCTTCTCTTTAGCCAGCGTATTGCCAAGATTAAATAATATTTTGGCATTATTGGGATCTTGCTTTAGAGCTGCTCTATATATCTCTTCCGCTTTGGCGTAATCGCCATTTTTATAGGCTTTATTACCATCCCTGGCTTTATCTTTGCCGGATGGACTAATAAAAAGAAATAATATGAGAATAAGATATTTCACGCCGACTGTTAATAAGTTAAGAGTGATATACTATTGTATATTTTTGTCAACG
>Ga0102944_1001390_pt1 | contig 16094 bp, 14 predicted proteins | sample SalPonD_shore_MG_FD_78172 | JGI IMG/M metagenome (GOLD analysis project Ga0102944, IMG submission 78172) | Salt pond soil microbial communities from South San Francisco under conditions of wetland restoration - Salt Pond MetaG... | ecosystem: Environmental > Aquatic > Marine > Intertidal zone >...
GTTCTTGGAAGAGACGTCATTCTCACAACCACCGTAACCTACGCGTTAGAGCCTGATCTTCCGGGTAACTACACCATTCCGCCGGTCGAGGTGAGTTTTGGCGGGGTCGATGACTCGGGGTACCCGTTCACAATCGAGTCAGACCCTGTTCAGGTTTCTGTGCAGTCGGTGCTGCCGCCAGGAGTTGGCGAGCAGGATCTGGAGGCGGCAGAAGGCCCGGCGGCCCCGCCGCCGGGAGCGCTCCCGTGGCTCATTGTGGCGGCGGCACTTCTGGTGGCCGCGGCCGGCGCCGGGGGAACCGTAATGCTGAGATCGCGGGCGGCAGTTCAGCTTCCCATGGAGGCCGGCCTGGATGCTCGCTCTGAAGCGCTCGCGGAACTGGATGAGCTTGTTGCCTCCGGCATCATTGAGGATGCAAAATGGGATGAATACTACGTAAGACTCAGCGGCCTGGTGAGAAGGTACATAGAACGCAGGTTTTCCATCAGAGCCCGGGAACAAACAACGGAAGAGTTTCTGGAACACGCCAGACAGGCCGAACAGCTTTCTGCCTACCGGGAACTTCTCAGAGGTTTTCTGGAGTATGCAGACCGCGTGAAGTTTGCCCGTCACACTCCAGACCCGCAGGAGGCACAGAAGGCAGCAGACCTGTGCAGGCGATTTGTGGATGAAAGCTCCCTGGAGAACAGGACATGAACCTTTCCTTTCAGACACCGGCGGCGTTTCTTCTGCTCATTCCGGTGGCACTCTTTGGACTCTGGGCGTTCTTTCTGCGCGAGAACGGCGCCTTCACCTTTTCTTCTTCCCGCATAGCCGGTTCTGTACACCGCCGAACACTCCGCGGGAGACTGGCGTGGTTGCCGCTCGCTCTGCGTATTGCCGCCCTCCTCTTGCTTGTCGTCGCGCTCTCACGTCCGCGGTTAGGGCGGGATCCCATCCGCAATATTACAGACGGTGTTGCCATGGTGATGGCAGTAGATGCATCAGGAAGCATGAACGCGGCAATGAGATACCGGGGAAAAGCGAGCTCACGCTTTGAGGTGGCAAAGTCGGTGTTCAAAGAGTTTCTCATGGGTAACGGCCGTGATTTGGGCGGCAGACCAAATGACCTGGTGGGTGTGGTAGCGTTTGCAGGAGAGGCGGAGACCATCAGCCCCCTCACCCACTCCCATGATGCGCTAGTTGAGCTTCTGGACGGCATGGATGTTGGTTCGGTTGGCGGCAGCGGCGGCACCGCTATTGGTGAGGCAATTGCACTATCTGCTGCGCGTCTGAAAACCGCAGAAGAGCAGCTTTCCGGAGAACGGGCACGGCCCCCCGGCTTCAAGATTTCTAGCAAACTAATAATCCTGCTCACCGACGGTAGGAACAACACGGGAAAACGCACGCCGGAGGAGGCCACGGCGCTTTCCCGTGACTGGGGAATCAAGATTTACTCCATTGCCATCGGGGGAGAGGAAGCAGCGGGAGAGTTCCTTCAAAGCATATCAGACGCCACCGGCGGCGTGTATAGACCCGCAGAAGATGAGCAGAGTCTGCGGGCGTTCTATGAAGAGATTGACCGGCTGGAAAAAACCAGCGTTGAGTCCGTTGAGTATTTGAGTTACAGAGAGTACTTCTTCCCTCTTGCGCTGTGCGCTCTTGCGCTTCTGATACTGGAGCAAGTCCTTGGCGCAACACTGCTCCGGAGACTGCCATGAGAGAACTTTTCCGTTTCAACGCGCCGTATATGCTTCACTTATTGTGGATTGTGCCACTTCTTGGGGCGCTTCTGTTCACCGCGGCACGCCGTGCACGGCGCGATTTGAAACAATTCAGTGGCCTTGCACCAGTACTGGCACCGGGCCATGACGCGCGGGGCACCGTCCGTCGACTTCTCATTCTCGTAGCCGTATTACTCGTTGTTATTGCGCTGGCGCGGCCAAGCTGGCGGCCCACCCGGATTACCGTTGATCAGGAATCCCGCGACGTAGTTTTTGTGGTTGATGTCTCTGAAAGCATGCGTGCCCGTGATGTGGTACCGGACCGTCTTGAGCGCGCACGCATGGCAATCCTGGATACGTTGCCCACCCTGGAAGGCGACCGCGTTGCGCTGGTGGCATTTGCCGGAAACGCAGTAGTCCTCTGCCCTATGACACGGGACTACAACTTCTTTCGATGGGCAGTTGACACCATGTCTACTGAGTCCACGCAGCAAGGAGGCTCCCTCATTGGCGATGCAATCCGTACGGTTGCCAATGAAGTGTTTGATCCACTGGAACGCCGCAGTAAAGATGTCATTCTTATCACAGACGGAGAGGATCAGGGAAGCTTTCCCATAGAAGCGGCCTCTGCGGCTGGCAGCCAGGGGCTGCGGCTGGTCGCAATAGGCATTGGTGATAGTACTACCGGCAGCCGAATACCCGTTACCGGCGATGACGGTGAAAAGTCGTTTCTGAGAGTCAACGGACAGGAGGTGTGGACACGCATGGACGCGGTCACGCTGCGGGAAATGAGTCTTGCCACCCCGGGAGGCCGTTTTCTCAACGCCGGCACGGGTGCTTTTGATCTGGGAGAAATTTACAAGAATCTTTTGAGCATGGAGGATGCGCGTTCCTTCGGTTCGATTGAAATCACCCGCCATGATGACCGTTACCAGCCGTTTCTGCTTGCGGCACTGCTTCTATTGCTTGCCGAAGGAGTGCTGAGTGACAGGCGTCGTTCACGGAGAGAAAGACGATGATCCGCTGCACCCAACAAAGAACACCGATTCACGCCAGATTACTTCTTCTTATTGTGTGGATGCTATGCTCTGCCGCAGCGTTTGCGGCCGGCGCAAGCGAATACATCTTACTTGGCAATGCCAGCCTGGGTGAGGGCGCAGTCGGTGAGGCGATTGCACACTACGAACAGGCCCGCCAGGAGTCGCCGGGTTCCCCGCGGGCACTCTATAACCTGGGAGTGGCACTCTACCGGGAAGAGAATTACGCCGCGGCGCTCTCCGCCTTTCAGAGCGTGCGCGCGGATAGCCGCCCTCTGGCAACCGCGGTGCACTACAACCTGGGAAACGCACTGGCCCGACTTGGCCGCGAGCAGGAGTCCGCTGATCCGGAAAGCGCCGTTGCGTTTTACCAGGCCGGTATCGCAGCGTACGGGCGCGCCCTGGAACTTCAACCGGATCACATGGGCGCCCGCTACAACATGGAGGTTGTGCGTATGTGGCTTGCGGATCTGCGTTCCCGTATGAGACCGGCACCGGGTGGACAAAACGGAGACCAGAAGCAAAGCGCTGAAAATAACCAGGGCCAGTCCGGTGACGGGAACGGAGACGGCTCAGATTCCCAAAACGCAGATCCGGGCCAATCGCCCGGTTCCGGCGGCGAGCAGCCGGAGCTTGGTCCCGTTCAGCCGGATGACTCCCAGAATGAGACCGCGCGTTCCATACTTGAAGACGAACAGCAACGGCGTACCGAACGGCAAGGTCGTGGAGGAACCAACAATGATCAGACTCGTCCCACGTGGTAATATGGCAGTTCGTTCTACCGCAATGAGACGTTTCTTTGCCTTCCTGGGTGGAGCAGCCCTCTTCTGTGTAAGCGCGGGCTATCTCCCCGCTCAGGTGGAGGTCGAGGCATACCTGTGGCAGGACCGCGCATACCTTGGAGAGGGATTCATTTACCAGATACAAGTGGTCGGCGGCGCCCAGGTGGGAAAACCGGATCTCTCAGGATTTGGACAGTTTTCCGTGAGGGAAGTGCGGCGGCAGTGGATCAATCCGGAACCAAACCAGGGACCGGAGCGCATAGACCGCGGCACCAATCACTTTTACCGGCTTGTTGCGGTTAAAAGCGGTACGTTGACCGTCCCCGCGGCGTCCATAGAAGTGGACGGGCGTACCTATCGCACAAAACCCAAACGTATTGTTATTGAACCGGCACCTCCTTCGGACGAGTTTCGGCTGCAGCTCACTTTGGAAAAGACGCGTGTTTATCAGGGCGAACCGCTTGTATTCCGGGCGACGTGGTATTTCCGAAGTGAAGGCAATTTCTACTACGCGTATATCCCCATTTTGCAAAGCGATGCATTTGACAGCATGGAACGTAGCGGCTCCTACCGCGGCAGCATGAGAATCAGAACCCCCGGCGGGAGCAATGCGCTTTCCGGAGAGCTGGGAAGCGCGACGCTGGACGGTCTTCGTTTCCGCACCATGACGTTTGAATACGTGCTCCTTCCAATAACGGCAGGTAACTATACCTTTGCGCCCGCAAGCATCCAGGTGTGGCGGCAAACCTCTGCTACCAGCCGTTCAAACAACCGGCGAGCCGGCTACGAGCAGACCATCATCAATTCCAACCCGCTTCAAGTCACGGTGAGGCCGCTGCCGTCACAGGGACGCCCACATGACTTCACCGGTATTGTGGGAAGCGATATTGCACTGGACGCTACCATCTCACATCTGGAAATGAACGTGGGAGATCCTGTTACCCTTACCGTTGAGATTTCCGGACTTGGCATTCAACCAACAACTCAAATTCCTCCCCTGAGGGCACAGGCGGCGCTCACTGACCGGTTTGCCATCGGTCCGGCCGAGCCAACCAGCCGTCTTACAGAGAACGGCAGGGCGTTCAGCCAGACCGTCAGGGTAAAACGGGAAGACGTGACTGAGGTGCCGGAACTTTCTATTCCCTATTTCAATCCCAAAAACGAAACCTATGAGCACGCAGTAGCCGCCGCCATACCCATTACAGTGCGCCCCACTCAAATTGTGACGGCAGAGGATCTGGAAGGAGACGGGACGTTTCCCGGCCTTGAGAGGACCACTATTCGCGACTTTGATCAGGGTATAAGGTTCAATTACGGTGCCGGCCCCGCTCTTCTGCAAGACTCTGTGACCGGCTTTATCTCGCCCCGGAGCGAGACTCCACTGGTCTGGCTTTTGCCTCTTCCCCTGCTGGCTGTGCTGGCGGCCCTTCTCTATCGCTTCACAACGTTCCACGTTTCCGGAAACCACGCAGAAACGGGCCTGGCGGTGGGATCCGATCTCAGATATTCAACGCAGGACTCACCTCAAAAAGATGGCTCGGCCGGCACTGCGCTTGCCCTCGGTGCGCGCGGGCGCGCCCTGCATGCCGTGAAGGAGCACCTCTCCACTCTCGCTTTCACGGACAACGCTTCCCTGCTAATCCTTCTTGACAGCGTTGCCGTCTATGTAGACCTCTCCGCCAGCCGCATTCCACACAACCGGGCGCTCTCTTCAATGGCACGGGAATTTCTCACGCTGAGAGGCAAACTCCGCTACGGTGGCCCATACTCAGAGTCTGCGCCGGACTACGACGCTGTCGCATCACAAATTGAGGAATTTGTCCGTCGGGTGGAGGATGCGGGATGAGGCGATCAGGAAGCTTTTTGGGACACGCTGCCCTTCTTCTTCTCCTATCAGGTGTGGTAAGCGGCCCATCACCGACGTTTGCAGACGAAACCTCTCTCCCGTCAAAGCAGGGCTCGGTCAAAATTCTGGCAGAAGCACAGGAGCTTTTCCACGAGGCATCAGGCAGTGAAGACGCGGCAGTTGCGGATGATCTCTATCAGGCAGCTCTGGACAGGTTGCTCCTGGTCGCCCGTGAAACCGGAGCGAGAAACGGAAAACTCTTCTATAACATTGCCAATACCTACTATCGGCTCGGAGATATTGGCCAGGCAATGCTCTACTACCGTCGCGCCCAACTTCTCATTCCGGCCGACAGAAACCTGCAACACAACATTGAGTTTGTCCGATCCGTGAGAGCCGATCAGGTGGGCGGTTCTGCGGCCGATCGTCTTGGCCGTCAGATCTTTTTCTGGCACTACCTCTTTTCTCCGAAGACCAGAACGGCTGCGCTCATTATTGTCTACGCTTTAGCAGGCGGTGCCATGGCGCTTTGGATTGCGTTCAGGAGTCGCAGGCATGCACTTACAGCAGTATCAGCCGTGGTTATCATGCTCTTTCTTGGAAGTTCCCTGTTTACCGACTGGCGCCGCCTTCACAACACAAAAGCAGGTGTGGTCACGGCGGAGGAAATTGTGGCGCGTAAGGGAGACGGCATTGCGTATGAACCAAGTTTTGTGGATCCCCTGCATGCCGGCACTGAGGTAACCGTCCGAGAACGGCGTGCCGGATGGCTTTTCATTGCCCTGCCGGACGGGAGAACCACATGGGTGCCTGAACAGGCGGTAACTCTTCTGCTTCCCCTTACCGGGGACCTCGGCACCGTCCCGGTCAGCGAGGTGCCCGAACTGACACCTTGACGCTGGTACCTCCCCGGCATGATCTTTGACAGAGGAGGTACCAAAATGCTGGTTGAACTGCACGCAGTAGCTGCCTCTTCTGCTGAATCCCACGAAAGAACGCTGGACGTTATTACGGAAATGGTAAGGCGGATCGGTCTTCCCCTTCAAAAGACGCCGGATTCCGTATTCATCGAGGGGAATTGGGACGAGGTGATGGCCGCCGTCCGGGTATGCCACAATCATCTTCGCGAACGGTCCCCGCATGTCATAACTTCCATTCGGATAGACGATGATACCGCACGCGAACACCGTCTTGGCGTGTCCGGCGTTTCAGACGGAGAAAGGCGAATACGGGAAGCAGACGAAGAGTCTTTTCCCGCAAGTGATCCTCCGTCATGGAATCCGTAGAACCAAAAGGAGATATTGCGTGAACGAAAAAGAGAAGCTTCTGGAAACCCTGGCACAACAGGAAGAGGAACTCTGGTTTGGCACCTTCACCAATGAAGACGCTCTGACCCTCGGTATGCTTCTGATAACAAGAGCAAAAGAGGCCGGCCACGCGGTTACTATTGATATCACGCGTGGCGGTCAGCAGCTCTTTCATCTCGCGCTCGAAGGCACCGGTCCTGACAATGACCAGTGGATTATCCGGAAAAACCGTGTAGTCTACCGCTTTCACAAAAGTTCGTTTCGTGTAGGCAGAATTCTTGACGCGGCCGGCATGACCCTGGAAGAGAAGTACTACGTGGATTCCACGCAGTTTTCCGCCCACGGCGGCGCGTTTCCGGTGCGTGTAAAAGGTGTTGGCGTGGTAGGAACCGTCACAGTTTCCGGGCTCGCCCAGGAAGATGATCACGAGTTTGTGGTGGCCACTCTGCGCAACTTCCTGGGAAGCCGCGCTTCTTAGAGCCGGTAGGAAATACCTAGCGAAAAGTAGTGAAAGAAGAATGAGTTGCCCTGGGTGGGATACCCCAGATTCTCAAATCCTACCAGCATGGGAGGAAAGAGATAAATTGCGATGCTGCTGACCGCTGCCAGGCGGGACGAAATATTGTAGCCCACCCCGGCATAGAGCCGAAGAGTCATGTAAAAGATCGATGTGGACTCATCCGGGTTGAGAAAGAGCTCAAACGTTCCGTTATTAAATGATCCTATTGCATCCCCGGACGTATTGGTGACCCGGCCGTAGCCGCCGTAGAACGTAGCGCCAATACGGGCAGATACACGGTCCAAAGTCCGGTACGTGATGCCTATACCAGGCAAGAGTAGAAGCGCCTCTGCGTCCCCCGGTCCGTTGCCGGACTGCTGTTCTCCAAAGTCAAAGGCGTCCGTATAGTGGAAGAAGATGGACGCCACCAGTCCGGTGGAGCGCCACGGATACCAGCCCACTTCTGCAATGAGCGGAAGCGGGCTCAAGAAAAGCGTTTGTCCGGATGCTGAGTCCTGGCTACCTTCATCCATGCGCATCAGTCCGGATGCAGAAAGCGACAGCTCGTACCGGCGCGCCAACCGGTCCGCAAGTTCAACGTTTGCTACCAGTTCGGCGGCGTAGGATTGAACCTCACCTTCAGCCTCTTGAGTTCGAACCAGTTTTGGCTCCACAAACTGCAGAAGCGGAGCAAAGGTGGCGGCGGCCTTGTGCACAAATGGCGCAATGTCCGATATTCCCTGATAGTCCGTGAGGGTCTGGGTGCTCTGTACCTCTCCGTAGCTCTCAAGTCGTACCGTTACCTCTGTATTGCCGCCGCTCTGTGATGTCTCTACAAGAATCACGGAATTTGCGGCGGTCTCGTCCTCCACTTTCACAATTGGCTGAAGATCCGCAATTTCCGTGAAGAGGTAATCCGGGAGTTCGGCCAGTGCGGCGTTGAGATCTGCGGAATTTCCTGCCACCGGCGGGAAATAAACGCGCTGCGGTATGCGCGGCACGTATGATTGCCCCCACACCGAAAAACCGGCACGGATGAAAAGCAGAACCACCAGAGCCAGCCGCGCACCCCGCATCATAGCCTTACCCCCCATCCTGCGCTGAGCCATACTTCAAACGGATAGGATTGACCGTTGGTAAAGTCGTAATCAACGCGATATCCCCCCATGCCTATTATCAGCCCAAAGTTTAAAAACGTTGGCCGCTGGCTGAAGCGCTTGTACGTATACACCTTAATTCCGGTCTCCGCATTCAACCCAAAGAGCCAGAATGGGCCAAAGCCAACAGACCCTGATTGGAAGGTGGCGGTGAACTGAGACGCGAAATGTGTGGACGCCTGCAGTCCAAAGTAGATATCACTGCGGTAACCGTAAAAATTGTAGCGCAAACCTACATCCAGAGGGATCTCATAAGAGGCGCCGGCTTCCTGCCCCGCGCTGGTATAAAACGGGCGAAGCTGTGTCACCAGAACAAGCGGCGGGGCAAGCGGATGCTCCCATCCCAGAATGACACCGAGTGACGGCCCGGAATCATTACGGCTGGAGGTTTCTCCGGTAGCCGGATCTTCCACCCGGTCTGACACCGTACCGAATTGGAAACTGAGGTAAACAGGATTCCCATGTTCGGTGCGCCGCCTGATCACTTCCTGTTCGCTCACTCTGCGCACAAAAGTCATGGCTTCCGGCGTAACCACCCGCTCCTCTACCACTGCCTGCCCAACCTCGGGCAGCGCCTTTTCCACTGAGGTGGAGAACTGGGAAGTCATCTGGTCAATTGAATCAAAGACACCGATCCCACCCTTTCCCTCAAACACGGTACTTGCCTTCACCAGGCCAGTCTGCACGTCATAGAGGGCGGCGTGAATCAGGATGGAATCCTGGGATGTGAGATAATCCCCCGCCACAACGGTTTGCGCGCCAAACTCCTGCGCCGTGTGATAATCCACACCCGTAGACGAAACCGTATCAGACGGTGGGGTTAACACCTGAAGCCCGGTCCGTTCCAGCGTAAGAGAGAGTGTGTCCTGGAACACGCCCTGAAGGTATTCATCATCTCCGGTCCCAAGATTGTGAAACGGCTGCAGCAACACGGCAAGACCTTCTGCGTTTGCATCGCCGGCAGGGCTGGCCGGTTGCAATTCAAATGACTCGCTTCCCGCCCCTGCAACTTCAATAAACGCACTGTATTGCTGGTACCCTTCTCTTTCAAGCGTTACGTAGTGTTTTCCGAGTTCGAGCGAAACCGTTAACGGTGTAGTGCCCCACACCTGTCCGTCCACGCTCACCGTTGCCCCTGCAGGCGTGCTTTCCACCCCAACATCAAATTGAGACCCGCTGTAGTCCACAAAGGGAGAATAGGGGCCAAATCCCTTCACCGTCCGTCCCGCCCACTCACTCATCCGCACTCTATCGGAGAGTCCGGTCGCGGCAAGCCGCTGGTCTTCGGGGCTAACCGGGGTCACACCGTGCGCCTTTAGTTCTTCCGGGGTGCCGGCCACGTTGAAGGCCAGCGGGAAAAGAACCACGGAAGAAGAGAGTACGGCAACTCGCGCCTGAACCCCAAACTCCACGCGCTGTGTGGATCCGTCCGCCCAGACTATTTCCCGGCTCACGGCACGGTAGGTGCCGGGTTGAACGCTTTCCAGCGAATAGCCGGCCTCCGTTTCCCCATCAAGCTCCAGCGTAAAGGCGCTCGGCCCATCGAACTGGATCACATCACTACGGACCATTTCCGCAACGTCTGCATTCGGCACGCGATAAGAAACGATGAGAAGGGCATCATCAACGCTGTCCGGCCGCGGCAGTGTGGCACATCCGCCAAGAAGAAAAAGTCCAGCCGTCAACAGGAGTGCGATAAAGACGCCGCGTGGAAGAAAGCTCATTGACCGCTCCCGGTGGCCCGAAGTCCGGTAGCATTGAGCAACAGCAACGTACCGGTGGAGTTTGCAACAGCCACGCGTTCACCGGCAACCGCCGGCCGCACTGACGACTCTGCGTCCAATGGGAAGGAAACGATATCCCTCCCTGTGCCGGCATTGCCAAGATGGAGACGTTTGTCAACTCCCGTGTAGATCAGCATGCCGTCCCGGTAGGCGGGAGGGGATGCAGCGCCTGGAATGGAAGCATACAACTCGCTACCGTCACTCCATGAGAGCGCATGGATAGAACCGTCTGCTTCAAAGAACGCGCCTTCCGGCGTTGCCAGAATATCTGAAAAGACGGCGAGTTCCTGTGCGGGAACGTGCTGCCAGAGAATTTCAGGGCCGCGCAAATCTACCGCCACAACGGTTCCTCTGCGTCCGGCAAAAACGGCTGTCTGCCGCAACAGCGTGATTGCAAGCCCCACCGGCTGCAACGCGTCAGTTTGCAGCGTGGCATCCGTTTTGCCGCTTTGAATATCGATCTGAAAAAACTCACCCTTCTGACTTACCACCAGCAATTTCTGACCGTAAATGGTGGGAGTCATCCGAACGCCTCCCGGAATGGGGATTGTCCCGCCTTCCTGCCCTTCCGTGACCTGCAGGGCCGGCATTGGGATGTTTCCTCCCTGATTGGACTCCGGCTTCAGTACGCGAATGCCCCTGGCGTCCGGGTAGAACACCAGATCTTTCGCAAACGCTACCCGCTGCCCGAAGGGATGAGTAGAGCTGCTTCCCAGTTGATCCCTGCGCACCACCTTTCCGCTGGTACGGTCAATGGTCACAAACTCTCTGCTGCCGGAAAAGAAAACATAGGAATCCGTTACCACAGGGACGTTGCGTTCCGCCGGCGAGTTAGCGCTTTTCACGCTCCAGATGACCTTACCGTCATGCCCAACAGCATAGACCGTCCCTGCGCGATCAGAGACGTACATTGTGCCGCCGGGACCCGATGTTACCCCAACCAGAGGCTGTGACGAGAGTCGGACAGTATGCTCGAGTGGTTTGGGATCCAGACGAATACGTAGATTTGATCCGGAAGCGGCCACTACCTGACGCGTTCTCTGAGAGGCAAATCCCGGCCTGGACGCTTCTACACTGATACTTTTACCTATCTCAAACTGCCCGGTAAACGGCGTGCTCACCGGAGAGCCGTCAACAGAAAGGCGCGCGTCCGCGGGTGATACTGTTACGGAAAACGCTGCTATTTGGGGTTGCTCCGGAAGCGAGGCAACCTGAGGCGGCGCCTGAACGGCTGTCTCATTCTCGGGTACCTGCACCTCTTGCTTCTCCGGCTCTACCGGCTCCCCTGCACCTTCATCATCAGCGCTTACGCTGGTTTCAGAGGTTTCTGGCGCCAGGCTCTGTGACCGCAGTGTTTCAATGGGTCTGAGCTCCATAGTGGCCGCCTTTTCAAGCGCCTGCTTTGTCTTTTCATTGGAAAGTGGAGCCGGTGCAGGAACGGAGACCTTCAGCGTTTGCGCCGCCTGTGTTGCTGCCTGGCCAGCTTCCTGAATGAGCGGCGCGCGCTCCGCCTCCGGGGTAGCGGCAGCCTGGTTGATCTTCTGTGCAACTGGCGTTACCTGTTCTTCCATTTGCTTTGATTGTTGCGGCGTTACAGTAACCGAATATCCTGCTTCAACAAGGGGAAGGGAGGATTCAACCTGCGCCGCCGCCTGTTGGGCGTCTCTACCCAGCTCAGAGGCGGTATTCTTCAGCTCATCAACATCAACGGTCTCAGGCGCCACTGCCACCGCTCCCTCACTCACGGAGAGCGTCATATTTCCTGTCTCTGCAGATGACACCGAGAACACCGTACCTCGGACACCACACGTCACACCCTGGGTACGCACCTGAAATTTCTCACTGCCGGCAAGTTTCCGCACTTTGGACACAACAGTTCCCGCCGAAAGGGAGACTGCCGCACCGTCTGGTTCGCCGGCCGGTGATAGCGATGCAATGGTAACCTGCGTGTGAGCCTCAACCCGAACTACGGACATTGTTCCAAATTGAATCTCACAGTAGGAATCTGCCGCAACGTCTACCGCGTCCTGAGGTTCCAGCGTTGCGCCAATGTCCGCTACGCGCTCTTCTTCTCCTGAGAGTATGGTCACATCTCCTGTGACAAAGACGATACTTGCCTGAAGGTGCGTTGGTGCGGGTGCGGGTGCGGGGCTTGCCGCGGGTTCACTAACCCCGGACTCCTGCGAAGATGCCGGCTGGCTGCCGCCCTCTCCGGCAGGTCCGCAGCCTGCAATCACAAAGACAACAATAAGGATCAATGCGAGAACTACCGGCCTGAATCGATTTTTCACGAAGCATGTCCCTCCCGTACGGGGTTAATACGCCGGGCACGCCGGAGGAATCTGAGGAGCGAAATACGTGCCCATCTTGTCAGAATAGTAGCACAAAAGCGACCCTTTTACCATCATAGTATCGGATTGCGCATGTCTGAGAAGGTCTGCTATGATGTATCAATGCCGGAATATCCGGATATTCGCAATTATGCAGACGCGATTGCGGAAAGAGTGTCCTCGCACTCGTTGCGTGAGCTCACCATTTCTCATCCGTTTCTACTGCGCACCGTCACACCACCGGCGTCCGGGTTTAAGGACCGGAAACTGGAACGTGTCTGTCACATTGGGAAGCGCATTGTCCTCCAGTTTGAAGAGGAGTATTTCATTGTGCTCCACTTAATGGTAGCCGGCCGGCTTCATTGGAAAGAAGGAGCGCCCGCTTTGCCTGACGCCAGCCGAAGGGCTGCCGGGTCAGGCGGGGCACTCGCGCGCATTCATTTTGACAACGGAACGATCTCTCTTACGGAGGCAGGATCAAAACGGCGAGCGGCACTCTACCTGGTTTCCGGTCTTCCGGAACTGGCCCGTCTTGATCCGGGTGGCGTAGACGTATTTTCGACGGAAGTTGATACGTTTCACGGCATTCTCGTCTCGGAAAACCATACGCTGAAGCGAGCGCTTACCGATCCCCGGCTGGTAAGCGGCATTGGGAACGCCTATTCAGATGAGATCCTCTTTGCCGCGCGGATGCCCCCGCTGCGTCTTACCCACACTCTTGCGCCCTCGGAATCCTCCCGGCTATTGGACGCCGCCCGCACCACACTGAGCTGGTGGGAGGCACATCTGAGGCAGGAGCGCGGCGGGAATTTCCCGCGCAAGGTCTCCGCGTTCCATCCCCTGATGCGCGTCCATGGTAAATACAACCAGCAGTGCAGTATTTGTAATACGCCCATTCAACGCATTCGTTACGCGGAAAACGAATGCAATTACTGTCCCGTGTGCCAGAACGCGGGCCGCGTCTACGCGGACAGGGCGCTTTCCCGCCTCCTAAAAGGGGAGTGGCCGAAAACTGTCGAAGAACTGGAACGGCTCCCGTAATACAAGGTGAAACGCCCCGTCCCACGTTCAGCGATATTTCTTGACGTAGTTGGTAATATTTATGCACTTTATTGCCGGAGGTGTTGTATGCGTAGACGACAATTTTGGCCTGTGCTGGCGCTGCTTGTGGTGCTCTCCACCACCGGCGTTTGGGGGCAGGAATCGGGGGACGCCATGATGAAAGCAGATACAAATGTGGGCTTTGACGGCCCGTCCGGTGTGACGCTTAACGGCTATCTGGCCAAACCAAACGGGAACGGTCCGTTTCCGGCGGTACTCATGATTCATGAATGGTGGGGATTGAACAGAGATATCGCCCGGCTTGCGGACGCGCTGGCACGGGAAGGTTACGTGGTTCTTGCCGCGGACGCCTACCGCGGAGGTCTGGGAACCACACCGCAGGAAGCCATGCAACTGGTACGCGGTACGCCGCAGGAACAGATTGCAGCGGATCTGGATGCAGCGTTTGACTATCTTTCTTCACGGGATGATGTTGATAGTTCCCGCGTTGCCGTACAGGGCTTTTGCTTTGGAGGTACCCAGTCCATGTACATGGGAACCAGGAATCCGGACCTCGCGGCAGTGGTCATCTTCTATGGAAGCGGCCCCATCACCGAATCGGATAAACTGGGCAGCATGAAGCAGGCAGGACCTGTTCTTGGCATTTACGGCCAGGAAGATTCCAATATTCCCGTGACGCAGGTGCGGCAGTTTGAGACTGCAATGGACGCCCGCGGTGTTGAACACACGGTCACGGTGTACCCGGGAGTGGGTCATGCGTTTGTAAAGAGCTCTACCTACAATGACGGTGGAACCGCGCAACAGGCGTGGGAACAAATGGTGGGCTTTCTGAATAAGACGCTGTAACTCTCAGGCTCAAGTCTAATCAGTATAACCTGCGCCCCTTCCGTGTGATACAATACTGTGAAATGCCGGGTAATGAGTGGATTGACGATACACTGGAGCGGGCGCACGGTGTTAACGAACTTCAGGCAGTTGCGGAACGTTTTCTCAGACTGCAGGAAGAAGAGAGAGATAGAACCCTCGAGGAGTTGTGGGAGTTTACCAGGACCCTCGAGGGTGAAGAACAGACCAAGTTCACGGTCATGGCGGCTATCCTTGATACCGCGTCCAGGATTCTAAGAGAGCGGGACTCAGCAGGCGGGCAGGAGTAGGCGTTCAACGCGCGCGGCCGGCTGTTTTGCTCGGGAATCGAGCCAGCCACACTGTGCCGTTATTGCGCGATACGTTTATGCTTCCTTGAAGCTGCTCCACCAGCCCCACTACCAGTTGCACCCCAAGAGAGCCGGCGTTCTGCGGGTCAAAATCCTCCGGTACGCCTATTCCGTTGTCATAGATTTCCAGTTCCAGGTTTTCCGCCTGGCGTGCAATTCTTACCTTTACACGACCGTCTTTTTCCTCCGGGAAAGCATGTTTGGTGGCATTGCACACAATCTCATTCACCACCAGTCCAAACGGGATGGCAAAGTCAATATCGACCTTCAACTCATCAGAAATTTCCTGTTCCAGCTCGACACCCTGGGATGCGTAGGCATGCCACACATCGTCCAAAACTGCCCTGATATACTCTCCCAGTTCAACGCGCGCAAAATCTCCGGAGCGATACAGATGCTCATGCGCGAGCGCCAGCGTTCTGATGCGCGCGCGGCTGTCCGCAATAGCCTGAACCGCACCAAGTCCGGGATCCTCATCCTCCTGAAGACTCAACAGGCTGGAGACAAGCTGCATATTGTTCTTGGTCCGATGGTGGACCTCTTTTAGCAGCAGATCCTTGTCTGAAAGAAGCTGATCCTTTTCCCGCAATGAAGCACGCAGTTGGCGATGCAATTCGTTCTTTTCACGGATCTTTTTTTCCAGAGATTCAGTACGACGACGCACCTCCCTCTCAAGTTCCGCCTGCCGGTTTTCATGTTGCCGGATACGTACTACCACCATGACCCAGAAGAGATAGAAAAGGACAATGACACCCGCGTATGTAATGACCGCGGCAAACACAGCCTCCGGCCCAAGGCCGCTGAGTCCAACCGCCAGGGATATGGCGTAGGGAATGATTGCGAGCACCGCCTTCCAGACGGCCCGCGATTCTGCCACGCCATATTCAGAAGCCAGCAGAAATGCGTAACCCATGAAAACGGCACTGGTCAAATTGCCGCTTTCACCGTCAAGTGCGGCCAGATAGCCGGTTGCCAGAAAAAGGCCAATTTGCACGTAGCGCGCTATAGAATTGCGGCTGTAGGCGGTCCAGAGAAAGAAAAACGATGTGATCGCGACCAGTAGCACTTCCGGCCCAAAAAGGAAATCGCGTGGGTGCACCCCTCCGTGCAACCAGATCCATGCAGCATTCACAAAGGCAAAAAAGAGACCGGTAACAAACCCTGCCAGACCAACGCGGTTTTGCACAAACGGCGCCGAGACAGAATTTGGACCGGTCACTTGCAAGAGGCTACGTTTCATAGCCCAGATAGTAACGGAATTGCCTTAGTGACTCCAGTAACCCTGCGGAGAGACATCAGAGGCGTAGATCTTTTCCATTTCCGGGCAGTTGATCCGGGAAATGCGCTCCTTCAAACTGGCGATCTGAACGTCA
>Ga0102944_1001391_pt1 | contig 16086 bp, 13 predicted proteins | sample SalPonD_shore_MG_FD_78172 | JGI IMG/M metagenome (GOLD analysis project Ga0102944, IMG submission 78172) | Salt pond soil microbial communities from South San Francisco under conditions of wetland restoration - Salt Pond MetaG... | ecosystem: Environmental > Aquatic > Marine > Intertidal zone >...
CCCGGTGCGCCCGGTGCGCACCCGCTGTTCGATGATTCCCAGGAAGCGGTCGCGGTCGCCGGCGTCGCAGCCCAGCTCGGTCAGCCCCTCGCGCGCCGCCGGCAGCAGGCGCTCGCGCAGCAGGGCCGCCAGCGGCCAGTGGCGGCCGTCCAGCCAGGTCACCCGCGCCTCCAGCCCGTGCTTGGCGGCGTTGTAGAAGTTCTCGCGCGCGGTGGCGAACTCCAGCGCCGCCTCCGGCGGCTCGGGATCCTCCGCCAGGGCCTGCGCCAGGCCGAAGAACAGCGCGGCGTTGGCCAGGCTGTCGGCCACGCTCGGCCCCGCCGGGACCACCCGGTGCTCCAGGCGCAGGTGGGGCGTGCCGTCGTCGTCGAAGTCCACCAGCGGCCGGTTCCAGCGCCACAGGGTGCCGTTGTGCAGGCGCAGGTGGGGCAGGCTGGCCGGGTCGTCGTCCAGCGCCACCGGCAGCAGCGCCGGGTAGTGCTCAAGGTTCTCCTCGAACACCTCCATCAGCGAGGCGCGCGCGTAGCCGCTGCCGAAGGTGGCGCGCTTGACCGGACCGAAGGCGGCGCCGCCGATGCCGCCGGCGGCCACCGACTGCTCGAACAGCGGTACCCGCGTCTCCCGCCACAGGCGCTTGCCGAACAGGAACGGCGAGTTGGCGCTCACCCCCACCATGGGGCCGGACAGGACGATGCCGGCATTGTAGTAGCGCACCGCCCGGGACGCGGCCACCTGCAGGTGGACCTGGAAGGAGGTGGTGGCCGCCTCCAGCATGACGTCGCGGTGCTCGGTGTGCAGGAACTCGGCGCCCTGGATGTCGAGGACGATGGGCCGGCCCTCGCGCAGCCGCAGCACCTGGTCGTTGAGGGCACGGTAGCGGGCCATGCCGGACATGTTGGCCACCCCCAGCATGGCGTCGGTGACCGTGGGCAGGATGCCCACCATCACCGGCGCCGCCGCCACCTCCGCGGCGGCCTCCCGGCAGCGCTGCCAGTTGGCGGCGAGCTCCTCGAACATGTGCCCCAGCGCGCCGCCGGTGACCGCCATGGGCGTGGCATTGAGCTCGAAGTTGAAGCGGGCCAGCTCGGGGGTCACGGTGCCCGCCGGCATGCGGGCCATGAAGGCCTCGTTCACCGTCGCCGGGCAGTTGTCCCGGCCCACCAGCCACGCCTCCAGCTCGAAGCCGCCGACGCCGTGGCGGGACGACAGCGCCCCGGCCTGGAAGTGGCCGCGCAGGGTTTCGGTCTCGCTCCGCAGGCGCTCGCCGAAGCGCTCGAAGTCCGCCTGCGAGAATCCGCCGCCGCTGATCTCCCGGCCCATAGACCGCCTATCGCTTTACCCGGGCTTGCCCGCCAGTATACGCCGCACGCAGGCGCTGTCCTCCCCCCTTGGAGGGCGAACCCCCGCCCACAATTCCGGCCGGTGACCGGCCACCCGGGGATAAGACGGCCCGGCGTGACGAGAAACGGCCTCGTTCATGGTCTAACCCATACAGGGACCCGCGGTCCCGCAACCGACATTCCGGTCCGCAAGGAGGCAGGAGCATGTTTGAAGCCCGCTTGATCCGTGCCCTGTATCCCCATCCCATCCCCGCCCGGTGCCTGCGCATGACCGAACGGGGCTATTGCGTCGGGGGGGCGCTGCAGTGCTATGTGGAAGGACGGGAGGTGCCCAGCGGCGGCGCCTTCCCCAGCCCGCACACCCTGAGCGGGGTGCTGTGCCGGGCCAATCCGCGCCTCAACCGGTTCGAGGCGCGCAGCCTGGCGGGAAGGATCACCTCGGCCAACGACACGGGGGATTTCGACCGGGCCTGGGACCACCTCGAGGAGGCCCTCAGCCGCCACGAGGAGCCGGCCCTGGAGCGGCTGCCGGAGACCGTGGCCGGTCCCCCTGAGCCGGAGGTCAGGAGGATCCCCGAACGGGCCTGAGCCTCCCCAGCGCGAAGGGAGCACGCATGCTGTGGCGCACCATCCTTGCCTACTTCCTGCCCTCGGCCCACCCCGGCCTGCGCCCGGTGAAGGACGGCCGGGGCGAGGAGTTCCACCCCAAGATCAACGAATGGGGCCGGCGGGTGGACGAGGGCGACTGGGGCAACGTGTGGGAGGGCTACCAGGCGGACAAGATCCGGGAGCACAACCGCGCGCTGGTGCGGCCCTACATGGGCCTCTACATCCGCCGCTGGGCGGTGACCGGGGGCCTGCTGTGGCTCCTCAGCCAGGGACTCGGCGCCCTGGGGCTGCGGGCGGGCGCCTGGACGGCCTTCGCGCTGGCCGTGCTGTCCCTGGTCATGGTGGTGATGCTGGTCCTGCTCCGGCAGGAAATCCGCAACTAGCGCATCGCGCCCCGGCGGGCGCGGCAAGGGGAGCCCCGGCATGGACGACGCCTCCGGACCCACCGCCTACCTCACCGTCTTCATGGACTACATCTGTCCCTTCTGCTTCATCGGCGCCCTGCGCCTGGAGCGGCTGCGCCGGGAGATGCGCCTGCGCATCCACTGGCAGCTGCTGGAGATCCACCCCGACATCCCCGCCTCGGGCCGTCCGGTGGCCGACATCGGCTACGCACCGGAGCAATGGCGTGCCATGATGACCAGCCTGGAGGCCATGGCCGAGGAGGAAGGAGTGGACCTGGCCCGGCGCGAGCGCACCGCCAACTCCCACGACGCCCTGCTGCTGGCGGAGTCCGCCAAGGACGACGGCGCCGCCGCCTTCTACCCCCTCCACCGGCGGCTGTTCCGCGCCTATTTCGTGGAAGGGCGCGACCTCGGCGACCGCGCCACCCTGAACGAGCTGGCGCGCCAGGCCGGGGTGCCCGCGGCCACGCGCGAGCGGGCCTGGAGCGACGGCAGCTACGAGCACCGCCTGCAGAAGAACCTGGCGACCGCCCGCAAGGCCGGCATCACCGGCACCCCCACCATCCTGGTCGGCAACCGCCGGCTGGAGGGCGCCCTGCCCCTCGATCACCTGCGCGCCGCGGCCCGGGAGGCGGCCGGTTGAGGAACGAGCGCGGCAACCGCTGCGGACCCGCCCTCTGCGGTATGGTGCTACTGGCATTGGCGGTGGTGGGAGCGCGCACGGCGGACACGGTGCGCGTGGGCTACTGGGTCCTGCAGTCCGGCGATTCCCAGACACGCATCCTGCGCGCCCTCGGCCGTCCGGATGCCAGGGAGGCGCTGCGTTCCCCCTCCGGCACGCATGTGGGGGAGCGCTGGTACTATTCCCTGCGGCATCGAGACGGTCCCAAGCTGGTGACCGTCACCCTGCGCGGCGGCCGTGTCGCGGCCATCTCACAGGAGCTGCTGCCCGAGCCTGCCGCGGGGGAACCCGGAGCGGACTGGCGGATCTATAAGCCCTGAACCCCTACCCGCCGGTCCCGCCCGGCCCGAGTCGCGATCTTGAGCCAGCCCGCCCAGACCCGCACCGACGACCTGCAGCTGCTGCTCGACACCCTGCCCCCCAGCCTGCGCGAGGCCCTTTCCGGCCTGCCGGCGGAGGAGCTGGTGGAGGTGGTGCTCGATCTGGGCCGCCCGCCCCAGGCCCGCTTTCCCCACCGCGCGGCGGACCTGGCCACCGAGCCCGTGACCCGCGAGCAGCTGGAGCGGGTGGTGGCCGCCGTGGGCGAGTTCACCGCCGACAACCGCGCCGGCATCGAGGGCACCCTCCACCGCATCTCCGCCCTGCGCAACCGCCGCGGCGCCATCATCGGCCTCACCCTGCGCGTGGGGCGGGCGGTGTTCGGCACGGTGGAGCCCATCCGCGACCTAGTGGAGTCGGGCGCCAGCGTCCTCCTGCTGGGCCGGCCCGGCGTCGGCAAGACCACCATGCTGCGCGAGGTGGCGCGCATCCTGGCCGATGACCACGGCAAGCGCGTGGTGGTCATCGACACCTCCAACGAGATCGCCGGCGACGGCGACATCCCCCACCCCGCCATCGGCGGCGCCCGGCGCATGCAGGTGCCCCACCCCGAGCGTCAGCACGCGGTCATGATCGAGGCGGTGGAGAACCACATGCCGGAGGTGGTCGTCATCGACGAGATCGGCAACGCCGCCGAGGCCGCCGCCGCCCGCACCATCGCCGAGCGCGGCGTGCAGCTCATCGGCACCGCCCACGGCAACAGCCTGGAGAACCTGGTGGTGAACCCCACCCTGGCCGACCTGGTGGGCGGCGTGCAGACGGTCACCCTGGGCGACGACGAGGCGCGCTGGCGCGGCACCCAGAAGACCGTCAACGAGCGCAAGGCACCGCCCACCTTCGACGCCGTGGTGGAGCTGGTGAGCCGCGACGAGGTCATCCTCCACCGCGACACGGCGCGCGCCGTGGACGACCTGCTGCGCGGCGTGGCGCCGCGCGGCCGGCGCATCCGCGGCGACGGCAACGTGGCGCCCGAGGCCGAAGGGCCGGCGGAGGCCCCGGTCGAGCCCCAGCGGCCGGCGCCCGCCCCGGCGGAGGCGGCGGCCCCGGCGCTGCAGGGGGACACCGGCCCGGTACGCATCTACCCCTACGCCCTGTCGCGCGACCACCTGGAGCGGGTCATCCGCGACCTCAAGCTGGACGCGCGCACGGTGAACCGCCCCGAGCAGGCCACCCTGGTGGTGGCCCGGCGCTCGCGCGCCGACGACCCGCACCTGCGCCAGATACTGGAAAAGACCGGGGCGCCCGTCCATGTGGTCAAGAAGAACACCACCGCCCAGATCCGGCGGCTGCTGGAGAAGGTCTTCAGCGTGCTCAAGGGGCTGGAGGACGAGGAGGTGGACACCGCCCTGCAGGAGGCGGAGAACGCCGCCCACCGGGTGCTCACCGAGGGCGAGCCGGTGTCGCTGCCGCCCCATTCGGGGCCGGTGCGCCAGCTGCAGCACGAGGTGGCGGTGCGCTATGATCTGGTGGCCGAGAGCGTGGGCAGCGAGCCCCTGCGCCACCTGGTCATCCACCCCTGAGCACCGATCCGGGAGCTGCCGTGCCCGCCGATCCCGCCGCGGGCAGCGAGCTCGCCATCACCACCAACCCCGGCCTGGAGGACCTGACCGCCGCCGAGCTGGGTGAGCGCCTGGCCGAGGACGGCCTGGACCCGGCCGCCCTGGAGCGGCTGCCCGGCACCCTCAAGGGCCGCCTGCGGGTGCGCCACCCCGCCGATTTCGGCGCCCTGCGCGCGGCGGCGGGGCGGCTGCGCGCCGCCCACCACCTGCTGCGCCCGGTGACCCGTCTCCATCTGCCCGAGACCGACCCCCTGGCCGCCATCGAGGCGGCCCTGGCGGCGGCGGATCTGCGCGAGCTGGCCGGCGGCGCCTCCTTCCGCGTGAGCTGCGACAGGCACGGCAGCCACCCCTTCACCAGCCCCGATGTGGAGCGCGCCGCCGGCGCCGCGCTGGTGGCCCGCTACGGCACCCCGGTGGACCTGACCGGCTATGCGGTGCACGTGCGCGTGGACATCGCCGCCGACCGCTGCGCCGTGGCCGTGCAGCTCACCCGGCGCGCCCTGTCCCGCCGCTTCGACCGCCTCTACGGCCCGCGCGTGGCGCTCAAGGCCAACGTGGCCTACGCCTGCCTGCGCGTGGCCGGGGTGGGCGCCACCACCGGCCGCCTGCTGGACCCCTTCTGCGGCTCCGGCACCATCCTGGCCGAGGCCGGCTGGCTGCTGCCGGCGGCCGAGCTGTGGGGCCTGGACCGCCAGGAGCGGGCGGCCGAAGGCACCCGCGCCAACCTGACCGCCGCCGGCCTGGGCGACCGCCTGCACGTGCAGCCAGGCGACGCCCGCGAGCTGGCCCAGCTGTTCCCCACCGGCCACTTCGACGCCATCGTCACCAACCCGCCCTTCGGCGCCCGCCTCGGCCGCGGCATCCGCTTCGCCGACTTCTATGCCGACTTCCTCACCGCCGCGGCGGCGGTGCTGCGCCCAGGCGGCCGGCTGGCGCTGCTCGCCCGCGAGCACGGCGCCCTCCACCGCGCCCTGCGCCGCACCGGCGGCTTCCGCGTCCGCCACGAGCAGGTGATCGAGACCAACAAGGTGTATCCGGCGATCTTCGTGCTGGAGCGGCGTTAGTTTTCAGTTTTAAGTGTTCAGTGTTCAGTGTTCAGTGTTCAGAAGCGGAGGATGGCCGGGTTTAGGGAGAGGGAAACTGGGAAGGAAGGACAACCCAGGGGGCTTGGCCCAACCGGCAGACCGCGAGCAGCCGTTACTGAACACTTAACACTGAACACTATTCCGTCTCCGCCAGCTCGGTGCGCGGCAGCAGCTGGTTGGCCCAGGCCTTGGGGGTGTCCAGCACCAGGCGGCCGTGGCGGACCCAGCCGCGGCCGAGGGTCCCAAAGGGGGAGCGGATGGCGTAGGGGCCGCCGCGGTCGTCGAGGGGGTCGCGCTCGATCTGGTGGTTGTACATCAGCCGCAGGGCGGTGTCCCAGTCCACGTCGACGCAGCTGCGCGTGGCGGCGAAGCCGAAGCGGCGCAGGAAGGCGTTGGTGGGGAAGCCGCGCGGCAGGGGCTGGCGCAGCACGGCCAGGCCGGGCCAGTCCACCTTGATGTCGGTGGCCGGCTCGGCGGCGGCATGCAGCAGCCACACCCCCTTGTGCGCGGCGCGCTGCCACAGACGGTGGTCGGCGAAGGCGGCGGGGTCCATGCCGAAGCGCTGCTCCAGGTAGGACCACACCGCCTCGGCCTGCGGGTAGGGCTCAAAGACGTCGGAGGCGGGCGACAAAGAACCCTCCGGTATCGTTGTGGTGGGGCCAGAAGCGCACGGCGTTGGCCGTGTCCGCCCGGAAGCGCTCGCCCTGCCACTCGGCCACGCCCGCATCCACGGTCACCTCGGCCGGCAGCTCGATGGGCTCGATGGCCGCCTTCTCGGGATAGATGCCGTCGAGCACCGCCTCGTTCTCCTCGGGGGCGTAGGTGCAGGTGCTGTAGACGATCACCCCGCCCGGGCGGGTGAGCTCCACCGCCCGCCGCAGCAGGCCCTTCTGGACGGCCTGCAGCTTGTGGTAGTCGTTGCGCAGCTCGGGGCTGCGGCCGCGCGCCTTGCGGGTGGTGCCCTCGCCGGTGCAGGGGGCGTCCACCAGCACGCGGTCGAAGCGGGCCTGGCCCGGCAGCTGGCCGCCGTCGCCGTGGCTGGCCATGACCGAGGTCAGCCCCATGCGCGCGACGATGTCCTGGATGCCCTGGATGCGCGACCATCTGCGGTCGTTGGCGAGCACCGAGCCGGCATCCGACATGGCCACCGCCATGCGCGCGGTCTTGTTGCCGGGGGCGGCGCACAGGTCGAGGACCGCCTCGCCGGGGCGGGGGTCGAGCACCGTCACCGGCCACAGGCTGACCTCCTCCTGGGTGTGGATCAGGCCCAGGGTGAATTCCGGCCACTTGCCCGGGCGCGGGCCGTCCGCCGGCACCCGCCAGGTGCCGTCCAGATAGGCCAGGGGCTCGGCCTGGGGACAGCGCCGGCCCATGAGGTCGGCCATGGCGTCGTCGCCGATGCGCACGCGGTTGGCCCAGACCACGCGCGGCAAAGGCGTGCTGGCGGCGGTCAGGAAGGCCTCGACGTCGTCGACGATGGGGGCGTAGCGGCGCAGGGTTTCCATGGGAGCGCGGGCCGGTGGCGGGAAACGCCACAACCTAGCGAAGGCCGCGGGGTGGGGCAAGGAGCCGCCCTTCCCCTAGCCGGAACCCGCCGGCGACGACTCCGGCGGAGCGGTCTCCACCCGGTTGCGGCCCTGGCGCTTGGCCCGATACAGCGCGGCGTCCACCCGCCGCACCAGCTGACCCGGCGTATCGTCGGCCTGAAACTCGGCCACGCCGAAGCTGGCGGTGAGGTCCTCGCCGTCTCCGGGGAAGGGGTGGGCCTCCACCGCCGCCCGCAGGCGCTCGGCCAGCCCCAGCGCGCCCTCGCCGCCGGTCTCCGAGGCCAGCACCATGAACTCCTCGCCGCCCCAGCGGGCCAGCAGGTCGCTGCCGCGCAGCAGCGGCCAGGCCACCGTCACCGCCTGGCGCAGCACCTCGTCGCCCACCTCGTGGCCGTTGTGGTCGTTGACCCCCTTGAAGTGGTCGAGATCGAACATGATCAGCGACAGACCGCGGCCATAGCGCGCGGCCTTGGCCATCTCCCGGTCGAGGTGCTGCTCGAAGTGGGGGCGGTTGGGGACACCGGTGAGGGCATCGGTGGTGGCGCGGCGGGTGAGCTCATCCTCCAGGGCCTTGCGGTCGCTGATGTCCATTCCCATGCCCGCCAGGCAGGGCTCGCCCTCCAGGTCCACCCGGGCGCCGGTCCACAGGAAGGGAATGGTGGCGCCCGATTTGGTCACCAGGTCGGCCTCGATGCGGTCACTGCCCTCCTCGAACACCCGGGCCACGGTGTCGGCGGCCCGCTGCTGGTCCTCGGGGCGGAAGTAATCCGTCGGGCGCATGGCCGCGATCTCCTCGCCGCTGTAGCCGGTGATCTCCTCCAGGTTGCGATTCCAGCGCAGGCAGCGCCCCACCCGGTCGAGCAGGTAGAAGGCGCCGGGCAGGCTGTTGATGACGGCGTTGGCGAAGCGGCTCTCGTCCTCCAGGCGGCCCTCGATCTCCTTCTGGGCGCTGACATCGCGGAGGATGCTGATGAATTGCCGCCGCCCCCCGACCCTCACCTCGCTCAGGGACATCTTCAGGGGAATGGCGTGGCCGTCGCGGTGCCGGCCGCTCACCTCGTAGCCGGGCAGGCCCATCAGCCGGGCCTCGCCCGTATCCAGGTAGCGCTGCATGTAGTCGTCGTGCCGGCTGCGGTGGGGCTCGGGCATGAGGATGCGGACATTCTCGCCGACCACCTCCTCCGCCCGGTAGCCGAAGATGCGCTCGGCGGCGGGATTGAACGACTCGATCCGGCCCTTTTCATCGGCCGTCACCAGGGCCGCGGGCATGCTCGCCACCAGCGTCTGCAGCTGGCGCTCTCCGGCCTGCAGGCGGCGGAGGCGGCGCACCAGGAGCGCCACCCACAGCAGGAGGGGGACCGTCACCAGCAGCAAGGCGGCGGCCAGGGTCCAGGCGGAGAGCCCAGCCGGGGCACTTTGCGGGGGGGCCCCCGCGGCGGGGGCGGCGGCTAGGGCGGCTGCGGCGATGGGCCAGGCGCTGGGCGGCACTCCCTTCTCCCGGGTTTAGGGGTTCCCCCTTGATTCACCATGGCCCATCCCCCGGGAGGGGACAACCGGGGTTTTCCCTTACCCCACTCCCAGGATCCAGCCCTCGCGGGCCGCGAGGGCGGCTTCCCCGGCGGTGAGCGGCGGCGCCAGATAGCGCTCCAGGCGGCCGAGGTCGTCGGCCTCCCCCAGCCAGCGCGCCACCGCGTAGGCGTCCTGCTGATGGCTGTCGCGGCCGGCGTGCGGGTAACGGCGCTTGAACTGGGCCGGGTAGACCTCGGCCACCAGCGAGCAGCCGGATGGCGGGCGCCAGCCGTCGAAGGGCCAGCAGTGGACGGCGTCCCCCAGCTCCCGGCGCAGGCGCAGCAGCCACGGCAGGCCGGCGTGGCTGGACTTGGCCACCGCGCCCTGGACGTCGAAGCGGAACACGCTCTTGGCCGACGGCGTCCAGCGCTCGCACAGGCGCAGCTCGTGCGCTGAGCCGGCGCGGGGATTGCCGGCGCGCAGGGCCTCCACCGTGGCGCCCGGGGCGTCGGTGGGCCAGTGGTCGCGAAAGTCCGTCAGGAAGGCGTCCCAGTCGGCCAGGCCGTGGCGGTCCAGATAGGCGGCGGGGAAGCCGAAGGCGAAGTCCAGGCCGGCGAGGGTGGGCTCCGCCGCCAGCTGCCCGGCGAGCCAGTGGTGCAGCTCGGCCCGGGTCCAGTTGCGGCCGGCCGGCGGCGCCACCGGCGCCGGCTCGCCGCCGGGCTCGGCACGGTAGACGGCCAGGCCCGGCAGACGGGTCTCCGGGGTGGCCGCCCCGGAGTAGTCGATGCCCACGTAGGCGGCGAACCCGGCCACCGCTCAGAACCTGCGGCGCACGCCCAGGGTCGGCACGTTGGAGCCGCCGTGGTCGGCCACCAGGCCGAAGGCCCCGGAGCGGTGGTGGAGGCGCAGCACCATCCGCCACGGTCCCCAGGCGCGCGGCGCGGCGGCCGCCTCCGCGTACCAGTAGGTCATCAGGCGATAGGACTTGCCCGCCGGGTCGCCCTCGGCCTCCAGAACGGGCCGGCGGCTGGCCCAGGACGGTCCGAGGCCGAAGGCCAGCGACGAGCGCACCGGCGCCCCGCCCCCGGTGAGGCGGTAGCGCGCCGCCACCAGGGCGTTGACCTCCCAGTTGCGCTGGTCGCCCACATAACGGGCCAGCTGGCCCTCGACCTCCAGCGACAGCCGCGGCCAGGGCCGGGCCGCCCGCCACGACGGCGCCACGGCCAGCAGCCAGGCGTCGGCGAATTCGACGCCGCCCGGATCCAGGAAGAAGTCCTCCCAGGGGTCGGCGGAGAAGCGTCCGGCGTAGACGGTCAGCGCCCCCGTCGCCGCGGCGGGGGCGGGCACCGCCAGGACCGCCAGCAGCGGCATCACCGCCGCCCGCACCCTAGCCACCCTCCCCGTCCCGGCGCAGGCGGGCGGCCAGGTCGCGCTCCAGGGACAGCATGGCCGGCACCAGCACCAGCACCAGCGCGGTGGCGAAGGCCAGGCCGAACACGAGGGACACCGCCATGGGGATCAGGAACTGGGCCTGCAGGCTGTCCTCGAACAGCAGCGGCGTGAGCCCGGCGATGGTGGTCAGCGAGGTCAGGATCATGGGCCGCAGCCGGCGCAGGCTGGCCTCCACCAGCGCCTCGCGCACGGCCAGGCCGTCGTGGCGCAGGTCGCGGTAGAAGCTCACCAGGATGATGGAATTGTTGACCACGATCCCGGACAGCCCGAACAGCCCGAACAGCGACAGCACCGTCAGGTCGATGCCCATCAGCCAGTGCCCGGCCAGCGCCCCCACCAGCCCGAAGGGGATGACCGCCATGACGATCAGCGGCCAGACGTAGGAGGCGAACACCGCAGCCAGCACCAGGTAGATGAGCACCAGGGCCACCACCAGGCCCCGCTGCATGTCCGCCATGGTGTCCGCCTGGTCCTCGGCGCGCCCGACGTAGTCGTAGTCCACGCCGTAGGTGCGGGCGATGCGCGGCAGCTCGCCGTCGCCGAGGGCGGCCAGCACCCGGTTGGCATTGGTCACCTCGCGGTCCACCTCCGCCTGCACGTGCACCGCCAGCCGGGCCTCGGCGTGGCGCAGGGCCTCGAAGCCGCGCTTGGCGCTCAGGTCCGCCACCGAGGCCAGCGGCACCATGGTCCCCCCCGGGGTCTTGATGGGCACCCGGCCCAGCGCGGCCGGGTCGTCGCGAGCGGCCCGCGACAGCCCCACGCGCACCTCCAGCTCGTCCTCGCCGCGGGTGAAGATCTGGGCCAGGTCGCCGGCATAGCCGGCGCGCAGCTGGTCGCCCACCGCGCCCTCGGCAAGGCCGAGGGCGCGGCCTTCGGCGTTGACCCGGTAGATGATCTGCTCGCGGCCGTAGGGCATGTCGTCCTCCACCGCCGACACCCCGGGATAGCCCTCCAGCACCCCCGCCAGGTCGCCGGCGGCGGCCTTGAGCCGGTCGGGAGCGGCGCCGGTGAGGCGGATGCTGATGTCGCGCCCGGGCGGGCCGCCGCTGCGCGCGGTGACGGCCAGCGACTCCAGGCCCGCCGGCCGCTGGATGCGGTCGCGCCAGCGCTCGATGAAGTCGCCGGTATGGACGCTGCGCTCCTCGGGATTGACCAGCTCCACCACCAGCGAGCCGAACTGGTCGCCGCCCTGGGCGCCGCCGCTCTGCTCGGCGCCGGCGGTGGTGCCGTGGCGGGCGATGGCCAGGTGCACCGGGTCGCCGGGGGCGGCGTGCGCGGTCTGCGCCAGGGTACGGCGCAGGTGGTCCAGGAAGTCGTCCACCCGCGCGCGCGGCGTGCCCGCCACGAACTTGGCGTTGGCGTAGATGATGTTGCCCTCGGGCGAGGGGAAGAAGGAGAACGGCAGACGGCCGCCGGCGAGCAGACCCACGGCCGCCAGCAGCAGGGCCACGCCGGCGGCCAGGGTGGTGCCCCGCCAGGCCACGGCGCGCTCCACCAGGTGTCGGAAGGGGCCGTCGCGGAAGCGCGCGAAGCCGGCGTCGAAGCGGGCACGCAGGCCGTGGCCGGCGCGCTCCCGCGCCATGCCGCGGAAGGCCCGCGCCAGGTGCCCGGGCAGCACCAGGAAGGCCTCCAGCAGCGAGGCCAGGATGACGCAGATGACCACGAACGGGATGTCGAACAGGATGTTGCCGATGGTTCCGCCCACCAGCATCAGCGGCAGGAAGGCGGCGATGGTGGTCAGCGACGACGACAGCACCGGCGGCCACATGCGCCGGGCGGCGCCGACCGCGGCCTCGGACGCCCCCTCCCCCGCCTCCTGGTAGCGGGCCAGGGCCTCCTCGCCCACCACGATGGCATCGTCGACGATGATGCCCAGGGTCATGATGAAGGCGAACAGCGAGATCATGTTCACCGAGCCGCCGAAGGCGAAGAGCAGCGCCAGCGCCGCCAGGAAGGACACCGGGATGCCCAGCGCCACCCAGGCCGCCACCCGCCCGCGCAGGAACAGGAACAGGATGGCCAGCACCAGCACCAGGCCGCCGGCGCCGTTCTTGGCCAGGAGCCCGATGCGCTCCTTGAGCAGGCTCCAGGACTCATCGAAGGTGGCCACCCCCACCCCCGGCGGCAGTGTCGGCCGGGTCTGGGCCACCCAATGCCGCAGGATGCGCGCCGAGGCCAGGGTATCGCCGCTCTGGCTGCGCTGCAGCTCCAGCTCCACCGCCGGGCGGCCGTTGTAGGTTACCCGCACCTGATTGTCGCGGTCGGCCAGGTCCACGTCGGCGATGTCGCCCAGGGTCACCCGCCCGCTGTCCGGGCCGCCGCGCACCACGATGTCCTCGAAGGCCAGCGCGCGCCGGCGCTGGGACTCGCTGCGCAGCTGGCGGGCGGCCACGGTCTCGCCCACCTCGCCGGCGGGCAGGTCGCGGCTGGCGGCGGCCACGCGGTCGCTGATGTCCGGCAGGGACAGACCCAGCTGGTAGAGGCGCTCCGGCGGCACGCGGATGGCGATCTTCTGCTCGGGCAGGCCGCGCACCTCCACCCTGGCGATGCCCCGGGACAGCAGCTCGTCGCGCATGTCCTGGACCATCTGGCGCAGCTCGCCCAGGCGGTCGGGGGCGTCCTCCCCGCCGCGGGCGTAGACCAGCACGTGGGCGATGGGATCGAAATGGGTGACGCGGGTCACCTCGGGCTCCTCCGCCCCCTCGGGCAGGTTGCGCACCTGGCCCACGCGCGACTTGGCCTCCTCCAGGGCCTGGCCCATGTCGGTACCCTGCCGGAACGCCAGGGAGATGCGCGAGACGCCCTCGGCGGAGGTGGAGGTGATGCTGTCGAGGTGGTCGAGGTTGCGCAGCTCCTGCTCCAGGGGACGGGTGACGCCGTCCTCCATGTCCGAGGCGGCGGCCCCCTGCCAGGCCACGCTGACGCTGATGCGGCCGAGGTCGAAGTTGGGGAAGAACTGGGTGTTGACCTGATCGAGGGCGTAGGCCCCGGTCAGGATCATGAGGGCCATCAGCAGGTGGGCCGCCACCGGGTGGCGGGCGAAGCGCGCCAGCAGACCGGAGCTTTCCGGCTCGTCGCTCACCCGCCGCCCTCCGCCCCGTCTCCGGTGCGCACGCTCAGGCCCTGGGCGGCGTTGGGCAGCTGGGTGGTGAGCACGCGCTCGCCGGCGCCGATGGCCGGCGAGCGCACCAGCAGTTGGTCCGGGCCGTCCGGCACGGCGCGCTGGCCCACCCGCACCACCGCGATCCCGTGCAGGCGGCCGTCGCGCACCAGGTAGAGGCGGTCACGGCCGTACAGGGCCGAGAACGGCACCGCCACCACGCCCGGCTGCGGCGGCAGCTCCACGGTGAGCTCGGCGAAGCGGTTCAGCGGCAGGTCGGCCGGGGCCGGTCCCTGCACCCGGAACAGCCCGTCGACGCCGGCCGCGCCTTCGGCGCTGCGCCCGCCCAGGCGATCCAGGCGGGCGCGGAAGGCGCGGCCGTCCACCCGCACCTCGGCGGTGACCGCGCGCTCCGCCTCCAGCGCCGCGCGCACCGGCGCCACCCGCGAGGCGGGGATGGTGGCGCGCACCTCCAGCGCCGCCGGATCATAGAGCGCCACCAGGGGGTCGCCCACGCGCGTGCGGTCGCCGGGGGCCACCTCCACCGTGGTGACGCGGCCGTCGAAGGGGGCCTTGACCCGGGTCCGCGCCAGGTCGCGCTCGGCCTGGCCCAGGCGCGCCCGGGCGCGCCGGCGCTGGGCCTTGAGCCGCTCCAGCCGGGCCGGGAAGCCCGCCACCCGCTGGCGCGCCTGGGCCAGGGCCAGCCGCGCCTGCTCCAGCGCCTGGCGGGCGGCATCGAGCTGGGCGCGCGAGCCCACATCCCGGTCGGCCAGGCGCTCGGCCCGGTCCACGCCGCGCCGGGCCAGCTCCACCAGGGCGCGGCGGCGCTGGAGGGTATCGCGGTCGCCGCGGTAGCCGACGCGGGCCTCCTCGATGCGCGCACCGGCCTCGGCCAGGTCGGCCTGGCGCTGGTCGCGCGCCGCCGCCAGGTCGCGCGGATCCAGCGCCACCAGGGTCCGCCCCCGGCTAACGCTCTGGCCCTCGCGCACCGCCACCGCCTGCACCTCCGCCGCCACCGCCGCCGACAGGGTGGTGGCGGAGGGCGATTCCAGGCGGCCGTAGAGGGTCAGGGTGGGGGCGATCGCCCGCGGCTGGACGCGGCGGGTGTCCACCACCCACGCCTTCTCGGACTCGCCGCCCGCCGGCGGCTCCGGACGGCTCATCACCAGGACCGCGAGCACCGCCGCGCCGACGGCGAGGACGGCCAGCGGCGGCAGCAGGGGACGAATCCGGGCAAGCAGGGACATGGTCTCCGGTTCCGGTGGGGACGGCTTCCGCCGCATAGTGGGCCAGGCACCGCCTCACGTCCAGGGCGCGGCCCTGTACCCGAAAGGCGACACATGAATTGTGTCGGGTTGTCCTTGGGGCTATACTCCCTTCCCCTGGTGTCCCCCCTCGGGAAATCGAGCCGGCGGACACTGTCCCGGCAGCGGCCTCGGGAGCCCGCCATGGCCCCATTCCGCTCCTCGCAATCGCGGGGCGAACGCACGGCCCAGCCCATCCGCCGCCGTCTGGCGCTGGGCTTCCTGGCCGTGGCCCTGCTCCCCGTCACCCTCCTGGGCATCGGTCTCTACCACCAGGCCTGGGAGGACGCCCGTCGCGAGGTGTGGGAAAAGCACCGCCTGCTCGCCCAGAACCTCGCCACCCCCATCAAGCTCTACCTGGACAACCACCGCCAGAAGCTGGGCATGCTGGCCGCCAGCCTGCGCGAGGGCATGCCTGCGCACGCCGCGATGGAGGGGGCCCTGGAGGAGGGCGAGGGCTTCGACATCCTGGCCCTGGTGGGGCCGGACGGCGCCGTGCGCAGCCTGGTCAGCCGCACCGACCAGCTGCTCGAGGATCCGCCGCGGTCCCTGGCCGGCGACCCGGCCATGCGGCGCACCGACACCACCGACGGCGTCGCCGTCTCCGGCGTGCGCCGGGGACCCATCTCCGGCAAGCCGGCGCTGGTCATGGCGGTGCCGGTGGAGACCCCGGACGCCGGGCCCGGCGCCGTCCTCCTCGCCGAGCTCGACCGCAGCGTCATCGAGCGCCTGCGCCGCACCATCCGCTTCGGCGAGCGCGGCCACTCCGCCATCGTCGACCAGAACGGCCGGGTGGTGGCCCATCCCAACCCCGACTGGCGCCGGCAGATGAAGGACATCTCCCACTGGCCGGTGGTGCACAAGATGCTCGAGGGCAAGACCGGCGTGGCCGAGTTCTACTCGCCCTTCATCGACGCCCGCATGATCGCCGGTTACGCCGCCGTGCCCGACTACGGCTGGGGCATCATGGTGCCGCAGCCGCGCTCGGAGGTGGCCCACCAGGTGTGGGCCCTGCTCCTGCCCCAGCTGCCCCTGGTGCTGGCCGGCCTAGCGCTGGGCGTGGTGCTGGCGCTGCTGCTGTCGCGCTGGATCACCCGGCCCATCCACCAGCTGGCCG
>Ga0102944_1001392_pt1 | contig 16065 bp, 11 predicted proteins | sample SalPonD_shore_MG_FD_78172 | JGI IMG/M metagenome (GOLD analysis project Ga0102944, IMG submission 78172) | Salt pond soil microbial communities from South San Francisco under conditions of wetland restoration - Salt Pond MetaG... | ecosystem: Environmental > Aquatic > Marine > Intertidal zone >...
CAGCTGCGTTGAAGTTAAAATGGTTTACTCAACGTCCTGAACGCTTTCGGGGCGATTCCGTCCCCATTTTAACCCTTGCCCCGAATGCCTTCGGGGTTGCTGAGAAAAAATTTCTTGGTGAAATATCCGGGTTAGAGAAGAAAACCATCAATTAATCAACTCCATAAAATTCTCCAGGTCTTCATTAAGCTCCAGCTTTTTGCGGGCACGGGTAATGGCTACGTATAACAGGTTGATTTCTTCCGGGTCTATTTTATCAACATCGTTCAAGGTATCATCTTTCACTAGTGGAATAAAATCGTCAGCCAGCTTCACGTGGTCGAATTCGAGCCCTTTGGCTTTATGCGTAGTGGTTAATATAACATCGGCCTGGGAAGGATTTTGAACGGTTTTCTTCTTAATACGTTCAATTAAACCGGGAATATCCACTGTTTCATAGGTTTCAATAACTTTGCATAGACTAAGTAATTCAAAATCATCAGCCGACTTGGCGTATTCTTTCATGGTATAGAAATCACCAAAGCGTTTCAGGAATGGATCCCGGACTTTTTCCGGTTTTCCTTCATTTAAAAAGTAACCGTCTTTAATTGATGAAAAGGGCAATCCCTGCGTACCCAGGTATGCGATTGAATGTTTGTGATAGTGAGATACCGCCTCATCGAAAAGCCCGGCATTGGTTCGGGCAATGAGCGTGTATGGAACATTCACGGGCTCCAGGGAACCGGTTTGTCCAACGCCCTTAATACGTTGCAGTTCATTCTTGAAGGTCTGCAGGATTTGATTGGCAAGGTCTGCATACGTTTGATTAAACCGAAAACTATGCGTCAAATACATGGTCGTCGTTTCCCGAACCTCCTGCATGGCATCAATGGCTCCCCGAAAACGATAAATCTGCTGATGGGGATCGCCTACCAAAATACGGGGACAATTTTGCTGTTGAATTAATGCGGCGGTGGCGGGATTGGTATCCTGGGCCTCATCCAGAAGAATACCGTGATAGCGCAATTCAGGTTCTGAAATCTGGTAAAGCTTCAAATATCCGTCATGAGGCATGGAGACATAGTCGTTATCCTCATCACACATCATTTCCCAGAGCTTCCGGGCTAAGGAAATCAAATCGGGCTGTGATTTAAGGGGATTCGCCTTTGCGGAGGCCGAAGGTTGATGTTGTTCTCCAATGCTCCGATCACCGGAAACCAGGTAGTTTGAGAGCGTATCCCATACATTTTTGGCTACATCGAACCGCGTCAACTCCAATGCTTCTGCGACCGTATGCACCCGGGGATTCCCAAGTTTATGCTTGTATTTTGAACCGAAGCGTGGAAAAGCCAGGGCATGGGAGGTTCGGCAGCGCACATTATCGGGAAATTTACGCTGAGCATCCAGCTGCATGCTTTTGTTGAACGCTACATATAAAAAACGCTGATTGGGGCGGTTCAGGGCATACGATGCCAGGGTTGTGGTTTTCCCGGTGCCGGCAAAAGCGATAATTTTAAGGATGTCCTGCTTGTCGAGATTGGTTTTGACGATAGCTTTTTGTTCATCAGTCAGCTTGTTTTCCGTAGTCTTTGTCTGGCCCAAAATCCACGTTTTATGAATGATCCATTTTTAATTAATTGAACAGCGGTGGAAATATCTACATTTTATGAGTCAATGTCAGGTCAATTTTGAGAGGGCTTTAAAAAATTACTTTCTGTCTAATATTTGTATTTAACCTGAAACTTTAAGGCAGTCCACGAACTTATTTATTGGTGAAATATCCGGGTTATAGATCTCTTTGGGTTAATTCCTTCAGTATTTTTTCAGCCTGCCACAAGTGGCGATTTTGATGGGCAATTAGGATTGCAAAACATTCACTGGCATTAATTCGAAATAAAGGAATCAGCGGTGATGAAAGTTTGATTCTGCTTAAATCTAATTTTTTTGATTTTTCTAGTAGCGATAATAATTGATCCTGTAATTGATTAAAGTCTTCTAAAAGTTGTTTTTTTTTCAGATTTGACCCAGGTTTAAAAATTGAAGGCGCTTTGATTTTCCATTTGGCCGGCGGCTGCATGAGCGATATAAACAAAAAGGGCAATACCCTTGGGGCGAAGGACCCACTGCCTTCTATTTCAGTAAATTCCGCTTTTTCATAAGCTTCGCTCAGATGTTCCAAATATTTTTCACCCGTCACATTAATATGGCCTATACACGCGCCTATACTCCACGAAGATCCAGCCGGTTTTTGCTGAATAAGAGTATCGGGAATCGGGGATAAAAAAAGGCGCACTCTACGCTTAAATTGCTCAAACTGTTTCTGATATTCAATTACCGTATACAGATGGGAATTGCCGCCGCTTTTACGTTTGTTGAACACTCTTAGGGTTTATTAATAATTTTTTATAGGGGATTTAATTATTTGAAAATAGGTAATCTCAGGTAGAAAAGTGAATAGGAATAACCAAAATAATTTCTCTTAGTACTTTTTTAAAATTATAAGCGGGCATTACCCCAACCGTTATTAACAGGCTGTGAAAATATCCAAAATCAAATAAGATGGACTTAAATAAAAAAGGATATTCGCCCTTAAAACGCTGGGGTCATCCCCCAAACCCCTTTCGAAGGGGGACTTTTTTCGATTTTAGCTATTAATACGGTTTAGAGCCTTAATAAATAAAGTTGAGTTAAATTTTCGAACTAATTTTTTCACAGCCTCTCAAAGGGGGACTTTTACGAATATTGCTTACCAAACGATCATTTGACTTAAAAAATTAAGTTCAGAATAATTTGCATCCCAATTATTCCACAGCCTGTTAAGAGAGGGCTTTGCAAAACCGTGCTTTTGTCCAAATTCTGCATTTGACCAAAATCTTTGGTTTTGCAAACCCTCTAAGAGAAAATTCAGCTAAATATCAGGGATATTTCAGGTGATAATCAGTTGTTTGGCCCTAAAACTTATTTATCCAATTTAGTAATCATAAATTACTATTTTTAAAATGATTGAATATATTAGCATCGACAGACTCCTAAAAAAGGTAAAGTAATAAATAAAAACCTATTCAATAAAATCTATCATGGATCAAAAAGGGAATAAAATTGGACGAAAAGATTTCTTGAAACAAATGACAACACTTGGAGCGGGTATAGGGATTGCCGGTTCAAAAGCTCCATTTCTTTTTGGCGATGGTTCCCCAAATGAAAAAGTGGTGATGGGGATCATTGGTACGCATAATCGAGGCAGCGCTCTGGCCCGGGGTTTTGCCCGGTTGGAGGATGCTGAAATTGCCTATATTGCTGATGTTGATGATCAGGCGAGAGCTAAAGGTGTAAAGGCGGTACATGAGGGGGGACAGCAAAAGGAACCTCAAGCCGTAAATGATTTTCGCCGGATTTTGGATGATAAATCAGTGGATGCGGTAGCAATTGCTACTCCCGATCATTGGCACACACCGGCAGCTATTTTAGCAATGAAGGCGGGTAAGCATGTTTATGTTGAAAAACCGTGTGCCCATAATCCGCGGGAGGGAAAACTGTTGGTAGAAGCTGCTCAAAAATATGGCAAACAGGTACAAATGGGAGATCAGCGACGTTCGTGGCCCCACGTGATAGAGGGGATAAATAAGGTAAGAGAAGGGGCTATCGGACGTGCTTATTTTGCCCGTACCTGGTACAGCAATACCCGAAAATCTATTGGCAAGGGCAAGACGGTGAACATACCTTCGGGTTTAGATTATGAGCTTTGGCAAGGACCTGCCCCGCGCCAGACCTACCGGGATAATACCATACCCTACAACTGGCATTGGTTTTGGGATTGGGGAACGGGAGAAATTGGCAATAACGGCACCCATTTTATAGACTTGGCACGGTGGGGATTGAATGTAGATTATCCTATAATGGTAAGTTCTAATGGTGGGCGTTATGCCTATGACGATGATTGGGAGACGCCTGATACACAGGTAGCCAGTTATAATTTTGAAGGGGGAAAAACGATTTCCTGGGAATCCCGCAGCTGTAACGGTAGAGATATTGAAGGCATTGGAGTGGGTGCTGAATTCTTCGGAACCGAGGGCAGTATTCTTATTCATAGTAATGGCTATACCATTTTTGATAACGATGGAACTGAAATTCAAGATGTCAGTGAGAACAGCAATGATGAGCTTACGAATACCGGACCCGGATTTGATCGTGATGCCGTTCATTTTAAGAATTTTACCGGGGCTATTCGAAAAGGTGTTGCTTTAAACAGTCCTATTGATGATGCCAATATAAGTGTGTTACTTATTCACCTTGGGAATATTGCTTATCGGACCGAAAGTATGCTTCATTGTGATCCCCGTACAGGCGAAATTGTAGGTAATCCGGAAGCCATGAAATTTTGGGGAAGACAGTATGAGCCTGGTTGGTGGGTGCCTAAGCTTTAAGTATCTAATTCGGACATCAAATTTTTTACAATTTCACATAAATTATCAATTGGTATGAAATTTCTTAATAACAATGACGCCGGCGTTTGCCATGTATCTCACCTTCTTTGGATTGCGGTTATTTCTGTTGCCTTTGGAATTAGTTGTAAATCTCATAAGATCAATCATGAGCAGTCGGTTGCCCAGAGAAAGGCAGATAAAACTTCAACTCAGGCTAAAGAAAATGCATTAACCCAAGCGGAGAAAAAAGAAGGCTGGGTTCTGCTTTTTGATGGTCATGATACCAATAAATGGCGCAAAGTATATGGGGACACTTTCCCCGCCCAAGACTGGATAGTGAAAGATGGTGCGCTAACAGTACAAAAGTCGAATGGCCAGCAGGGTGGAAGCGGGGGAAGTATTGTAACCAAAAATACTTATTCGGATTTTGAGTTGAAGCTTGATTTCAAATTAACCAAAGGAGCCAATAGTGGTATTAAATATTTTGTAGTCGAGGATCCAGACTATTTTAAAGGGGAGGATCCGGCCGGCCGTGGGATTGGATTAGAGTATCAAATTATTGATGATGCACGGCCTGATGTGCATGAGAATAATTCAACGGCTTCATTATATGATATGATCGTTCCTTCCAGTAATAAATCCCTAAAACCGATTGGAGCATGGAATCACGCACGGATTGTATCAAAAGGGCATCATGTAGAGCATTGGCTTAATGGAGAGAAAGTGTTGGAATATCAGCGAGGCAGTCAAAAGTTTCGTTCACTGGTTCGTAAAAGTAAGTATCATAAATACAGAAAATTTGGCCTGGCTCCTGAAGGCCACATTCTTCTGCAGGATCATGGGAGTACCGTATCGTATCGTAACATTAAAATCAGAAAACTTTAAGCCTCGTTATTATGGAAAATTCCATTAATCGTCGTGATTTTTTAAAATTGGCGACCCTTGGTAGTATGAGTATGGGAATGGGACTAGGCCGATCGATAAAAACAATTGATAATGAATCACCCAGGGTGGGTATCATTGGGCTGGATACCTCTCATTGTATCGCCTTCACTAAAATACTCAATGATCCGCAAGCCCCACCCGAATTGGCTGGTTATCCGGTGGTTGCAGCCTATCCTTATGGTAGCAAAACCATAAAATCCAGTTACAGCCGAATCCCCAAATATACTCGTCAGATCAAACAGATGGGCGTGAAGGTCGTTGACTCCGTAGATGACCTATTAGATCAGGTCGATGTGGTGCTGTTGGAGACCAATGACGGACAGCGGCATTTGGAGCAGGCCCAGAAGGTTTTTAAAGCAGGCAAGCCAGCCTTTATCGATAAACCACTGGCAGCTTCCCTGGCCGATGTGGTGGAGATTTACGATTTGGCTGATCAATATGACGTGCCGGTATTTTCAGCTTCCTCATTGCGCTATATGTCTCATGCTCAGGCCATTCGTCATGGAAAAGCGGGGACTTTGCTGGGGGCGGAAACGTATGGTCCGGCCGGCATTGAACCCACCCATCCTGATTTGTACTGGATGGGGATACATGGGGTGGAAACGCTTTTCACGGTGATGGGAACGGGTTGCCGTCAGGTGAGGCGAATTTATTCAAAAGAAACCGATGTGGTGGTGGGAACCTGGGATGATGGTAAACTGGGAACATTCAGAGGCTTGCGGACCGGCCGGGAAGATTTTGGTGGGACCGCTTTTGGGGAAAAGGAAATTGCTCCTATTGGACCTTATGAGGGATATCGGTCGCTTTTGGTTGAAATCGTTAAATTTTTTCGGACGGGTAAAGCCCCGGTAACTCCGCAGGAGACCAAAGAGATCTATGCGTTTATGTCGGCAGCTGATGCAAGCAAACGGCGGGATGGGGCGCCAGTCACTTTGCAGGAAATGCTGGCAAAGGCCCGGCAATAACGAAATTATATTGGGACGAAAATTTCAGAATAAGCAGGCAGAACTGTAAAGGTCTATTCTCTCTTGTAACTTATGACAACAACGCAGTCCTCAGGCTAATTTCATACGCTGATTGCTGTGGACTGATCGCTGAGAGCCAATACTCGTAGTTGTAACCGCAAAATGCGTTATAATTAATAGTTATCGCCAAGACGTTTTTTCATTTTCATAATTCGATCATAAGATTCGTCGATACGTTGACGGCTGATTTTTCCTTCATTAACCAGCTTCTTCATAATATTGGTAATTTTAGTGGCGATATGTTCGTCGTACACCAGGTTATTACCAAAGGTAAGAATGTCGATACCGGCATTAATGGCCAGTTGAATCGATTTTTCCAGCCCGTAGAAACTTCGAATGGCATTCATCTGCATATCATCAGAAAATACCACGCCATCGTAACCCAGTGAATCCCGCAGAATGCCGGTCAACACCGGTTTAGAGAGCGTGGCGGGATATTTGGGGTCCAGGTTGGAATTGAAAATATGAGCCGTCATAATCATATCCACATCGCCGGAATTAATCAGTCGCTTATAGGGAATCAATTCTTTTCGAGACCAGGTATCGGTGACATCAGCCATCCCCAGGTGCGTATCACTTTTTGAGCTGCCGTGACCCGGGAAATGTTTAATTACGGATAAAATACCTTGTTTATTGAATACTTCGATGGAGGCCCGGGCATTCCGGGTGACCACTTCAGGATTGGCAGAATAGCTGCGCCCGATTTTACCGATTATGGGATTATCCGGGTTGACATTCAAATCAACAACCGGTGCAAAATCGACATTGATCCCCAGTTCATCCAAAGTTTGGGCTGTTTTTCGAGCATAGTATCGAGTGCTGTCCAGGTCATTAAGCTTACCGAGATATTGTTCGGAGACGGTGGGGTCAAATCCAAATTTCGGTTTCAACCGTGCCACCTGTCCACCTTCCTGATCGATGCTGACAAATAATGGGATATCGGTGTACGATTTAAGATCGGATACTAATTTTTTGACCTGTTGGGGCGATTTGATATTTCGCACCGGCGATTTGCTTGGAACATCATAATCAAATAAAACCACACCCCCGATATGTCGTTGTTGAATATCTTTGACCACCGTTGATTGTGAATTTACGGATAACCCCCGAAATCCCACCAAAAGCATCTGGCCAATTTTAATATCCAAACTGTCATTGGACTGGGCATGAGCAGATGGAAGAAAAGAAAAGGTTAACGGAATTAAAAATAGAACAAACACGTGACGGAAAGTGGTAAATCTGATCATAAATAATTTTTAAAAGTGATAGAGGACTTTGCAAAACCAGGGATTTTGGTCAATCCCGAACACTTTCGGGGTGAGAATTTGGACAAAAGCACGGTTTTGCAAAGTTCTCTGGAAATAATAGTGATCATTTGGTTATTGTCCAATGGCGGATGCATTTTTTTTGTAGGTGGGCGGATTTACCTGCATTAGGCTATCCAGCACTTCGGGTAAATTGAAAGAAGGCCGAACATCGTTGTAACGTGCAATATTCCCTTGTGGATTGACAAGGATATAGAAAGGAATGCCGCCCCCCTGATATTTCTCGAAAACGGGTAAATCAAATTCACGACCGCCATATACCTGAATCCAGGGCAAATCGAAGCGTTTGAGCGTTTGGCGCCAGCGCAGACTGTCTTTTTCAATGGAAATTCCCACAATTTCGAAATCATCACGTGAATAATTTGGATACAGATCTTTCATGTGACCAAATTCATTCAGGCAGGGAAGGCACCAGCTGGCCCAAAAATCGAGCAGTACATACTTTCCCTTGAAATCCTTCATACTCACTTTCTTGCCCTTCGTATTGGGTAGGGTGAAAGGAATTGCAGGTTGCCCCGGCTGAACGCTTTGCAAACGGTTGTGAAAATTTCTTAGAAATTGCGTGTATTTTTTATAATCGGGGTATTGGTTCAGAAAAGCTTCATAACTGGGCTGAGCTTTTTTAAGAGATATCTCACCCATGCGTTCCGCTATCAGGTGCATCTTGGAATAGGCTTTGGCTTTTCGCCCCGGAATATATTGAAGTACGGAAACACGCGCGGAATCCAGTGTTTTGTATCCCAGGCGTTTCACATCATATTCCATTAAATCCTGTCCATATTTTTTTTCAAGTCGTTCTTGTACGCCAAAAGTATTGGCGTAAGCATTGGTAAAATCACGGATGCCGGCCCGTTGGGCAAGCAGGGATTTATAAGTAAAGAAGTTAAGATTTTGTGCTTCTGTTATAATTTCTTTTCGTTTTTGAGCGGGATCAATTCCCGGTAGATCCCTCATATATTTCAGCTCCTGAAGTTCCTTGACCAGGTATTCGCCAATGGTTTTGTAATAGATGGGCTCCAATGGGGTATTCTCAAAGAGTTTTTTCGCCCGTTCCATCTGTTTTTGATAATAATGGACCGTCGGTGTGGTTTTCCCGGATTTAAATTCCGCCAAATGAGCAGCTGCAGAATCTTTATAGGCAGCAGATAGCTTTAAAAAACGATCGTAATTAATGTCCAAATCCCCGCTGTAAGCCCCACCATCTACTTTAATGCCATTGGGAAAGGTGTAGCGGTCGGCAGTGAGATTATATTTTTTACCCGGCTGAATATACAACGGATATTTATCATCCGATTCCTGCAAATTCATATAGATAATTTGACTGCTATCTGCCGGAAGGGTTATGGAAAAACGGCCATTTTGATCAGGTTGAAGGACAAAATGCTTACGGTCCGCATATTTATAATGAATGAGCTCCTTTTGAAAATAGATTTCAGCATCATCCGCATGTTTGAAAACTCCCGAAATAGAAATCCGATTGGAGGAAGTACAGGAAAAGCTGATGAGCACTGAAATCAAGACGATAATATAGAAGCTCGTTCGTGTCCTGTTAAACATATGGATGATATTTAATGTTAAACTATTATCTCTAAGGAAGATGTCAAAATGTGGGGTAATAAAACAAGTATTTTACGATACTTAACATTTTGATATGGTGAAAGGTGAAAGGTGAAAGGTGAAATGGTGAAAGGGTGAAAGGGTGAAAGGGTGAACAATTATCTGTGATCAATTTATTGGGTCGGTTTTAACACGAAACCAGTAATAATTTGGCAATTAACAAAACCTCGAACTTATTGCCATAATTGGGTGAGGGTAGTTTTTTATTATTTTGGATTTGAAATTTCCCGAAGGGTTATTTACCGTGAATATTTTAAGGTAAATGAACTTTTTTAAATATTTTATAAAAAAAATGAAAAAAATTTGTAACAATTTAAGGTCAGGGCTCTCTTATAAATAGGAAAGAGAAAATAAAGGGGAGCGATCAAACTCCCCCTTATACGGCTTTTCCTGTATAGACATTCTAGGTGATTTATCTATACGTGAATATACATAAGACCATTTCGAGGTCAATTCCTTACAAAAAAATGTATAAAATTTTGTTGATTCATTGAAGAGATCTCGTAGGTTTAACATTAATAAAAATTTACAGGCGATAAAAAAGTCGCTCAAATAATATTTATTAATATTGAAATACAATTGTGGTATCCATTGTTTACATTCACTAACTAATAAATTATAGAAAGGGTTGAGAGTAAAGTGTATAAAATTGAGAGAAAAATAGAACAATATATAGATGGTCAGCTATCTGCGAAGGAGATAGATGATCTATGGGCTGAAATGATTCAAAACGGTGAGAAGCTGGATTACCTCAAAACTGCTGCTAATGTGAAAGGGGTTATCGAAACGCAGAATACCGTTAGGGAAAGCAAGGTTCATTATTTCCGACAATATTGGAAATATGCTGCTGCGGCTGTTATTGCACTTCTCATTGGGGTGTTGAGTGTAATTAATTATAATACAGGCCAGAAAGCTGTAAAACCTTTGCCTTCTATAGAATTGGAATATTACCGTTCGGCTAATGGGGCGGCTACTGCTGAAAACAACAACGAAGTTATTCAGGACGCGATAGCCATGGCAAACCGGGGAAATACCGAAAACGCCATTCAAATGCTTAAAGATCAGATCAAGAAAACCACTGATCCGCAGCATATTGCCACTTTAAGTCTGAATATCGGATCGTTGTATTACAACTCAGGCAAATACTCCGATGCAGTAGAGAATTTTAAAAATGTAATCAATCAGAAGAATATTGACGTACTGACCCTGGAAAAAGGGTATTGGTTCTTGGGGAATTCTTACTTTCAACAGGGTAGGCTGAATCAAGCCCAGCAATCTATACAACAGGCTTATAATCTGAATGGAGCTTATCATCGTGTAGCGGGAACATATCTTGATGCGCTGAAGCAGAAAACTGCTGATTGATAGAGAACTTTGCAAAACCGGTCTTTTGTCCAATATCAGCATTTTCGTGAATTTGAAATCCTCATCCCGATTTGTTGGGACTCCGGTTTCAAATTCACTCAAGATCCCTGGTTTTGCTAAGTCTTCTTAGATTGGTCTTTAAACGGGTTGATAGGGATAATCTATCCATTCTGAAAACTTGAATGATTGTCATAAAAAACAAGGTGCTGAACAAAGGTTTGGCGGCTTGTTTTGTTTAATAAGTGGGGTATGGGGAATTATATATCAGCCCGAGATATGTCATAGATAGTTCCAAACAAAAATTAGTTTTTAGAATTCAACAACCGGGATCGAATATTGACAAATCAAGTCGATGCACGTTTGTTTGCCCGGTTATGTATAAGATTCTTTTTGGATTGCCGTGGAAATCATATTCCATTGAAATATATTGTCTAACGCCTTTTGCGGTTACGTGGACTATTATAGCGCTCAGCATTGAGTCCACAGCTATCAGCTTATATAGGAGTGAAAAGTGAAAGGTAGACATTATGCAGTCTGTTTACGTTTTATTATTTAATTGATTTTAAGGTAAGCTGACGGGTGAGCGCATAAAGCTAAGGATAATACTCACTATAAATACACTATCCTTTATTTAAACCGATTCATCCAACCGCACAACTTGTTATAAACTTATTCATGAATCAATGTTATGGGGGTAAATCCAAGGCAATTACCTGTGCAAACCTGATGATCCATACCATCTTCAGCACCAAAAATCGCAAACCCCTTGCTGGCCGATGCCTTCCGGGATCAGGTTAGCATCGGGCATTCCAAGCTGGAAGCTGACAAAAGATACATCCATAATCAGAAACAACACTATCGTACTAAAACCTTCAGGGTTGGAATACCTTAATTTTTTAGACCTGCATGAGATCGATTACGAAACGGCGTATGTGCTTGATTGAAAGCGGCAGGAGAATAGAATGGGTTTCTGAAAATTGATGGCTCTAACCCCGTCCTTACAGGACTTCGTTTTGCTTCCATATCACAACCCCAGGTTGAAACCTGGGGTTACTTTAAATTCGTCCCCGGGACTTTTGGGAATGGAAATTACATCGGGGTATTGGCCCCGTTTAACATTGGCCAACCCATTTTAATAAAGTTTTGAAAAAGGTATTGCAACTCGATTTCCTTTTCGAGAGAAGCGAGGCCATGAGCCCCTAGTAGGGGCGGCCTTATAGTAGCCCCGGATTTCAATCCGGGGTTCAAAGACGCAAGAACCCCCGGAAGTCCCTTTAGACGGATTTAGGACCATCCTTGCAAAAGAAAATAGTTCCTCCCAAACATTGATTTATTATAATTGACAATAAACTTAACGCCTTTTGCGGTTACATGGACTATTATAGCGCTCAGCATTGAGTCCACAGCTATCAGCTTATAGGAGTGAAAAGTGAAAGGTCAAAAGAAAAAGGCAGACATTATGCAGCCCGCTTACGTTTCACTATTTAATTGATTTTAAGGTGAGCTGACGGTTGAGCGCATAATGCTAAGGATAATACTCACTATAAACACTATACTTTATTTAAACCGGTTCATCCAACCGCACAACCCGTTATTGTCTAACTATCAAAAATAGCATTTGACAGATTTATCTGTCGTCAGTAGATTATCTAATCATAACCTTTTAACAGCCATAAAATTAGACGGGTCTATGATTTCTATTACGGTAGATGATGCCTCCCACAGCCAGTAAGATGAGCACAAATCCCCCGATGAATAACGGATTGTTGTAAAAAGGAGATTTCAGAATCGGAGATGGATTACCCAATAACATGTAAGGTCCCCAGTAGTGTGGATTGGCATTACTATTCTTAAGGAAGTATAACTTTGCCTTTTGCATGGCTTGCGCTTTAGTGTCTCCATTGTTGAGTGCATGATAGAACTGAACGGCATATTCTGAAGCCAGTTTATCATTGACCGACCAAAGATTCAGTACCAGGCTTTGGGCTCCGGCATAACGTAGTGCACGGCTGATTCCCATCACCCCGGTTCCCTGCAAATAAGGACCAGAACCCGATTCACACGAATTCATCATGATCAAATCATTGGTAAGATTCATCTCAAAAAGTTCGTAGGCAAATACGCGACCACCTATACCTTTTGAATCGGATGACGATGAAGAGTCATTTTTATTATGAAGATAAATGGTTGAAAAAAGTGGATCCCGGTTCGAAACCTCACTATGGGTTGCTAAATGTATGATTTTCGCATTAGATGCAACCGATTTAAATTCATTTTTGGTTGCATTATCTCGTAAAAAAATCTTTTTATGTTTGAGATGGGTGAGTTGGTGGTCAGCTTTTTGGACCTCAGTGGTGGCAAAGGGCAGGGGCACCAGGTTTTTGTCTGTATAATCTTTGAAATCAGACAAGCCGAATCCTACAAAATCGTTTTTGAAATTTTTTTTGTAATCATCTCTATAAAGCTCCTGAAGCGTAGTCAGATAGTGAATTTGATATTTCTCGACCATATAGTGTGTACTGCCGAAACTGTAATTGTGTTCTGGCTTTTGAGTAGGCAAAACATCCAGGGGCAACTGGTATAAATAACTATCGGGGATAAGAGTGATACTCTTTATATAGGGAGGAATCTTTTCCAAATCGAGCTTCTGATATATTTTATACAGATCATTCAGATTGGTATTTCCACGGGCCAGATGCTCCAGGGATGACGAGAATTCATGTTTTAATTGATCCGTCAAAGGGATCTTACGGATATTAAGCTGATCCGTGGTTAATGATGCAATATAAAAGGTGTCGTTTAATTTAGAGATCAGAATAATTAAATGATCGTAGGGAAGGCGCCGCTGAATATCACTTATGGATATATCGTTATCTTCCTCATTGGCTTGAACCAGTTTACGGTTTATACTTCTTTTTTGCGCGGATAACTGATCTATTTGTCCTTCCAGCTCCAGTCTTTTTCCCTTATCGGCATTTAGATATTGTTTCCGCAAGGCATCCAGTTGATCCGTTAATTGCTTGTCGCGGGTCAACTCCTTCTCCGAGAGCAGGTTCGACTTGATCATGGGATTTTGGTAAAAAGACGCATCGTTTATGGTTTTAATACGGTCCATCAATTTTAAAGCCGATGCATAATCTTTTTGCCTCAAATAAAGTTCAATGGTTTCTTGAAAAACATTGATATACTCGGACTCCACCTGCCAGTATCCCGATTGTACATTCGTACTGTTTTTAGCACGTTCTATGACCTGATCAACCGTTGGTTTTAGGATGGATAAGGCTTTTTTATAATTTCCGTCATGTCTATAAAGCCGTGCCTGAACATCATGAGCTTTAACAATGGGATTAAAATCTAATTGATCAAGAGAGTGTACGAAAATTTCGTCTACGTAATTACGTGCCTTTTTTATATTTCCGGATTTTAAATTTAAATCTGCTAATTCAATGAGAGCTTCCAAATAAGTAGAGCTCTCATTTTTGTTTTCAGCCTCATTTAAAATCTGTTTTTGATAAGAAATAGCTTTTTTAAATTGATTTTGTTGCTTATAGTATTCTGAATATTCATGTAATAATCGAACATATAATTCAAAATCAAATTCTTTATCTAACAATTTTTTTGCTATATGAAGGTGATTGAGGGCTTCCTTATAATCTACTTGAAACTCTTTATAGAACGAACTCAGTGAAATCTCGATAGAAACCATTTCACGATAATTTCCGTAGGATTGAGCTATATCCCTTGATTTGATTAGATATTCTAAAGCTTTATTGGTCTCTTTATTATTCTTATAATAGATATAAAGGTTTTTATAAATCTCCAGGATATGTTTAAAATTATTTTGATTTTTTGCATAGTCCAAGGCTTTAAGTTGAAGATGTATATATTTATCTACATCACCAGCCTTATAGTAAGTTAGACTTAAATTATTATAGATACTTGAAATGGGTAACTTAGAGTTGTCCCAATCATTAATTATATCTTGATAAGTTTTTCTGGCATTTTTTAATTCACCTATTTTGTATAAATAAGCACCATGAGAAATTCTTAGACTAAGCTCAAAACTATCCAAGTTTAAGAATTGAGCCAAAGGTATGGATTTATTTCTTTGTATCGATAATGATTTATCGTAAAAACCGAGTCTGAAACAAGTGTAATCTAATGCTCTAAGAATCTGAAGTTTTAGCTTAGAATTAGGAAAGGCGTAATCTTGGGTTATTTGATCATATAATTGGTATGCTGATGAATATTGGTTAGTAGTATAAAAACTTTTGAAAATTACATTTCTGATAACGGAATTTTCGAGTACATCCGATGAAAAAGAAGGTTTAATATTATCAGACCAATAAGTAGCAATTTTCGTGTATAAATCCGAGCTAATTAGATTGTTTTCACTGCAAAAAAAGAAAAGAAAGTGTTTGAAGGTAATATCTTTTATTGAAAGATCATTTGATGTAAGTAATTGATTATTTAAAATTCCAGATAATAAATTCTTGTCAATTTTTAGATCAGTATAATCTTGTAAATATTTATATACTTTTTTTCTCTTATTAGTTCTTTTAATAGTAAGTAATAAAGCAATTCCTAATTCATTATCAGAAGTTTGAACTATACCATTCCAAAGCCTTTTTTGGTAGGGATTAAAATGAAAGTTATGGTAACTAATATTATGAAAGTTATCCCAAAGATAGCTTTCAAGAAGCTTACTTTTTGTATTGGAAGAATTTAGTTTCTTACTTACGTAGTTATCTATTTTTAAATTACCTTTACTGAGTTGTAAAAGCCCCCAATAATATATAGTAGCCTTGTTTTCCCTCTTAATTTGATCCATATAATATTCAGCCTGCTGCTTAGATTTATCAAGTAGAGCAGGTTGATCCGGGGATGCAAAACCAGATAATAAAGTAAGTAAAAGGATTATAAGCATTTAGGTAATTACTAAAATCATACAAGTACTTGTTTTAAAGTATTAATAATTACCAAAAAATACTGATGTTTGAAAATATTGTTAATCAGAGTTTGGGCTTGTCGACGATGACGTCCATGTCGTCGCCATTGCTGAAGGTGGTGCCGTCGGGATTGTCGGTGTTGGGCTTTTGCACGTGGACCTGATCGGGCTGCTGGGGGGCGTTGTCGAGACTGGCATCGGTGACGCTGGCACACCCGGCGGCCAACAGGGTGATGGAGAGAATAGCGATGAACTTGGAAATATTGGAAGTCAGAGTGTTTAATAAAGTCATGAGAGTGCTCCTATAAAATTGGTTGATTAAAAGAGTTGGAAAAAAGGTGATTACAGTTTGGGCTTGTCGACGATGACGTCCATGTCGTCGCCATTGCTGAAGGTGGTGCCGTCGGGATTGTCGGTATTGGGCTTTTGCACGTGGA
>Ga0102944_1001393_pt1 | contig 16060 bp, 13 predicted proteins | sample SalPonD_shore_MG_FD_78172 | JGI IMG/M metagenome (GOLD analysis project Ga0102944, IMG submission 78172) | Salt pond soil microbial communities from South San Francisco under conditions of wetland restoration - Salt Pond MetaG... | ecosystem: Environmental > Aquatic > Marine > Intertidal zone >...
AAATTACTGTACACTCCTCCGAACAATGCGATGCGTTCAGACATCCTGTTCTCCTGATGCGAAGTTTGAACACACTGCCCCATAGAGATAACAGGTATAACAGGCCTGATGGTTGAGGGTATAACTGGTAGAAGCCTCCTTCAGCGTGTTGCCCAGAATTGCGTCGGGAGCGTCAATCAGTATCGGACACACCGCAACGCCGCGGTCGGTGGCAACTCGCGCATTGGAGCAGATCAACTGGTCTTCGTCGAATTCCTGCATCATCTCAGTGGTTACGAATTCGTATTGATCGTAACCGTTGGTTCGTGCAATTTCCCGACCCCGTTTAATGGAGGGTAAAATTTTCAATCGCGGATGCTCGTAGCCGTATCCATGCAGGGTGCGGAGAAATCCATCCAGAACCTCCATATCATCATGATCCTCCCAGGTTTTCGTAATGGTAATGATTGGCAGAAATCCATATTTCACCAACATTTCCACTCCCTGCATCGTCCTCTCAAAAACGCCGTTCCCCCGGATAGTATCATTCATCTCTCTGGTGTATCCGTCCAGGCTTACCCGCATTTCCAGTGAGTAGATGGATTCCTTTTCTATCTCTGACAGGTTGGCAATTTGAGGTTCTTTGAGCAGCATACCATTGGTCAGGACAGTGGCAGGGCCGTATGAAAGGGTCAACTCCAGTATTTCCACCAGTTGTTTATGCATAAAGGGTTCGCCGCCGGTGAAATAATATTCTTTCACACCCAGCTCAACCGACTCCTCCAGGTATCGCTGCACTTGCTCATAGGTCATGAATTCATATGAATGGTTGGTTGGACTGCAGCTGATAAAACAGTGGTCACAGGCAATATTACAGAGTGTACCGGTGATCTGGAACCATAACTGATCCAGGGCCTTGAGTTCCGCATCAGGATGCTGAATCGTTTCAGTGGCTGCGTGTGACAAATCGATTGTCCCCCTTTATTGATTTGAAAAAGATAGGCCCGAGGTACAGTATAAAGCAAAGAATTGTCCCATAGATATTCACACTTAGCAGAGCCGCATACTTTCCGCTGGTGATCTGTAACGATTCCGGCAGAAGACCCAGAACGAGTATTATCCCGGACGTTACCCCGGTCCAGACGGAAAGATGAAAAGAACTCTTCGGAGCAGGAAACTTCCACAAAACGAAAACTGGTGCTAAACCAATGACCATAGTCCCACCGATGGTGGTCGCTGAAACAATCTCTGGCGAAAATAACAATGGTATGGACCCGGCCAGGGCCGCAACAATCATCACCACCCGTCCACGAGTGACTGTTGCTTTTCCCGATGAACCAAGGTCCACTACCCCGAGTTTTGCCACGGAGGAAAAAGCCGAGTCCAGGGTGGATGCTGCGGAAGTGATCATAATAAAATTCGTGGCCAGCATCATGAACAATCCCATCGTGCGCGAAACCACCACCGCCGCCTGTCCTGTCAGCCCCTGACCACGGGCGTGGATTCCCACCAGGCTGAACATCAGGATCGCCGCGAAACCGATGACCGTGGCGGCAAGATAACTCTTTAAGGTGGTGCCGGCATCCGAAATGAATCCGCGGTCGGTAAGAACCGGGTCGTGAAAAGGGTAGCTGAATACCTGGATCAGAGCAGCAAAAAGTAAATTCAACCCCGTGGCCATGGTCCATTCGCTGGATTGAATGAACGGCAGCAGGGAGCCTTCTCTGGGAATAATGATGCCCAAAATCAGAAATATCAGCACCCCAAACAGCGCCATTTGAAGCATATCGGTGATGAGCGAGCTTCGTAACCCCCCTTTCAACGAGTAGGCAAGGGTCAGGGCAGAAAAAGCCAGAACAGCAGCGATAAATTGGGGAGATCCCTTTTCGCCAAAGTAGGTACCAATCACCATTGTATTGGACCATACCTCATTCAGTAATCGAATCCCGATGAGAAGTGAGAATACAATGACTGCACTTTTACCAAATCTGGATCTGAGAAAGCCATGTATACTCGTGGACTTCATGACCGTGCGTAACTTGTAAATCACTATCCCCGCCACCAAAAAAGAGAAATAATAGGTGGCATAGGCCAGTCCGCCAACGATACCGAATTCCAGGCCCAGGTTCGCTGCGTTGGTAATGGACTTCGCAAAAATCCAGGAAATCACCAGACTGGAGGTTAATGTAATGAAACGGGGCTGCTCCCGGGTTCCGGAAGCTCCCTGGTAAAAATTCGCCCCGGTTTTCGCCACAGGAGAGATGATATACAACAATACTGACGAACCTATCACCAATCCCCATTGCCACAATAATACCCCGCTCATATATCCCCTCTTACCACCACTTTCGCTCTGTTATTCTCTACATCGTCAGAGCTATTCTTATAAATAAAGAACTTTTTCATTCTTGAGTCTGAGTATTCTGATCCTCACATTTTGGACATCATGATATTATCACATTCATTCTGGTGCAGTAAGAAGAATTACAGTCACCAGTCAAAAGATCCAGTTTATAATTATTCCGATTGGATGGCAATACGATATATGGAGGTATTGATCTCAGATTAATAAAAAGAGAAAGGATATTGCTATGATTGATATTGGTATTATAACCGGAACAGGCTTTTACGAGTTCGGGAATGCGGGGAGAACATCGGAATTGGTGGATACTGAATACGGCCAGGTGGAGGTCGGTATTTATGATATTCAAGATTATGCAGTCGGTCATATTGCCAGGCACGGGGAAAGACATCAGAAACTACCCAATATGATTAACCACCGGGCAAACATTTTATCACTGCATAAATTGCAGACACAGTTGATCATCGGAACCACCATTTGTGGCGTTACCAATAAGGACATTGCATTGGGAAACCTTTTACTTTTTAACGACCAGTTTTTTCCCGACAACCGGCTGCCGGACGGAAATATCTGTACGTATTTTACTGCCCCCGGCGCTGAGGAGCGGGGGCATTATATTTTCGGCTCCCCTTTTCATCAGGCGACTCTGGAATCAATCCAGGACTTAGATGCAGTCCGAAATGTAACCTACGGATACGCCAACGGTCCCCGCTTTAACAGCGTCTCGGAAATACATTTTTACAAACAATACTGTGATGCCATTTCACAAACCAGTGGTCCGGAGGCGATTTTAGCCGGTGAACTGGAGATCCCGTATGTCCTGCTGGGCTTTGGTGTGGACTACGCCAATGGTGTCATGGCAGAACCAACCCCGGTGAAGACCCTCAATGCAAACATGGAAAAGAGCGTTGATGTGTTCCGGAGGGCGATTGAGACCATCCTGCAGCGATTTACGTCTCCTGAGTTCGAAGGGTTCATTTATCGGTTTGAATGAATAACGTGCCGGCCAGGTTTTGGATCCCCGTGTAAGAAAGCTAACGAAGAAGATTCTCCCCTTCCTCTTATACTGGAACCGAAGATGAGGCTTGAGGAAAAAAATAGCAGTAAAACTTACGAGAAGGAGGATCTTGTATGGCAAAAGTTGGTATCGTAATGTTGGCCGATACTGAAACTCATGGTGATCTGGAACGGGCAGTGAACGCACTTGAAACGGCCAAAGAAAGCATTGAAGCTGACGACGAGGTGAAGATTATTTTTGACGGAGCGGGTACTCGCTGGCCTGCGGAACTGGCGGATGAGAATCACACCGCCCATTCTGTATATAAGGCAATTGAAGAAGGTATAACCGGGGTGTGCGATTGCTGTGCCCGGGCATTCTTGGTGAATAGCGATAACCGGCCCCCTGGGGATTCCCCTGCCGGATGAATATGAACAGCATCCCGGCGTGCGAAGCCTGGTGTCCGAAGGACTCGCAGTGATCACGTTCTGAAACCGAACACAGAAAATTGCGAGTCTATCAATGACTTGCGAATAAACGCTTGACAAGAACTCTCAACGAGGGTAGAACCTACACAAGCAGTGGGCAACCAATCCCGAAATGAATGAAATACAATTGGTCCTGGTCGGAGCCGGTCACGCGCATCTGCATCTCGCCGGGAACGCTGAGACCTTCCTCGCCAGGAACATCCGCCCCCTTCTCATCGATCCCGGAAAGTTCTGGTACTCCGGGATGGCCACCGGTATGCTTGGCGGTATGTATACTGCCGATCAGGATACGGTAGATCCTGGTCGCCTCATCACGCGGCACGGAGGAGACTTCCTGCGTGATCGGGTGAAGAGCATTAATCCCTCCCACAAATCCGTATCCCTGGCATCCGGGAAAGTGATTCCATACGATGTACTTTCGCTGAATATCGGCAGTAAGGTCAATCTCGGCCCGCTGTCGGAGTTCCGTGACATCCTATGGACTGTGAAGCCAATCCGGAATCTCTGGCAATTGCGGCAGTACCTCCTGGAACGAGATTCAGGGGGATCCGAGAATAAACCGTTCACCATCACAGTTGTCGGCGGCGGAAGTACAGGATGCGAGAGTGCAGCGAACCTTCAGGCTCTCACTGTCAGATATAACCTCCCGGCCCGGGTGCATCTGATTTCTCGTGAGGACCGGCTCCTGCCCAATAAGCCGGAGGGCGCCGCTGACAAACTACGCCGGAGATTATCGGAGCGGGGAATTACTATCACCCTTTCCTGTGCGATCAGTTACATTGATGATCGGTGTATCCGTTCCGCTGATAACAGAGAATTCTCTTCAGACATTACCGTAGCGGCCACCGGATTACGGGCGCGGACTCTCATCCGGCAGAATAATGCGGACACTGGCATACGGGTGCGTTCAACCCTGCAATCTCTGGAGAACGATACCATATTCGCCGCCGGTGACTGTGCAAGTCTTGAGGGGTATCAACTCCCCAAACTTGGTGTATTCGGTGTCCGGCAGGCGCCCATTTTGTTACAGAACATTCAACGGTTCTTTGCAGGTTCACCATTGCTGGAGTATGTGCCGCAAAAACGGTATCTCAGTATACTCAATCTCGGAGACGGAACCGCGCTGGCAATCAGAGGCCGGCTTTATTGGATGGGTACAATGAGTCAACTATTGAAAAATTACCTGGATAACCGGTTTCTGCGGCGGTATCAATCCCGGAGCCGATGAAAAAGTGACCACTGTTCTTCCCGGTCAAAATTTTAACATACCAAACCGGTCAGCCGAAATCCAATTCGGCGAACCTCGTATCCCAGCGATTTCAACTGCCTCGTTCACTGCATACTTCACCTGTAGAATTCCATTCTGAGATATACTACCACACATCACGGCACCAATGAAGAGCAGCAGGAGGGGATTTAAAAACCTTGACGCTGAACCGGGAGACATTTGCCGGAACGGCTGGGCACCGAGCGCACCGGCCACCAATCCTAAAACGAATAACAGTACCAACCACCAGAAAAATCCGTAGACGACGCCTTTAAACCAGCCGGCACCCGGAAGTTTATTATAAATTGTCGTCCAGGCAAACGGCAGTGCAAAAATCACGGCATCCACATGGTGCGTCAGCATCCACCAGGCGTTATCCGTACCCGGAAACATCCCAAAGAATCCCAGAAAGCCAGCGAACATTTTATCCACAAAATACATCATATAACCCGCCACAACTCCGGCGACCACGATACTGCCAAAATTAATTCCTTTAATCGGGTTCATTCTTTACCCTCCTTTCTCATAATTGAATGTTATCACTTGCGCTTAACCCGACTCAACGTCAGTTGCCCTCATCTTCGATATCCATGGACGCGCTGGAGTATTATTGGCTAAATTTTCACCTCGACAGACCGAACATTCTCCCGTAACTTGTTTTCCGCATCCGCCTCATCTTCGATTCTCACATCAGTCAATACATATAGTCCGCTGACCCGTTGTGGGAGCTCGTGTCAAGGACTGCTGGAATCTCCATGAACTTCACTTTCGCCAAACAACATCACGGTGCCATGGGAGTGTAGTCTTCGAGTATACTTTAACTGCCAATTGCAACTCGCACATAAGTGTTTATTCTCCGGACCTGACCAGATTTTGTATCAGGGAATACTTATATTACATAATTGAACATGACATCATTCGCTAAACTTAAGAAAAACACAAGGAGGATCTGACATGGGTAAGTTTGCAGAGGTTGGTAAAACAACAGACATCTCTCCAGATTCACCAACCTGTGTTGAAGTGGAAGGAACGGAAATAGCGCTTTTTTTGCATGACGGTGAGTACTATGCGATTGATAACACCTGCACTCACCAGGGCGGGCCATTGTGTGAAGGGGTACTCGAAGACGGCGAGGTGGAATGTCCCTGGCACGGGGCACGGTTTGATATCACGTCCGGCGACGTGATTGCGCCACCCGCCGGCCAGTCTGTTTCTCACTATAACGTACGGGTATCGGGGGACACGCTCGAGGTTGAACTGTGATTCTTACTCTGGGCTATTCGCCTCAGTGACAAAGCAGAGGATTCATCCTGCCGTCAGAAATGCACTTTGGTCGGAATTCTCCTGGGAGGGATGAATTCTAACAGTTCAGCCCGGATTGCTGATGCCTGTAATTCACCGACTGCGTGAGAGGGTGCTTCCGTAGAAACTGCACTTTAGAACATCTAGCCAGTAGTGTCAGTATAGTTTGGAAATACTTGTCAGAGATGCGGGGTGCTTGGTTTCAGGAGTGTTTCCATCGATTCCACTGCAAAGATGCTTAGCCGTTACTGACAGGTGGACAGATCCAGGGTATTTTCTGTTCCCTGCCCTTCGTTGTAGTAGAAGTTCTGCATTGTTTTCACCACATGTGAGAACCATTCCCACGGTTTTTACATTCCCAGAAAAGTGGACGTCATCAGGAATATGAAGACGGATAAATGTGATTTCTGATTTGACACCACGCTTTGTCAGGCTCTCCCATCATCCAGATATTGCCGGAGATGCCCTGCGATCCTTGAGCGACGCAGTTTCTGTAACCCCGTTGCTTTGATCTGGCGAATCCGTTCTCGGGTCAGGTTGTACTTTTGCCCGATCTTCCCGAGCGTCATCGGGCAGGCGGTATCTATTCCGTAATAGAGACGAATTATCTCGGCTTCCCGTGTGTCGAGCATCTCCAATGCTCGTTTAATTTCAAGTTGTAATGATTCGTTATACAGAGCATCATCCGGAATGGGATTGTTTCTGGATGTCAGGATGTTCAGCAGATTCGTATCTCCGGTATTCGTACGCGGTTCATCTACAGAGAGTTCTCGTTTCGCGGCAATTCTGGCTTCTCGAATTGCCGATCGGCTGGCATCCATTGCTTCCGCGACTTCTTCCAGAGTCGGTTCGCGATCGTATTCCTGTTGAAGAACCTGTGCGGTTCTCTGCATCCGGACTACATCATCCACCCGATTCATGGGGAGGCGCACCATTCGTGATTTCTGCGAAATTGCCTCCAGGATCGCCTGCCGGATCCACCATACGGCGTAGGAGATAAATTTGAAGCCTCGGGTTTCATCAAACCGGATCGCCGCTTTGATGAGTCCGACATTGCCTTCCGCAATCAGATCTTCGAGCGATAATCCCTGATTCTGGTATTTTTTTGCCACACTTACCACAAAGCGCAGATTCGACTTGAGCAATCTGTTAAGGGCTTGCCGGTCGCCCCGACTAATCCGCCGGGCCAGTTCAATCTCTTCTTCCGGATCTAGCAATTCCTCCCGTTGAATTTCCTCCAGATAACGTTGAAGTATCCGGTTTTCATTCTTTCTTTGTGATGAGTTCATAAAGCGCTCAATGTCCTCTCTATGGTTGCCCGCTCGGTTATTTTCCCTTCCCGGCATTTGAATCCCTGCTTACGATTCCTGCCTGCGGACGTATTCGCATATATTTTTTGACGACCGTTACGGAAACTTGTCCTGTCTAACCAGTTCTTTCAGTCCGGCGCTCCAACGGTTAGCGCAGTCCATATATCCGCCCACTGATACGAACCTTCCGCTTATAAGATGCTCATTGGAAGGACATTATCTGCTCCATCCCGAAAAAGAGACACTTCTCGGGTAAAAGGTTCATATTCGCACTTTTAAAAGCCAGGTACGTTTTCAGACCCTATGGCGTGTCAGGTAAGTGAAGGTGTATGGACTATTCCATAACCGTTACGATACAACCTTTTGCGTTTATGAACAATTCCGGATATGCCATCTGATTCAAGCGAGTTATTCTTCAGTAATTCATCAGCCGGGTTAATTCGTTTGAGAACCTGGAATATTTCTCATTTAGTGTTCAGTATATCTGCCGGAGCGAGATAATAGTCTTCAGGTTAGATGAACAATGCGGCATCTCCGAATACCCCGAAACGATAATTTTCCCGAAGCGCGGTGTGGTACACCTCCCGAATATCTTCCGCTGACAGAAATGCACTCTGAAGCATCATCGTCTTGGACTGAGGCAAATTGAAGTTACTGATGACGCCATCCGTGATACCCGGACGATATGGTGGATAGATAAAAAGATCGGTCCACCCTTCCTGTGCCAGACATGTTTCGCCGTTAAAGTGTGAAGACTCCAGCGCCCGGGTGACTGAGGCTCCAACTGATATTATCCGCCTCCCGCGTTGTTTGGCTTGATTAATTACCTTGCAGGATTCCGGGGTAATTTGAAATTGCTCCGACTGCATGTTGTATTTCGAAATCTCGTTCACATGGATCGGTTCAAAATGACCTTGCAGAAGGTGCAGAGTTATATTAACGATCAGTATTCCCCTGGACTTCAGATCATCAACGAGCGACTCGGAAAAATGTAAACCGGCAGATGGAGTTGAAATTGAACCAGGTTTCTCGGCAAACACAGACTGCATTCGCTCGCGATCTACCGGTTCCGGCTCCCGTCCCAAATAAGGAGGTAACAATACCTGACCAATTTGAAAAAAAGTCGCAAGAATATCTGGATCGCTGCGATGGAATTGAATGACGCGGCCGCTGGAAATGGTGTTATCTATAACATCACAGGTCAGGTAATCAGAAAATTCCAGGGTGTTTCCAATCCGGACCTTCCGTGGCGGATGAACCATGACCTCCCAAGCTTTATCATTGAGATTACGCACGATGAGAACATCAATACGGTCGCCGGTTTCCTCTTTTACTGTTTTGAAACTGGCCGGGAATACCCGGGTATCGTTTACTACCAACACATCACCGGGATTCAGGTAGTCAGGCAGGGAGCGGAATGTGGTGTGCGCTGTAGCTCCGGACTCCACCTCGATCACCATGAGACGGCAGGAATCCCGGGGCTCCGATGGGTATTCCGCAATATTCCCCCCGGGTAATCCGAACTCATAATCCTGAAGTCTTATTTTGTCACGTTGCAAGAGTGGACGCATGCTATGAGTATGTGGCATCTTGTTTTCCTGTTATTAAATGAGGAGAAGGTTGTCGCCAGAATATCCTTCGACACAATCGAACCCAAAAAGCGCGGGCGATACTTTACTACAATTCTTAACCACTTCGGACGTTTATCTACTCTTAAACCAACGGTATATTTCATAGGCGACGGATAAGACGTATTCTGAATGGTATAATAGATGCGAAATTGACGTAGGTGGAACTTTAAATATCCTATCGTTGAATACCGTTAATTCGAATATACAGGACATACTTCCGCTATGCAAATAAATAATGAGTCTGGTCTAAAAAGTGGAGCGGAAATCTTTTGCATTTATCATAGTAGAAATATGATCTACTATTATTCTATGTTTACATAATATCATGTTGATTATTTATTTTTTTATATAAGTAGTGCTAATTCCCCGACGAGAACAACCCACTATGGTAAAATCAACCAGAATACATTCAATTCATTCTGAGGAGAAAATGACCTCGGCAATGGAACATCAATCGCATTTATATTGGACAGGGGTTCCCGGTGATCCGAACCCCGTCCTCACAGTACAACTCTCCCCGGGGGATAGGATCGGTCTCCCCATCCCCTCAGAGTCGCCGGTATTCATCACACAGTCTGAAGATCTCGAAGCGCGCGGAGGTTCTCTTCAATCCACCATTTCAGGTCTTTTTCCCGTACTTGCTCCCGCATGGTCTCCATGGTTCTTCGTTTCTGCTCCTCAGGCATTTCCAACGCCGCCTTAATTGCGAGTGCGCCGCTTTCCACGTCGAACGGGTTGACGGCCACAATATCCGGAAATTCGAGTGCGGCGCCGGCATGCTCTCCCAGAATCAGCGTCCCGTTGTCATCCGGCCGGGCCGCGGCAAATTCTTTGGCGATCAGATTCATGCCATCTTTGATAGGAGTAATTAACGCCACATCTGCCGCCCGGTAATAGGCGATCAACTCTTCCTGGGGTATTCCGTGATAAAAGTAATGGATAGGTATCCACCCTTCCCTGGAAAATTTCCCGTTTATTCGCCCCACATGGAAATCAATTTCATCCTTCAACTCCTGATATTCCGGCACATGGGTCCGGCTGGGGACGGCTATCTGGAGAAAGGAAACGGATTCAATATACTCGGGATACTTCTCGAAAAACTTTTCCAGAGTTAACAGTCGTTCTTTAATCCCTTTGGTGTAATCCAGCCTGTCCACCCCTAAAATGAGATTTTCCGCGTTGAGATCCTGCTTGATTTGCCGCGCCCGTCGTTCTGTTTCTTTTGATCCGCCAATGCCATTAAAAAACTCAAAATTGACCCCAATCCCCCTGGGGAGCAACTTTACGGTACGATCCCGTACATGAATTTCCATATTTTCCGGATCCCAGTCATACCCCAGAATCATTTCCACCGATCGGCCAAAATTCCAGCAATATTGCGGAAGATGAAATCCCAGCACGTCGTTCCCGAGCATACCTTCCAGCAGTTCAACCCGCCAGGGGATAAATTTAAAGAAGTCCACATGCGGAAATGGGATATGCCAGAAAATACCGGATGAGAGCTCCGGGCGTTCCCGTTTTATCATCCCTCCGGCCAGCGTTAGGTGATAATCCTGCAGCCAGAGCATGTCGTCTTCCAGATCAACCTCCTGAATAAGGGCTTCCGCGAACAACCGGTTCACGTCCTTATACGTTTCCCAGTGCTTCCGCTCAAAATTGGCCCGTTCCAGGAAATAATGACAGAGCGGCCAGAGAGCCTGGTTCGCAAAACCGTAGTAATAGTTATCAACCTGCTCCTGTGTAAGAAAGATGCGAAACTGGGTAAATGTGGGTTCCTCTCCGGGCACCTTTTGTTTTTGGGGCAATTCATGCTTCCGGGCCAGGTTTCCGCCGGCCCAGGACACCCATAATCCACCGGTGGCACGCATGATGGGGATCAGCGCCGATACTAAGCCACCCAGGGTCGCTTCGTAAGTAAATCCACCATCCGTGCGGATTACAGTGAACGGTTCTCGATTGGAGCAGATCACCAAACGCTTTCCACGTAAATCAACGTCTACCGGAGTTTGCGTCATTATCCTTACACCACCATTCTCACCTGACACTCAGCAAAACAATTCGGGTAACCATACGACAGTCTCTTCTCTTTAAAATAATATTCGCAGAAATTTATTGAAATACCAGATATTGTATTTAATTACGATTACTCGTGGTTGGTATTGAATCTCTCTCACTGTTCAACCGATCCGTGTTCACAACACATATTCTTCGCATCAACCAATCCGCAGCCGGAATCAGGAGATCCATCTTGCAGGATTTCATTTATATTATGACTAAATTAACTCAGTATGGAATACAACACTCCAGATGAGCACACCCCGCGGGAGTACATCGGATCCCGCCCCTGGGAGTCGAGGATGACTCGACTGGTCGTGGAGTAGCCCTCCCGTCTCTGAACACAGCGAGCACAGAAACTGTGTTAATTTAATAGTCATGGTTTATATTAATCATTAATATCTGTTTTTCAAAGATCTATGTAAAATCATATACATCGCTGGGAGAAGGGAGCAAAATAGATTGCGCTTGAGTTCCTCGGATCAAATTCTTTACTTAAAACCATGTAATTATATGAACTTAAATTATTAATAACGAACCCAAGATTGAAAGGAGGTCACAATGGCGAGAGTTGCCATTAATGGGATGGGTCGCATTGGGCGAGCCCTTTTCAAGAACCTGGTCGATACACCGGGCTTAGACATTGTTGCTGTCAATGACATCGCGCCCCTGGACAATACTGCCTACCTTTTGAAGTACGATAGTGTTTACGGCCGATACGAAAAGCCTGTCTCCACCGAAAATGGCACGCTCGTGGCAGATGGTGAACGTTACCAATATGTCAGCGAGAAAAATCCGGGAGGATTGCCCTGGGACGAGTTGGATATCGACGTGGTCTTTGAATGTACCGGGTTGTTTACCACCATGGATAAACTGCGCCCGCACATTGAAGCGGGAGCAAGGCATGTCATACTCTCCGCGCCGGCAAAAGACGAGGAAGTGGAAATGGTGGTGCATGGGGTGAATAAACCTGGAAATAACCAGGTGATCTCCTGTGCCAGCTGTACCACCAATTGCATCAGCCCGGTGGCGGAAGTCATGGATCGTCATTTTGGCGTTGCCAAAGCGACTATGACCACTATTCACGCGTACACTTCCAGTCAGAATATCGTGGATGGTCCTCATAAAAAATGGCGGCGTGGACGGGCCGGAGCAATTAACTTTGTGCCCACATCCACCGGTGCCGCCATTGCCACGACCAAAGCCATCCCGAAATTGGAAGGCAAATTCGACGGAGTCGCCGTCCGGGGACCCATTCCCGTCGGTTCCATTGCAGATGTGGTTTTTCATGTCAAAGAATCCACCTCGGTTGAGGAAGCGAACGGCGCATTTGAAGAAGAAGCGGGGACGGATCGTTATGCAGATGTTCTGGCCGTTGCGGAAGATCCGATAGTGTCTTCGGATATCATCAAAGATCCCCATGCTTCTGTCCTGGATCCATCGATGACGCAGGTCGTGGGCGGTGATCTGGTGAAGATCATGTCCTGGTATGATAACGAATGGGGTTACGTGAACCAGATGATTCGGGAATCCCGGAGGATACTGAACACGGAGCAGGAGCCCGCGGAAGCCTAAGTTCGACACGTCACGTGCGCAAACATCATATGCCCTCATCTCTCCCGGGATGAGGGCTTTTTACTATCGCTGAACCGGATTCCGCCGATTCTTTCGGTGCGAAATTGATGACAGAGAACACACACGAACTATCATACAGCCCTCCCCCATAGAAATCCCGGCATGCCTGTTCCCTGCCACGGACCACGTGATTTCCCGTTATTCTTCGGCCTGCCCGTCCGTGCTATATTTACTGCGCAGGGCGTATGATTTCTTCACAAATTCTTCCAGCCGCAGCTTCGCCTTTCCAAAGATGGAATCTTCCGGATATTGCCCGTCTCCATCCATTTCCCCTGCCGGAATGCCGGTGAGCAGTTCACTGCCTTCGGAAAGATGTTTGACAGGATAGATATGAAACCTCCCTTCTTCCACCGCATCCACAATTTCCGGCCGCAGCATCAGGTTCTTAACGTTCGCTTCCGGGATCAGCACGCCCTGATCGCCTGATAATCCCCGTTCTCTGCAGATATCGAAAAAACCTTCGATTTTCTGATTGACCCCGCCGATAGCCTGCACTTCCCCTTTTTGATTCATGGAACCGGTCACAGCAAAGTTCTGCTGGATCGGCACACCGGATAAGGCACTTAAAATTGCGTAGGCCTCCGTCGAGGATGCACTGTCGCCTTCCACCAGGCCATAGGATTGTTCGAAGGTCAGGCTGACATTCACGCTCAGCGGGATATCCTGGGCAAATTGTTTCCCCAGCCAGCCGGTCAAAATTTCAACCCCCTTATTGTGGATCTTCCCGCTCATCTTGGCATTCCGATCGATATTCACTACGCCTTCTTTTCCCATAAAAGTTTCAGCGGTAATTCTGGAAGGACGTCCGAACATAAATTCTCCCACCGGGAAAATTGATAAGGCGTTCACCTGCCCGACCTGTCCGCCTGTGGTGGCAATCATATGGATATCCCGCAGAACATGCTCCTGCATTTTCTCCTCGATCAAGCTGCTCCGGTAACGACGTTCATCGAAGGCTTTTTCCACATCTTCACGCCGCACCAGATCGTGCCCGTTTTTGCCGGCCCAGTAACTGGCTTCCGTAATGACTTCCACAATTTTACCAAACCGGAGCGAGAGCTTCTCCTGATCGCTCACTGCTCTCTGACTGATTTCCAGCATGGCCGAGACACCATCAGGAGCAAAATGGATGAGATTTTCTTCGTCGCAGACCCGGCAGATGAATTTAATATATTCAATGATATTGGTGTCTTCTTTCTTCACCTCGTAATCAAAATCTGCCCGGACTTTAAACGTTTTTTCAAACTGCTCGTCGTATTTAAGCAGCAGATCGAAGATCTCGGCAGGACCGATGAGCACAACCCGCACATCAAGGGGGATAGGCTTCGGTTTCAAACTGCTGACCGCCACATACCCCAGTTGTTCCTGCACATCCTCGATACGCACTTCGGTGTTCCTGAGGGCGCGCTTCAAGGTATCCCAGACAAAGGGATTCTTCAGCACACCCATGATATCCAGCACCAGATAGCCGCCATTGGCCTCGATTAATGATCCCGGCTGGACCATGGTAAAATCCGAATAGACCGCCCCGACTTTGGCTCGTTTTTCCATCCGGCCAAAGACATTATTATAGGTGGGATTCGTTTCGACAATGACCGGGGCTCCCTCGGTTCTGGAGTTATCCACCAGCACGTTCACCTCATACCTGGTGAGGTCCGGTTGGTCCTGGCCACCCCCCTGGAGCATCGCCATCAGCTGCTGTTGCTGACCCTGGTCACTCTGTCCGGCCTGTACGAAATCCTGTACGTTTTCAATAATATCGTTCTTCACTCCTTCCAGATACTCCTGCACCTCCGGATGACCTTTATACTCCTCCTTGAAATTTTCAATCCGGTGGCCAACCACAAACAGGGTGACTTCTCTGTTCAACTCTTCAATTTTTTCACGGACCTCTTTTTCCAACTTATTAATCTCACGGAGCGTTTTCTGAATTTCCCGCTGGACATAATCGAGATTATCGTCAACCTGCTCTTTAATATCCTCATCCAGATTTTGATAGGTATTCTGATCAATCGTCTGCTCCCGGACGACGGGAATAGTCTGAAATCCCGCACCTGTCATCTGCACCTGGACGTCATGTGCCGCCGCTTTCTCCTGGAGCTCGTTGATCGTCTCCCGTTTTTTCTGCTGGAAGTCCTCCATTATGTTCGATCGTTTTTCCTGGTAAACCTCGGTCTCGAATGCCCGCGGCATCTCATCGATCAGGTTCCGGATGAATTGCTGCATCTTTTTGGAGAAACGCAACCCCTCTCCGGCAGGGAGCGAAAAGGAGACCGGACGATACGGGTCCTCAAAATTATGCACCATCAGCCAATCGTCAGGGACCGGTTCTTCGGCACTCCGTTGTTCAAGAATCCTTTTGACAATTGTCGTTTTCCCCGTAGCACTCAATCCGGAAACAAAAATGTTATACGAGGGATCCTCAATTTCCAACCCCAGCTCCAGAGCCTGTACAGCACGTTCCTGGCCGATCACATTCTCCAGAGATTCCACTTCCTCGGTGGAGGTAAAATCAAATTGCGTCGGGTCAATCACATTGCGGAGTTTATCGGGAGTCAGTTCTGTTATGCCCTTGGTGGTTGCCTGCTCCATGCTTTGCTCTCCTTAGTTTCAAATTAGGTTGTTTACATTAGTTTATGGTAAACATTGTACAAAATAGTGTAAAGATTTACATGGTTATTAATTTCGCTCAATACATGGAAAATGCAAGGATGCTCCTGACCGATTCTTTCTCGTCCTCCCCTTACCAGAGAGGAGCCAGAGGGGGCATTCGATCAGTGCGCATCCCATGGCCCCCTGTTCTCCCCATACATTGAGTAAACTTCATAGTCCTGTTATATTTTTCTATATCTGAGGCTGTTTGGAAAACGCTTCCAGAGAGCCGTATCCTGCGTTTGTCAGCAACAGATCACTTTCCTGCAAGGAACAGAATTTTTCCTTCAAAGAAACTTTTTTTTCCTTCAAAGAAACTTTTTTTTCCTTCAAAGAAACTTTTTTTTCCTTCAAAGAAACTTTTTTTTCCTTCAAAGAAACT